>Ga0307478_10001757_pt1 | contig 18114 bp, 14 predicted proteins | sample atmos_gasesECM4C_2_FD_203713 | JGI IMG/M metagenome (GOLD analysis project Ga0307478, IMG submission 203713) | Hardwood forest soil microbial communities from Morgan-Monroe State Forest, Indiana, United States - atmos_gasesECM4C_05 | ecosystem: Environmental > Terrestrial > Soil > Temperate... | reverse complement strand
TCACCGATCGATCGTTCGGTGGCAAGAAGGCGAATCAGTGCCTCGACGCAGTCACGGACGTCGCAAAAGCACCGAGATTGCTTGCCGGTGCCGTACACCGTGATCGGTTTCCCTTCGAGCGCTTGTTGCACAAAGTTCGGGAGCACCATACCATAACGTCCTGTCTGGCGCGGCCCGACGGTATTGAAGAATCGGGCGATCTTCACGGGTTGTTTTCTCTCTTTCCAGTAAGAAAGAGCCAGGAATTCATCGAGAGCTTTCGAGGCCGCGTAGCTCCAGCGGGCCTTCGTGGTCGGTCCCAGGACGAGGTCCGCATCTTCATGGAACGGCACTTTGTCACTTTTACCGTACACCTCGGAAGTTGAAGCCAAAAAGACGAGCTTCTTCTTCTTCGAAGCGGCGTCGAGAACGGATTGCGTGCCGTGAATGTTTGTCTCGAGCGTTCGCACGGGGCTTTCAATGATCAGGCGCACGCCAACGGCCGCGGCCAGATGTATCACGACATCGGACTCGTCGATCAACTCGGCCAGGAGCTGTTTGTTCCGAATCGAATCGAAGAAATACTGGAACCGAGCATGGGCTTTCAGATGGCGTATGTTCTCTACGCTGCCGGTCGAAAGATCATCCAGGACAAAAACATACCCCCCGCGTTCCAGCAGCGCCTCCGACAAATGCGAACCGATAAACCCCGCCCCACCAGTTATGAGATAGCGCATGATCGCTCCCTAGCTTGAAGAATCAACCGAGTCTCCGGGCCGTGATGAGAATCGGGACTTTTTTCCGACGTCTTCGCCGTAACCGTAGCCATACGCGTATGGATAGTATCGATATGAGTAGTAGTAATCGGGCGCCCTCGAATCCACCGCATTGAGAACGACGCCGAGCAAACGGCATTTCACGGCCTTAAGAAGGTCGCGTGTGCGCGTGAATGCTTCCTTCGGCGTTTCACCACTGCGAACCACCAGTAGCACACCGTCCGTCACAACCGAGAGAATCACCGCGTCTGTTGCCGCCATGACAGGCGGCGAATCGATGACGATGAATTTAAAGCGCAGGCGCAATTCCGCAATTACCTCACGAATCCGGTGTGATGAAAGCAGGTCCGCGGGGTTCGGTGGAACCGGACCTGTGGTGATCGCCGCGAGATTACTGATGGTGGGATGAGGGAGGACGATTTCATCAAGGCTCGACACGCCCGCGAGATAAGAACTCAACCCTGCCTCTTTACCGATCGTAAGGTTCAAGGCGCGCCGGATTCCCGGTTTGCGCATGTCGGCATCTATCAGTAGGGTGCGATCTCCAAGCTGCGCGAGAGTCACGGCCAAGTTCACCGCTGCCGTGGTCTTGCCTTCCCGGGGTAATGCGCTCGTCACCAGGATCACTTGAGGCGGATGCTCTGCCTGCGAGAGGAGCAGAGAGGTGCGTAGCGCTCGGAAGGCTTCCGATATTTGCGACTTCGGAGTTGTATAGGCCATGAGCTCTACGCGTGGTCCGGATACGCTCTGCGGTGAAGTTTCCTTCGCAAGGTGCGACAACCGGCCGCGGTGCTGGCCAACTAATCCTGGTAGAGAAGGCACAACGGCTAGTGAAGGAAGACCCGCGAGCGATTCGACATCGTCGGGTGACTTTACCGTATTGTCCAGATACTCGCGGAAGATCGCCAGGCCAATTCCACCCACAAGGCCTACCAGGAAACCCAACAGTATGTTACGTGCTTTCTGTGGGCGCGAGGGACTTGTCGGCACCAGCGCGGGATCGACAACTCGGATATTGCTCGAACGTAGGCCCGCCGTAATCCCGGCTTCCTTTAGTTTTTGCAAAAGACTGTCATAGAGCTGCTTGTAGGATTCGGCGTCATGCTCAAGAATGTGGAACTGAACCAATTTTTCGGCGAGATCATTCGCATCGACCTTCTGGCGATCCAGAGCCTCCTGCAAGAGCTCAAGATGTTGACTCGCCGTCTTGTAGTCCTCTTCGATGCTGTTCACCATCGTCTTCGACGCGCGAGCCATTTCGTCATCTACTTCCTTTTTTTGCTCGGCTAGTCGTAGAACTTTGGGGAAGTTCGGGCCATATTGATTCAGTGCATCGGCGTATGAGTCGTCGAGCGCTGATCGACGCTTCAACAGATCTTGGATGACTGGGTTGTTGCGCACCTCAGGAAGTAGATCCACATTCCCGGAGGTAGCCATGCGGTAGAGAGCTTCTTTTGTTGCGAGACTGGTCTGGGCCTCCGTGACCGCCCTATTCAGGTCTCCCATCGTCTGCGTAGTGATGTTCTGCTTCTCGTCAATTTGCCAGATCTGGTTCTGCCGCTCGTACGTGATGCGGGCATTTTCGGATGATTCGACCTTGGTACGAAGTTCTTCGAGTTCACCAGAGAGGAACTTCGATGCTTGAGTTGTTGCGTCATATTTACTCCGAAAGTTTTGTTCGATGTAATTTTGGAGATGCGTGTTGGCAACAAGCGCGGCAAGCTGCGGGTCTTCGGATTCGAACTCCACTTCGATCAGGCGGCTGTTTGGTATGCGTTTGACGTGTAGTCGCCCTAGAAAGGCTCCGAGGATAGCTGGGCGCTTCGGTTCTGCGCCGGCGTGCGCTAGCGCGATGGGGTCCGCCCCCTCGAACTCAGGATACCGATCTAGGTTGAGAGACTTGATGGTCTGCAAGGCAAGAGTTTCGCTCTGCAAGATCTCAGTTTGCGTCGCAATGTAGACTTCCATGTCGACGTATTCGTCATAGTTCACCCCCTGAAACGGAAGAGTATTCTGTGATTCTTTATCCACTTCGACGCGTGCCGTCGCGTTATAAACCGGCTTCATTTTAAATGAAGCAATTGTAACTACTGTTACAACAGTCAGCAGAAATGTAAGAATCAGCCATTGATGCTTACGAAGAATAATCAGGTAATCAAGGAGGTGCGGCTCCCGCGGCATCTGCTCCCACGTGATGGGCGAGGGGACAGGAATCACCGCTAAGGATTCCCCAGCTTTTCGGTCTCGCGCGATCAATCGGGAAGCTTCTTCCATTTAGCTAGTGGTCCTCTATCTACTATATACCGATCGAGTCGATCAACATTTCCCCGGTCGTAGGTCTTATTGTGTTGATGAGCGGTAAATCAAGACCCCTGAAGCGATTTGAACCACTGCCTCGGCACTCCTAACTGCAATCTTTTTGCCGAGACTGTCAGGGACATATAGAATATCGTTTGATTTCATCGCGACGTCTTGCGTTTTATTTTTTTCGATTTGCTTAATGTGGACCGGAATCGCGTCGCGCTCGCTCGTACTGGGATTCAGGCGATAAATTACTGCATCGTCGGGCTTTGCGTAACCGCCGAGTCCGTGGGCGAGAGCGACTGCCTTCAGGACGGTGATCTGTTCTCCGTGACTCTGTACGACATATCCTCCTTGCTGCGATACGCCGCCGCCCATCACGTAGACAATACCGGCAGCCGGAATATTGATGACGTCCCCCCCATAAATCGGAATATTGAAAGCAGTATTTTCGGTGTTCAGCAAATCTTGCAGCTCAATCTTGATAGTCTTTGCGCCAGAGTTCGATTCGCCAACAGAGGACGCGCGGCCGGTGGATGTGTCAGAGACGGACGTTACGGTTTCTGTTTCGGCCCGTCGCGTAACCAGGATGACAGTTCCGGCGCCGTCTGTGATACCTCCCGCGTCTGCGATTAATTCTAGTAGGCTGATCGGTCGACTCACTTGATACGTCATTGGGCGCGCCACCGAGCCAATTATCGTTGCGGGCTGACTGTTTTGCTCTTTGACAAAGACGGAAACCTGCGGATTCGAAACCAGTCCGTTCTCGCGAAGCAGGTCCTGGATATTTTGTTCTAGTTGAAATGGCGTAACACCAGCTGCCGTGATCCTCTTGTGGACAAGCGGAAAACTAATCTCGCCAATCGTACTAACCCTTACATCCCGGGAAAGTTCCGGAACGTCAAAAACCTCAATATGGAGTATGTCGCCCGCTCCGATAGGGATGTCGGCGGGAGTCGATTTTCCCAGATTGGCGAGTTCTTGGATCTTCTCGTTTGTCTGCTGCGTGGTTTCATCTTTGCCCTGAGCGTAGGTCGCCTGTGCGCAAAATGGAACACATATGAGAGCTATCAAGACAGATTTCCCAAGCCAATCCACGGCCCGGCGGACTGTTATACCCATTAGACAGATAAACCCCTCAAGTACTATGCCTAGCGATGCCCGCGGCTGTCAATAACAGGTTCCAGGTTTTGGGAGCAGCTCGAAGATTTGTCTCCGTTTTCGGCCCGACTCGACGGGGACCGTGCGGTCAGCGTTGTGGAGCTTCAAGGGCAGCCTTCCGGGAGTGACAGGCATACTCAATTTAGCGTTACAATAAACAAACCTGCAAGAGAGAGGCTGTGCGGCTATTGTTCCGACAGGGAATGGTCAGGTGAGCGGATGCTCTGGCGCTTCATCCGAGCCTCCGAAGGAAGAGGCGCCGATGTGGCGAGGGAGGCTTGCAGTAGAAAGAGCAAGGCGTTCGAAGTGATGTGCAGATTGAAATCGACCAAGCTGTGGAGCAAGAGTCCGCACAATGCGGCGATGGCTCCGGCATGCATCGCGCGCGAGAAATGACCCTGTTCTGCCGCAAAGCATTTTCGTGCGTCGCGAAACAACATCCAGAGAAATGCGAGGCCGCACAGCGCACCCAAGATCCCCATCTCGGCGAGCAATTCCATGAAGTCGTTGTGCACGTGATCAACGATGTGGCCGTCATAGACAGTTTCATAGCGCGGGTACACGGCGACGAGTGATCCTAGTCCAGCGCCGATGATCGGATGATCGAAAAAAATATGCGCTGCTCCGCGAACCATAGTGGCGCGCCGCGAAAGCGTGACATCCCCCGGATGCAAAGTCGAGAATCGTTCGATGGCTCTTCCGGCGCCGATCCATGCAACCAAAGCCAGCGTGGCGAATCCGATAATTGCTAGAGCGATGAGCCGCGGCGCTTCGGGCTCTTTGCGAAAACGGGCCAGCAGAGCCAGAACGGCGACTTCAAAGCCGAAGCTGACCATTCCGCCACGCGAGCCCGAGAGGATTAGCCCGCCGACGGGAATGATAGTCAGCAGTCCCGTGAGCGGAATCAAGTCACGACGACATCCGCGGAAAATCATCTGCGCCAACCCGATCGGAAGAGCGAGTTCGACAAACCCGGCAAAATGATTGCGGTTCACAAACGGCCCGAACGGATCCCCGCCCGCGGTGAGCGTCCGGAATCCGTAGATTTTCGCGTCAGAAGTAAAGTGTTGAATGATGCCCAACAGCGAGACCGAAAAGCACAAGATGATCAAGAACCATACAAGCTTCATCAAATCGCGACGTTCGCGAAAAACTTGCGTCGAAAGAAAGAAAATCAACAAATATGCGGCGAGTCTTAACAGTTCGACGTGAGTTAAAAAAGGATAGGGCGTGACGCGCAGAGCGAGCTGCGCGAGACCGATTCCAAACAATCCCACAAGCGGCCAATTTAGAGGGCTCCAGTGAATCTCTCCGTGGTCGTCGCGAAAAACCAGCGCCGCCCATCCTATGAACAGCATGCTGGCGCCAATTTCCAGGATTGCTTCCGACCAGACTTCGACCGCGCCAAATGCCAGCACGGCAAAAGCGAATAAAACCAAGAGTCCGGCGCGAATGAACTTCATTGAGGGGAGCTCTCCGTCTGGGCGTCCGCCCGAACCAGCGTAACGTCGGCGAGCCAGACCGTGCCGCTCAGTTTATTCTCAAACATACGACTACCGGTGCGGTAAAGATTCACGAGCAGGAAGTGGGTATCCGATCCCGTCGCCACGTCCAAGTCCAAGGCGGTCCATTTGTGGGAACCAGTGAGGTTATCGGTCAATTGATTCACCGCACCGTTGTGATTGGGGTCGATTATCGAAAAGCGCATTCCGCTTTCAGTAGTGATCCCTTCGGTTTGCATGTATGCGTGGAAGTGATATTCCCGTTTCGGTTCCACGGCCACAAACTGCATCGGCGCAGTAATTTCCAGATTGCTGCCGCCGCCGAAATCCAGGCGCAACGAGCGAACCCCCGCAGGAGGAGGAGCGGTGTCAAAATCGATCGCAGCGCCCACTGGCGCATTCCATCGCCATCCCAGGCCGCCGTTTTCGAAATCATGGGCGAAATCGCCGTTCCAGATGAGCGAATGCCGCAAGGGTAGGTCGTGCGGGAGACCTGCGGCGGTGAGGCCTTCGATCCACACGCGGGTGGCATCGTTGGAACGGTCCGCCTGGATCAGTGAGTCAAAAAGAGGAAAGGCCCGCTGCAGCGTAAGCGGTTTTCCGAGCGCGACGAGGTCGCGCCAGACGATCAGCGCTGCGTCAGTCTGGCGAATGGAAGCGAAGAAATTGATCGCTTGAAAATAGGCGTCTGGGGTCGCTGGTAGAACCTGACCGATCAGAATATTCACGTCGCGGCCGGACCGCCAGACCCGCGAAATCGCGAGAGTGAGAAATGAGGGATCCGACTGGATCGCATCGTGAATTTCGGCGTATCCTGCGGCATCCTGATCTTGCCGAAGCAGAAAATTGCCGTAATTCCAGGCTACTTCCGCGGAGAGAGGATAGACGGCGCGGGCATGTTCGAAGGATTCTTGCGCACCTTTCAGATCGCCGTTCGCTTCATACGCACTGGCGAGGTTCATCCAGTAATTTGCGGAAAGCGGATCGTCGTGGATCGCGTGCTGATAATTCGCGAGAGCCTGCACGGGGTCGGCATTGGCGAAATCCAGCTGGCGGTGGCGTCCCAAGATGTCCCAGGCCTCTGCGTCGCCGGGCTCAAGAGCCGCGCCACTCTCGATGACTTCCAAATTGTTCGAATGAATGCGATGGTCGGCGAGCCAGAACCTGGCGGCGTGATAACAGAGAAAAATCCCGCATGCGAGAGCCGCCAGCAGGACCGAGAGCCGCGTGCGGTATCCACCAATGGTTTGCTCCACGGTGCCGTAATCTCCTACGGTTAGCGGTCCTTTCGCAAGGCCAATTTTAAATCAGAGCAAGCGTGAAGTCCTTGCATGCTCAAGGTCATTCGCTGCGGAAGCGCGAAGACAGCGACGCAGTGAATTCCGCAAGCGCTACTTCACGCCAAAGCGATAAATTACGCCGACCGAGACGCGATAATTTCCCTGGCTGGTCCCGCCATAGCTTCCGGTTCCGACGTTGGCGAAATGGGTGATCTCGTAGTTTGCGTCAATCAGGCGGATGGTCCAGCGCTTCTTGAACCTGACGTCCAGACCGCCGCCAGCCATCCATAAGTAGCCGTTGTCCCAGTGACTCACCGGAGCAAAGCCGCCCTGGCTTGCGAGGTTGTAAACCGAAAAGCCTTCGCCGAACAGAACGTGGGCGAATGGAGTGATTTTGTGCCGATGGCCGAGAGGATATAGCTCGGGACCGAACATCAACGTGTACATCTGCGTGTTGCCGTTTATCGAGTTGATGTTGTAAGCGCCGGAAATATCGCCGGCGGCGCTGAGCCAGCGGAAAATGCGGTATTCACCATGGACGTTGAATCCGTTCATGTTCAGCCGGTTGCTAAGGTTGGGTGGATGCGGCGAGGGCTCCAGGAAGGAGCGATAGGTGTATCCGGCGCCGAGTTCAAATTTCGCGCGGTCGGGCTTGCGCGGCTTGAGCTTTGAGAGATTCGGCTTGAACATCGAATTCTCCTGGGCCATGGCCTGGCCGCAGAAAAGCGCCGTCAACAGAAGTATCCCCGCTACCTTTTTCATCAACCGCATCCTCCAGTGAATATGGTTGTTTTAGCCTGCTTCGTTCCGCGAGTGTTTCAGATGCGAGATGCCTGTAATTCGTTGGCGCGCGGCGGCACTTAGAATAAATGGAAAGAGGGATTAAGTGTAGCGCCGAGCGAAAATCGCCCTTGCGAATGAGAAAATGGCCGATCAGGATATTCACCACGGGCTGAGCGTTCAGCAAAACGCCTTCGATAGCCGCAAGCTGCTCAAGGCGTCTTCTTTAGTCGGATGGACCCTCGCCGGGACACCACCAAACCGCATCACAACCTCGAGAGGACGCTCCTAAGAATCTTCAATAAAAAGGCCGCGCGCACTGAGATGCCAGTGAGCGCGGCCTCAATACAGCGAGGCGAACCTCTACTCCGTGATGGTTATGTTCACCGTGATCGCCGGTTTGGTGACTCCTCCTGACGAAGGAGTGATCGTGACGGTTGACGTTTTGGGCTTTGAGTGATTTCCGGTGCAGCCCGCCGCAAGGATAAACACCAGCATCGCACTGGCCATGCCCATGCGTTTGCCGAAGCGTCTCGTTGACGGGAACATGAACAACAGGGCGATAGCCAGCATCACGACCGACACTTGTTGGAGTGTGGCTGCGGGCGGAACTTTCATGGACTCCGGCGCCACGACAAAGGAGGCGGCTGTCAGCGTTCCGGTGGCGGTGGCTCCCGGTGCAGCCGCGGCGTTGGTAGTCGGCACCGCGCATGCGGTAATCAGTGTGCTGCCAGGCGTGCAAGTGAAGGAGACCGCTCCATTAAATCCACCCAATCCAGTAACGGTCACTGCGAACGTGCCCGACCCACCTTTCATTACCGTAGCGGAGGAGGCAGCCGTAACGGAGAAGTCCCACGCCGTTCCGCTGAGCGGGACGGTACTAATGCTGCCGCCAGTTTGCGAAATCGTGAGCGCACCCGAAACTGGTCCAGGCACTGTGCTCGTAGTAGGTGCGAAGGTGACGCTGATTGCGCATGGGGCTCCACTCGGGGCAATGACAATTGGAAAGGCACCATTGTTGCAAGCGGCCGCAGTTGAAGTTTCCGTAAAAGCCCCTGTGCCGGCACTGATCGCCGAAATGCTGAGCGGCGAGTTGCCATTGTTGCCGATCGATACCGTCATGGGCGCACTCGTTTGCGTCAGCAGAGTGCCCGCCGGGAAAGTAAGGGTGGTCGGCGTAAGCGTGATGTTGGGCGCCGTCGCGGAGCCCGTGCCCGTAAGCGCGACTGAGATCGGGTGAGCCGTTGTGTCGGCTGTGTCAGGAATATTCATTGCAACGGTTCTTGGTCCGACTGAGGATGGTGTAAACGTCACCGCGACCGTGCAACTGGCCCCGCCAGCAAGAGAACCTCCGCACGGGTTTGCACCGCCTGCGACACCCGAAAAATCCGCAGAATTCGGGCCAACGATCGTTGCCGGCAGCGTCAGGCCGATCGAAGAAGACGTGTTGTTCGTAAGCGTAACGAACTGCTCCTGCGACGGTTTGCCAACGAGTTGGATCCCGAAAGCGAGGCTAGTCGGGGACACTGAAATCGTCGGTGCCATCGGCAACTGGGCAACAAAGGCGTTGACGGCACCCGTCGCTCCGAGAGTTGACTGAAAGACACTACTCGTTACCGGCATATCTGGGGAACTCATCTCACCGGTGATATAGGCATTCGTGCCCGCAACGGCGATGCCCTGTCCCAAATCCGGAGTAAGCAAGGAGTTCGCAGTTTGTCCGCCAAAAAAAGTGGAATAGACCAGATCCGCCGCACCTTGCCCGTTGGGACTTACCTTTGTAACGAATGCCACGCCGTTTGGGTTATTGTTTGCTTCAATCAAAGCCCCCTGAGTAATCGGAAAATTGGTTGAAGCAGTTATGCCGGTTACATAGGCATTGCCCTGTGAATCTGACCCAATCGCAAATCCATCATCGCCGCCGGTTCCGCCGAGAAACGTTGAATATTGAAGAGTTCCGCTACTGGTGTCGACCAACGAAATGAACGCTACTCCAACTGTGACCGCTCCCGCCGGAGGGATTGAATTCGGGGTAACTGGAAAGTTAGAGGAATCCGTTACCCCAGTGATGTAAGCGATCGTGGCGTTTGCAGCGGCTGGAACGCCTGGTCCCAAGTTAACTCCCAAAGCGACTTCTGCAGCGTTGCCAGTCAGACAGTGTGAATACTTGAGGGCTTCCGCTGTAGTGTCGATAACAGAAATGAACACTGATCCGCCTGAACCGCTTCCATCATTTGCGCCGCACGCGGCACTGCCAACTATGGCTGTTCCCGCGGTGGGGAAATTAGTGGCAGATGTCCCACCCACAACGTAGGCGTTCGCGTCATTAACCGCCACTGCCAAAGCAATGTCGCCAAATCCGAGAAAGCTGCTCGCGGCACTGGATCCGCCCAATAGAGTCGAATACACGAGCGACGCTGTACCGCTGATAGTGGTATTGATTTTTGTCAGGAAAGCGTTCCCGGCAGGATTCGTTGGTCCAAGAGTAATTTGTGTTCCTGTTGTAGGAAAGGTCGAAGATTGAGTGACACCTACGACATAGGCATTCCCGGACCCGTCCACGGCGATGCCTTGCCCTGAGTCTAGTACGTTGCCTCCCAGGTAACTCGAGTACGCAAGTTGCGCCAAGCCACTCGCGGAAGGGGCGAGCTTTGTGATGAACCCGGCCCTCCGGCTAGTCACGCTGGCCGGGGCGGTAGCCTGGAACGGAGATAATACCGTGCTCAGCGGGAAATCCGATGAGCCAGTGTAGCCAGTTACATAAATATTCCCGGATCCGTCCACTGCAATGGCATTCGGACCGTCTCCAAAGCCGGTGTTTCCGCTTCCACCAAGATACGTCGAATAGAGAAGCGCAGTCCCTGCTGGATTTAATTCGGAGACGAATCCTGTGCCCAGTGAAAGGTCCAGAGGTGCAGTCGGAGAGATTGGATTCATCGACGGGAATTTAGTAGATGTTGTACTGCCAGCAATATACGCATCTCCTGCGGCATCCAGTGCAATACCAGCCGCAAAATCAAGAGCTTCGCCACCGATGTATGTCGAGTAGGTAAGTACCGGGTCGATTGTCAAGGGCCGTGCGCGATCATATCCCGCAACCGAAAATCGGACTTCTTGATCGCCCGTAAGAGTGTAATTCCCTGCAATCGCACGCCGCGTACCATTTATTTCCTGATAAATGGACGGCTTTTGGAGTTCCACCTCGCCCGCGCCAACCCTCATTGCCACATTCCCTCTAGAATTGATCTGAAGCTCCTGCGCGCCTTGCACATCGAGCGCAATTGATTCCGGATCCGCTCCGGGCGCTACTATAAAATCATACTCGAGTACCCGTTGATTGCCGTAGAAAACCAAATCCACTCCCGGATACACACCGTGATACCTTACCTCCGAAAATGTAGGTACGTCGGTCTGCCATTTCTTCGGGTCATTTCCTATGAAGTAGTTCACCCTGCCTGGTAGCCGGCCCGCGCCGGCGATTTCCTGAGTTTGATTCGCTCCCTTAAGGCGCATGCGAAGGTAGGCAACCTTCTCGACGTCAGGAGTTTTACCGTCGGCACGCAATCTCAGGGCATGATCTCGCCGCGCGGTCCGTGTGGACATCGGCTGCCGCAAACCCAACACGACCTCCTGGTTCGTCAGGAAAAGTTCGTAACCGCCGCCGCGGGAAAGAAAACGAACCTCTGGTGACGTCTGTCCTTGGTTTTCCTCGAATGCGAGTGGCAGCTTGCCGTAAGCCTTGGCGAAATCCAGCTTTGCCACCGTCGAGGTTGCTGCAGAAGGGCTCTCCACGGCACGTGACTGCCTCACAGCATTTTCTTGTGACGCCTGGTGGCTGTAGTGAATGGTCGTGAACATGAATAGCAAGAGAAGGACTGTTGATACGGCAATATAAATTGCGATTCCTGCGAGCGGCGACTTTGTTTGCATCGCGTTTCTCCTCATCGTCTTCCGTTTTCTGCATTCATTCTCGAGGGGTTTCTTAGTAGCTCGGCGGCGCCCGCCTCGAAGGGTGCGAGCAAGATCTTAACTTCCGTACCCAAACCGACTAACCGGCTCTGGCATTGACGCCGATTCCTGGGGAACTTACAAGTCATTTGAGCCGGGATATTAGCACACTACGAATTGAGGGAGAACCACGGAATGGTAAGCGTGCCGCTCCAGCGTACTCAATGAGTTACTTCCACGGAGTGCCGAAGCGATTCGGACCACATCTCAGCTCACTGCACTCTTTGTGGAACCAACCTTTGCATGTCATCGCAGACCAAATCGCAGAGTTGATCCAGCCGCTTGGCATCCTGATGTGGGGAAAGCTGGCGAATCGGCACGCTCGGGACGAGTCGGCCGAGCACTCCAAATTCGTGCGCCCGCATCGCCCGATCGAGAAGGTTGGTGGCAAAAGTATTGGCGACGAGTGCGACAAGGGCTCTTTGGAATGGAACGACCTCAACCGTTGGAGCCGGACAGTCACGGCGCTCACCAAGGATGTAAATTGCGCCTAACGGTAAAGCGCGTTCTGCAAATCGTAAATGCTTTTTCCTCAATGAAAGGCACCGTTTTTCATCGTTTCGGCTCAATGGTGGGAGAGCCTCCGAAGATCCATAGAGCGACTCCACCGATTCAGGCCAAAGACACAAGTATGGACAGGCCGGATGAATAAAGAAGGATCCGTCGCGCTCCGCCAGCGCAGCCACATCATCCGAAAGAATCGGATGACCTCGCTGCGCCAGCGCCGCCGCTGTGGTCGATTTTCCTGCCCCTTCGGAGCCGACAAATGCTGCCACCCTGTCGCCGAACGCCACAGCGCTCGCGTGCAAACACGTCACTCCGCGAAGCCGTAATAGCACGCCAAATACTGGACCAAGCAGGTACGTCGCCGTATCTTCGATCGTTAGGGGCTCCGGCCAGACTGCCCACACTCTCGTGCAACCTCGATCCAGCCAGAATTGCGTTCCATCGAAATATCCAAGGCGCAGGTAGTCGCCTCCAGCGATTTTCCAGATTCTCAGGGCAGGATTACCATCCGGGCCCTTATAGGCACTGCTATAACTCAGCTCTTCTGGACTCCGTGGCACATCCCCGCTTTCAAAAGGGGAAATTTTCAGGTGGACGGTGATATCAGGTCCGCATGCCAGCGGAGGGATCGGATCTAACTCAGGAATTTGCAGATTGGACCGCACGATCAGATCGAACACGCGGTAGGTAAAATCCGTTGCAACTGGCACGCGGGTCATCGCAGCCGGAAAACTGATTCGAGCCGGGTAATTTCGAATCTCACACTATCGGGTCTCATAAGCTTAAACGCGGATCGACAGCAAGAACAAACTCGACTACGTCAGGCGTGCGTCTTAAATCGGGGAGGCGTTCCTGAGTCTGGGTTGCCGTGCTGAGCGACCGTCTTCGTAATTTCTTGGACGGTTCCGTAAACGGTTAGAATAGGAGATATATAAGGCTTCTTAGACCCCTGTTTGACGGGCTTAACCATTGCGGACCTCCGCACCCAAGTTATACCGGACACTGCGAACCGACTGCAACCAAAAGTTAAGACACAACGGGCGAACGTCGATATCTGCTTGTTCCGGTGGTGTGTCACTTAGCAGCGCCGCCATTGCGGATGTATCAACGTATGATTCCATTTCTGCGTGCCAGTTTATTCGTTCGGTCCACTTTGAGTGCGGTCTACGCAGGTGTGCGATCAAAGGGCTTGACGCGAGTGGAGTTTTTCGCCGCATTCGGACGCTTTCGGGCAACCGCCCGGCTGCCGCCAACCGCAACAGCTTCTTCTCCAAGAACAAGGGAAACGGCGGAAGTGCCAGAAGAAAGTTCACGATCCGCAAATCCAGAAAGGGGTAGCGTACCTCTAGCGGGCAACGCGTCACGCCTGGACTTTGCAGTTCGAACAGCTTCGACCACTGCGGGATCGCGAGGGATGCGTGGGCCTTGGGAAGAACCGGGTGCGTTTGCGAAGACGACCGAAGTTCCATCGACTCCCTGGCGCGTTCTTTGAGGTTCAAGCGATTTGCGAAATCGTCTATGAGCCAGAGCGGATAGCTGAGTGTCGTCGAGCGTCTTCCGAAAAAATTCCTGGCGCGACGCCTTGCGAATCCGGACCAGCGCAAAGATCGCAGCCAAAGGTAGCGTGGGGTATCCATCGCAAGGTTTTTCCACTCTCTATTTCGCAACATGTACCGGACGTACGGCCACATCTGAAAAAACATCAGGTTGTCACCGCCTTCGCCGGAAAGCGTGACACGGCAATCCGTCGAAATCACGCGAGAGAGATCGAACAACCCGGCGAAAAATGGATCGTCCACTGGCTCGGGCCACGCCAATCCCGGGTCATCCCAACGCTCAAACGGTTCCCAGTCATCCATAGGGATGAAGCGGGTGGGAATTTCCAAAAAATCTCCAGTTTGCTGGGCAAAGAGCCGTTCTTGATCGTCGATCAGCGAGTCGAACACAAGGGTGTATGCCCGCAGATCCTCAGTTCCTCCCCGAGCTTTCGCAAGGTCGCGCGCCGCTGTCGCTATCGTCGCGGAGTCCAAGCCACCGCTTAGCAGTATCCCGACGCGATCCGCACGCAGGCGATCAGCGACAGCGGCTTGGAGCAGGACCTGAAAATGTTCGATATAATCCTCGACGCGGTGGTAACGAATGCGCCCCCCCGTTGGCGCCGACCAGTAACGCTGGATTCGCAGACCTTCGGCGGAGATCATGAGCGTATGCGCTGCAGGCAGGCGGCGAATGGCGCGAAAAGTCGTCGTAGCGACATCGCAGTTCAAACCGAAGAGCAGAAAGTCGCCGATCGCCGCATCATTCAATTCATCCGAAACTTCGGGATGCTGGCGCAGGCAGTCCAGCGTGTTACTGAAAATAAATTGCTCGCCCAGTTCGCTGTAAAAGAAGGGCCTCACACCGAAATGATCGCGTGCGCAAAACAGAATCCTCTTTTGCGCATCCCAAATTGCAAATGAAAAATCGCCACGTAAATGCTGCACGCAGGCGTCTCCCCAGGTTGCGTACGCGCGTAAGATCAATTCGGAATCCGTCGCTGCGCGCCGAGGAGCATTTGGTTCCCGCGCTAGTGTCGCCTCCAGTTCTTCGCGGCAGTCAATACGTGCATCCGCGGTAATCCAGAATTGGCCGTTGAGACTGGCGGGCAGACGTTCGATCAGCGATTCGCGTGTAGTTCGCAGCATTGTGTGGCCCAAGCCCACGGGCCCATTCGACCACATCTCGCGCCCGTCCGGTCCGCGATAGGAAAGAAAATGCACAAGGGCCTGCAGTAACGCTCGGTCAACCGGAGCACCAGTACGATCGTACATGCCGACGATGCCGCTCAATTCGTTTGTGTCTCCACGGGAGTAATCGGGCCCTCAAACGGCACGAAATGACGATGCTCTTCGCCGGCGTCGTTCAACACCCGGGAATCCAATTCTACCCAGGCGTGTGCTTCAAAGCGCTCGAGTTCTTTGCGTGCTCCGATACGCAACTCCGCCGCGATTCCGCGTCGTCGCAGCAGCCACCACAGAACCAGCGACTTCTCCAAGCAGTTGGTGGCGAAAAAAAGATTCCGTGCCGCCGCCGCTGACATCCGCGCGATTGCGTCTGCGCGCTGTTTCGATGCCGCCCGCAATTGCGTAGTCGCGTTCGCGGACAGTGCCAGCCACGTCAACGCGCTTTTCCATCGGGTAAAGCCAACCAGCCGCAAACCCAGCCAGGTAGCCAGGAGCGTGGCCGCGGCCTCGAGCATGAGGCCGCGCTCAAAACCGCTCAACCGCCAGAACTTTTGCCACCGTTTCATCATGCTTGCGTCGTCACGTGAAATGCATATAGCTTGCAAATTAAATAACCTCTTGTTCAACCCGGACGTCGAGGCAAAGTCGCGGGTCAGTGCGCAGCCGCGGTGCCGCGCACTTCGATCAATCCTTCTACCCGCAGGGTTGCGAGCAGTGCTAGCAAATCCATGCAGCAGCGCGCTTCATCTACTTCAAACTCTTCGAGCAAGATGTCACGCAGTTCGCTGACACTCTTTGGTTGCTTCAGCAGTTCCCAAATACGCGCGCCCACCGGGTTCATTCCGTAGTACACACTGTTCTTCAGGTTCAAGATCGCCGCTTCATCTCCAAGAGGACAGGAGACCTGTTCGGATGCAGCGACAACAACCGTGTCAAAAGACAGAGGTAGGTCCATTATGGCCGCTCCCGATGGATTGGGCTTGGGCTGGGTGGGTCCCGCCAGCTCATCGGATGGAGGCGGATCGGTTCGACACACACGCCCTGCGTTTGTCGACTCGTCTGGCTCTATTCTACAGACACTGGTACCGAACAGCAACAACGGACTGGATTCGCTTAGACGATTTCGGCTATAAGGGCCATGATGTCCATGCCCGCCATTTCGGTCGAATCGCTTGAAAAATATTTCCCACCTGCACGTTCCGGCTGGCGCGCGCTGCTGCAACCGCTCGCACGTCCCACCGAGCGCGCACTCGCCGGGATTTCCTTTTCGGTACAACCCGGAGAGGCAGTGGCAATTGTGGGGTCGAACGGCGCCGGAAAGTCCACGCTGCTGCGCATTCTGGCCACCTTGATTCTTCCCACCCGGGGCCGGGCATCTATCGCCGAATATGACGTCGAACGCCATCCTTCCCGTGCGCGATACCAGCTCGGTTATCACACCGGCGGAGACGAGGGTTTCTACACTCGTTTGAGCGTCCGAGAAAATCTGGGTTTCTTTGCAGCCATGAACAACATGTCTCGCGCCGAAGCCCAAGCGCGCCTTGCACTCACCGCTGAACGCATGGGCATCGCCCGGGATCTTGATCGCCAAGTGCGCACTCTTTCGACCGGCATGACCCATCGGGTGGGGCTGGCGCGCGCGCTCCTCCATCAGCCTACGGTTTTACTGCTTGACGAGCCCACGCGCAGCTTGGATCCGCTGGCCGCCGCGGATTTCCGGCGTCTTCTGAAAGACGACCTGGTGCGTGAGCACGGCACGACGTTGCTATTCGCGTCGCACACCTTGAGCGAGGTCGAGCAGATCGCCGATCGCGTCCTATTGCTCGAAGCCGGGCGAATCACCGCCTTCGATTCTCCACGACGCCTATGCGCCGCGAGCCGCGCTGCTACCCTGGAAGACGCCATCACGCACCTGGCGAGCCATCCCGCGCGTGCGCAGTCCCAACTATGAACCTGGCGCGCACTTTCGGGAAAATTGCAGCCTTCTTTATGCGTGATTTTGCAATTGCGCGCGGGTATCGCGGGGCGTTGCTGCTCGAAACGCTCGAAGCACTTTTCGGTGTCGCCACCTTTTATTACTTGTCTCGCTTCGTGGAGAGTCCGGAGCTCACCCGTGCGCTGCCCACCGGCAGCAGTTACTTTGCATTTGCGCTCGTGGGCTTTGCGTTCTTCGACTATCTCAGCGTATCGCTCACCGCTTTTGATACGAGCATCGAAGAAGCGCGGCAGAATCGTACACTGGAAGCCTTGCTGGTGACCCAGACCCCACTACCCGTCATCCTGGCGGGTTCGGCGGTTTATCCTTTCACGGCTCTGGCGCTGCGCACGTGCGTTTATCTCGCATGGGGAGCGCTGCTCTTCGATTTCACGCCACGGTCGGCGAACTGGGCCGGAGCTGTCGCAATACTGCTGGCTTCAATACTGGCATTTGTTGGGCTGGGGGTTATGTCGGCCGGTTATTCGATTCTTTTCAAGCGCGGAAATCCCGCGAAGTGGATTGTGTTAGGAGTTTCCAGCTTGGTCGGCGGAATCATGTACCCGATCAGCGTGCTGCCAAGGTGGCTGCGATTTCTGGCTCGCTTGATTCCTGTCACTTACTCGCTCGAGGGAATGCGCGCTGCGCTGCTCGGCGGTGCGGGATGGGGCCAGCTATGGCCTTCCATCGCGGCCCTACTTGTTTTTGCCGCCATTCTGATCCCGCTTTCGTTTGCGGTTTTCGCATGGGCCGTGCGTCGCACGAAAGTTACCGGCACACTTACTCATATCTGAACGGATGCATCAGGGCATCGTTCGGAAGCAAAGGCTAACCATAGCACTTGAGCGACAAACCCTATAACGTACCGCGAGGCAATCGCATTTCCTCGCGTTAGCTATGCAGCGACTTTCGTCCGAAGCATCAAGAAAAGTGACAAGAGACCTGCGCCCATCAACAACAGAGAAGAGGGTTCTGGTGTTGAGACAGGCACCATTGTAAGGTTGTAGTCGGCTCCCGTAAAAAAATCGACGAGGGGTATGTTTCCGGCGATGTAGGACAACGTAGGAGCGTTTTCGGGACCGGTATACAGTTGTGGTCCCGTCAAACTGAAATTATCATCCC
>Ga0307478_10001756_pt1 | contig 18121 bp, 13 predicted proteins | sample atmos_gasesECM4C_2_FD_203713 | JGI IMG/M metagenome (GOLD analysis project Ga0307478, IMG submission 203713) | Hardwood forest soil microbial communities from Morgan-Monroe State Forest, Indiana, United States - atmos_gasesECM4C_05 | ecosystem: Environmental > Terrestrial > Soil > Temperate... | reverse complement strand
CGAGCTCGGAGTGCAAGGAGCGACGCCACCGAGGGCCGTCAAGGTTGCGGCGAAACCGACCGTCGGATAGGTGGAGTTGTAGGTGACCATACCGGTGTTGATGGTACGGATGGAGGCGACCGCAGACGACTCATTGGCCGCCATGCGGGCGCGCAGCAAGTTCGGAATCGCGATGGCTGCAATGATCAGGATGATGGCCACCACGATCAGCAGCTCGATCAACGAAAAACCCTTTTGTTTCCGCATCTCTTTTTTCCCCTCGTTGTTTCCTTCTGAAATGTTGCTGGTCAGTAATGACGCAGTCGTGTCTAATGTTTGCATTTGCCTCGCCAAATCGCTAGTTACCTTAGTTCCGACCACTTCCCAAAAAGACGCTTTCTTTTCATGACGTGGTAACACTTGAGTTCCATGGGCATGGAGCGGAGAGGGTCAAAGCTGGCAAAAAGCGTCCGAACGGCTGACAATTCGTGTCAGGTCTCGAACGGCAGGCGCCCCATTTTAGAACGACAAGTAAAGGCCAGCTTGCAGGCGTTTCGCCCATCCCTTGAACAATAGCCCGGCCGGCTGGCGAGAGTGAGAGGGCGTTGCGTGCCTTAGAATGTTCGGGCTGTTTGGGGTGGACAGAGATGACGATTCCGAAAGATGCGTTTCAAGTCGACGCGGAGATTGCACGCGCGTGGACGCTTCCTGCTCATCTTTACACCGACAGCAACATATTCGCGAAGGAGAAAGAAAGAATCTTTTCTTTCACCTGGCAGGTGATGGGGCACGCAAGCCGGGCCGCGAATCCGGGCGACTACTTCACTACGGAACTTGTGGGCGAGCCGCTTCTTTTTGTACGGGGCACTGATGGCAAGCTGCGCGGGTTCTACAACGTGTGCCGGCATCGCGCCGGTCCTCCGGCCGAAGGATGCGGATCACGCAAGCTGTTCCGCTGCGGATATCACGGTTGGACTTACGGGCTGGATGGATCATTGGTCAACGCGACCGAGATTGAGGGCGTGCAAGGATTCCGGGCGGAAGACTTTGCGCTGGTCCCAGTGCAAACGGAGGAGTGGTTCAATCTGGTGTTTGCGAACCTGGATGAGCAAGCGTCCCCATTGCAGGAGTGTTTGCGCGAACTGCCACGCCAAGCGAAGAAGTTTCCATTCGCAGGAATGAAGCTGTTTGAGCGGCGCACCTACGACATGAAGTGCAACTGGAAAACGTACGTCGACAATTATCTGGAGGGATACCACCTGCCGAGCGTGCATCCTGGATTGAATCGCGAACTCGACTACAGCGCGTATGTAGTCGAGGCTTATCCGGGGCATGTGCGGCAGTTCAGCCCAATTCGTGGAGCGCAACCCGGGGATACAACGCCGCGGCGGTATCAAGAAGCCCGAGAGGATCTGACCACAGATTACTTCTGGATTTTTCCCAACTGGATGTTGAACTGCTATCCCGATAATGTCTCGTTGAATATCGTGCTGCCGGTTGAGCCAGAGCGGACACTAGCAATCTTTGAGTGGTACCTACCAGAGAAAGATCACGGCACTCCTGCGGCAAAAGCATCAGTGGAGTTCAGCGATCAGATTCAGATGGAGGATCTGAGAATCTGCGAGGCGGTGCAGAGGAATCTGCGCTCGCGGAGCTATTCGCGGGGAAGATTCAGCGTGAAGCAGGAGAAGGGCGTGCATGCGTTCCATCGAATGTATGCGGAGTACATGAAGAAGGACTAATCTGGCCCGACCTTTCGATCGCGACCTCTGAGCTTCTCAGAGCGCTCGTTCTGTAGTTCCGACTCAGTATTCAAGATTATTCGCTGGCTGCCGATGTTCCTTGTTGGCCTTCCGGACAATGCGGACCCATCGACGGTTCCTCGGCTGGCGCATGGCGCATGCCCAACCGCAACGAACTGGAAAGCCTTGCCGATCGTGGCCAGACCAACCAGGCCCAGTATTTCAACTACACCTATCTCAACAAAGATGGTTCGGTCTATCAGGCTCCCATTTTCAACAACTACATAGAATTCCAGTATTACTGGACCTCGACCACGTACGCTGCCGACACGAATCAAGCTTGGGCGGTTTTCAGCTGCGACTTTGGCGCGTACAAAATTCCCAAAGATAACATCGGTGTCCCAGGCAACGTCGGATACTCGCTTGCGGTAAGGTGATGGCGGTGCGTGAACGGCGTCAAGCTTGATAATTCGCGAGATTAAGGCGCCTGTGACTTGAGCAGCATGCAGGTGACGTCGTCGTGTTGCGGCGTGTTGCCCACAAACAGATCGAGGGCGGACATTAGCCGCTTGAGCAACGTGCCGGGATCATCGGATTTCCCAGCTTCCACGACGCTTAGCACGCGTTCTTCGCCGTACTCTTCGTCGCGCGCGTTTACGGCTTCCACCAATCCGTCCGTAAAGATCACCAGCCAGTCCGCCGGCGCAAGTGTCACGGTCGCCGACTCGTATTTGACGTCGGGCTGAATGCCGAAGGGCAAACCGCCGACATCAAGACGTTCGATTTGTCCCCCCGCGCGCCGCAGCATCGGATTGTTGTGGCCAGCGTTGATATAAGTGAGAGTGCGGCGGACGGGATCGTACTCGGCGAGAAATGCCGTGGTGAAGCGCAGGCCGCCCTGGCTGTTGGTGCAGGCGTAGCGGTTCATGTTGGCGGCAAGTTCCGGGAGCGCGACTTGCGCGGTGGAAAGCGTCTTGAGGCTGGCTTGGAAGGTAGCCATGAGCATGGCAGCCGGAATGCTCTTGCCGGCGACATCGGCAACCGCAAGCACGACCCGGTTTTCTTCGGTAGTCTTGCCCGGCCTCGGGAATACGTCGTAGTAATCACCGGCCACGGTATTGGCTGGGCGCGTGGAGTAAGCAAGCTCGAGCCCGGGAATTTGTGGCGGCGCCCCCGGGAGCAACCAGGTTTGAATCTCACGGGCGATCTGCAGGTCGCGCTTCATGACAACGCGATCGGCGATCTCCAGCATCAGAAGTACGAAGAGCAGAAGCGCAGCCCAAAAGTGCAGATCGAATTCAACCGCGTAGGCTTTGCCGCCCTCTTCGTAGGTGAATCCGCTGTGGGGGATCACCATCATCACCAAAGCCGCCAGCAGCAGAACCCGCCGGGCCGGGGATAGTTTCTCCATCACAGCCCAGAAGAATTCCTGGATTACATGGAGGCGCTGACCCCTGCGCGTCAAACCTTCTGGGGTTTTAGAGGCCACGTCTTTGGAGTAGAGACGATAACTGGCACGGGCCTCGGACTCGAATTGCGACCAGAGCTGGCTGATCGCCAGTCCCTCGGAGACGCGCTGCCAGAATCGGCTCAGGCGCGCACTGAAGGAAACGGGCTGTGTTGCCTGTCCTAGGGGCGGGGCGGCCATGGAGGTTTGATTATAGAAGATCAAAATAACGACAACTGCTCGTCGAGTGCCTGAATGGGCCACTTCGTTGCATAAGCCGGCCGATCGCGGCGTGTCAGTTTGTATTTTTCACGAAGCCGATGGACGAGCTCTGAGAGACGTTTGCTGTATGCGGGAGGGAGAAAAGCACGATCCTGATAGCGATGGCGGTAATTTTCTGCAAGGTGCGGGAAATTCTGCTCGAGGAAGGGGAGAAACACCGCCGCGGAGCACGGCTTGAGAAAGAGAGGATTGGCGAAGACATAGTCCGCTCCGGCCTCTGCTGCAGCATGGATCACAGCCTCCAGATCCCTGGGTGCATCGGTAATTCCCGGCACGACCGGTGAGCAACTCACGCCTACCCGAAACCCTGCTGCGCTTAAGGTGCGGACCGCGTCAAGGCGAAGATCCGGTCGTGGTGCACGGGGTTCCAGGATTCGCGCCAGGTCTGTGCTGAGAGTGGTCAGCGTGACATGCACCGAGAGTTTGTTGTTCTGAGCGACATGTTGCAGCACATCAAGATCGCGGACGATCAGGTTGGACTTGGTGACAATGCCGACTTCGAACCCGCGGTGGCGGGCGAATTCTTCGAGGATGCTGCGTGTAACTTCATAGCGACGTTCGGCTGGCTGGTAGGGATCCGTCGCAGTACCCAAGGCGATGGCTTCGTTTCCTTTGACCCTCCGCAGATCGTGGCGCAGCAGAGCCGCCGCGTGCTGCTTGACATAAATCTTCTGTTCGAATTCGAGGCCGTCACGCATCTCCATGAATTCGTGGGTGTAGCGCGCATAGCAATAGCGACATCCAAATTCGCAGCCGCGGTAAGGATTGATGGTCCAGGTAAAAGGCATGGCGCGCGCGCTGACGCAGCGATTCAGCAGCGACTTCGCCGGTAGGGTGAAGTATTCGACGTTGTGTCCTTCGCGCAGAGGTTCGCCTTCGGAGGCGAGTCGGGCAATACCGACAAGACGCGGCTTATCGGAAGGAACGAGCAAGGGCAGAGAGGACATGACAGATTCGCCTTTTGTTCGCCTATGATGAAGGACGAGCAACGGCTTTGTCAATGGGGGCGAGGGAGAGGAGATATAGGCGGAACCGAAACTGACGTCTTTGCACCATTTTGTGTGCCCGGGACAGTCTCGGCATCACCGTCGCGGGCAGTCTTCGGAATCTCAAATCTCTTTATAACCGCGGTCTTTCCACGGGTGGCCTAGGTTGGACCTCCATCTGAGGGAATTATTGCCTTAGCCCTGTACGGTGGGGACAACTCCGCCGGGGCGGACAGCGAGGGAATAGGGAATTAAGACTTCTGAGTCCCAAATCCAAGACATTGCCCCTCTGGGATGATGTCCCCCGCAGGTTGTTTTGACATACTCAGGCAGCATTGTTCAGACCCATCCTGACGCCAACGATGTGAAAGAACTTCAAAATTCCGGGGGCCACAAGTGGTGAACGTCAAAGAGAAGTCTTTTTGGACCAGCGGTTTGATGATGATCTCGTGCCTGGGCATGGCAGGGTGTTACGGACTCACGGTACACAATGGCGCGCCCGCTTCAGGCGGTTCACCAGTGTCGCCAACGGCGACCTCAAGCATTTCAGGCAACGTCACTCCCGCCGGAACTGGTGCTGGAGTTTCGGTCGTGCTCAGCGGCGAGTCCACTGCAACAGTGGTCACTGACAGTTCTGGCAGTTACAGTTTCAGCAGTCTTCACTCCGGCGCCTACACGGTGACACCAAGCAAATCAGGTTTGAGTTTTAATCCGTCAAGCCGTGACGTGACCACCAACGGGTCGGCCGTGGGCGGAGCCAACTTTGCAGCAGGAAACCCGCCATCGTCTTCGGGTCCAGTTGTCATCAGCGGGCAGAACGGCAGGGTTATCCACGGTCTGAAGATCACCTCCACTTCGGGGGACTGCGTGACGATCATAAACTCCAGCAACATTACAATTGAGGCGTCAGAGATCGGTCCGTGCAAAGGAAACGGGATCAAGATCAGAGGGGGCAGCGGAATCAATGTCGTGGACAACTACATCCATCCGGAAACTCAGTCGCCCGGCTGCTGCGACCATAATGACGGGATCTTCGCTTATAACGCGCCTCACAATCTGTTGATCCAAGGCAACGTGATCGCCTATGGCGAGTCGAACATTGAAGTGGCTGGGGGATCTTCAGTGAATGTTATTGGGAATTTTCTATTAAACCCGCGCGGCCCCAATCCCCGCGGCCAACAGTTTCAATGCTGGAGCAATTGCAGCACGATCAATGTCCAGAATAACTACCTCCTGTCGAGCACAGATACCGTAAAGTTTCTGCACGCCGATGCGACGGAGGACTCCGTGAATTTTGGTTACAGCCAGTCCTTCACCGTGCAGCAGAATTTCATCACTGGTGGGCGTAGCCTCACGGGCTGCGGCATCATCGCCGATAGTTACGCCAACGCAGGACAAATCCTGAAGAATCGCCTATACGACACGGGTGCGTGCGGCATTGGCCTGACCAATGGCACTCATACCGTGAGCGGCAATTCCGTCTACAATCGGCTCCCGGTCAAGGGTGGAGGCAACACAGCGATCTACGTTGCCCACTACGGTGCAAGCGGCACTTGTGGTCCGATGACAATTACCAACAACGTTGCCGATTCGCTGCAGATAGCAGGGAGCCACTCGGGATGGTGGTACCCAGGGGGATGCGGGGCGATCTCTACGATAACGGACGTATTTGGCGTCGCAGGGGATGCTGCGCTCTCCGCGCGGTCAGCATTTACGCCACCGCTGATTCCGCCGGAGCCGAAGACCTGCGTTGCAGCTTCGCCGTACTCCACGCAGACTAACGTTCCGCTCTGCACCCCCTAAAGCAGATCCGGCCCCGGTGGCAACGGTTTAAGAACGTGATAAACAGAATTAGAAATCTGCGCTTATATCCGGCAGTAGCGGAGAACTCGATCGAGATTTATTGCTGTTTCGATCCTTGCTCTTCCGCAGATTTCTGAGCTGGTTTCTCGAAGAGTTTGGGTTCCAGCTGAGGATTGACTTCAATCTTCTTGAACTCTGCGATGCTGGTTTGCTCTCCGTTCTGCATGTTTTGATGCTGATACGGCATGGTGAGGCCGTCTACGGTGCGCCAGTCCGAAAGGTTGCTCTCGCCGTCGAAGGGGCCGGATTGTCCCATGCCCTTGTATTTTTCGCGGAGAATGTGACCGGTCTTGGGATCGATATACCAGCGCAGCCAGGGAATCGCGCCGCCGATGTCGAGGATGGCGGCTTCCACATCACCGATCTTCTCTGTGCCGGAGGCAGAAAAGGTGAAAGCGGGGTCGTCTGCGTGTTGCGCCACGTAAACCAGATCGTGATGTAACTGGGAAAGCATCTCATTCTTTTGCGCAGGGGGCATGGTGCGGGTGCCCATGCCCGCCATACTCATGAAGGCCGTGTCCGGCGACGTCACAATGGTCAGAATGCCCTGTGGGGTCTGCACTTCGACGTGCATGTTGTCGGGAAAAGCCAACGTTACGTCGACGGGGGAAGACGGTCCGCCGGCGTCGCTTTCGGCGATGCTAACGCGCATTGCCTTTATGGATTGCAGCTTCGGCAGACCTCCCATCGCGGCTGCGACTTTGGCAATCAGCGCTTTGCCTTCTGCATTGGAAGCCGCAGGCTTCCCTTCGTCTTTCGACGCTGGCGGAGGAGGGATCGTGATGTCGATTTCCTTGGCCGGGCCTAGCGATGTCAGAGGCTTGTCAAATTCACTGAGGTTGCCGACCACAAGCACCGCGAGTTGATCCTTGTGCAGGTACTTGGTAGCGACGCGATTCACGTCCGTCGCGGTAACCGTTTTGATTTCCGCCTGATACTTGTCGAGCCAGTCGGGCGGGTAACCGTAGTATTCGTAGGTCATTCGCTCAGCGAGAATCTTGTCAGGGGAATCGAGGCGAAATATAAACGCGTTGAGAATCGCGTCCTTCGCGCGTTGAATTTCGTCATCGGTAATGGGCTGCTTGCTCAGATTGTCGATGTCTTCGTCGGTGGCCTGAATGGCTTCGACCGTACTCTGGCTTTTGGTTCCCATCGCAATCTGCAAAATGCCGGGGTGGCCGAAGTTGGTGCCGACTCCGCCGCCGACGCCGTAAGCGAGGCCGCGCCTGGTGCGAATGTCGTTGAACAGGCGTGAGGAAAATCCGCCGCCGAAAGCCTCGTTGAAGACACTGATGGCGTAATAGTCGGGATTGTCGCGCGTGGTGCCGAGTCCCACCATGCGAATGTTGCTTTGATTCACATCTTCTTTGTTGACGAGGTAGTAGCCGGGCTTAGCCGGGGAGTACTTCACGTCATTTTTCGGCTGTGTGGGTCCCTTCTGCCAGGACTCAAAAGCCGCGCGCAGACGGGCCTCCATCGCTGCCGAGTCAAAATCTCCGCTGATACCGAGAATGATGTCGTTGGGATGCGCGTATTTGGCGTGCCAGTCGACCAAGTCCTGGCGTGTGATCGCGGCAATAGTCGCGTACTCCGGCACGCGGGCATAGGGGTTGTCGGCGCCGTAGGCCAGTTTGACGGCCTCGCGGTGGGCAATTTCGCTGACGTCATCGTTGCGACGGGAGATGGCGTCGTAGGCTTCTTTCTGAGCGATGTCGAGTTTGTCCGGGCGGAACTCAGGATTCCGAAGCACGTCGTCGAAGGCATTGAAGACGTCGTCGAGATCGGCCTTCAGGCAGGAGAAACTGATCGTAGTCGAGTCGGGGCCGCCGCCGGTTTCGACTTTTGCGGCGCGGACTTCGAGGAAATCATCGAGTTCATCTCCGGTTCGTGACTTGGTGCCTCCGGTTCGCCATACCTCCCCGTAGATGTCGACGAGGCCGACCTTGTTCGCAGGTTCGTTAACCGATCCACCGCGGATTCGGGCGGTGCCCTCAATTAGGGGCAGCTCGTGATCCTCCTGAAGAAAGATCACCATGCCATTCGAAAACTCGATGCGCTTGGGTTGCTGCGGCTTAAAGGCGGGCAGAGGAGGAATCGGAATCTGTTTCCACCCTGCTTGAGATGTAGTTTGAGACGCTGCTGGAGGAGATACAAAGCCTGCCGCCAGTAACAAGATAGCTCCGAGGACGATTGCTGTCAGGGTGCGGGTTGTCATGGCAAGCGACTTCATTGCGCACCTCCCTGATCGCCAGAATTACCAGAACCTTGTTCGCCTCCTCCACCGGAAGAGGCGCGACCGCCACCGCTTTCGATAATGCCGACGGTGCGGTTGGTATCGACGAAGATTTCGTTGGCCACGCGGCGGATGTCAGCCTTTGTGACCTGGTCAATGCGATCGACCGAGCGGAACAATTCCCGCCAGTCCCCATAGCGACGTTGGTAGGTGGCAAGCTGCGTGGCCAAGCCTTCGTTCTCGGCAAGGCCACGAATCAAGTTCGCCTTGGAGCGAGTCTTGATCATTTTCAGTTCGTCGTCGGAGATGTCTTCTTTCTTCAGACGATCGATTTCCGCGTGGATGGCGTCGGCGACTTCCTGTGGCGTGTGGCCGGGCAGCGGGAAGGCGTAGAACGCGAACAGGTGCGGATATTTGATTCCAGGCAGCCCGGTGAAACCAGCGGAGAACGAGGCGATCTTTTTGTCCCGCACCAGCGCCCGGTAAAGACGCGAGGTCCGGCCTTCCGACATGAGGTCGGTGATCGCGTCGTACACCGCATCGTCTTTCGTGCGATAGTCAGGCCGGTGATAGCCCTCGAGGTAGAGCGGCTGCGTTTTCTCCTTCAGAACAACTCGGCGCTCAGAATTTTGTGGAGGTTCGGTTGTGGTGGCTTCGTCAGGCTGCGGGTGCGCGGGCAGGCGGCTGAAGTACTTTTCCAGGATCGGCATCGCCTGGGAACTCTTCACATCTCCCGCGACGGCGACCACCATGTTCGCGGGGATGTAATACGTGTCGAAAAAGTGTTGCGCCTCCGTTGCGGAAAAGGTGTTGAGGTCGGACATCCAGCCGACCGTGGGCCTGTGATAGGGATGTGCCTCGAAAGCGGCGGCGTTGAACTGCTCGAGCAGGCGGCCGATAGGATTGCTGTCGGTGCGCATGCGGCGTTCCTCGATGACGACGTTGCGCTCCTTATAGAACTCGCGCATCACCGGATGCAGGAATCGCTCGGATTCGAGGTAAGCCCAAAGTTCCAGGCGGTTTTCCGGAAGGGAATAGTGATATCCGGTTTCGTCGTAATTGGTGAATGCGTTCAGGTCCTCGCCGCCGTTCTGCTCGATAATCTTGCCGAATTCGTTGGGAACAACGTACTTGTCGGCTTCGGCGATCGCATCTTTCCACGCTTTTTCCAGTTGCTTCAGCTTGGCTTCGTCGCGGCCCACGGTTTTGTCGCGCTCGGCGATGTAGGCCGTGTAGGCAGTCTCAACCTTGGCGAGGGCCATCTTCTCCGCCGCGTAATCGGTCGTACCGATTTTGTCGGTGCCTTTGAACGCCATATGCTCGAACATGTGGGCGAGACCGGTCGCGCGGAGAGGGTCTTGAGCCGAACCGGCATCCACGAGCGTGAAGAATGAGAAGACTGGAGCTTCCGGGCGTTCGCAGATCAGCAGCGTCAGACCGTTAGGGAGAGTCTTTACGGTAATGCGCTTCTCGAACGAAGCCACATCCTGAGCTGTTGCGAGAGCTTGGAGCAATAGTAAAAAGGCTCCTAGCTTGAATGATCTTGATTGGGTGAGACGGGCTTTCATTGGACCTCCGAGTTGAGCCAACATCCAAATGACATGGATTGGACGGATATTCGGGGCAGAAGTTTGAAAGTACGTGTCTGGCAGGGAGGTTGTCAAACCGGGCAAGGGCATCCTTCGGGCGAGTGAGAGTAAAAAGAGTTTATTCTGTACCGACGCAGCGGTCCTTGATAGGGAGCCCGTATGAGGAACATTCTAAAGCGGCAGGGGAAGCGGATCTGGATGTACAAGCGCGGATTTCTGACGTTGCTCGCGTTCTTCACAATCGGCGCAGCGATCGGACAGGAAAGCGGCTCTTCCCAATTTACGCTGAAGGCGTTGCGACTACCAGGCGCGCAAGGCCTGATGATGCTGGACTATTTTGCTTATGACCCAACCACCCGAAAACTTTGGGTGCCCGCAGCCAACACCGGCAGTGTGGACGTCATCGATACGAAAACGGACCAGATCCTGCGCGTCAAGGGATTCACGACCGGAGAGATCGAGATCAAAGGGAAAATGCGAACGGTGGGACCATCGTCAATCGCTATCGGGGAAAAGGCGGTTTATGTCGGCAGCCGGGCTGATTCGCAGATTTGTACCGTTGATAGCCGCAGCTTGAAGAACCGCGGGTGCGTCGCGTTCGCTCCTCGGTCAGCTGGGCTCGCCGCAGCGCCGGATGGTCTTATCTATATCGCCGCCACCAAAGAATTGTGGGCTACAAGCGGAGCACCGCCGATCGGGGTGCCCGCGGCTGATCGCTCAATTCAAATTCTTTCGACGACCGGTTCGCAATTGAAGCCTGCAGGGAAAATTCCGCTGACGGGTTCCGCCGAGGGCTACGCGGTCGACAACCTGCACGGGCGCTTTTACACGAATCTTGAGGAGACTGGGCAGACGATCGCCGTGGACGTCAGGAAGCGCGAAATCCTTTCCACCTGGAAGTCTTGCGATGACCCAAGCGGCGTGGCTGTCGACAGCAAGCGCGGGTTTGTGTTCGTAGCGTGCGTGGATCACGTCATCGTATTAGATACCGGTCACGATGGACGAGTCGCTGGCTCGGTCTCAACCGGCGCTGGCGTGGACAATATCGACTACTGCGAAGAGGATGGATTGCTCTACGCGGCCGCGGCAGAGGCTGCCCAGTTGACGATTGCTCGTGTCGACGATGCGGGGACGCCCAGCGTCGGCGCGATAGTGAAGACAACCAAGGGGGCACGCAGCGTGGTCGCGGGTTCAAATAGAACTGCATATCTGATCGATCCGCTCGGCGGCAATATTCTCACGGTTCAGCCCAAGTAAAAGGAGATCGCTTGACCGACTCGACGATTGAAGTACAAGGGCGGCATCTCAAGCTGTCGAACTTGGAGAAGGTCCTGTATCCGGCTTCAGGCTTCACCAAGCAGCAGGTGATCGACTATTACGTGCGGATTGCGCCGGCAATTCTCCCGCATTTAAAAGGGCGGGCTTTGACGCGTAAGCGGTATCCAGACGGAGTTGAGGCCCAGCCATTTTTTGAAAAGAATGCGCCGATGCACCGGCCTGACTGGGTGAAGACGGCTCCGATCTGGAGTGAGGGGAACCACCGCACGGTTCATTACGTTCTGGCGAACGATCTGGCGACTCTGGTGTGGCTGGCGAATCTGGCGGCGCTCGAGTTGCATCCGTCGCTCTCCTTAGCCGAGGACATTATGTGTCCGACGGAAATGGTGTTCGACCTCGATCCCGGGCCCCCCGCCAACATTGTGCAGTGCTGCCAGGTGGGACTGTGGCTGCGTGAGATCTTCGCGCACCTGGGCCTGGAGAGTTTTCCGAAGACTTCCGGGTCGAAGGGCTTGCAGTTGTATGTGCCTTTGAACACTCCGACTACATATGACGCCACCAAGCTGTTCTCACATGCTCTGGCGCAGTTGCTGGAACACGATCATCCCGGGCAAGTCGTGTCAGAAATGAAGAAGCAGGTGCGGACCGGGAAGGTGTTCGTGGACTGGAGTCAGAACGACGAGCACAAAACCACAATCGCGGTGTACTCCTTGCGTGCTAAAGAGCATCCAACTGTGTCTACGCCGGTTACTTGGGCCGAGGTGGAGCGGTGCCTGAAGAAAAAAGATGCGAAGTTGCTGGTCTTCGAGGCGAGGCAGACCATGGCCCGCTTCGAAAAAATGGGGGACTTGTTTGAGCCGGTTCTGAAACTCAAACAGCGATTGCCGGAATTGACTGTGGCTCCGGTCGCCCAGAAGGCTCACGGTGGAATTGAGATCGCGGCGGAGTCAGACGAAAAATATCTCGAGCCGACGCATGCAGGCGCCAAGGGAAAGGGGAAGAAACCAAACGCATCAGCGCGGAAGCGGCGAGCGGGATAATTCTGAATCGGTAGGCCGCAGGGGTCACGTTAATAAGGGGAAATAAAGGATCACACCAGGAGCAAGCGAGGTCATGTCGCAGATTTTTGCGGGAACATCGGGGTGGGCATATCCGAAGTGGAAACCGGATTTCTATCCTCCCAAGCTGGCGCAGAAGAATTTTCTCAACTACTACGCGACCCAGCTCAACACGGTCGAGGTGAATTTCACCTTCCGACAACTGGTAAAGGAAACGACCATCCAGAATTGGCTGCGGGAAACGCCGTCGCATTTTCGGTTCGCGGTCAAGGCCCACCAGGTCATCACGCATATCAAGAGGCTGAAGGGAGCGGAAGACTTTGTTCCTCGGTTTCTGGCCACGATTGAGCCGCTGGCTGCGGCCGGGAAGCTGTCTGCTGTCCTGTTTCAGTTGCCTCCGAACCTGAAGTCGGACCCGCCTTTGCTGAAGGATTTCCTCGCGATCCTGCCACGTTCGGTGCCGGCGGCCTTCGAGTTCCGCCACGAATCGTGGTTCGGGGATTCGACTTGGGAATTGTTAAAGGCCAGCAACATCGCCATTTGTGTTGCCGAAACTGAGACGCGGATCACGCCGGATGTGACCACTGGGGAATTTGCTTATTACCGATTTCGTAAACCGACGTATACGGGCGAGGAACGGCGGGCGATGCTCGACCGTATCGAGCAACATATCGCGGCGGGGCGCGACGTTTTCGCCTACTTCAAGCACGAAGATACGCCTGAGGGAGCGCTCTACGCGGCGGAACTGTTGAGAAGCGCCGGGCGGACTTTACAAGCCACAACTCCGGGAACTTGAGCTGAGTATCCTCCCTCAATACTTTCCTGTGTGTCCGATAACGCGCATACTAGATTCCTCCCAGCCATGTCTTCGGAAGCTAACGCGCGTGTGCTTTCTGGATTTCTTGATTACTTACGAATCGAGAAGGGATTGGCGCCACTTTCCATCAGCGCTTACACAACGGATATCAACCAGTTCGCCGGATTCCTCGAGAAACTGAGGCGCAATCTACTCACGGCGAGGCGCAGCGACGTGCGCGAGTTCCTGCAGCAGCTTTTCTCGAATCAAGTAGATGGTCGCAGCGTAGGACGAAAGCTTTCAGCGTTGCGCCATCTTTATCGATACCTGCTGTTGGACAAGAAAATTGAGCACGATCCAACGCTGAATATCGAGTCGCCACGGCAATGGAAAGTTCTGCCGAAGTCGCTGGCGCGCGACGAGATCGAATCCACACTGGCCGCTCCGACGGCACCCGGCAGATCGCGCTCCTCAACTGAGGCATCCCGGGCGCTGGCCTTGCGAGATCGCGCCATGCTGGAGGTGTTCTATGCGGGTGCGTTGCGTGTCTCGGAGATTATCAGTGCCAACCTGGGAGACTTGAAGCTCGAGGCCGGATACATGCTGGTTCGCGGCAAAGGCGATAAAGAACGCGTTGTGCCATTGGGGAAATCGGCCCAGGATGTGTTGCGAGAGTACCTGGAGAAAGCTCGCCCGCTGCTTGCGCAGAAATCAGGCATCATAGCACAAACCAGGTCGCCCCTTTTGTTTCTGAGCCGAGGATCGCGAAAGTTGACACGGCAGCGAGTTTGGCAGATGGTGCGGGCGGCTTCAGCGGCTTCGGGGCGCCATGCATCGCCACATATGCTTCGGCACTCCTGCGCGACTCACATGGTGGAAAACGGGGCAGATTTGAGAACAGTGCAAACGATTCTGGGCCACGCTGATATTTCGACCACGCAAGTGTATACACATTTGGCGCTCGATCGATTGCGCAGCGTGTATCAAAAGCATCACCCCAGGGCGAAGGCCAGATGAAGCCATTGAAGAAGGGCACGGTTGTGGATCGCGCAGTCGCAGATTTTCTCCGTCATCTGCGCGAGAAAAACTCCTCACCGCACACAATCAAGGCTTACACCGGCGATCTTGCGGAGTTCTGTGCATACGTCGGCTCGCGCGACTGGCAGGATGTCGATCACATTGCGATTCGCGGCTTTCTGTCGCAACTTTATGCGAAGGGACTGAGCAAGACGTCAGTCGCACGCGCGCTGGCTGCGGTGCGTTCGCTCTATCGATGGCTGGCACAGGAGGGCGTGGTCGAGCAAAATCCCGCTAAGCTGGTGGCGACGCCGAAGCTGCCGAAGAAACTGCCGCGCGTGCCAACCATCGAAGAGATGAACTCGGTGCTCGATGGGCAGATGCCGGACGTGGCTGCCTTTCCTGAGCGCGACCACTTGATGCTGGAATTGCTTTATGGCTGTGGCATTCGCAATTCGGAGCTGACGGGAATCAATCTGGACGATATCGGGCTCAGCGCGGAAGCCATCCTCATTCGTGGCAAGGGGAAGAAGGAGCGGTATGTTCCCTTTGGAAATTCGGCAAAGGCAGCCCTTGCGACTTACCTTCGCGCCAGACAGTCTGTACTCGCTGGGCTGCGCAGGAATACTCCGGCACTGCTCATCAACCGGCGCGGCGGGCGACTGACGACTCGCAGCGTCGGGCGAATCATCAAGAAAATTGCTGTCGCGAAGGGGTTATCGCCGGATGTGCATCCTCATACGCTGCGGCATGCCTTTGGCACGCACATGCTGGAAGAAGGCGCGGACCTACGCGCGATTCAGGAATTGCTGGGGCATGAACGCCTTGCTACGACACAGCGCTACACGCAACTCTCGATGAAGCATGTGCTGCAGGTATACGATCAGACACATCCGCGGGCGAAGTGATGAGACGTGGACTTTGCCTTGGGTTACATTCGATCGCGCCAACTAAGTTTTGCGCAATCCCTCCCACATTTCGACAATAGTTGCTTTCAGATGGTCCGTCAGTTTTTCGTAGGTTTCTTCGGAAGCGTCCGACTCCGGAGGGGGACTGATCGGTTTGCCAAAAACCATTTTCAGTGGTGCGATCTTCTGGAAGAAGCTCTTGCCCCGCGGCCAGACATCATAGAAACCTTCGATCGCTACCGGGACGATCGGCACCTGCATGTGAATCGAGAGAATGGCTGCCCCTTTCTTGAAGATCCGGGGAGTGCCATCGATCGAGCGTTCCCCTTCCGGATATAGAAACAGAATGCGGCCATGCCGCAAGCCAAACGCCCCGGCACGCATCGCCGGAACAAGATTGGCATCTGGGTCGAGGACGACGACTCGCAGCCAGCGCGCCAGGCGGCGCATGAATCCTTTACCGAAAATGTCGCTGGTGCCTACCGCAAAGGAATTCTCCATCATATTTCGCGCCAGCACACTGACCGTAACGATCGGATCGATGTAGCTCTGGTGGTTCGAGGAGAGGATGAACGGTCCCTGGCGGGGCAGATTTTCCAGACCAGACACGCGAAGGTCAAAAAGATCACGGGCGACCATCTGGATGATGCGCGACACGGGATACCATACGGCGTCGAAGGCAGGATGCGGATCCTTGAGAGCAAGAACCTCAGGGTCAGTCGGTTCTTCCGAAAGGATGGTTTTCCAGCCGGCGAAAGCCACACGTGGCGAGGCATTCCCGGACTGTGCACTCGCGAGAACGGCGTCGACCAAATCGCGAACGGTATAGATTTCGGCGAGTTGTGCCTCCTCAACATTGCCGCCGAGTTCGTCTTCGATCCGACTGAGAAGCTCGACGCGCTGCATGGAGTCGAGACCGAGGTCGAGTTCCAGATTCATGGTGGGCCGCAAGCTCGAAGGACCGTTGCGTGCGGTTTCACGGATAATGGTTAAGCCGCGCTGGACTTCCGGGCGATCGAGCCAGGCTGTCTCGTCTTCGGTAAGCGGTTTGTCTGCGGGCACGTCGGAGTCGTCGGAAAGTTTCTTGGCCTGATTTGACTTAACGCGCTTTTCAACCTCGAAACGCTTGATCTTTCGCGTTGTGGTGCGCGGCAGATCCTCCTGCCAGATTTCGTAGCTGCCAATGCGCTTGGTAGATGCCAGTTGTTGGGACAGACCTTCGATATCGTAGCGGATGACTTCCTTGGCATTGACGATTTTCTTCTGCCGCAGGATGTCGAAATTCGGAACGATCACGGCGTGCAACCGGTCCCCGCCTTCGCCGGGCTTGCCTTCCAAGCCGAGAACCGCCATTTCTTTAATGAACGGTGACTTCAGGTAATGGGTTTCAATCTCTTCGGGATAGATGTTTTTCCCGTTGCTGAGAACAATGATTTCTTTCTGCCGCCCGGTGAGAAACAAGTGGCCGCGCGAGTCAAAATATCCGAGATCGCCTGTATAAAACCATCCGTCGCGCAGTACCGCGGAGGTGGCGTCTGCACGGTTCCAGTATCCCTTCATAACTACCGGTCCGCGGAGGGTTACTTCGCCGACAGCGGGGCCACTCTCTTCTTGTGGTTGCGGATTTGTAATTTTGGCTTCGATCCCCTTCAAGGCTTTACCTACCGAGCCGATCTCATTGTCATGCGGCGAGTTCGCGAAGACGGCAGCTGTGGTTTCAGTCAGGCCGTAGGCTTGCAAAATGTCGATGCCAAGATCGTGAAAGGCCCAGCCATTTTCAGGATCGAATCGCGATCCACCCGTCACCAGATAGCGCATTTTGGGCCCGAGCGTTTCATGTATTTTGCGGAAGAGCAACGGGCCGGCATTGATTCCGACTTTGCGCAGCGTGCGGTTTAACGTCACCATTACTGCGAAAAGCTTCCGCGTGAGTGTCCCGCGTTTATTGATCTCCTCCATGATGCGCTCATGAATCAGGTAGTAGAACTGGGGCACGATCGCAAATGCGGTGATGTTGCGCTCGCTAAGCGCTCGCAGAAGTTCTGTTGTGTTAAGAGTCTCGAGATAGACTACGCGCGATCCTTTGATCAGCGGCAGGAGAAGGTTGGCCATCTGCGCCAACACGTGAAAAAGAGGTAATACGCCGAGCAATGCGTCGCTGGGGCCGAGATCGACCCAGTTGAAAACGGCATCGACTTCACCCAGGAAATTCGCATGGGTAAGCATCACGCCTTTAGGATCGGCCGTCGTCCCGGAGGTGTAGATCAGGGAGGCGAGGTCCTCATTATTGGCGGCCGCTGGTTTGAAGGTTCCGGCGCCATCCCGAAAAATATCCGGCAAAGTGGCTAGCCACTTTGCCGTGCCGGAGTGCTGGGTGCGACGTTCCGGGTCCATCAGGATGAGGCCCAATTGCAGTTCTTGCTCGGCGGGATGTAAGACCGGCACATGCTTGGCATCGCAGAAGACAGCCGAAGCGCCGCTATCCTTCAGCAGCGTTGTGACCTGGTCGGCGTGAAGAGCGGTATCGAGCGGCACGGCGGCGCATCCGGAGGCGATAATTCCCAAGTAGGCCGCGACCCAACGGGGATGGTTATCGGCGAGAATGGCTAGGCGGGCACCGCGAGGAAACTGCTTTTCGGCGATCCATCGGCCGACAGATTCAGCCATGCGTCGGAGTTCGGCATAGGTGCAGCTTTCGAGATTGTCGTGTCGCTGGATTTCGAGAGCAACGTTATCGGGCCAGCGCTCGGCACATTCAACAAAACGGTCGTAGAACGTGGGCATGAGTCGAGGGGAATATACACGAAAAGCGGCTGGTGGAGCAGGCTACGTTGCGTGACCAAGCCGTGTTCTTGTCTTTCGCGACCAGCGGAGTTGCAGTCAGAATCGAAAGAAACAGGAGAGCAGAGAGGCGTGCTGTCATGGGGAGCCTCCGCAATCATT
>Ga0307478_10001755_pt1 | contig 18124 bp, 12 predicted proteins | sample atmos_gasesECM4C_2_FD_203713 | JGI IMG/M metagenome (GOLD analysis project Ga0307478, IMG submission 203713) | Hardwood forest soil microbial communities from Morgan-Monroe State Forest, Indiana, United States - atmos_gasesECM4C_05 | ecosystem: Environmental > Terrestrial > Soil > Temperate... | reverse complement strand
ACTCGTGCGCGCGTTGCAACAGCTCGAGACCGACGGTCTGCGCATCATCGTGCAGGCTGAACCCGGCCCGGCGCCAAAGGCCGGCGGTGCGTTGGTTGCGCTTGAAGTCGTCGGGCTGGACCGGCCGGGCATTCTCCGGGGCATTTCGACCGTGCTCGCCGCGCACCGGGTGAACGTGGAAGAACTCGCTTCCGAGTGTGTGAGCTCGCCGATGGGCGGCGGGACGTTGTTTCAGGCGCGCGCCACCGTGCTCGTGCCGGAGAAGGCAAGCCTTGCGGCCTTGCGCGCCGACTTGGAAAAAATCGCGGCTGACTTGATGGTCGACTTGAAGCTGCAACCGCGGACGGGAAAACCGTAGATTGTGTCGGAGAAAAAATCCCAAACCACAAAACGCCAAATCCCAAAGAAACCCGAAATAGCCGCGGCGATGTGAATCGCACCAAGGTTGAGGGTTTTAATTTCCAAAGTTTTTTGGCGTTTGGAGTTTGGCGTTTGTGATTTGCCTGACGTCCATCTGCGGTTAAAATCACTTCGAATCCGCGTTATCCGCGGGCAAAAAGATCAATTTTTTGCGAGCGGGAGGGTGAGGCGCATGGTCGTCCCGGCGGGGCTGGTGGAGACGAGCGCGATGTCTCCGCCGTGGCTGAGCATGATGCGCTTGGCGATGGCGAGGCCGAGGCCGGTGCCGCCGGGACGGCCGGAGAGAAATGAATCGAAGACGTGCCCGTGAAGCTCGACGGGGATGCCACCGCCGGTGTCGGCCACATCGATGAACACATGCTGCCCGTCGCCGTCGCATCGCACGGCGATGGTCCCGCCATCGGGCATGGCCTGGGTGGAGTTGAGCACGAGGTTGAGCAACACCTGCTGGATCTGGCCTTTTTGCACATCGACGATGGCCGGGCGCGGCGGCGCCTCGAAGCGAAGCTGGATCTTGCCCTGGGCGACCTTGAGGCGGACGAGCATGAGCGTATCGGCGACGATATCGGTGATCGACCAGCGCGAATGGAGCGAGGCGGGGGCCTTGGCAAAATTGAGCACGCGCGTGACGATGGCTTCGAGTTGGTCAAGTTTTTCCCGGATCAGGCGCTCGTCGGTGCGGCGCGGGTCGGTTTCGGCGAACTCGAGCCCGAGCGCGCCGAAGAGAAGCTTGATGACGGTGAGTGGATTGCGGATTTCGTGGGCGATCTCGGCGGCGAGCAGGCCGAGGGTAGTGAGCTGCTCGTTCTTGCGGAGGGATTCCTCGCTGAGGAAGACGCGCGAATAGAGGCGGGCGTTTTGCAGCGCGACGGTGGCGAGGCTGGCGAGCGCGGCGGCGAGGCGTTTTTCGTCGTTGTTGAAGCGATGAATAGGCCCGGTGAAAATGGCGAGCGCGCCGAGCGCGTCGCCTTCGACGAGCAAGGGTGTGACCAGCACGGAATGGAGTTGGGCATCGCGCGGCAGGTCGATGACGTCGAGGAATTCGGGCGACTGGATGTTGGCAAATTCGACCTGTTTGCGGGTGGCGAAGGCGGAGGCGACGAGGCATGAATCGAGCGGAAGGTCGTCGGATTGATGAGGGCTGCCGTGTGGCGCGGTGGTTCGACTTGGCTCACCACTCGTGGCCGGGCTGTAAAGCGCGGCGAGGCGAACGGTCTTGCGAGTGGTATCGTAGAGATAGAGGGCGCAGGCCCGCCCCTGGATGATCTTGCATGTCTCCCGCGTGACGGTCTCGAAGAGCTCCTGTTGTTCGAGCTTGGTGACGAGCGACTGGCCGATGGTGATGAGCGTCTCGAGCTGGCGGGCCTTGCCCTTAAGTTGGTAGAGCTGCCAAAGCCGCTGCATGACGGCGGAGGCCTCGGCGGTGAAGAGGATGAGCTGCTCCAGGCTGGCGGGCGCGAAGGCCGCCAGGGTATCGCTGTCAACATTGATGACGCCAAAGGTCTGGCCATGATCGTCGATCATCGGCGCGGCCATCTCGCAACGCACCGCTGCGCGCAGGCTCACATAGCGCGGATCGGCGGCGACGTCGGGGACGAGCTGCGCCCGGCCGTGGAACGCGACCCAACCGGTGATGCCCTGGCCGAGCAGAAGGGCTGATTCCTTGCTGTCGGCCGGCAGGCCTTGCTGGACTTCGATTTCAAGGCGGCCGGTATCGGGATTGAGCAGGGCGATGGAACCGCTGGAGGCTTCGAAATAGGCGATGATCTCGGCCAGGATCGCGCCAAGGGCGGTGCTGGCGTCCTCGGTTTTGCCGAGGAGCGAGCTGATGTTGTAAAGCGCAGCGAGGGTGCGCGGGTCGTTCGCCGTTGGCATGAAGCTGACCAATCCTAGATCCCCACGGGTGGACGAGGCAAACTTTGTTCAGACTTGTGTGGGAGCGGCTTTATGCCGCGACTTCAGCGTGGCAATGGTTTTTGTCGGGGCATAATCCGCCTGAGGCTTGTCAGCCCCTGGCTGGCGGACAAGAGCTTGCCCGCCAAAGGTGGGCCCCTCCCACCTTCCAAGCTGGCTCCGTTTCCGTTGGCTTATTTCGCGACGGCCGTGGGCGCGTCGGCGGGTGCGATGATTTTGCCAAGTTCGTCGCGCAAGGCGTGGAGACGGCCGGTATCCTCGGTGGGTTCCTTGTTGGCGCTCTCGATGTAGAAGGTGTCGATGGCCACGCCGCGCTCGGTCCCGATGCGCGCAAAGGTGATGTCGAAGCCGTGGTCATAGATGGCCTTGGCCAGGCGGTAGAGGAGGCCGATCTGGTCGTAGGCCTGGACCTCGACAATGGTGCGCTGCATCGAGAGTTCGTGGTAAACATCGACGGTGGGCGGGAATGAGGCATGCAGCGAGTTGTCGGTGCCGCCAAAATGGCTGGCCACCTTTTTTGCCTGGGCGAGGATCTCGGGATAGAGATCCTTGTTTTGGACGAGCGCCGCCTCGACATTGCGGGAAAAGGCGTCCATCGCGCTCTGGTTTTGCACTACGCCGCGGCCGGGTTCGACCACATGGAAGGTGTCGATGGCGATGTGGTCGGCGCGCGAAAGGACTTTCGCCCCGAGGATGTTGAGACCGGCCACGCTGAAGGCGCCGGCGAGCTTGTAGAAGAGTCCGGCCCGATCCCAGGTGACGACGTTGACGACGGTGAGGCTGCGGTTGAGGTCGTCCTTCCAGTCAATGGCGGGCTTGAGCGTGTTCACGGAGTCCGCTTCATTGATGGAACGGAGGAGCCGGTTGACCATCTGGATGTGCAGGGCGATTTCCGTGGCGTCGGTGTGGATGAAATATCGCTCGGGCAGCAAATTAAAGTGCGCCGTGATTTCATCCGCGCTGATGCCGGGAATTTTTTTCTGGATGAGCTCTTGTTGGATCATTTTTTTGCGCTCGAGGTAACGGACGATGACTTCCTCGCCGAGGGTGAGGCGGTCAAGCGTTGCCAGGAAAAGGGAGGTATGAAGGGCGTCTTTATAACTGTTCCAAAGGCTGGCGGCGGTGCCGCGGGCATCGCAGAACGTATGAACGAAGAGATAGCGGAGTTTCTCGGCGTCGTCCACCAATTCGGCAAATGCTGTGGATGTTTTTGGGTCATCTACGTCCCTCTTCTGCCAAAACCGTGCCATAATGAGATGATTTTTGATGATAAAAGTAACAACCTCACGGCTTTCTGGGGGAACCTGCAGGCGTTCGAGGAGCGGACCGGCGATTCGCACCCCGCTTTCGCTGTGGCCCTTGATGCCGCCGGCTTTGCCAATATCATGCAGTAAAAGGATGAGATAAAGCAGAGTCGGGCTGCTCGTGTGGTGTAATTCGGTCCGGTATTTGAGTTTGACCGGGTCGGCTTCGGTGAAAATCAGGTCGAGCTCACGGATGGCGCTAAGGGTATGCACGTCCGCCGTGTAGCGGTGGTAGTACTCATGCTGTACGAGGCAGGTGAGGGCTGCGAACTCCGGGATGAAGCGCCCGAGCACCCCGAGCTCATGCATGAGGTTGAGGGTGGGAAAGACCGCGCCAGCCTCTTCCAGGATCGTGCGAAAGCTGAGGTTGGCGTCGGGCGAGCGCAGGACGCGGCGGGTGATGAGCGGCACCGATTCGCGGATGAGCCCCCGCAACGCGAAGGATGGCGCGCAGTCCAGTTGCTGGCAGTGGCGGAACACGCGGATCAAGCGCGCCGGATCCTCCTGGAATATTTTCTCATGCTCGGCCGCCAGCTCCTGGCCGCGCAGGATGAATCCATCGAAGCGCTTGGTGCGGTCGTGGCGGCGGGCGCGCAGTGACTCGCGGAATGAGCTGAATCCGCTTTCGGGCGTGGCGAGCGTCAGCGCCAGGCGGTTTTCGATGATTTTTGAGATCTGGAACATGGCCTGCGCGCTCTGGTAGTAATCCTGCATGAATTGCTCGACCCGGCTGAGCGGATCGTGGTGCGTGTAGCCGAGCTCGAGTGCCACCCGCGGCTGGTTGGCGAGGTCGAGCAGATCGGTGGCCCGCTTGGTGAGATAGTGCAGCTCGTTGCGCACGCGCAGGAGAAAATCATAGGCCCGCTGGAAATCGCGCAGTTCGTTCCGGCGCAGGGAATTTTGCGTAACGAGTTCGGCCAGGTCCGTGATGCCGAGTTTCACCCGCGACATCCACAGCGCGTTCTGGTAATCGCGCAGCCCGCCCACGCCGTTTTTCACGTCGGGCTCCTGCAGAAAAACCGTGTCGCCAAATCTCGCGTGGCGCGCGGCCTGGTCGAGGATGCGTGCCTCGAGGTAGGCCCGCGGATTTTCCGTGGTGGAGAAAGTGCGGTAGGCTTGCGCAAAGTTTTCGTAGAGCACCGGCGAGCCGGCCACGAGCCGCGACTCAAGCAGCGCTGTCTTGGTCTGGATGTCCTTGCGCGCCTCGGCAAACACCTCGTCGATCGTGCGCGTGGAGTGGCCGACCTTCAGGCCGCAGTCCCATAGCGGATAAAGAATGTCCAGCGTCAACGCCTCCTGGAGCGGCTTGACGGCGGCGGTTTTGATTTTGCTCGGGAAGAGGAACATCACGTCAATGTCGCTCATCGGGCAGAGTTCCCGGCGACCGTAACCGCCGAGCGCGAGCAGGCTGACGGGCTCCGGCAGCTTGCCATGGGCGCGCACGAAGGTTTTGGTCGCGTAGTCGAAAAGTTGCGCGAGCAGCTCGTCGATCATCACGGCACGGGCTTGCGCGACCTTCAAACCGGATTCTCCCGCATCGTGGCGCATGCGGATCATTGAGCTTTCCAGGCGCAGGAAAGTCTTGCAGGCGGCGAGGCGCTTGGCCGTAGGGACCTCGCCGGTGAAGTTCAGGCGTTCGCGCGCGTGCTGTTGGAGGCGTCCAATCATCGAAGAGGAGAAAGTGAACGCAAAACTCGCAACGGGCGAGGGGATTTAAGCCGAACTTGTGCCGTAGGATTTATTCTTAACCACTGATGAGCGCTTATAGTCACTTATTCAGATTTCTAACCGCGGATAACGCGGATTTGCGCGGATATTAACAGGCCGCTGAAAAACGCTGCTGGCTGTCGTTGCGAGCAGAAAGCACTTCAGAAGCGCTTTCTGGCGCAACCCGACGGCCAGCACGGCCTTGGGCCGTGTGCTGCGCCAGCAGCACAGTTTTTCAGGGCAGCCATCAGTGACAATCAGTGCTCATCAGTGGTTAAAAGATTGCCCGAAGGAATTATCCTCAATCCGCGTTCATCCGCGGTTAAAAAAACTCCGATCCGAAACTATATTTACGTTTCAATTAGCAAGAGCTCCTTCCCGCTTGCTTCGCCGCCGCGGCGCTGGTTGTTTCGGCGGTTCAATTCCGATCAATGGTCGAGATTTCCAAGAGCTACGAACCACGCGACGTGGAGAAAAAGTGGTATGCCGCCTGGCTTGCTGCCAGGGCGTTTGCCGGCGTGCCCGCCGTGGACAAAAAGCCTTACAGCATCGTCATCCCTCCGCCCAACGTCACCGGCGTGCTCACGATGGGCCATGTGCTGAACAACACGCTCCAGGACATCCTCGTCCGCCGCGCGCGCCAGGAGGGCAAATCCGCGCTCTGGATTCCCGGCACCGACCACGCCGGCATCGCCACGCAGACCGTGGTCGAGCGCGAGTTGCGCAAGCAAAAGAAAACGCGGCACGATTTCGGTCGGGAAAAGTTCATCGAGAAGGTCTGGGAGTGGCGCCACGAAAAAGGCGGTATCATCCTCGAGCAGCTTCGCCGCCTCGGCGCATCGTGCGACTGGGACCGCACGCACTTCACGATGGACCCGGCCTACTCGCGTGCCGTCCTCACGGTCTTCGTCGATCTTTTCCGCAAGGGGCACATTTACCGCGGCAAACGCATGGTGAACTGGTGCCCGGCCTCGCAGACCGCGCTTTCCGACGAGGAAGTCATCATGAAGCCGGTCAACGGCGCGCTTTACCATGTGCGCTACGAACTCGCTGATCAGCCCGGCAAATTCATTGAGGTGAAAACAACGCGCCCCGAAACGATTCCCGGCGACGTCGCGATTGCCGTGCACCCCGATGACCCGCGTTATGCCGGACTCATCGGAAAAGCCGTCTGGCGTCCGCTCAATCGCGCAAAGATTCCGATCGTCGCCGACACCGCAGTGGACAAGGAATTCGGCTCCGGCGCGCTCAAGATCACGCCCGCGCACGACAAAGTGGACTTCGAAGTCGGCTTGCGCCATCAGCTGCCCATCATCGACGTGCTGAACGCCGATGGCACGCTCAACGAACTCGCCGGCCCCGGCCTCGCGGGCCTGGACCGTTTTGCCGGTCGCAAGAAAGCGGCGGAATTACTCAAGGAATCCGGCGCACTCGTGGGCGAAGAAGCTTACGCGAACAACGTCGGCTACTCCGAGCGCGCGGACGTGCCGATCGAACCGCGCCTCACCTGGCAGTGGTGGCTGCGCTATCCGCGCGTCGAAGAGGCCAAGGCGGCGGTGCGCGATGGCCAAATCAAGTTTTATCCCGAACGCTGGAGCAAAGTTTATCTCCACTGGCTCGAAAATATCCAGGATTGGTGCATCAGCCGCCAGCTGTGGTGGGGTCACCGCATTCCGGTGTGGTATCGCCAGGGTCTCGACAAGGAAAAGCTGACCGAGGCCGACCTGCGTGATCCGAAAAAAATCCACATCTCGCTCGACGGCCCGGCCGACAAGGAAAACTGGGTGCAGGAAGACGACGTGCTCGACACGTGGTTCAGCTCGTGGCTCTGGCCGTTCGCGACGATGGGCTGGCCCGACGCCGGCGAGATGAAAAAGGCCGGCCTCGATTATTTTTATCCGACGACGACGCTCGTGACCGGTCCCGACATTATTTTCTTCTGGGTCGCGCGGATGATCATGGCCGGCTTGGAATTCACCGGAGCGCGCTCGAGCGCGAATGACGAAGCCCGAATGAGGAATGACGAAACGAAAACCCCGTCGTCGTCTGGCGCAGCGGCCCACTCGTCATTCGACACTCGTCATTCGCCATTGAGTGAAGCGGAGATTCGCGCCCGGATTCCTTTTCGGAATGTTTATTTTACCGGAATCATCCGCGACGCGCAGGGCCGCAAAATGTCGAAGTCGCTCGGCAACTCGCCGGACCCGCTCGACCTGATCGACAAATACGGCGCCGACGGACTGCGTTTCGGCATCGTCTCCATCGCGCCACAGGGGCAGGACATCCGCTTCCAGGAAGATCGGATCGAATTCGGCAAAAACTTCTGCAACAAGCTCTGGAACGCCTGCCGCTTCCGGCAGTTGAGCGGCGAGTCCGGCGACAATGCCACGCTGGAGGCAATCGTAATGCGTCTCGACCCCGCGAAATTCGACGCCGATGACCACGCCATCCTTGATCGTTTGCTCGCCATTATGCGCGAGGTGGATCGGTGCTTCCGCGAGTTTGAATTCAGCGCCACGGTGCAGGCGCTTTACGGATTTTTTTGGAACGACTTTTGCGATTGGTACGTGGAAGTTTCAAAAACCAAGCTGCAATCGGCTGAGACAAAGGTAAACTGCCTCGCGATTCAGGATGTCGTGCTGCGCCAGACGCTGCTGCTGCTGCACCCGTTTATTCCGTTCGTCACGGAAGAACTCTGGCAGCTGCTGGGCTACGGCGCGGCGAATACGTTTCTCATGCGCGACGCGCGCGTTGACGATTCTTCGCAGCTGGCCGCGACACTCGCCCGTCGAGGCGTGAAGCTGGATGGCGCGCAGGTTGGTTCGGTCGAAGCCGTGAAAGCTTTCGTTTCCCAGGCGCGCGCGCTCAAGGCCGACCACAATCTCGCCAGTCGCCGCGATGTGCGCTTTTTCTCGATCTCACCCGATGCTGCGTGGGCGACGATCCAGGCTAATATGGCCAAGCTCACTCGCATGGCCGGTGCGGCCGATATCATTCGCAAAGAGAAGGTCGATGGCGCGCCTGCGGCGGTCACGCCGCTCGGCACGCTCTATCTCGACGTTGCAGGTACGGTCGATGCCGCTGCTGAAAAACTGCGTCTCACCAAGGAAATCGAGACGCTGGCCAAGCATATTTCCGGGACCGAGGCGCGCCTCTCGAACCAGGCCTTCGTCAGCAAGGCCCCGCCGGCCGTGCTCGACGGCGCGAAGAAACAATTGGCCGATCTGCAGGCGAAGAAAACGGAGCTGGAACGCTTGCGCGCGGCGCTAGGTTGAGTCCAACCATGATGTCATTCCGAGCCCTGCGAGGAATCTCGTTTGTAACATAATACGTTACAAACGGGAATGGGGATTCCTCGCAGGCCTCGGAATGACATAAATCTATCCGTGTCCATCCGTGGTAAAGGATTTCTTTGTATTCCGTATCCGTTTGAAGTTTTATCGCGGCGAGTTCACGCTGACGCGCGATGCAGACGGACGAGCCAGTGCTTTCGGCGAAGAAATTGCCGCCCACCTACTGGCTCACGCGTTTTGTCCTGCTGCGCCTGCTGGGATTTGTTTATGCAGCCGCATTTCTGGTCCTGATCAACCAGGTCCTGCCGCTGATCGGTTCGCACGGCCTGTTGCCGGTGGGGCCGTTCCTGGCGTGGGAGCACGGCCTGCCGCCGGTCGGCAAGTTTCTCTTGCACGTACAGCAATACTTTGGCTCCGGGGCGGTCGCATTTCTCCGCTGTCCGTCATTGTTCTGGCTTGGGCATTCCGACGGCGCGCTGCTGGCGGCCGCGTGGCTGGGCTTCGTGCTGTCGTGTGCCGTGGTGGCCGGTTATGCCAACGTGCCGATGCTGGTGGCGCTCTGGCTGCTCTACATGTCGTTCGTGCACGTCGGGCAGGAATGGTATGGTTATGGCTGGGAGATACAGTTGCTGGAGACGGGATTTCTCGCGGTTTTCCTGTGTCCACTGCTCGATGCACGGCCGTTTCCGCGCTGCGAGCCGCCGCGGCTGGTCATCGGGCTTTTTCGCTGGCTGATATTCCGGATCATGCTGGGCGCCGGCTTGATCAAGATCCGCGGCGACAGCTGCTGGCGCGATTTCACGGCGCTGTATTACCATTTCGAGACGCAGCCGCTGCCGAATGCGCTGAGCCGCTGGTTTCATTTCCTGCCGCGAATCCTCCTGCGGGCCGGCGTGCTGTTCAACCACATGGCGGAACTCGTCGCGCCGTGGTTCGTCTTCTGGCCCCGGCTGGCGCGGCACATTGCCGGTGTGGTGATCGTCGCTTTCCAGTTCACGCTGATTTTGAGCGGCAGCCTGTCGTTTCTCAATTGGATCACGATTGTTCCGGCGCTGGCGTGCTTCGACGATTCATTCTGGAAAAAAATCCTGCCGCGCGCGCTGGTGCGGCGCGCCGAACGGGCCGCCGCCGAGGCGCAGCCGAGCTGTCCAATGTATATTTCGGGTTGGGCCATCACCGTCCTGGTCGTGACACTCAGTGTGCAACCGGTGCTGAACCTGTGCTCGTCCAATCAAAAAATGAATGCGTCGTTCGAGCCGTTCGAACTGGTGAACACTTACGGCGCGTTCGGATCCATGGGCCGCGAGCGATACAATGTTGTTTTCGAGGGGACGGATGCGGCGACGCCCGACGACGACGCGGACTGGAAAGCCTATCCCTACAAGGGCCTGCCGGTGGATTTGTCGCGACGGCCGCCGCAGGTCGCGCCGTATCAACTGCATCTCGACTGGCAGATGTGGTTCGCTGCGATGAATTCGCCGCAGGATTATCCGTGGACGCTGCATCTCGTCTGGAAACTGCTGCACAACGACCCCGTCGCGCTCGGTTTATTTGCGGGCAACCCGTTTCCGCAACATCCTCCGCATTATGTGCGCGCGGTGTGGTACCGCTATCGTTTTGCCGTGCCGGGCAACAAGGAGGGCCACTGGTGGGAGCGCGACAAGCTCGGCTTGTGGCTGCGGCCGCTGGCAGCCGATGATCCGGATCTGCGGCAGTTTCTCGCGCAGTACGGCTGGCTGCCGGCTGGCGAAATCACTCCGGCATCCGGAGGAAATCAGCCCTGATCGATCATTTAAAATTTAAGTGCTCTCGCGAGAAGAACGAGCAGCGTGGCGGCGGTTGCCAGATGGAGCAGAATATGCGCCGTGTTCGGAACAAGCCCATTGCGCTGCGGCAAAAAGGAGTGGGTGCGGCCGAACATGATTTGAAAGCGCGCGGCCTGCTCCGGCTCCGCCCGCAGAAGGTAGGGTATCCACCAGGCGCGGATCTGACCAACGAGCAGTGCGCCATAAGAAATCCAGAGCCACCGAACAAGCCAGCCCGGGTAAGGCAGGCCAAAAAACCTTGCGCTGAAAAACAGACCTGCGCTGTAAGGCGCGCTCTGGGCAAGAGTCACAATCACAAGTTGTCGCAAAGTGTTCTGACTGCGGACTGCGGCAATGTCGTTCAAGCGCCCGAACGGAATCCAGTCATGAATCCAAAGAAAAACGACCTGAAACAATTGGAGAGCAAGCAGAACCAGTTCTAACGCATTGCTTTTCGAGGCCATAAGCTGCGTAACATTCCATACCGATCCATGCCTTGGCTAGTACAAAAACGACTTCGGCTGGCCGGCTTTACCGGGATTCGAGGATGACAAATAGGACTACATCATTTGAAGAAACTCCCCAACGTCGTTCATTTCCGGAGCAGCCAGGCCAGTGCGGTCAGCACGAGGCTGAGGATCTCCGAGCATTGCACCGGCAGCTCAAGCCTCGCTCGCGGCTCAAATCATGTGTTGCGCCGGCCAGCATGGTTTTTCAAAAGCCTGCTTATCCAAGTCATTCATGATTAGTGCAAACAAAACACAATTGCCTCATGCGACAAAGGTTGAAAATGGCGCTGGTTGCTTGACTTAATCTTTAGTTAGGACATGTCCTAAGGATGATCATGACTGCACCTGCTGCTGCTGTGCCTGTTTTCCTCGACCTCGAGCATGCGACGGCGGAGGAGCGTGTGCGCTGGGCGATCGAGACGTTTGGCGACGGTGCCGTTATGACGACGAGCTTCGGGATTGAGTCGGCGGTGATGTTGCACCTGGTCACGCGCATCGCGCCGCAGATTCCGGTCATCTTTATCGACACGGGCTACCTGTTTCCCGAAACGTACCATTTTGCGCGCGAGCTGACCGAGCGGCTGCAGCTCAACTTGAAGAAATTCACTCCAGCCATGACCGCGGCCGAACAGGAGGCGCTTTACGGCAAGCTTTGGGAGCAGGGCCTCGATGGGCTCGAAAAATATAATTTTACCAATAAGGTCGAGCCGATGAATCGCGCGTTGCGCGAGCTGGGCGCGATCGCGTGGCTGGCCGGTTTGCGCCGTACGCAGGCAAGTACGCGCGAGGCACTGCATGTCGTGGAAATGCAGAACAAGACAACGAAGGTTCACCCCATTGTCGATTGGGACAACCGCCGCATGCATCGCTATCTGACCGAGCACAAGCTGCCGTACCATCCGCTGTGGGAGCAGGGCTACGTCTCGGTCGGCGACTGGCACAGCACGAGCAAGCTGCTCGATGGCATGAGCGAGGAAGAGACCCGTTTTGGCGGAATCAAGCGCGAGTGCGGCCTGCACGAGCCGAGCGGCAAGACGGATTTTCAGATTTAGCAGGCAAATTTTCGTGCGGTGCGTATCTCCCGCAGGATGGCGCGCTTTGGTTGGACCGGTAAGTGGGAATTATGCCGTATCAACCACTGGTGCATCAGTGGTTAAAATGCTCCAGCATAGTTTTTCAACAGCGTGCTAGCATTTTCAAACTTACCCTTCGTCGTCTTCGTCGACCGGACGTTCGAGTTCGCTTCGACACTCACCCATCACGCGGAGCCAGATTTCGCGCAGGTCGAAAAGGCGGGGCAGGGCGTCTTCGCGGAATGCCGCCATCGCGCGGTGGCGCGCCGCGCCGCGTTCGTCGAGGAGCGAGAGTGAAGCATTGAGATCGCGCAGCGCGCGCTTGAAAAGGCTGATGGCCATGGCGTAGTCGCCGAGGTCGAGCGCCTGGATGGCGAGGCAGGCATGCTGCTCGCCCCGGTGCAGCGGGGTTTGGAAGGCGAGCGCGAGCGGTTGGTCGACCCTGCCCGGATCGGCGGCCACGCGCTGCCACGCCAGCGAGAGGCTGAGGTAGATGGCCTTGGTGGCGATGAAAACGGGGTTCTTGTACAGGGTGTAAGGTTCGAGATCGTACTCGCCGGGATCGGCGGACGCGGCCGCAACGTCCGGCGTCTCGCCGGTGTCGTCAGTGTTCCACGTTTCCTGATCCCAGCCCATGAGGTGCGCAATTTCATCGATGCGCTCGGGGTTGTGTTTCAACCCTTCGTAGTGGGCGAGATAGCGGCGAACGACATCATCCTGTTCGCGGAGATAGTTCTCCCAATCGAACTCATTCCAAGCCAGTTCGCCACGCTCGTCCCAATCGCTTTCCGCAGAGCTGTCAGAATCGAAATCCTTCATGCTTATGGATCACGATAAATCAGAAGCTGGTGAACGCAACGAAAAATAGGAATGAAGCGGCTCCCCCTGCAAAAATTTTGCGGATTGAATCGGTTTATCCGCCCGCGCTACAGTATCGGCTCATCTCATGGCGGAGGTTCATCACGAGACAGTGTTTTTTTCCGGACACGTGCAGGGTGTCGGCTTCCGTTATTCGGTGCTGCAAGTGTCGAGGGAGTTCGAGGTATCAGGCTTCGTGGCCAACCTGCCCGACGGACGCGTGCAGCTCGAAGCGGAAGGCGAGGCTGGCGAAGTGGCGGCGTTCATCACCGCTGTCGGGGAGCGCATGCACGGCTACATCCGCAAAATCGAGCGGAGCGAACGGCGGCGCAACGCGCTGTTTGCAGGTTTTGAAATCAGGTGAGAAAATGGGTTTTCCGCTTGCGCAGGGCGGAGAAATGTCATTCTTCTAAATGTTTATCTGTTTACTCAACTAATATGCCTGCGCCGGACAATCTCCATCCCACTTTCGATCGCCTGCTCTCGCGGGCCGACAAGGAGGCGCGACTGCGCCAGCGGGCGCGGGTGATCTGGCTTTACGGCCTGAGCGGCTCCGGCAAAAGCACACTGGCCAACGCTTTAGAACGTAAACTTCACTCCGAAAACTTCACGACGCACTTGCTCGATGGCGACAATGTGCGCACCGGCCTCAACCGCGATCTGGGCTTCAGCGACGTTGATCGGGCAGAAAACATCCGCCGCGTGGCCGAGGTCGCGAAGCTTTTTGTGCAGGCCGGCGTGGTGGTTATCGCGGCGTTCATCACACCGCAGCGAGCGTTGCGCGAATTGGCGCGCGGCATCATCGGCGCGGAAGATTTCCTGGAGATTTATGTGTCCGCCTCGTTCGAGGAGTGCGCACGGCGCGACCCGAAGGGGATTTACGCCAAAGCCGGTGCCGGCCAGGTGCGGCAATTTACGGGCCGCGACTCCGCCTTCGAGCCGCCCGCGCCGGGCGAGGCCGCGCTCGTGCTCGACACCGAGGCCGGGACGCCCGGGCAGTCGCTCGAAAAGCTGCACGCGTTGGTCGCGCCGGGAATCCATTTTTCATGAGTTCCTACAATCTGACCCATCTGGCCCAGCTCGAACACGAGGCCGTGTTTATCATGCGCGAAGTGGCGGCGCAATTTGAGCGGCCGGCGCTGCTGTTTTCGGGCGGCAAGGATTCGATCGTGATGGTGCGCTTGGCGCAAAAGGCCTTCTGGCCGGCAAAATTGCCCTTTCCGCTCGTGCACATCGACACCGGCCACAATTTCGACGAGACGATTGCGTTTCGCGACGAGCTCGTGCGCGAAACGGGCGCGCGGCTGATCGTGCGTTACGTGGCGGACTCGATCAAGCTCGGCCGCGCGGTCGAGGAGAAGGGCCCGAATCCTTCGCGCAACACGCTTCAGACCGTCACGCTGCTCGACACCATCGAAGAGCAGAAATTTGACGCCTGCCTCGGCGGCGCGCGCCGCGACGAGGAAAAGGCCCGTGCGAAGGAGCGCTTTTTTTCGCATCGCGATGAGTTCGGCCAGTGGGATCCCAAAAACCAGCGGCCCGAGCTGTGGAACCTTTTCAACGGCCGCAAGCACCACGGCGAACACTTCCGCGTTTTTCCGCTCTCGAACTGGACGGAGATGGACGTGTGGCAATACATCGCGAAGGAAAAACTTTCCATCCCGTCGATTTACTTCACGCACGAGCGCGAAATCGTGAACCGGGGCGGCGTGCTGCTGGGAAAGTCGCCGTTCATCACGCTGCTCGACGGCGAGCGCTACGAGAAGAAACGCGTGCGCTTCCGCACCGTCGGCGACGCCACCTGCACCGGTGCGGTCGAGTCGGACGCGTCCACCCTCAGTGAGATCATCCAGGAAGTGGCTTCCGCCCGCGTGACCGAACGCGGCGCGCGCGCCGACGACAAACGCTCCGACACCGCGATGGAAGACCGCAAAAAGGCGGGGTATTTTTGAAAATGACGAATGACGAATGACGAATGGCGAATGACGAATGGCGAATGACGAATGGTACATGCAGAGCGCCCACCGACCAATTACCAACTTCGAACTACCGATTCCGAATGACCGCTGCTGTTACTGACACGACGAATTATCTCAACATGGACCTGCTCCGCTTCACGACGGCGGGCAGTGTTGACGACGGCAAGAGCACGCTCATCGGGCGCCTGCTGTACGACTCGAAGGCCATCTTTGACGACCAGCTTGCCGCGCTCGAGCGCTTGACCGAGCAGCGCGGCGAGGAAAACCTCAATCTTTCGCTGCTGACCGACGGCCTGCGCGCCGAGCGCGAGCAGGGCATCACGATCGACGTGGCCTACCGCTACTTTGCCACGCCGCGCCGTAAGTTTATCATCGCCGACACGCCCGGCCACATTCAGTACACGCGCAACATGGTCACGGGCGCCTCGACCGCCAATCTCGCCATCGTGTTGGTGGACGCGCGCAAGGGCATCGTCGAGCAAACCTGCCGCCACTCGTTCATCGCCTCGCTCCTGCGCATTCCGCATCTCGTGCTGTGCGTGAACAAAATGGATCTCGTCGACTGGTCGCAGTCCGTGTTCGACGACATTGTCCAGAAATACTCCGAGTTCGCCTCGCGCCTCGAGATTCCCGACATCAAGTTCATTCCCATCAGTGCGCTGCACGGCGACAACGTCGTCGACAAGTCCGCGCACATGCCATGGTACCAGGGCGGATCGCTGCTCTACACGCTCGAGTCGATTTACATTGGCAGCGACGCGAACCACATCGATGCGCGCCTGCCGGTGCAGACCGTCATCCGGCCGAACAACGACACCTTTCACGATTTTCGCGGATTTGCCGGCCGCGTGGCCGGGGGCGTTTTTAAAGTCGGCGACGAAGTGCTCGCGCTGCCGAGTGGGCTCACCACGCGCGTCAAGAGCCTTCACGTGCACGGCGAGCCGGCGACCGAGGTCTTTTCGCCCATGTCGGTCGTGATGACCCTGGCCGACGAAATCGACATCAGCCGTGGCGACATGATCGTGAAGAAAAACAACCAGCCGCAATCCGAGCGGGAATTTGAGGCGATGGTGTGCTGGTTTTCCGAGCAAAAGCTCCAGCCCGGCGGCAAGTACATCCTGCGCCAGACCACGCGCGAGGTAAAATGCGTGATCAAGGACATCCGTTACAAGGTCAATATCAACACGCTCCACCGCGCCGAGGGCGACCTCGAGATCGGCATGAACGACATCGGCCGCATCCACCTGCGCACGGCCAAACCGCTCTTTTTCGATCCTTACAAACGCAACCGCAACACCGGCAGCCTGATTTTGATCGACGAATTCACCAACGCAACCGTGGCGGCAGGGATGATTCTTTGACCTGGCGGCGCGAAATCGCATCCGCCAGGAGTATTAGGCAGCCTGTATTTAGTAGTTGGTAATTGGTGGTTGGGCGACAGGCGTGTTTCGAAAACGGTTTGTCATTCTGAGCGAAGCGAAGAATCCAGTGCGACTCTGCTGGCGATATCAAATTGGATTCTTCGCTTCGCTCAGAATGACAAGGGAAGCGCCGGCGAGGGTTCTTTCGCCGACTGGTGTGTCGGAAAAGTGGTTTGTCATCCTTGCTGCTCGTCACCTGCCACTTGCTCCTTGCGACTTGGCCTTCTTCATTTTCCATTCGGAATTCTGAATTCGTCCTTCAAAATCTGGCTTTCCGCCGCGCGTCCGCGCACGCTGCCGGCGGCCATTGCCCCCGTGCTCGCCGGCTCGGCCCTGGCGTGGCGTGAAAATGCGTTCAAGGCGCCGGCGGCGCTCGCGTGCCTCGGCTTTGCGTTGCTCGTGCAGATCGGCGCCAACTTCGCCAACGATTACTATGATTTTGTGAAAGGGGCGGACACGGCTGAACGCGTTGGCCCGCGGCGGGCGGTGGCGTCCGGCCTCGTCGCGCCGGCGGCGATGCGCGTGGCGATGTGGCTCGTGTTTGCGCTCGCGTTTGCGGTCGGTCTCACGCTGCTCCGTTACGGCGGCTGGCCGTTGCTGGTGATTGGCGTGGTGAGCATTGCCAGCGGCCTGGCCTACACCGGCGGCCCGTTTCCGCTTGGCTACCACGGCCTCGGCGATGTGTTCGTGTTTATTTTTTTCGGCCTCGTGGCCGTGGGCGTCACGTTCTTCGTGCAGACGGGCCATTTGAGTGTCGAGGCATGGATGGCGGGCGCGGGTGTCGGCGCTCTGGCCACAAATATTTTGCTCGTGAACAATTATCGCGACGCCGCGACCGATGCGAAGGCCGGCAAGCGCACGCTTGTCGTGCGCTTCGGAAAAAGCTTCGCGCGGGCGCAATTCGCCATCGCGCATGGCGTGGCGCTGGCGGTAATGCTCGAACTCTCGGAGCGGCTGGCCTTGCGGCCGGCGCTGACGGTGCCGGCGGGCATGATCGCCGCGGCGCTGGCGGTGTGGCAAATGCAGCGCCTCGCGCGCGCGCATACCCCGGCCGATCTAATCACGCTGCTCGGCGTGGCCGGACGCTACGTCGCGCTCTACGCGCTGCTGCTGTCGGCTTGCTTGGTGTTGTGATAAGTAACAGGTGACAAGTAGCAGGTAACAAGAACCTATACCTGACGGGGAACCCTGAAGGCCGAGGTATTCCGGCTGAAGCTGTGACGGTTCGCGCTGTGAGGTCAGCGCAATGAGTTCTTATTGCCGTCATTTCGCCGGCGGATTGGAATGGCCCGATGTCGAGAAAAAGTCGAGCCAGGGCGGCAGCCAAGGTGTCGGGTGGTGCCTCGCCACCCCCCGAACCCGATGCATTCTTCGTTCGCCGGGGCACCCTCGTGGCAGGCGGCATCGTCGTATTCGCGGCGCTGGCGGCGTATCACAACAGTTTTTTCGGACCGTTTATCTTGGACGACCCATCGGCGATCACGGATAACCAAACGATAAGGCACTTTGGGAATGCCCTGTCGCCACCCTCCGACGTGGGTGTGGGTGGCCGGCCGCTGCTCAATCTGACTTATGCCCTCAACTACGCCGTGGGCGGCCTGAACGTAGGGGGTTATCACGCGTGCAATCTGCTCATTCACGCGTTGGCAGGTCTCACGTTGTTTGGCATTGTCAGGCGGACCCTGCTTCGCCCTGCGTTCGCGGGACTTCGCCGGCCAGGCCTTTCTCCATTAAATTCGGGGGCCATCTCCCACGGATTGAGCCCGGCCGAAGCCTGGATGCTTGCGCTGGCGGTGGCCGTTATCTGGGTCGTTCATCCGCTTCAGACCGAAGTCGTGACC
>Ga0307478_10001754_pt1 | contig 18135 bp, 15 predicted proteins | sample atmos_gasesECM4C_2_FD_203713 | JGI IMG/M metagenome (GOLD analysis project Ga0307478, IMG submission 203713) | Hardwood forest soil microbial communities from Morgan-Monroe State Forest, Indiana, United States - atmos_gasesECM4C_05 | ecosystem: Environmental > Terrestrial > Soil > Temperate... | reverse complement strand
CGGGACGCAGACGCCACAAAGGATGTTGACGCGGTCCATAAGGATGGCGGGTATCGCGCAAATCGTGTGCCAGCGCCGTGAATGCGTCTTCGTTACTTGTTTCCAGAATCCGCTCTTCCGCGCCCAGCCCAAAAACGATTTCGTCAGCGCTTTGAAAAGATCCCGCAATGCCCGCCAGTCGTGCTCGCGCGAACTCCAGCCCGCGCCAGCGGAAAGCAATCTCCGCCGCCGACGCCACGGCGACTTCGCAATTCGGCAGAACCCGCTGCACTCGGGCAATCGACTCTTTAAAGCGCACGCGCGCCCCCCCATCGTCCGCGGCATGCACCAACCGCGTCGCCACGTTGCCGCGATCCGCGCAGTCGATTTCCACCAGCGCGTCATGCCGTTCATCCAGTTCGAACAGCAGCCACTTGGCGGCATCCCAGTTCAGGTTTGCCATCCGCTCCCGCACCAGTGCTGAGGTTCCGGCCGGGACAAACATCTTCAGCCCTTCTACCAGCACATTCGCGGCCTGCACCCGCCGGCAAACATCAAGCCACAGAATGCCGAATGTCAGGGCCGCATCGATGGAGGATTGCGTCTCCTGCGCATTCACCCCCAACACCGCAAACGCCGCGCGCCCTTGCCGCAGAAGCCCGCGCGTATAGATCGGTCCAAAGGATTTCTCCAGGTCCACGCCGCTAGTCAGCCGGGCGATCTTGAACGCAGGAAAATGCCGTTCCAGAGTCCTCCGCAGCTTGTGCAGGTAAGCGGCCCGGCATGCACGTCGCGCGGTAGGCGACCGCCGATCGCGTTCACGGCAAATTTCCAGTCGCGACGGCCGCGCCTGTCCCAGTCGCTGCACCGCCAGGCGCAGCGTGCCGTTCTTCACTTCGGCGTCCAGCACCCGCCGCACGGCATTGCGCTCCGCCGACCACAGATGCAGCAGACACCGGTTGTACTCGCCCGAAATCGAATACTTGGATTCCGCCAGATCAAACGCGACAGCGCCGTTTTCCAGCACCACGGCGCCCGCGGCCTCGCTGAGAAAGTCCTGCACCGTCCGCGTTAGAGCTTGTGGTGTCACCGTTGGCATTGGAGTGATCCACCTGCATTGTCCACAGGCGAGAGCCCCCCGTCTGTGACATGTGACCATCGTCACACTTCCCCCTGTGGACGTTTCGCCCGTCCTCGCAGGCTCCGTGTGGGATAATGAATGTATCCGCCCAACTGAGTCTGCCTCCAGCCCGGCGGCATCTAATTCCCGTGGATAAAAGTTTGAATAGACAATCTCTAGCCGACAAGCACCGCTTCTTCTTCGACCACTACGGAGTCACCGAAAACGACCTCGAACATTACCTTGCGGCCGCTCTTTCCGCCGGCGGCGACTATGCCGACCTTTATTTCGAATATCTCTCCTCCACCTCGCTAATGGTGGATGAGTCCATGGTCAAGTCGGCTTCCCAAGGCATTTCCGCCGGCTGTGGCGTGCGCGTGGTTTCCGGCGAGCGCACCGGGTACGCCTATACCGACGATCTTTCCGCCAGCCGCATCCTGCACGCAGCGCGCACCGCGGCCTTGATAGCAAGTGCTCCAGCCAAAACGCCTGTGGCGGGCTTCCAGCAAACCGCGGCGCGCAGTTTGTACCCCGTCACTCTGCCCTCAGTCGATGCCGAAATCACCGCCAAAGTTGAGCTGGTAATGCGGGCCGACAAAGCCGCGCGTGCTTACGATCCGCGTATCCAGGAAGTCCGCGCCAGCTACGCCGACGAACTCCGAAACATTCTGGTCGTCGCCTCCGACGGAACCTTCGCCGAAGATTCCCAGCCGCTCGCCCGCATGAACGTCTCTTGTATCGCTAAAACCGAAAACAATTCGGCTCGCGGCGGTTCCGGCGGCGGCGGACGCGTAGCCCTCGACTTCTTCTTCGGAGACAAAAACCCCGAATTCTTCGCGAAAGAAGCGGCACGGCAGGCGATCCTGCAACTCGACGCGCGCGAAGCTCCCGCCGGTGAGATGGAAGTCGTTCTCGGTCCGGGATGGCCCGGCGTTCTCCTTCACGAAGCGGTCGGACACGGCCTCGAAGCCGATTTCAATCGCAAGAAAACCTCTGCCTTCGCCGGTCTGATCGGCAAACGCGTAGCCAGCGAGAAATGCACCGTAATCGACAACGGCACGATGCCTTGGCGTCGCGGGTCCTTGAATGTAGATGATGAAGGCGAACCCACGCAGGAAACCGTCCTGATTGAAAAGGGAATTCTCAAGGGCTACCTCAGCGACAAGCTCTCCGCGCGCCTGATGGGCATCGCCGACACCGGCAACGGACGCCGCGAAAGCTACGAGCACATCCCCATGCCGCGCATGACCAACACCTACATGCTCGCAGGCCAGGATAATCCCGAAGACATTATTCGCTCGGTGAAGCGAGGCATCTACGCCGTAAATTTCGGTGGAGGCCAGGTCGACATTACCAACGGGAAGTTCGTGTTCGGAGCGTCGGAAGCCTACATGATCGAAGACGGCCAGATCACCGCTCCCATCAAAGGAGCAACTCTAATCGGCAACGGCCCGGATGTTCTGACGCGAGTCTCGATGGTAGGCAACGATTTGAAACTAGATGAAGGCGTCGGCACCTGCGGCAAAGACGGACAAGCCGTCCCGGTAGGCGTAGGTATTCCGACCATCAAGATCGATCGCCTGACCGTAGGCGGCACCGCCAAGAAAGATCCCGGCGGCTTCATGCAGTAAGATTTTTGCCACGGATTCACACGGATCGGCACGGATTTCATAACTCTTGTCATTCCGAACCGGGCGAAGCCCGGCGAGGAATCTGCTTTCTGCTGTAATCTTGTTTGCTCAAGGCGTCTATGTCTCAAGCCCAGTTGGAAAACCCGAAACTAGAAACTGATCTCCGCTCCCTGGCCCAGGACATCGTCCGCCGCGCCATGAACGGCGGCGCAACGGCGGCCGAATGCGTAGTCCGCGAAGGAGACGAATTCTCCACGCTCGTCCGACTGGGCCAGGTCGAAACCCTAAAAGAGTCCGGATCGCGATCCATCGGCGTCCGCGTCTTCAACGGCCAGCGCGCCGCCAGCACCTACTCCAGCGATTTCTCAACGGCTGCCCTCGACCGCATGGTGAAGTCGGCGCTGGAGCTTTCAAAGATCACCTCAGAAGATCCATTCGGCGGAATCCCCGAGCCTTCGCAGCTAGGCTCGCTTGCGGGCGATCTCGATCTGTATCACGAGGACGTTTATTCCCTCCCCGGCCCCGATCGCATCGACTACGCCCGCCGCGCCGAAAAAGCCGCACTCGACTTCGACCCGCGCATCAAGAATTCCGAAGGCGGATCCTTCGACGCTGCCACCGGCCACAAAGTTCTAGCCAACTCACACGGCTTCGTCGGCGAATACCGCCGGTCGTACTGCTCCGTCTCAGCTGTTCCCATCGCGCAAACCCAGGACGGCGCGATGCAGCGCGACTATTGGTACTCCGTTGCGCGAATGCTGTCTAAGCTCGAATCCCCGGAGCAGGTCGGCAAAGTCGCAGCCGAGCGCACCCTGCGACGCCTGGGTGCGCGCAAGGCCAAGACAGCGCAAGTGCCGATCATCTTCGATCCCATGGTCGCCACGTCAATCCTCGAACATATTTTCGAAGGCGTGAACGGCGACTCGGTCTACCGTGGCGCATCGTTTCTAGCCGGCAAGCTGGGACAGAAAATCGCCGGTGACAACGTCACCATCATCGACGACGGCACCATCCCCGGGGGCTTCGGCACCAGCCCGTTCGACGGCGAAGGGATTCCCACGCGCCGCACGGTGGTCGTCGAAAATGGCGTGCTCAATTCTTATCTGTTGAATACGTACACTGCGAAGAAACTGAAACTCGCAACCACCGGCAACGCCTCCCGCGGACTTGCCGGCACGCCGGGCATCGGCCCCGGCAACTATTTTCTGCAGCCCGGAACCAGGACGCCGAAGCAAATGATTTCCGAAATTAAGGAGGGTCTCTACGTCACCGAGTTCCTCGGCCACGGCGCGAACCTGGTAACCGGCGATTATTCCCGCGGCGCCTCAGGCCTGTGGATCTCCGGCGGAGAGTTCGCCTATCCCGTGGAAGAAATTACGGTCGCCGGAAACCTGAAAGAAATGTTCTTCAACATCTCCGAGATCGCCAGCGATCTCGAGTTCCGCGGCTCGGTCGCGGCGCCGACGCTGCGCATTGACGGCCTCACCGTCGGCGGCGAATAATCGCGATGAATTTGGGCAGAACATGAAATTCGCCAAGGTCGTATTTTGGATCGCTGGCATCTGGGGCGTGTTGGTGCTCACGCCCCTGTACTTCATTTTCGAGATGATCAGCCGCAATGATCCGCCGCCGATCACCCATCCCGCGTTCTACTATGGCTTCGTCAGCGTAGGTCTAACCTTCCAGATCGTGTTCTTCGTAATCGCGAAAGACCCAGTGCGCCTCCGCCCGATGATGATTCCTTCCGTGCTCGAGAAGTTCGGCTACGGCGCTACTCTGCTCGTACTTTTTCTGCAGAATCGCCTGCACCCCCAGGATCTCGCACTCGGCGGCATCGATGTACTCTTCGGTGTGCTTTTCCTCGTCTCGTTTTTCAAGACCGGTCAATTGAAGGCCGGCAACTCGCACACCAGCAACTAGCGTCCAGAGTACAATCGCTATCATGGGAGGCTTGATCCAGCCAACTCCGGTAGCCGAAGAGCCTGATTCCAGCCGGCGCACCATCGCCATTGCCGTAGCAGTGGTCATTGCGCTTGCCGTCATCTTCGCGTTTCTTCTTCGCAGCCAGCCCAAAGCGGCGTCCGGACCGCCTCCCTACGCCGCCAGCCTCAAGCTCTCCGATTTCAAAATGAGCGCCGCCGAGAACTTCGTCGGAGCCACCGTCAGCTATGTCGACGGAACCATCACCAACGCAGGCAACAAAACCGTCACGCATGTGATTGTTCAAGTCTTATTCAAAGACGACATGGGACAACTCGCCCAACGTGAAGACATCCCGATGCAAGTGTTGAAAACCACTGGCCCCTATCCCGAAGCAGTCGACTTCAGCGTCTCGCCGCTAGCTCCCGGCCAATCCCAGACTTTTCGTCTAACCTTTGAAAGCATCTCAGCCCAGTGGAACCGCCAGTATCCCGACATCCAGGTTACCGATGTCGCTGTGAAGTAGCGCGATCCCAACCCTCCTCTGCTTCAGTCTTCTTGCAGTCGACTCGGTACTAGGTACTCGCAACTCGGTACAATGACACGATGGCCGAAACAAAACCATTCCGCCTCACGGAGTCGGTAAAAGCCGCGGGTTGAGCGTCCAAGCTGAGTCCAGCGGCGCTGGACACGGTGCTTGGGAAATTAGCCCGGCAACACGACCCCAACGTTCTAGTCGGCTTCGACCACGCCGACGACGCCGGAGTGTATCAAATCGCGCCCGACCAGGCGCTGGTGCAAACGGTAGATTTTTTCACGCCCGTCGTGGACGATCCCTACGTCTTCGGCCAGATCGCTGCGACCAATGCGTTGAGCGATGTCTACGCCATGGGAGGCCGTCCGATAACCTCGCTCGCGCTAGTCTGCTTCCCCGAAAAAGCTGACCTGGAAATTCTTGAGCGCATCCTGGCTGGCGGCCTCTCGAAGATGATCGAAGCCGGATGCACCGTAATCGGCGGCCACAGCATCCGCGACGAAGAAACCAAATTCGGCTACGCCGTCACTGGACTCATCAATCCGAAAAAAGTTTTCGCCAACACTGGCGCCAAGCCGGGCGACGCTCTCGTCTTCACCAAGTCGTTAGGGACAGGAGTGATTTCCACGGCGATAAAAAAAGGTAAGGCAGAGCCGGCATGGATCGATGGCGCCGCCGAATCGATGACCACGTTGAACAAGCAAGCGGCGGATGTAATCCGGCAAGGGGAGTTCCGCATCCACTCCATGACTGACGTCACCGGCTTCGGTCTGATAGGGCACGCACGCGAGATGGCGCTGGCCTCAGATGTGTCTTTCAGTTTCCAAGCAAGCAGTATTCCAACGCTTCCGGGTGCGCTCGAATGCATTCGCGCCGGCTACATTCCGGGCGGTCTCAACAACAACCGTGACTTCGCCGAATGTATGGTTGAGTACGACCCCGGAGTTCCCCAAGACCTGCGAGCGCTTCTCTTCGATCCTCAGACCGCTGGCGGCCTGCTGATTTCGGTCGCATCCGAAGACTCCGTACGATTGACACAGTCTCTCAACGCGGCGAAAGTGGCGGCAGTACAAATTGGGAAAGTGGTGGCCCGCACCAAGCCGCTGATCATGATCCGGTAATCACGATCCGGTAATCAGTTCCCAGATCCGCGCCAGATGGTGGTCGTCGTGCTCGGCCACAAAATACAAATGATCGATCAGCCGCATCGGCGTTTTCAGGCGCGGGTGCGGAACGGCTCGCGTAAACAGCGGAGCGTCCAATTCGCCCACGCGCTTAAGCAGTTTCGCCCTTCCGCTGCGAAACCCCGCGAGAATTGTTTCGAGCGCTTGCGCGTTATAGTTAGCTTCGTCGGTTTTTCGATTCTGCAAGTCCGCGACAGTGAGTTGCACGCTTCCCGCCACATAGTCGTCCACCCGCGCCAGCCACAGCGGTTCGAGGTCAAGCACGTGCCCAGCGTGTTCCTGGGCCGACCACTTTTCTTGCGGCTTCTTGATCAGGATTTCATGGGAACGCACGCGCAACACCTCTTCCAGCCGCGCCGGGGTACCACGCAGACGCGCCAGCAAATTCGGATACAGTTCCACCGGAAACGAAAAGTCAAACTTCCGCTCAAACCAGACAGGCACTTGACTCATGGATTTCCACCGATCAGAGCGATGATTTCCAACAGATCAGAGATGCTCAGCCGCACTGCAAGACTCACGAATTCCTGCCATCGAAGGCCGGGGTTGGTGCATCTCTTAATGGTGGGCAGCATCCCCCCGATTTCGCTTCGTGTAAGGAGTCATCATGCAATTTCGCGAACTTGGACGCAGTGGTCTCAAAGTCTCAGCCCTCGGCCTCGGCTGCATGGGCATGTCGGAGTTTTACGGCCCACGCGATGACAACGAATCCACCGCCACCATTCACCGCGCCCTCGAACTCGGCGTCAACTTCCTCGATACCGCCGACGTCTACGGGCCCTATATAAATGAGGAACTGGTCGGCCGGGCAATCAAAGGCAAGCGCGGTCAGGTTGTGCTGGCCACGAAATTCGGAATCGTCCGCGACCCCGCAAACCCAGCGGCGCGCGGCGTCAGCGGTAAACCCGACTACGTCCGCCGCTCCTGCGAAGCCAGCCTGCGCCGGCTCGGAGTCGAGACCATCGATCTCTACTACCAGCATCGCGTCGACCCCGCCACGCCCATCGAAGACACGGTGCGGGCCATGGCGCAGCTCGTGCAGGAAGGAAAGATCCGCCACATCGGCCTCTCTGAAGCCTCACCGCAAACCCTGCGCCGCGCAGTGAAAATCCATCCCATCACCGCCCTGCAGACCGAATACTCACTCTGGAGCCGCGACCCGGAAGACGAACTCCTGGCCCTCTGCCGCGAACTCGGCATAGGCTTCGTCGCCTACAGCCCGCTCGGTCGCGGCTTTCTCACCGGAGAGTTCAAGCGCTTCGAAGACTTTCCAGCCGACGACTACCGCAGGTTCTCCCCGCGCTTTCAAGGCGAAAACTTCCAGAAAAATCTTGACCTCGTGCGCGGGATCGAGAAAATTGCGAAGGAGAAAGGCTGCAAGCCGTCCCAATTAGCGCTGGCGTGGGTGCTCGCGCAAGACAAGAACATCGTCCCCATCCCCGGCACCAAGCGCCGCAAATACCTGGAAGAGAACGTCGCGGCAATCGAACTGAAGCTTACGAAGGAAGACCTGCGACGCATCGAAGAAATCTTCCCCACCGGCGCAGTCGCGGGCGAGCGCTATCCCGAACACATGATGAAAATCGTAAACGGATAGGTGCGCGATAACGGGTGTCAATTGTTAGAGCTTCGGACCACCCGCTAGCGTTTTAGCGGTGTCCTTAATGCGAGCATCCACGAGTTCCTGAATGCGTTCTCGGCCAATGCCCAACTCTCGCAAGGCTCCTTCTGCGCTGGACACGGCCACCGACGCGGACCTTTGGGCGGTCTCCACTCGCTCGCGCAGACCCTGATCAACAATCTGTTCCGGGGACATGAGAGAAGCCAGCGCCAGGGTATCGAGCACACCCGCGTCTGGAGGAAGGTCGAACCTCTGACTGGGAAAGATTCCCAGCGTTACGTCGGGATGGCGAATGGTAAATTTCTCCACTTGGACTTTTCCCGGCTCAAAGTGCAGCTTAATCTCGGGCTTCCCAAAGGTGCCTGCGGCCTGGACTAGCTGCTTGAGTGTTTTTAGCGGCATTCTTGCCGGCCCAGGATGACTCCCCTTAACCGGCGCCTCGAACTCGGTCCCGACCGTCCTGAAAGTTGTAACATAAGGCGAAACGAGAAGGTCCGCGCAGTCCGTTTCCTTAAACACCCCTCGGTTAAAAAGTAGTTGTTTTTGCGCTTTACGCAATTCCGATATAGGCGAATTTCGAACTCAACCACTCCTATGTCGGTCATCTCTCCAACCTCGCTTCTCGCAACCACCGAATTGTACATCACTGGTTCGCATTTTGCGAACTATTTTATTACCAAAGTAACAAGGTTTTGTTCTTGACCCAAGTTCGCAAATCGCGAATACTATAAGGATGCTCACGATTTGAAAAGTATCTGGCAGCCTTAGGAATTTGAGACTTTGAGAGTACTGGGAACGGAAGTTCTCGACAAGGCGAAGAAAATACATCGCGATCTGACCTCGTCAGTTGCGACCTGGCTCATCATTGCGAGAGAGGCCAAGTGGAAGAATTTGAACGAAGTGCGCCTGACCTGGCGCAATACGGACTGCGTGAAAGGGAAGACCATTTTCAACATTAAGGGAAACCGCTATCGGCTGATCGCGAGTGTTAACTACGCGAGTCAGACCATTGTTGTGAGAATGCTAATCACGCACGACGAGTACAGCATGGGGGAGTGGAATAAATGAGCCCAGTAATGGAATACAAGCAGCTTATCGCCGAAGTCCCCCCGAAGGTCATCCATACCGAGAAAGAGAATCGCTATTACCTCGCGAGGCTGGAAGAACTCGACGATCGATGGACTGAGCTAACCCAAGCGGAGCGTGATCTATACGACACACTTGGTGTGCTCATCGAAGATTTCGAAAAGAAGACCTACAAGACCCGCGCGGCAAGTCCGATCGAAGTGATCAAAGAGCTTATGGCAGCGAATTCTCTGAAGCAGAAGGATCTGATCGGCGTGTTCGAGACCGCCAGCGTCGCGTCGGAGGTCCTCAAAGGTAAGCGAGCTTTGACCACCGAGCATATTCGCCGCCTCGGCAGGCGTTTCAACATCTCGCCGGCTATTTTTCTGTAGTCGTGGGCGGAGGCAACAAAATCAAGGGCGGCCACAAGGCCGCCCTTAAAACTGCGAGCTGACTACTGAATACTGAGAACTGATTTCAAGCCCGCGCTGGACTCTCGCCGCCCTTTACGATCCCGCGTCCCGGCTCCGGCTTCAACACCTGCTGCACGCCGTCATCCGGCTTCGAAGGCGACTTCATCGGAGGCAGTTCCTTGCCGTCCACAAGAAGCAGCACTTCGGAAGCGTCCAGCACCTCCCGCTCCAGTAACGCCGCCGCAATCTTCTGCAGCGTGTCGCGGCTGCCTTCCAGAATGCTCTTCGCCGTTTCATACCCCTGATTCACCAGCTTGCGGACCTCGCCATCAATCTTGATGGCCGTGTCTTCGCTGTAGTCGCGGTGCTGGCTGATCTCGCGTCCCAGGAATATCTGCTCTTCTTTCTTGCCGAAGGTCAGCGGACCAAGATCGCTCATTCCCCACTCGCAAACCATCTTGCGCGCCATTTCCGTAGCCCGCTCAATGTCGTTCCCCGCTCCTGTGCTCATCTGGTTGAGGAACAGTTCTTCAGCCAACCGCCCGCCCATCAGAATTGCCAGGTCGGTCTTCAAGTAGTCCCGGGTATAGTTGTGCCGGTCATCGATCGGTAACTGCATGGTGACGCCCAGCGCCATTCCTCGCGGAATAATCGTGACCTTGTGCACCGGATCCGAGCCCGGCAGCTTCGCCGCCACCAAGGCGTGCCCAGCTTCGTGGTAAGCCGTAACCTTTTTTTCCTCATCCGACAGGATCAGCGACTTGCGTTCCACGCCCATCAGGACTTTGTCTTTGGCGACTTCAAAATCGAACATCAGCACAGCCTTGCGGTTCTGCCGGGCCGCAGCCAGCGCCGCTTCGTTCACCATGTTGGCCAGGTCCGCGCCAGAAAATCCCGGTGTCCCGCGAGCCAGCACCGAAAGATCGACATCCTCGGCGAGCGGAATCTTGCGGGTATGCACGCGCAGAATCTCTTCCCGCCCGCGCACATCCGGACGGCTCACCACCACGCGCCGGTCAAAGCGCCCCGGCCGCAGCAGCGCCGGATCCAGCACATCCGGCCGGTTCGTCGCCGCCATGAGGATCACGCCCTCATTCGACTCGAACCCGTCCATCTCCACCAGCAACTGGTTCAAAGTCTGCTCGCGTTCGTCGTGACCACCGCCCAATCCTGCGCCCCGATGACGTCCAACCGCGTCGATCTCGTCGATGAAAATAATGCAAGGCGCATTCTTCTTGCCCTGCTCGAACAGATCGCGCACCCGGCTGGCGCCGACGCCCACGAACATCTCCACAAAATCCGAACCGGAAATCGAAAAGAAAGGAACGTTCGCTTCGCCGGCAACGGCTCGAGCCAACAACGTCTTGCCGGTTCCGGGAGGTCCAACCAGCAGCACTCCCTTGGGAATCCTGCCGCCAAGTTTCTGGAACTTCTGTGCCTCGCGCAGAAACTCGATAATCTCGCGCAGCTCTTCCTTGGCCTCTTCCACCCCAGCCACGTCCTTGAACGTGACTTTCTTCTGCTGCATCGAGAGCAGCCGCGCCCGGCTCTTGCCGAACGACAGCGCCTTGTTGCCGCCCGTCTGCATCTGCCGGATCATGAAGAACCACAACGCACCCAGCAGAATCAGCGGAGCCCATGTCCCCAGCAACTGCAACGGCCAGCTTCCCCCGTTGACATCCTTAATGATCACCACCACGTTCTTGTCGCGCAGTGACTTGATCATGTCGGGATAAGCTGCCGGCGCCACGGTATGAAACGCGGAGTTGTCGGTAAGTTTGCCGTGCACCTGCTGCCCGTCCACCGTGACGTCATGCACCTTGCCCTGATCCACATCACTCATGAATTGGGAGAAGTTGACGTCCGCGTCCTTCTGCCCGTTGCGGCCCTGCTGAATTACGGTCCACAACACAAGGGCAGACACCCCAATCCCTACCCAGAAAAGTACGGTTTTTACTGTTGAATTCACCAAGAAGCTCCTGAAGAAACCGGGGCTTAGCACTAAGCCAAAAAAACCCGAGGCTCCTACGCTAAATTAGATGCCGTTCGGCCAATTTGGATCGGCAATTCCCTAAACCTCTATTCTACATTTTCTCAGAGAAAAAGGCGCGCCGTCTTCCGGCATGACTTAAGTCATATGCGGGATTGGAGTTGCAGCCAGATAGGGAATGTTCCGGTTAGTCTGCTCCACCGCGCCCAACCCATAACCCACAAGGAACGTATCATCCACCAGAAAGCCGAAGTAGTCCGGCTGCAGGGCCACGCGGCGGGCCGACTGCCGGTCCAGCAGCGTCACCAGCTTCACCGAAGCCGCTCCTCGCGCCCGCAGGTCGCTCATCAGAAATTCGCTGGTCACGCCCGAATGCACCACGCCTTCGACCAGCAGGATATGCTGACCGCGAATATCCGGAGCATGGCTGAAGAAGATCTCCACCACCTCTCCCGCCTCCCCACCCTCCTGTCTACTCGGCTGCTTGCTGTACTTGGGCTTGATGAACTGGCACACCACGGGCATTTCCAACGCCCGCACCAGGTCGGCCATGAACATGAACGCATTCTCCAGCACGGCCAGCGCCTGGATCGTCTGTCCCTGGTAGTCATCGGAGATGTGACGAGCCAGTTCTTTCACCCGCTTCTGGATCTGCTCGGCCCCAATCACCTGGCGCAGTGGCGTGGCTTTCGACGCATTCATGAAGTGGCGTGCCTCCCGATCCTCTACCCACGACTCGTACTGGTTAAAACCAGACTCTAAATCCCCTGCTCCTCAACCGCCCACGGCGTTTCTCGGATCAGCACCGCTTCCTGCCCGGCTTCCGCGCGTAACCGGGCGGGAACAGGAAACCCGCGCATCCAGACAATCTCGTCTCCGCTCACTACCACCGGCCAAAGCCTGCGTTCGGGCTGCGCCGCGTGCCGCTCCTGCAACAGTTCTTTGATCTTCTTAGGCGACTTCGTGTGCGCCGGCCAAAATCTGTCTCCCGCACGCCAGTTCCGCACCATCAAACGTCGCGGCAATAGACCGGCCCAGAGAAGTTCCTGCGGATTATACTCCGCAACCCGCGCCTCTGGAGTCGCTTCCTGGGTGACTTGGGCAGTAACCAGCAACGCTTCAATTACTGCACCCAGCTCCGGCACAAGAGCACGTCCCGGCACTGCCAGCGGATATTCGTAGTCCGGAATCCGCTCCTGACGCCGCAAGTCAGGCGTAACAAAAACCACAGCCTCCGGCTCGCGGCGAATCTTCCACCCCAAAGGCAGCGACAATTCTTTCCCCGCTGGACCCTCCTCGGCCGCGAAACGCAGAATCTCCTCGACATGCTTGAACTCCAGCGGAATCCCCGCCCGCTCCCCGATTGCCTTCAACACCCGTCTCTGCACTGCCCGCGGCTCAGTCAGCAACCAAGGCCGGCTCACCGAAGCATTCATCACCGCCGGACCCGGCTGCTCAAGCCGCTCCAGTAATTCAGGACTAGCCGCTGAGTGAGAAGGCTGGATCTGCACCAGCGCCTGCGAACCCTCGAAACCCGGCAGCCCGCGCGTCCACTCCGGCTGCGACCACTGCACCACCGTCCCCAGCCAGCCTGAGATTTCATTCTCCCAATAGTCTTCCTCATCACGCGCAATCTCCGCCAGTTCTGAAAAATTCTCGACCACCGCAGGATTGAACTCCCGTTCCAGCAACGGAAGCACGAGGCTCCGCACCCGATTGCGAGTGAACTTTGAATCGGCATTAGTCGAGTCTTCCCGCCAAAGCTGCTTGAGATCGACGAGATACTGCTCCAGCTCCCCCCGCCGAGTCCCCAGCAGCGGACGAACGATCTCCCCGTGACCGTTCTCATCCTCCCGCTCCACCAGAATGCGCGGATAAATCCCCCCCAACCCCCGCAGCCCCGTCCCGCGAATCACCCGCATCAGCACAGTCTCAGCCTGATCATCCCGCGTGTGCCCGGTAACGATCTTGTCCAGAAGGAGTGCCGTTTCCGACGTCGTCGCGCTTGGGCCCGGGAAGGGCACGGCTTCAGCCGTGCCGTTAAGCTCGCCTGAAGATTCGGGCTCCAGCCCCTGAGGGTCCTCGGGCCCAATCTCATCGACTTCATCCGATCCCAGGAGCAAGCGAAAGAATCCATACCGCAACTCCCGAGCAGCAGCCTCCACACCAGAATGCCCCTCAGCGGCAAGTTGTGCCGCATCGCCGCTGGCAGCATGAAACTCCAACCCATGCTCCCGAGCCAGTCCCGCAACAAACTCCTGATCCGCGTCCGACTCCGTTCCACGCAGCCGGTGATTGAAATGAACAACAGAGAGGACAATGCCGAGTTCACCACGCAACTCAAGCAGCAACCGCAGCAACGCAACCGAATCAATCCCACCCGAAACCGCAACCCCAACCCGGTCTCCAGCCAGCAGCAATTCTTCCCGCCGAATATGCCGCAACACGCGCTCCGCCAGTTCATGCACGGGAACATGGTACAACTCCGCAGCCCAAAAACACGTGTGGGGACAGTCGAACTCAACTGTCCCCACAACAAGAGCCCAAAAAGGTTTTCTCTGTGACTCTGTGCCTCCGTGGTGAAAAGGTCTTGATTTACAGCCCCGCGCTCTTCTCCCCAACCAGCTTCCGAATCTTCTCCACAAACTCCGCAGACGCCATATCCTCAGTCTTCTCTTTCCCGCGCGTGCGCACGTTCACCTTGCCAGCCTCAGCCTCTTTATCCCCCACGACGAGCAGGAACGGCACTTTCTGCATGGCATGTTCGCGGATTTTGGCATTCATCTTCTCATTGCGCGCATCCACTTCCACTCGCACGCCAATCGCCTTAAGCTGATCTGCAACTTTATTCGCATACTCCGCATGCCGCTCGCTGATGGGGATCATCGCCACCTGCACCGGCGACAGCCACACCGGAAATGCGCCCGCGTAGTGCTCAATCAGCACGCCAAAGAATCGTTCGATCGACCCGTAGAGCGCGCGATGCACCATGACCGGCTGCTTGCGAGAACCATCCTCGGCGACGTACTCCAAGCCGAAGCGCTGCGGAAGGTTGAAATCGAACTGCACCGTCGAGAGCTGCCACAACCGCCCGATCGCATCCACCAGCTTGATGTCAATCTTCGGCCCATAAAACGCCGCCTCGCCCGGAATAGTCTTGTACTCAACGTTCTTGCGTTCCAGCACCTTCTTGAGCGATTCGGTGGCGTGGATCCATTGCCCTTCGCTGCCCACAAAATTCTTCCGATCGTCCGGATTCCACGTTGAAAGCTCAGTCTGGAACTGATCGAAGCCAAAATCCTTCAGCACATCCAGAGCGAAGTCGAGACAGCTGGCAATTTCATCTTCAATCTGCCCCGGAGTGCAGAAAATGTGCGCATCATCCTGAGTAAACCCACGAACGCGCAGTAGTCCATGCATCACGCCCGAACGCTCGTAGCGATAAACCGTTCCCAACTCACCCAGCCGCACCGGCAAATCGCGATACGACTTCAGCGAATCCTTGTAAATGAGAATGTGCCCCGGACAATTCATCGGCTTCAGCCGGTATTCGGCGTCGTCGAGTTCCATAGCGTCGAACATATTCTGCGCGTAATAGCCCTCGTGCCCAGAGGTAAAAAACAACTGCCGCCGCGCCACATGCGGCGTGTAAACCAGCGAGTAACCGCGCTTCAGGTACTCTTCGCGCATCCAGTCTTCCATCTGTTTGCGGATGATCCCGCCCTTGGGATGCCAGAAAATCAGCCCCGGCCCGGCCAGTTCCTGGATCGAAAACAGATCAAGCTGCTGCCCCAGCACGCGATGGTCGCGCTTTTTCGCCTCCTCCACCTGTTGCATGTGGGCGTCGAGATCCTTCTTAGAGAAAAACGAAGTCCCATAAATGCGCTGCAGTTGCGGATTCTTCTCATCCCCCAGCCAGTAAGCGCCCGCGATGTTAAGCAGCTTGAACGCCTTGATCTTCCCCGTCGAAGGAATATGCGGGCCCCGGCAGAAATCAACAAACTTCCCAGTGCGGTAAATCGAAATCTTTTCATCGGGCTTGGTGAATTGCTCGATGAAATGGCACTTCATGAAGTCGCCTTCCTTTTTGAACTCCGCTAGCCCCTGATCGCGAGGCAGAAACTCCCGCGCATAAGGAATATTCTGCTGCACAAGCTCCTGCATCTTCTTCTCGATCTTTTCGAGATCTTCAGGAGTAAAAGCGGTAGGCCGGTAAAAATCATAGAAGAATCCGCTCTCCGTCGCCGGACCATGCCCCAGCTTGGTCTCCGGAAAAAGTTCCAGCACAGCCGCGGCAAGCAAGTGGGCAGACGAATGCCGGTAAACCTCCAGCGCCTCCGGATCTTTCTCGGTCAGCAAACGAAGGTCGGTATCTTTTTCAAGCGGACGGGTCAGGTCGATAAGATCCCCGTTAGTCTTCGCAGCCAAAGCCGCATCCGCCAGCCGCGGGCTGATCGACTTCGCAATATCAAGCGCCGTCGTCCCCTTGGGAACATCCTTAACGCTCCCGTCCGGAAGCTTCACATGAATGCTGTCTGCCATAAGTTGGAACCTGCAGGTGTACTGAATCTTTCAGTTTATTGGAGGTATTCCGGAGGGTCAAACGATGCTCGAGAAAAGCGGATAAAAGTAAGGAAGGCGAGCGCAGCGCCCGCCCTCCCTTTGATACGGACTCCTACATTGCCACGTCCTTGATATGCGTCGCGATATACCATTGATTGCCGAACGCGTCGTTCACCGCTGCCGTGCGGTCACCGTAATACTGGTCCGCCGGCTCCTGCAACGACTTCGCGCCCGCCGCCAGCGCCCGCCGGTAAACCGCATCGCAGTCCGGCACGTACATATAGAACATAGATTGCATAGGCTGATACGGCCCGTGCGCCTCGCCCATTTCAACCACCGAATCGCCCACAAGAATCTCGGCATGATGAACCACGCCGTCCGGCGAAGCGTACTTCGCAATCTCCCGCGCGCCGAAAGCGCGCTTCAGGAAGCCAATCACCGGTTCTGCCCGGAGCGGATGCATATACACATTCACGTTGTGCAGCCCCTTCGGCATATAGCTTTCGCCCTTGTGAGTCGCGATATACCAAAGGTTGCCGAATGGATCCTTCACGCTCGCGCCACGCTCGCCGTACTCGTGGTCCTGGGGTTCGCTGACAGAAGTCGCACCCGCCCGTAAAGCTCTCTGGTAAGCCGCGTCCGCGTCCTCCACGTAAATGTGCAAAGCCGTCGCGTTCGCTTTCCCGCTAAAAGGCTTGCCCGGAATCCCGCCGCCCATCATCAGCGTGGTGTCGCCGATCCGAGTCTCCCCGTGAATTGCTCCGGCTCCTCCAATCGCGCGAAGAAGCTGTTCCGCTCCGAACGCGTTTTTCGCAAACGCGAGAATCGCGTCTCCATCCTCCGCGACCATGTAAGGCGTCACCGTGTGGAAGCCCTTCGGAACCGGGTCCACCTTCACCTCATCCTTCGCGGCAATCCGCCCGCCCTCGGGCCCGCTTGTCATCCCCTTCATGCGGCGGTGCATCTCTTCCACCGACATTTCTTCCTTCACCGTGGAAATGTTCCAGGTATAGCCGAAGGGATCAACAAAGCTGCCCTCACGGCGGCCGTAGAACTGATCTTTGATTGGCAAAATCGTTTTCAATCCGGCGGCCACGGCCCGCGCCGCGAAAGAATCGACGTCTTCAACCAGCAAGCCCAACTGCACCGGTGAAGCGCCCAGTGTTTCCGCGCTGAATCTTCCCCCTTCCGGCCATTCTTCGGAAAGCTTGATCGACGAGTCGCCGATCGTGATCTCGGCATGCGCGATCGATCCTCCCACTTCGAAGCGCATTGTTTCCTCTGCGCCAAAGGCTTGCTTGTAGAACTCGATGGCTTTGGCTGCATCTTTGAAAGTCAATCTTGGGCTTGCGCTCGTATGAACAGACGCAACAGGTTCAGCAACAGTGCTCATAATTTTTCTCCCTTCAAGTAGTTCCGATTTAAGTCGTGCTTTGAATTCTTCCCGCGGCAGGTCACGCAAGTCCGCCGCCACGCGCACCAGAGGCTCGACGCTGGCATCCACCTTTGCAGGCCTGCCGTCCGCCCGAGTCCACAAAGCTTCCACAGCCCGGTTCAGCTGCTCAACCTTCTTTGCGTCGCTGCCTTCCGGATTCAGAGAGCGCTTAGGCATCGGCACCCTCCATGCGCGCCCGCAGACTGCTAATGGCGCGGAACTGCAACTGCTTCACCGCGCCCTCAGTCTTGTGGATTTCCCGCGCCACTTCCTTAATGCTTTTCTGTTCCACGAACCGCAGCACCACCACGCGCTGCTGCTCGGCTGGCAGCGTATCGACCAAGCGAAACAAAGTAGCCCGCCGTTCCACCTCTTCAAGTTCCGCTCCACCGGCCGGTGCGGATTCGATCAGTCCCGGCTCATCTGTAACTTGCTCCCGGCTCTGGCGCTGCCAGCGGTCTGAAATCAGATTCGCGGCAATCCGAAACAGCCAAGCCGCAAAGGGAATCCCCCGCCACTCAAACCGCCGCAAGTTAGCCAGCGCATGATGAAACACCTCGGAGGTCAAATCCTCCGTTTCCGCGCGATCTCCCACCCGCCGCACCACGTACGCGTACACCCGCTCGAAATTATTTTCGTAAAGCTCCGCAAAGCGCGCAGGATCCTTCTGCGCCGCCTC
>Ga0307478_10001752_pt1 | contig 18154 bp, 18 predicted proteins | sample atmos_gasesECM4C_2_FD_203713 | JGI IMG/M metagenome (GOLD analysis project Ga0307478, IMG submission 203713) | Hardwood forest soil microbial communities from Morgan-Monroe State Forest, Indiana, United States - atmos_gasesECM4C_05 | ecosystem: Environmental > Terrestrial > Soil > Temperate... | reverse complement strand
GGCGCCCCAGCGCCTTAGCTAGCCGCCTTTGCCTTCTTCACTTCTTCAATCAACGGAGGCACGATGTCGAACAGGTTGCCCACGACCGCGTAGTCGGCGATTTCGAAGATTGGCGCCTCCGAGTCTTTGTTCACGGCGATGATGGTGCGCGAGCCTTTCATTCCCACGATGTGCTGGATGGCGCCGCTAATGCCGAGCGCGAGATAAAGTTTGGGCGCGACCGTCTGGCCGGAGGAGCCGATCTGGCGGTCCATGGGAAGCCAGCCGGAATCACAGATGGGACGCGAGGCCGCTAGTTCGCCCCCGAGTGCCTCGGCGAGTTGCTTTGCCATCTCGATATTTTTCTGTTCTTTAATCCCGCGGCCGACGGAGACGATGATTTCGGCTTGCGTGAGATCGACGGCCTGCTTCGCTTCCTTGAATACTTCCTGCGGCTTGTTGCGAATGACGCCATCGGCGATTTCGACGCTGACGGTTTCAACCGGCGCTGCGCTCGCTCCGGCTTCGGCTTTGTCTCCGCGAAAAGCCCCGTTCTGGAACGTCGCAAACCACGGAGCGTCGCTGGCGAAGCTGACGTCGGCGGCAAACTTGCCCTGGAACATCTGGCGGGTGAACACCAGCTTTCCGTTTTCGTGTTTGAAGCCGACGCAGTCGCTGATCACCGCGCGTCCCATAGCGGTGGCGAGCTTGGGGACGAAGTCGCGAACCTGGTAGGTGTGTGGCATCAGGACGAGTTTCGGCTGCTTCGCGGTAACTAGTTGTTTGAGCGCGGCGGCGAAGGCGGCAGGTGTGTAAGGCTCGAGCTTCGGTGATTCAACGGCGTAAACTTTCGCGACCTTCTTGGCCGCGACTTCGGCGGCGAGTGTAGATGCGTTGCCTCCAACGACGGCAGCTTCGAGAGCCCAGCCGGTGGCCGCGGCTATAGCCTGGCCGGCGGTGATGGTCTCCCAGGAGACGCGGTTGAGCTTGCCTTCGCGTTGTTCGACGACGACTAAGATGGTATCGGGCATAAAAGCAGTTCTCTGTTCTCAGTTCTCAGTAAGACGGCCTCGGTTCGCTCGGTGGACGGGCGAAGGCGCCCGTCCCCACACGAGTTGTTACAGCACGCGCAGTTCGTTGCGCAGTTTGTCCACCAGCTTCTTCGCGATCTCTGCCGGCGTGCCTTCTATGTGCTCGGTCTTTTTGGTTTTCTGCGGCACGTAGAGGCGTTCGATTTTCTGCAGGTTCTCTCCAATCGCCGACTGCACCTCCGCCAGCGCTACCTTGCGAATCGGCTTGTTCTTGGCCTGCTTGATGCCGATCAGGGTGGCGTAGCGCAGCTTGTTGATGCCGGACTGAATCGTCAGCACCGCGGGCAGCGGCATGTCGACGAATTGAAAGAATCCAGCTTCGAGTTCGCGCTTCACCCGGATGCCGGCCTCGGTTTTTTCGATGTGCATGATGATGGTGGCGTGCGGCCAGCCCAGCAGTTCCGCGAGGATGACGCCGGTTTGCGCGTAGCCGTAATCGTCGGATTGCAGGCCGGTGAAGATGAGATCGAATTTCTCGTCTTTGATGGCGGCGGCGAAGGCCTTGGCCGTGTTAAAGGCGTCTAGTCCGACGAAGGCATTGTCTTCGAGGTGGATGGCGCGGTCGGCACCCTTGGCCAGGGCCTCGCGAAGCACCTGCTGGGATCGAGCCGGGCCGGAGGTGATGACCACGACTTCTCCGCCGTGCTTCTCCTTCTGGCGCAGCGATTCCTCGAGCGCGAAGGCGTCGGGCTCGTTCACTTCATAGGAGACGTCTTCGCGGATCCAGGCGGCGGTTTCGTTGAGTTTGAGCGGTGCATCTTTCTGCGGCACCTGCTTCATGCAAACCAGGATTTTCAAAGCAGGCCTCCTTCCCTGCCGCCTCAGCGCGGCGGGGGAAACCAGCTAGTATAAACGAGGGGGGAGAAACGTGGTGCGCAGCTATCGGTTATATCTTCGCGCCGTGGCGGGGCGCCAAGAGAACCAACAAGAACGTGACCGCAAACGAGCCAACGAAAAGGAGATCAAGCTTGAATATCGACTCCATCTCGCCATGCAGGCCCGGTTCCAGAACAGAGAGCTCAGGGTCCGCGGGATCGTAGTAAACGGCCACGACTTTCCCCACCGGGTAGCCGTCAAGCACGCGTTGCCAAGCGTCTTTGACTCCCAGGTGCACGCGATTGAAGGAAAGTCGGTTCCCGTGATAGTCGGTTGCTCCAACTCGGTAGCTATATTCGACATCGCCGAAATATCCCTTCATATGCTTGAGATATCCAACCTTAAGCTGCGAGACCGTGATCATCCCCGGCACGATCGGCCACTGCGCGCTCTTTTGCGCGTGAAAGTATCGAGGCAGGGTTGCGCAACCGAAGATGATTAGAACGCCGAGAAAAGACAGCACGCCTTGTCGAGTGAATTGGTAACGAGGCCGAGTCAGAGTGATTTCGTTCACCGTCACTCCTGAAACCGTTTCTCGTACTATTCGGTGAACACCACCGACTGCACTCCGGAGATTTCAAACCGTTTGCGGCAGCGCATATTCTTGCAGGCCATCAGGTCGTCTTTGCGCAGCATGTAGGAGCGGGCTTTGGCGAAACGGGCGCGATCGCGCTCGTCGGCGCGTCCGGCAAGCTGGCGTTTCTTGGTGCGCACCACCCAGGTCACTTCGTATTCGGCGGGCTGGTGACAGTGAGGACAGTTCAGGGTCGCCGGCTTCTTCTGGGTGCTCTCGTCGAAAAAATCGCGTTCTTCCATGAAACACGATTATTGCATGTTCGGCGCGGTACAAGCTATGGCAACATGAAGGTTAGGGTGCGAAACAAAATGGCGCGCAAGAACAAGAAAATGATAAAGAGGTTCGGCGCAGTGCAGGCCGTGAAGGAGCTGGCGCGGGAGCGCATGGGCGCGCCTCCTGCCGGGAGGGTGGTTCCGCACAAGAACAAGAAGCCGCCGAAATACAAACCTACGCTGCCCAAGCTGCTGGACGAGAGTGAATAGGCGACTCGGCTCCGGCCCAGCACTCAGCTATTAATTGAAGGTCGCCGTCACGGTAGTACTGATTTCGAGAGTAACGCTGCACACGGAGCTGTTGGTCCCGCTGGTTGAGGTGCAGCCACTCCAACCCTCGAAAGCCTGTCCGGAATTGGGGGTAGCAGTCAGCGAAACTGTAGCTCCGGTAGTGAACTGTTCGCTGCAAGACGACGGGCTCGCGCAACTAATCGCACCAGTGACGGTTCCAGTGCCCGTACCGGCAAAGTCGACCGTGAGAATCGGCTGGGGCCCGGCAGGCGTGCAGCCATCAGCAGCGGGCCCGTCTACGACGATGTGGGCTTCGTTGCTGGAAACCAGATTGGGGCTGTCATAGAAAGTGGCAAAAACATTGGCTGAGCCGCAGTTGGTGTTTGGGGTCACAACCCCCGTGCTGCTTACCTGAGCTACCTGTGGCGTGTCCGATTGCCAAGTCACAAGATTCGTGACGTCTTTGGTCGACGGTGGGTGTTCGTAGGTTCCGGACGCCGTGAAGTTTACGAATAGGTTGGGATCGACAGCTCCAAAGGTTGCACCCGACGGCGAGATCGAAATCGACACCAGGTGCCGATTGAACCCGCAACTGGATAGGTTGACGAAGAATGTCGCGGCGGCGATAAGGGCAAGAATGCTGAACCACTTCCGGTTCATCCACGACTCCTGGGGTCAAGCGACCCGGGCTGAATGCTCACGCAGCGCGGCAATGGGCTCAATTTAGTCAATAACGGGGCAAAAAGCAATCGGTAACCGCGAGGCCGAGCAACCTGCGTTACCCCTTCACCGCCTCGGCAACCACCGCCGCGAACTTGCGGATATCTTCTTCGGTGGTGTCGAAGGAGCACATCCAGCGCACGATCGACTCCTCCTCGATCCAGGTGTAGAAAAAGTATTGCTGCTTGATCTTTTCGATGGCGTGGCGTGGGATCTGGACGAAGACGCCGTTGGCCTCGACCTTCCACACGACTTTGACTGCCGGGATGCGGTTGATTTCTTTTTCGAGCTGGCGAGCCATCCGGTTGGCGTGCTCGGCGCTGCGCCGCCAGAGATCGTTGGTCAGCAGAGCTTCAAATTGCGCCGCGATGAAGCGCATCTTCGAGGCCAGCTGCATGCTCTGCTTGCGCAGGTAGAGGAAGTCTTGTCGTTGCTCGGGATGGAAGAACACGACGGCTTCCCCGCCCAGGATTCCATTCTTGGTGCCGCCAAAAGAGAGCACGTCTACATCCAGATCGCGCGTAGCCTGGCGCAGGTTTTGACCGAGCGACGCGGCGGCGTTGGCGAGGCGCGCGCCGTCCACGTGCAGGAACATGTCGCGCTCGTGGGCAAAGCGGGCGAGCGCTTGAATCTCTTCCGGCTGATAGACCGTGCCCATCTCGGTGGACTGGGTAATCGAGATGACGCGAGGCTGCGAGTGGTGTTCGTCGCCGATGCCGTGGTAGGCGTGGCGGACTGAGTCGAGCGTGACCTTGCCATCCTGATGGGGTAGCGGAATCAGCTTGCATCCGGTGTGCTTCTCGGGCGCGCCGCATTCGTCCGTGTAGATGTGGGCGTAGTCGCTGCATAGAACCGATTGAAAAGACCGGGTCACAGCTTGCAGGCTGAGAACATTCGCACCGGTCCCGTTGAAAGTGAAAAAGACAGCAATGTTGGGTCCAAAGTGCTCCTCGAACCTCTTCACCGCCAACCTAGTGTAAGGATCGTCGCCGTAGGCAACCACGTGGCCCTGGTTGGCGCGGGCAACGGCTTCGAGAATCTCAGGATGCACTCCGGCGTTGTTGTCGCTGGCAAAGCTGCGGGTGGGCGGGGTTGGGGCCGGAAGCATATTGAATAATCTAGCAGACCTCCTAAAATGATATTTTCGTCAGGTTTCCTGATCGTGCCTGGCGTTCGGGTAACCGAAAGGAGGCTTGACCCGTCTATAACAAACAAATGTCGGCAACTGTCCGATTTCAGGGATCCTGGATATGCCTGAGGGTGCATTATGTATGAGACTTTCGGCCAAACAAAATCGAATAAACCGCGTAATGGCTTTGAATCCTTTGGTCAATTCGATAAATCCATATGTCCATAGTTTGCATGGGGCTCCCTGCTTTGTAATCCTAAGAGCACCCGTTATTCCGTCCCCTATCCGGAGAATGTATGGCGAAACGAATGGTTATCATGCTGGTGCTGATGGCGGCGGTGGTCGGTGGGCTCGGTTTTCTGAAATACCGCCAGGTGGAATCTGCCATCGCGGCGGGTGCCAGCTTTCAGATACCACCGACCGCCGTCACGACTGTGATCGCCAAGCGCGAGACGTGGCCCGCGACCTTGTCTGTAATCGGGACAGCGGCCGCAATCGAAGGTGTGACGGTCAGCGCGGACCTGCCTGGGACGGTCGATAAGATTCACTTCGAATCCGGCGAGTCGGTGCATGAGGGGGACATTCTGGTCGAACTCGATACGCGCCAGGAGAGAGCGCAACTTGCCAACATCGAAGCCCAGCGCGATCTGGCCCGCGTTCAATATGGCCGTTCGGAGCAACTGGTCAAGGCGGGCGTCATTTCCAAGTCGGAGTTCGACACTGCCGCCGCACAGCAAAAGACCACGGAGGCGCAGGTCGGCGACATCAAGGCTGCCATTGCGCGGAAAACGATCCACGCTCCGTTCTCCGGAACTCTCGGGATCCGCCAGATCAGCCTCGGCCAATATCTGGCTGCCGGGCAGGCAATTGTTTCCCTCCAGTCGATCAATCCGATCTATGTGAACTTTGGCGTGCCGCAGCAAGATACGCCAAAGATGAAAATCGGCCGCTCCCTCCATGTCACCAATACCGACGTTCCTGGCATGGCATTCAGCGGCAAGATTACGGCGCTTGATTCGGTGATTAACGAGCAGACCCGCAACATCCAGATCCAGGCCACAGTGCAGAACCAGGGCGGGAAGTTGCGTCCCGGCATGTACGTACAAGTCGAGTTGCCGCTGGGCGAGCCGCGCGACGTTATTCCTTTGCCCGCGTCGGCCATCAACTATGCGCCCTATGGTGATTCCGTTTACGTCGTGACCGACATCAAGGATGAGAAGACGGGTAAGACCTATCGCGGTGTGCGCCAGCAAATCGTCAAGATCGAAGGCAGCCGCGGCGATCAGGTTGCGATCACCTCCGGACTGAATAATGGCGACGAAGTCGTCAGCGCCGGAGTCTTCCGTCTTCGCAGCGGTGCGCCGGTCGAGATTAACAACATTGTGAAACCTTCGAATAGCCCGAAACCGAACCCTGAAGAGAGTTAAGCAAGGACTTTTAGCTCAACGAAAAGCCGAGTGAGGAACACGCATGAAGTTCACTGATTTATTCGTCAGGCGTCCCGTTCTGGCGATGGTGGTCAACCTTCTCATTCTGATCGCTGGCCTCCAGGCGGTCCGTTCGCTGAGCGTCCGGCAATATCCCCGGAGCGACATTTCTCTCGTTCAGGTCACCACGGTATACGTGGGCGCGAACGCCGACCTGGTCCGTGGATTTATCACCACTCCGCTGGAGCGAGTGATCGCCAGCGCCGACGGCATCGACTACATGGAGTCAACCAGCGCCCAGGGCCTGAGCACGATTATTGTTCACCTGAAGCTGAACTACGACACGAACGCCGCCCTCACTCAGATTCAGGCCAAGGTTGCACAGGTAAAGAACGATTTGCCGCCGGAGTCGCAGGTGCCGGTGATCGACCTGCAAACGGCCGACCAGGAGTTCGCTGCGATGTATATCGGGTTCTCGGCAAAGGACCTCGATGAGAACCAGATCACTGACTATCTCACCCGTGTAGTGCAGCCCAAGCTAAGCGCAGTCAGCGGGGTGCAGCGCGCCGACATCCTGGGCAATCGCACGTTCGCCATGCGGATATGGCTCAAGCCCGAGCAAATGGCCGCCCGCGGCGTCTCGCCCTCCGATGTGCGTGATGCGCTGTCAAAGAACAACTATCTGTCAGCGCTCGGCAGCACGAAGGGTTCGATGGTTTCTGTAAACCTGATCGCGAACACAGACCTGCGCACGCCCGATGATTTCAAACAGATGGTCATCAAGCAGGAAAACGGCGTGGTCGTTCGCCTGGGCGAAATTGGCGACGTGCAGCTGGGTGCGGAGAATTATGACCAGGACGTGCGCTTCAACGGTGAAACTGCCACATTCATGGGAATCTGGGTCCTTCCCACGGCAAATTCGCTGGATGTTATCAAAGCTGTGCGCAAGACGCTCCCCGCCATTCAGGAACAGTTGCCCGCGGGAATGAAGTTAGGCATTCCTTATGACTCCACGGCATACATTCAGGATGCAATCAACGAAGTTCTACACACGCTCACTGAAACGCTGTTGATTGTCGTCGTTGTCATCTTCCTTTTCCTGGGTTCGTTCCGCTCTGTGCTCATTCCGATTGTCGCGATTCCAGTTTCGCTGATCGGCGCCGTCTTTCTCATGCTGTTAGCCGGCTTCACCATCAATCTTCTGACGCTGCTCGCCATCGTGCTTTCCGTCGGCCTTGTAGTCGATGACGCCATCGTTATGGTGGAAAACGTCGAGCGCCATTTGCAGATGGGCAAGTTACCGTTCCGCGCCGCGCTAGACGCCGCCCGCGAACTGGTTGGGCCGATTATCGCCATGACCATTACACTGGCCGCGGTCTACGCGCCTATCGGCATCCAGGGCGGACTGACGGGATCGCTCTTCCGCGAATTTGCTTTCACGCTGGCTGGCGCAGTCACCGTCTCCGGCATTGTGGCGCTTACCCTATCCCCGATGATGGGCTCAAAGTTGCTTCGTGCCGGCGACACCGAGCGTGGATTTTCCGGCATTGTCAATCGCGGATTCGAACGGATACGAACTCTTTATACCAGCCTGCTAACCGGTACTCTGAACTATCGCCCGGTCGTGCTGACGGTGTGGGCGATTGTTGCCCTGCTCATGATCCCGTTCTACATGTTTTCCCAGCGTGAACTCGCGCCGCAGGAGGACCAGGGAGTTGTGTTCGGCGTGATTCAGGCCTCTGCGAATGCCACGCTCGACCAGACCAACCTGTTCGCCAACCAGGTGTACGATGTTTACCACTCGTTCCCGGAAAGTGAAAGCCTCTTCCAGATCACGAATCCCGGCGGCGGCTTCGGAGGAATGGTGACCAAGCCGTGGAGCGAGCGCAAGAAGACCACGCAGCAGCTACTTGTCGAATCGTCAGCGAAGCTATCGAAAATTGCCGGCGTGCGCGTCATACCTCTCACCCCGCCGCCGCTGCCCGGAGGCGGCAATTTCCCTGTCGATTTCGTTATCGCTTCCTCCGCTGAGCCCGAGCAAGTCAGCCAACTCGCCGAAAAGATCGTGCAGAAGGCCATGGCCAGCGGCCTGTTCATCTATGCCGACACCGACGTAAAGTTTGACCAGCCGCAGACGGAAGTTGTTTTCGATCGCGATAAACTGCGCTCACAGGGCGTGGATTTGAGCCAGGCCGGCCAGGATCTCTCTACCATGCTGGGCGGAAACTACGTCAACCGATTCAGCATCCAAGGGCGCAGCTACAAGGTTATCCCGCAGGTTCAGCGGGTCGAGCGCCTCACGCCGGAGCAGCTTTCGCAAATCTATGTGAAGGGATCGGCCGACAAACTCGTCCCACTCTCCACCTTTGCCACGTTGAAGACCACGACGGAACCCCGGTCACTCAATAAATTTCAGCAGTTGAACGCCGTGCGCATTCAGGGTGTAATCCCCCCGAACGTCCCCCTCGACAAGGCGCTTACATTCCTCGAAGATCAAGCCAAACAGATCCTGCCGCAGGGATTCACCGTGGACTACGCCGGTGAATCGCGTCAGCTTAGAGTGGAAGGCAGCAAGTTTCTTGGCACGTTCATGCTTTCGGCGATCCTGATCTACCTCGTGCTCGCTGCGCAGTTCGAGAGCTTCCGCGATCCTTTCATAATCCTCGCCGGCTCGGTTCCGCTGGCCATCTCCGGCGCTCTGATGTTCTCGTTCCTCGGCTTCACGACGCTCAACATCTACAGTCAGGTCGGCCTGATCACTCTGGTCGGTCTGATCGCCAAGAACGGAATTCTGATCGTGGAATTCGGAAACCACTTGCAGGAAACCGGACACAGCAAGCTCGAAGCCATCATCGGCGCCGCCAGCACCAGGCTGCGTCCGATCTTGATGACGACCGCCGCCACCGTCTTCGGCCACTTTCCTCTCGTTCTGGCCAAGGGTCCCGGCGCCGGAGCGCGCAACAGCATCGGCATCATGCTGGTAAGCGGCATGATTATTGGCACCATCTTTACGCTATTTGTGGTGCCCTCGATTTATATGCTGGTCGCAAAAACTCATACCGCGATCCAGGACGAGGATGAGGAGAGAATCACTCTGCGCCAGCCGGTAGGAGCAAGCATCTGATCGCTGCTTGCCGTCACCCTCTGGCGCGCTTCAGTTCCTGCTTCCGAGCCTTGCGCCGCATCTTGGCCATCCATTCCCGGGAATACATGGTTCCGCGGCACTTGGGCGAACCGCATTGGCACGGCGCGGGGGCTTCATCGTCGTAGAGGTTGTAGTCCCAGAGCAGTTCTTCGCCGGCAGCGATATCGCGGAGAGCAAAAATCCACGCCCGCGCGTTGATTTCATCAATCTCGCAGTTGGGATCACAGGAATGGTTCAGGTATGCGCCTAGCCCCTCGCCATCGATGATCGTCTTGCCATCCTCCAGACCATAGAGGTAGGTGCGGTGCGCGCCATCGTAGAGCCGGTTGGCCTCCTGGGGAGTGATGCGAGGACCAGCATATTCGACGACGCGAGAGCCTTTGCGAATGGGCGTGGTGGTGAACACGCCAACCGAATGAATCCGTGAGGGACGAACCACCAATGCCATACAACTAATTTCGCATGGTGAGCGGTTTGAAAGGAAGATGAAAAAGATGTTTTCCAGCGAGTCTTGCCATTACGGGTCGTAGATCGAGCTGCTATAACCTTGTTTGCGAGCGGAATCTTGCATGTCTTCCAGTCGCCTCTTTTCCTCTTCCAGCTGGGTTTGCATCCGTTCAGCGCGCTGTTGCTTTTCCCGCTGCCGCTCGCTCCATCCCACGCAATTCTCAACACAGTTGGGAGGAGCAAAACGGATCGACTCGTTGAGTTCGTCCACTTGGCTTTGCAGGGTAGCAATCTGTTTTTTTTGCGCCAGTATCTGAGACTTCACGTGCTCGGGCGGCTCCTTTGCTCCTTTTGAAGGAGATGGCATCGAGTTCTGGCTCGCCTGGCCGCCTGCCGCAGGAGTGGTCGCAGGCCCGGCGCGCTCAGGGATTTCTTCGTTGGTGACGACCTTGGACGCCTTGGCATCCTTGCCCGGCGCGGTTTTTGACTGTTCCTTCTGCTGGCGCTGCTGTCGCGCGAGGTCGCCGAGAGACGGCGAATCCTGGCCCTTTGCCATAGTACCGGCAACCAGGCAAACTATCGCTGTAAAAACGAGAATAGGCTTGTATCTTGTGCCCATGCGAAGGCCCTCCCCGGCGACTCGTTGACGCATCAACGAGTTCCTCCTTAGATGGTATTAGCGACAACCCTGCGAGCGAGCATTACGAACGGGTCGTGTACGAGCGGCATAAGAGCAGCGACCAGCGAGATCAAGACGCCCCGCTGCCCGGCGATGCAGTAATTTCTGCTCTTACTTCAGATCCGAAAGCGGCGAACCCGCGACGTCTTCAAGGCTAGCCTGCCATCGCATCAGCCTAAGGTTCTCCGCCTTCCAGCGCATGGCGGCATAGATCCGGTTGCGACCGCTGGGGTGGTCAAAAAAGATCCACTCCTCAACCGGACCTGGGTCCATCTTGCGATATTCCCCGAGATGAATGGCCGCCTGAGCGAAACCATCCGGCTGGCGGCTGGCGTTCAAACCATACATATCGGCCTCGCCCTCCGTAGTGCGTACGTGAGTGTTCAAGATGGGGGTTACAAAGAAACCAAAGATAGACACCAGCAAAACCACGAGCGGCAGTACGGCGGTATCGCCAATGCCGCGGATCATCCATTTCTCTCCCCAGCGCCGCAGAGACCAGTTCAGCGACCACTGGAGCAATGCGAAGGCGATTACGACGATCACCCCGAAGAAGAGAGTGTCCTTGTAAATGTGATGAAGGACGTAGTGACCCATCTCGTGTCCCATGACCGCCTGAATCTCTTCCGGCGAACCGCGGCGCAGCAGATTGTCATTCAGAGTGATCCGCATCGTGCTTCCGAAGCCACTCACGTTGGCGCTCATGCGCGTGGTCTGGCGGGAAGCATCGATCTCGAAGACATCGTGCGCGGGAATTCCATTGGCGCGGGCCATGCTTAAGATCGGCTGCGTAACCTTCGGATCGTCAAGTCGCGTAACTTTGTTAAAGATGGGAACAATATAGACCGGCGCAATAAGCACGGTGACAATCATGAAACCTATCGTCACGGCAGCGCCCCAAATCCACCACGTGCGCTGCAACCTCCGCACTATGCCGAACAACAGGACCGCCAGGATGCCGCCGAGCACAAGATTCACTCCCAGACCCTTTAGCTGGTCGCCCATCCAGGGACCGAAAGTCTGGGTGGCCAGCCCGTATTTATGTTCGCGGAAGTAGTCTTCGTACACCGTGAGTGGGAAACCTAAGATCGACGTGACCAGGAGATACTGCACCCAGTAGACGATGATGTGGACAGGCTTGAAGCGAGTGACCCGCTCGGCCAGATTGCGCATAGCCGCCGACCAACCAAGATTGAGCAGCAGAAGGAGGATGGCCGCTCCGTAGAGAAAATCCCAGAGGGTCATCCAATAGCCGCCTTCGAAATAGGCGTCCGATCGCGCCCTCGCGTCGGCAGGAATTTGTGCCAGGTAAGCGTTCGTGGCAGCTTCGGCGTTGAAGTTAGAGGAAGGCTGGGCCTCGGGCGGAACTTGAATGACCGATGGTATCGCCGTGAGCGGCTGAAGCCCGGGCGTGGGCGCTTGCTGACCAACCACGCTGCCTGTCATCAGGCACAAGCAAAATACCACCAACCAGCAATTCCACTTCGCAGATGAATCCATAAGTTCCCTCGTAATCGATTGACGCACGGGATATATACGCATCCCACTAGAAAGTAGTTCCCCGAGAAAAGCCAGCGTGAAGTCATCTCGCGCTTCAGCAACACGACTAGCAACGCGGAATGTGCTCCGAAATAAGTGTGTCGAGCTTTGCCAGCAACGCCCCGTTCCCTTGCCGCGGATAGTCGGCCAGCTTTTCCCGATAGAGCGGCAGGTTGTAGAGGAAGGACTCGACGCGCTCCTTGTTCAACTCGTTCCAATAAGCGCCGTAGCCCATTTTCTGGAGCCAGTAAGCGTTGAAGATCTGTTCGAACTGGTGCTTCACGGGAACTGCAAGGTAAGGCTTGCCGAGATGCAAAGCCTCCGTGACCAGTGAAAATCCGGAGTTGGCCACGATCGCCTGGGCGCTCGTGAGGTCCCGCATGAATCCAGCTAGCGACGGCTTCTTGTACTCCACATTCCCTTCTTCGCCTTCCCGGCCAAAACCGTAGGCGATGAAACGGCAGCGCACCCCACGCAACACCTTGGCCAGCACCGGGGCGGGCGAGGTTACATACACCAACACGTGTTCTCCTTGCGTGGGTATGGTTTCGAGGATCTCCTGCCGCAGCAGTGGCGGAAACAAAAATGTGTTTCGCTTCTTCACCGGCGCCGTGAAAAAGGAGATCACCAGGTAGGCATCGGCGTGCGGAGTCATCACCCGCGTCACCAGCTTTGCGGCCGCGGCATCGCGTCGGTACTGCCGGGGATAGGAAACGACCGCATTCGTAAGGCAATGCTGATTGTCGATGGAGATGACCGGCAGCCCCATCCTGTGCCCGACGTGGCAGGTCAGCGGTTCGAAGTCAGTAATTACCAGGTCGATCTTCCAGTCCGCGATCAAGTCTTTCAGCCGGCTCACACTCTTCGCCGCCTGGTTCATTGTCACCAGGTTCTTGGCAATAGTGCGTTTGTAGCGCACGCGGTTGTTCACATATGCAAAACGAAACCCGAAGATCTCAGTGACTTCAAACTGGTCACTAAGGTTACGCAGTCCACGGTCGAAGGAAGCGACGTGGAGCGCGTGCCCCTGATCCCGTAGATGATTGAGAACTTCTTTCGCCCGTGTGGAATGGCCGGCGCCCTCGCCGTTCACGCCGTAAAGGATGTTAGCCATAAGTCGAAGCAGTATACGCGGTGCGATCGGGATGGAGTAACAGTCACTATGACGCTACATCACTTGCGGAGCGCCCATGCCAGAGAGCCTGCTGCCCGTGATCGCCGGTACGAGCTGGATTTGCACCAGACGCGGAATCGAGGCGTTCTGCTTTTTCGCCAACAGGTTGGCCGAGGGAATGCCGGTTCGGGCAAAGGATTTCTCGCAGTCCGCGGTGGAAGGCCCGCGCATATTCCCTTCCATGAACGCCAGGCCCGGGCAGCGAGTGCAGGTCGAGCCATGCGCGCACTGCGAGCAGTTCGACAGATCCCGCAGCCGAATCGAACGCACTTCTTTCAATTGCTCCGAGTTGCGCCAAATGTCGATGAAGCGCTGCTGCCGCACGTTGCCGCATGACAAGGGAAACTGCACGCAAGGATAAAATTCACCGTAAGGAGAAACGTAGCAGGCCGTGTGGCCGGCGCTGCAAGGTAGAGCCTTCATGCTGTCTTCATCAGGCACGGGCGGGGGCGCACAGAACTTATCGGCGTTACCGACGAAAGCTTCATCCCGGAACAGGCGCCGCAGAGCGGATTCGCCAGCGTTTAAATCCAGGATGGAGCGGTCGCCATCCATTTTCGGCGTGATTGTCGGGTCCAGGGTGTACTTGGCGTCGATTTCGTCTGCCAGCGCCCGGACGCCATGATAGTCCTGCATATTCTCAGTCATCAGCACGTTGGCGACGACCACTTTCAAGCCCTGCGCTCTGAGAAAGCGGATGGCATTGACCGACCGCCGCAGCGAGCCTGGGACCTTGGTGATCGCATCGTGCACTTCTGGCCGGTGCGAATAGATGCTGATCTGGATCGATTCCACGCCCAGATCGCGGAGGCGCGCTGCCTGGGTTTCGCGAATCAGCACGGCATTGGTCTTGAGCTTGATGCAGAAGGTAAGCGAGCGCGCGTACTCCAGAATCTCGAAAAAATCCTTGCGCATGAAAATCTCGCCGCCGCTCAGAGTAAGGATAAAGACGCCGGCTTCCGCCATCTCCTTGAGCAGATGCTTGATTTCGACAGTGGTCATCTCCCCGTGGTCGTCGTGATCGAGGTAGCAGTGAACACACTGCTCGTTGCAGCGGTAGGTAAGATCGAGCTGCACACTGAAGGGAACTCCCAGCCGCAGCGCCCGGTCGCTTATCTCCTGCATTATCGAGCTCATCGTTGCGGTTGCTCCTGTAACAGCGGGGTACTCGCGATCGGTCGCTCCAAGATCGGTTGCTCCGAGATCAGGAGGATGCCATGCTTAGCCAAATCCTCGGCCAACGCCTCAGCATCCCGCAGCGCTTCGTCGGGCTTCACTTCGAACTCAGAGCAGATGCGGCGCTCGACGATTTCATCGAGGGGTGTTGTCCCGTCGGCGGCCTGCCAGAGAATGGTTGCGGTCGGGTTGAGCGTGAACAGCGTCGAACCCTGGCCTGACATAACCAGCATTTCTTCACCCAGCATGCGAGCCGCGATTCGTGGACTGCGGGCGACATAGAGTTTCTTACTCATTAGCCAATCATCTCCCAAACGCGCGCGTCCGGCACAAAAGTAAGTCTGTAAACCGGCACTCGCTCGACGAAGCCGCACGCCGCCTGAAATGCCCAGTGAACCATTTCCTGATCCTCGGCAAAGAAAAGCGTGTTGGCCAGAAGCTCGCGCAAGGCGTCGGCTGCAGCTACAGGGTCAATGCGATTCTCCGGACCCTGGGCGAGCAGATAAAGTGCAGCCACAGGCGCCGACGTATTCTCACCCAGCTTCGCCAATTCACCTGTGAAGGGCGTGCCGAAGGCTACATAGCCCTCGCTCTTCATAGAAGCGTCCAGCTTGCGAATGTAGGAGATCTCATCGGTCAGAAGAGTAGCATCCTCGGGGGCGAGCCGGGCAATCGTCGTCTTCCCTGCTCCTGACACGCCGGCAAACAAGAACGCCTTCCCGTTGCGAATCGCGCTGGCCGAGTGCAAAAGGAATCCGCCTTGCTTGGCCAGCACCAGCGTATGCACGATGCGCAGAACAGCGTCGATCGAGTAGGGATTCGCGGTCTGGCGAATCCGGCCCGTGCCCGTCGCAGGTTCCCACTCGGCGTGGAAATCCCCGCGCTTCATGAACCACCGGCCAGAGCTATGGGTGACGCTCACATCTGCGTCGGGATCGGAAAACGCGGGCGCGACCAAGTCCACATCGAAATCGAATTCAGCATACCCTTCCGCGCTCACGAAGCCCGCATAGCGATCCTGCAACATATCGAGGAAATCCGCGTCGGTGGTGTTCACTCGGACGGGAACACCGCCGATCGCGATCACCACGCTATAGCGCTCGACTTGTGTGGCTAGCCCTGGCACGGAACCGATTCCTCCGGGGCCGATTTCTCTGGAATGTGAGCCCTGCGTCGCAGATAAACGAGGGCGCGCGCCGCCGGAACAAAGTTCTGAACAATCTTTGCGATCAACTGTTGGACCAGGTTCAACTCCGCCGGCACTTCGACTAGTTCTCCCGCACGGACCAGGTGAGAAGCCCGCCCCATCAACTCATTCTCCAGAACGGGTCGGTCAGGAACGGGTAGTGCGTCTCCTCGCGTAATCCATCGCTGATTTCCGGCGTCTTCCGCTATAGAGACCACGCGATGCCCACAGAGCCTGCCGTCTCGAGCGACCACCACGACATCTCCGATGCGGACTTGATCCGGGCTGACGCGCTCGACCACCAGCGTGTCACCAGGCCAAACGGTTGGGAGCATGCTCCAACCCGTTACACACAGCCTTAGCTTCCCCGATGAATGCAGTACCTCGGACGCCAGTTCACATTTCAGGATGTGAGCATGGCCCATAGCTGCATCAGGAGATGAATTCATGACGCGCTCAGGTTGCTGCTGCAGCCGAACTGCGTCGGAGCCGTCTTACCGCACGACAGAGCCGAGGTCACAAACACCTGTTCGTAGCGAAAGCCCGGCTTCTCGTAAGGTTTCTTCTCGACTGCCGCGGGACGCGGCCCTTCACTGGATGAATCGTTTGTGGGCATAAAAAACTTTACCTCCCTCACTGTAGTGCCGACAGCGACGCCCGCACCGCGCACCCCGGTTCCACCCGCACAAGCCCGGTTGCTCAGAGCCGATGAGTATACCCGAGATGGAAGCCGTCAGGGTTCTACGGTATTTATCGACGACGGAGGAACATCATACACCTGCGTGTCTTACGAAAAGCCCGAAAAATGGGCTTTTTCAGCCAGATTTCCACAGGGATTTCCACGGCAAAGACGCCGACGGTGCAACCCCAAAAAGCGCAGCCGAGTCCGCCCACGGGCTAGCCTGCCCGGCCCATCAAGCCGGAAGCGGAGATGTCGGTATCCGCTGCGCGCGGTTGCGAAGCTCCTCAAACAGGATGGTGCTCAAGTAGCGTTCTCCGAATGACGGCAGAACCACCACGATCAGCTTTCCCGCATTCTCTTGACGGCGCGCCACTTGCAAAGCTGCCACCACCGCAGCCCCGGAAGATATCCCCACAAAAAGACCTTCCTCCAGCGGAAGCCGCCTCGCCATGCGAACCGCGTCATCGTTGGTGACCGTGATCACCTCATCGATGTAGTCCCGGCGCAGAATGCTGGGAACAAAACCGGCGCCGATCCCCTGAATTTTGTGGGGTGAAGGTTTTCCACCGGAAAGCACAGGACTATCCGCGGGCTCCACGGCGACAGCCTTGAACGATGGCTTCCTGGGTTTGATGTACTCGGCAACGCCGGTGATGGTCCCCCCGGTGCCAACGCCTGAGATCAGGAAGTCCACGCGCCCGTCAGTGTCATTCCAAATCTCCGGACCGGTAGTCTCGAAATGAATCTTGGGATTGGCGGCGTTGTCGAACTGCTGCAACATGTAACTGTTGGGAGTGTTCGCCAGCAGCTCTTGCGCCTTGGCGATGGCGCCCTTCATGCCGTTTGGGCCCGGGGTAAGAACGATTTCGGCGCCGAAGGCCAGCAGCAGCACGCGCCTCTCCAGGCTCATCGTCTCCGGCATTGTCAGGATCAGCCTGTACCCTTTGACCGCTGCCACAAAAGCCAAACCGATTCCGGTATTGCCGCTCGTGGGTTCGATCAGCACGGTTTTCCCCGGCTGAATCTTCCCGGCGCGCTCTGCCTCCGTGATCATGCTGACGCCGATACGGTCCTTCACGCTGCCCACCGGATTCTGGCTTTCCAGCTTGGCCACCACCTCGGCCGCGCAGCCCTTCGTGACCTTGTTCAGCCGCACTAGCGGTGTGCGCCCGATCAGTTCCGTAACGTCATTTGCAATTTTCATGATCATCACTCCAAGGTCAGTCACTCCAACGGTAAGTCACTCCGAAAATAAATGGCGGAAGCGAGTGGGGGTCGAACCCACCGGCGACAGGGAACCTGCCGCCCGCCGGTTTTGAAGACCGGGACGATCACCGGACCGCATGCGCTTCCAGATCTCCGCCCTCCCTACTTCGGCTGGGGCACGATCCTTATATAAGGCTTGGGCGACTTCCAGCCTTCAGGATATTGTTTCTGCGCTTCTTCATTGGAGACATTGCCGCTGATGATAACGTCATCGCCCGGCTTCCAGTTCACTGGCGTGGAGACTTTGTGCTTGGCCGTGAGCTGCATCGAATCGATGACCCGCAATATCTCGTCGAAGTTGCGGCCTGTGCTCATCGGGTAGCTGAGCTGCAACTTGATTTTCTTATCCGGACCAACCACAAATACCGTGCGCACCGTGGCATTGTCCGCCGCCGTGCGGCCCTCGGACGTGTTCCCGCTTTCGGCCGGCAACATGCCGTAGAGCTTGGCAATCCTGAGTTCCGGATCGCCGATCATCGGGTAGTTCACCTTGTGGCCCTGAGTCTCCTCAATATCGGCGGCCCACTTGCCGTGACTGCTCACCGGGTCGACGCTCAG
>Ga0307478_10001750_pt1 | contig 18179 bp, 14 predicted proteins | sample atmos_gasesECM4C_2_FD_203713 | JGI IMG/M metagenome (GOLD analysis project Ga0307478, IMG submission 203713) | Hardwood forest soil microbial communities from Morgan-Monroe State Forest, Indiana, United States - atmos_gasesECM4C_05 | ecosystem: Environmental > Terrestrial > Soil > Temperate... | reverse complement strand
TCGGCGCTCTCCAACTCGAGCCCGGCCAGGTCGCGCAGCTCGTAGAGCCCGAGCGCGCCGTCGACCGAGAACTCGGTCTCATTGATCTTGCGAAACTCGGCCTTCTCGCTGTCGAACTCGTCCTGGATGTCGCCCACGATTTCCTCGAGCACGTTCTCCAGTGTCACCATGCCGACCGTGCCGCCATATTCATCGACGACGATGGCCAGGTGGGCGTGCCTCGTCAGGAAAAGATTGAGCAATTTTTCCAGCGACATCATTTCAGGAACGGGAATCAGCTCGCGCTTGATCCGGAGCAGATCGGGCTGGGGGTCGCGCATCATCGGCATCAATTCCTTGATATGAATGAGGCCGACCGCGTTATCGAGATGGCCGCGGCAAAGCGGAAAACGCGTGTGCCGCGATTCGAAGGCCTTTTTTAGATTTACCTCGAAACTCTCCTCGAGATCGAGGAACACGACCTCGCCGCGCGGTGTCATGATATCGCGTACCACCCGCTGGCGGAGATCGAGCGCGTTGACCAGGAGATCGCGTCCGAGCTCCGAGACCTCATCGGACTTTTCGCTTTCGTCCAGGATGAGGCGCAATTCCTCTTCGCTGTGGGCCAGCTCCGAGCCTGCGACCGGTTTGATGCGCAGTAGTTTCTGGAGAAAGAAATTCGAAGATTTGTTGAGGAGCCAGATCGCCGGCTTAAAAAGGATGTAAAAAGCGCCCAGCGGCCGGGCGAGCCGCAGTGAAACCGAAAGCGGGTTCCCGATCGCGATGTATTTCGGCGCCAGTTCGCCGAAGACGATGTGAAGAAAGGTGATCCCCAAGAACGCGAGCGTGATCGAGACGGTAGAGACCAGCGTGTGCGACCGGATATTCATCAGCCCGAAGGCCGGCTCGAGAAGGTGCGCGAGAAATTGCTCGCCGATCCAGCCGAGCGCCAGACTGGCCAGAGTGATGCCGAGCTGCGTCGCGGAGAGGTAGGCATCGAGATGGCCGCGCACGTGCTTGGCAAAAACGGCGCGCACATTGCCTTCGTCCTCGAGTGCATCGAGCTGGCTGCTGCGGACCTTTACGATGGCGAACTCCGACGCCACGAAAAAAGCATTGAGAACGACGAGACCAAAGATGACCGCCAGCTTGCCCAGAATGATGACGGGCGAATCCCAGTGGTCGGCGATTGCGTCCGCCACAGGGACGAACGCGAGAAATGGAAAACAAAAACTGTTCATGGAACGGATGCGCGCCGCACATCCGAAAACCCGCGGGCCAGCTTCCTACCAGCTCGACTTCGTCACACCCGGGATGAACCCGTTCGAGGCGAGCTCTCGGAACGTCAGGCGCGAAATCTTGAAACGGCGAATGAAGGCCCGGCGACGGCCGCTCACTTCGCAACGATTGACCACCCGGGTGGGGCTGGCATCCCGCGGCAGTTGCGACAGGCCCATGTAATCTTTCTTCGCCTTGAGCTCAGCGCGGAGCGCCGCGTATTTTTTCACGGTCGCGCGTTTGCGATTGTTGCGATTAATCCAGGACGTTTTCGCCATAAAGGAACGCGGAAAGTAGCCAGAGAGTCGGGAAATGCAAATGCTTTCTCCCGCCTTCGCCGAGGCTGCGGCGGGCAGCCCCGGCGCCCCGGCGGCAGAGCGCTTGCCCGCCGTAGCGCAACGGAGGAGGTTCTGCTTTCCGTATGTTTCCACTCAAGACCGCCATCTTCCCAGCAAACGCCAGCGACCTCGCCCGCCGCCTCAACGAAAGCCTTCACGACGTTCTCGATCTCCCGAACGATCCCGTAGCCGTTCGCGAGCTTTCCTATCCTCATTTGGCGAGCCTCAACTTTTCGCTCGATGGAGCTCGACTGCGCGGCCCGCGGCGGCCGGTTCCATCTTTTGGCGGCGAGTCCACTCCCGCGCTTACCGTCGACTCCTTCACCGCGAAAGGTTCGGCGATGTCCGTTGGCCCGGCGGCCATTGACTTTTCTCTCGAAGCGCAACACCTCGACCTGCATGGCGCGCACGGCCCGGACGGCAATCTCGTTCTGGTACTCCACAAGGGGGACAACGGCAGGATCGAGGTCGCCGCATCGCTCTCGGGTCTGGAAGCTTTGATCGCCGACGTAGCGAAAACCGAGGCGGCCCGGCACGGCGTCGTGATCGACAATGTGCAGCTTTCGCTGCGCTCGAATAGTCCGCGTTCGCTGGCGGCGGAGGTTCGTTTACGTGCAAAAAAAATATTCCTCAGCACCTCGCTGCGTATTATCGGCCAGCTCGATCTCGACGAAGAACTGAATGCCAGGATTTCCGGCCTCGATTGCACTGGCGACGGCGCCATCGCCAGCGTGGCATGCGGCGTCCTCAATCCGCACTTGCAAAAAATCAACGGTCGCGAGTTCCCGCTCATGTCGCTGCCGCTCGGTGAAGTGCGCCTTCGTGACGTGCGGATTGCTGTGGACGGTAAGCTTACCATCACGGCTGAGTTCGGATCGGCGCAAGCATAGGTCGTATAAGACCTGTTGGTCTTATGCTATCTTCGGCGCGGTCTTCCCCATCATGATCATCAAAATCGGTTTCGACATTCAGTTCGAGCTTTCGGCGCCGACGCCAATGATCCTGATGCTCTACGTCCATCCGTCGCGTCAGGCCGACTTGCGCACGCCGGAGAAAATTGTCGTCGAACCAAATATCCCGCTCACCGATTTCACCGACCTCTACGGCAATCGTTGCGCGCGACTCCTCGCGCCGGCCGGCGAGGTGCGCTTCACGCTCGAAGCGCTCATCGAAGACAGCGGAAAACCCGATGAACAAAACCCCGACGCCATTCAGCACCCGGTTGCAGATCTGCCTAACGACACGTTGCCGTTCCTGTTGACCAGCCGCTATTGCGAAGTGGACAAGCTATCCGACATCGCGTGGCAGCTCTTTGGCAACACCGCTCCCGGCTGGCCGCGCGCCCAGGCGATTTCCAGTTGGGTCCACAACCACATCACCTTTGGCTATCAGTTCGCCGACTCCACCAAGTCCGCGTTCGACGTTTACAACGATCCGCGCGGTGTCTGTCGCGATTTCAGCCATCTCGCCGTCGCTTTCTGCCGTTGCATGAACATTCCGGCGCGTTACGTCACCGGTTACATGGGCGATATCGGCGTCCCGCTCGTATTGCCGATGGATTTCAGCGGCTGGTACGAAGTTTATCTCGGCGGACGCTGGTCCACCTTCGACGCCCGTCACAATGTCGCCCGGATTGGCCGCATCGTCATGGCCCGCGGCCGCGACGCCGCCGACGTTGCCCTAACGACCAATTTCGGCCGCGCCACATTGAAGAAGTTTTTCATCATCAGCAACGAAATGCCGGACAAGATACCAGAATCATTGTCGACTTAAGCGCCGGAAGAGCCACCAGCCGAGGGCGAGGAAGAGAACGTTCGGGAACCAGACGAGAAGTTCGGGGTGAAGCTTCGCGTTCGCGCGGAGCGTATCGGCGATGATGATGAAAAGGAAGTAGAAGACGCCGATGACGAGGCTGACGGCGAAGCCGAAGGACGTTTCGCGCCGATGGGCCGAGATGCCGAGCGGGACGCCGACCAACGCGAAGACAAGGCAGGCCATGGGAAAGGAAAAGCGCTTGTTGATCTCGGTCCGGCTCGAGCTGCGCATTTTCGGGTCGTCGTTCTTGAGTTGTTCGAGAAGCTGCTCGAGCGAAAGCATGGAGCGGCTGGCGCGCCGTTTTTCCTTGTCGTAAAGGTCCTCGAGGCTGATCGGCAGGGTTCCTTCGGCAACATTGACGCCGTCGCGCATCCGGCGAAGATCGTACGGGTCGACATCATCCCGCTGCTGGTAACGCGCATTATATAGATGCATCAGGATCCGGCGATTCGGCAGATCGGTTTCCAGCATGCCGAGGCGGGCATGCGTGATTTTCATCGGCATCGATTCATCGTTCGTCTCGAAAACCAGAATGTTTTCCAGCCGGTTCCCTTCTTTCTTGCCGACGTAAATTTTACGGCCGGGAAACTGGTCGATCACCTGGTCGCTGCCGAAGAGCGCCATGGGATTGCGCGTGGCCAGATTAAAAACGGTGCTGCGCATTTCTTCCTGGGCGGCGGGCGCGACCTGAACGTTGAGCCAAACCGAAGCGGCCGTGCAGAGCAGCGCGATGACCACGAGCGGAATGCAGATGCGTCCGATGCTGACGCCGTTGGAACGGAGAGCCGTCAGCTCGTTGTCCGCTGAGAGCCGGCCGAAGACGAGAAGCACAGCGGTAAGCAATCCCCACGGAATCGTGAAGATGAGCGAGAACGGGAGGACGTAGGCGACAAAGCCGACTACGTACTCGACGGGCAGATCGTGATTAACGAGAAGCGGGAGAAGCTTGCGAAAGATGTTGCCCAGGACCAGGACGAAACTGAGCACGGCGATCGCGAACAGCAGGTTCACGATGAGCTGCCGGCTGATGTAGCGGTCGACGATTTTCATCGCAGCGCTTTGTTAGTGCGGTTCCGGGAGCGTGGCAAGTGATTGGAACTTTCCGGCGACCTGGATGAGGGCTATGTCGTATTGGTGGGATGCGACTCAGTTCTATCGCGCTTTTTCTCTCGATGGTGGCAATGACAGCGCCGGCTGCGTCGCCGGGCCCCCTGCGCGATTCTCGCCAATGCGTTTTGGTCATCGCCCCGAATTGGAACTCGAAAACCGGCGTTCTCAGCGCCTTCGAGCGGACAGGCGCGACCAGCGATTGGAACATGCGCGGCCCCGCGATTCCGGTTGTGCTCGGGAAGAAGGGTCTCGCCTTAGGTCTCGGGTTGGTTGATGCGAAAATCGGCAGTGGTCCGCGCAAGATCGAAGGCGACAACAAGGCGCCCGCGGGAATTTTTCGGCTCGGGCCCGCGTTCGGCTATGCTACCGTGAGAGGCGCGAGTTGGATCAGACTTCGGTATGTGCCGTTGACGAAAGAGACGGAGGGAATCGACGATTTCCGCTCGCGCTATTACAACCGTCTCGTCGATCGATCGAAGGTTGCGCGGGTCGATTGGCAAACGTCCGAAAAAATGTTGCGCACCGACGATCTCTACAAATGGGGCTTTTTCGTCGCCCATAATCCCGCGGCCATACCCGGCGCCGGCTCCTGCATTTTTTTCCACATCTGGAAAAATTCTTCTACCGCGACCACCGGGTGCACCGCGATGGCGGAGCAAGACCTGGTGACGCTGCTGAGATGGCTGGACCCAGCAGCGCATCCGTTCTTGTCCCAGATGCCGCGCGCCGATTACCAGGCCCTGCAACCCAAACTCAACCTCCCTGCGTTGCGGTGAGTTTCTCAACTCGTCACTCTACCAATCTTTGCTACCTTGGTGACCCAGTGAGCGGCGAGATGTATGACGTGGCGATTATCGGTGGCGGACCGGCGGGCAGCGTTGCCGCCGCGCTTCTCGCTCGCGCCGGGCGTCGCGTTATCGTGCTCGAACGCGACAAGTTCCCCCGCTTCCATATCGGAGAATCGCTTCTGCCCTTCAGCATGCAGGCTTTCACCCGGCTCGGGCTGCACGAGAAATTCACCCGCGCGGGCTTCATGGAAAAATTCGGCGGCGAAATGTATGGGGCGTGCGGCGGAGACGGCGTGAAATTTTATTTCGAAGATGGCTTTCGCTCGCTAACCGACCGTTCGTATCAGGTCACGCGCGCGGATTTCGACAAGGTGCTCCTCGATCACGCGGCCGAGAGCGGGGCAGAGGTTCGCGAAGAGACCGGCGTCGATAAGGTCGATTTTTCGGACGACGACGTGACGATGACGATCTCGCGGAGGGACGAGCTTCCGCTCGTCCAAGGACGTGCAGAAGCACGTCCCTCCGTAATCCGCGCCCGATACGTCATCGACGCCGGCGGACGGAATTCGATCCTGAGCGCGAAATTCAAGCTCAAGAAAAACTACGATCATCTCCAGAAGGTTTCGATCTTCGCGCACTACGATGGAATGACGCGCGCCGAAGGCCGGGACGGCACCCTCACTCGCATGGTGCGTGCACTCGACCGCTGGTTCTGGGTGATCCCATTAACCGCGACCCGCACGAGTGTCGGCGTCGTGCTCGATGGCGCGGTCTTCAAGAAATCCGGTCTGAGCGCGGAAGATTTTCTCCAGCAGGCGATCGAAGAACAGCCGCTCTTGATGCAAACGATGCGCGACGCGGAGCGGGTGACGCCGGTCCGAACGGCAGCCGATTTTTCCTATCGCAGCACGCGACTGACTGGCGACCGGTGGATGCTGGCGGGCGACGCGGCAGGGTTCATCGATCCGGTTTTCAGCAGCGGCGTTTTCCTCGCCGTCCTCGGCGGCGAACAAGCGGCCGACGTTCTGCACGAAGTGCTCGATCGTCCGGCAAAACGCAAAAAGCGGTTCGCGCGTTACGAGCGCAAGATCAATCAGGCGATGGATGTTTATCTTCGTTTTGTCGATGCCTGGTATTCGAAGGAATTCATCGAGGTCTTTCTCCATCCGCAGGATCTCTTTCAAATCCCGCCGGCGGTGAACGCCGTTCTCGGCGGCAACGTCGGAGACAGCTTCGCCATCAAATGGCGGATGTGGATGTTTTACATGCTCGTCAGGCTGCAGCGCTACCTTCCGCTCTGTCCGCGACGCACGCTGCTCCCGCAAACGGAAAGGGCGGCCACACCCGCGGAAGCGTTGGAGGTGGTGTCCTAAATGCGAGCGCGATTCGTTCGCTCAAACGCCCTGCTCGTCGCGATCGCGCTGGCGTTCACGAGCTGCGAAACCGTGCGCCACCAATTCACCGGACCCGCGCTCGATTGGCAGGCCCGGAACGGCCAGCTTTTGTATCACGGCAAACGGACGACCCTGATCGGCGAAGTGCTCGTTCGTTTTTCGAAAGCGGGCGACTTCGAACTGACCTTTACGAAAGGACCGGGCGTCGCGCTGCTGGAAATCCGGCAGGACGCGAATTTCTTCAGCGTGAAGGGGCCGCTGGCGGGCGTCAGCTGGTCTGGGAGCATGGCCCACGCGCCGCCGCGGCTCCGTGGTTGGCTGCAACTGCGGGAAAAACTCATAGCGCTGGGAGACAAGCCCACCCTGACTCATTCCTTCGGCGGCGAGACGTTCACGTTCCGTTTTTGACCTGCGCAGGTTGAGACGCGAGCATCGCCGCTGCGGTCCGCGACTTTTCCATGGCTCTTCATTCCACTATTACCCAACTCGTCACCCGCCGACGCGGCGTAGTCTGGCTGGCCGTCGCACTGATTTGTGCGGCATCCATCGGCGTCCTGATTACGCGAATGAAATTGGACACCGAAGTGTTGAACCTGCTACCGGGCGGTTTTGAGTCCGTTGAAGGCCTCAAGGTTTACAACCGCGATTTCGTGCAGGTGCGCGACCTGACTTTCGCGCTGGTCTGCCAGCCGAACGACGTGGACAAGCTGGAAGAATTCGCGCCGCAATTCGCGCAGCGTTTGCGCGAACAACCGTGGTGCCGCCGCGTTCTCGCCGGTGTTCCAATCGAAACTCCAGAGGGCGTGCGCGATCTGCAATCGATCGCGGTGCCGCTTCTCCTGAATCTCGAGCCGGTGGCTTTCGACGAAGCGCTGGCGTTATTGCAGCCGGCGAAAATCCAGGAGCGCTTGCACCGACTCCATGAAGAGATCGAGGCCGGCTCGCCGCGGCCGCAGATTGAACTGGGCCTCGATCCGCTGGGCGTGATCGCGCCGGCGCTGAAACCTTTCGCGAGCAACTCATCGATCGAGGAAGACCAGCCGCTCACTTCGTCGGATCGCACCATGCGTGTTTTCCTTACGGTCACGAACCAGCCGGGCATCGGCGCGTTCGATTGCCAGAAACTGATGCGCGAGGTGAAAGCGTTTCAATCGAAAGCAAATGAAGGCTGGGACGGCGGCCCACTCGAGATTCTTGTCACCGGCCGCTCCGCCTACGTCGCGGAGATTTCGCTCAGCATGCGGCACGACATTATCATCACGCTGCTCGGTTCGATCCTGCTGGTGAGCGGCGTCTTCTATGCCGGATTCCGGCGCTGGCTGCCGCTGCTCGGAATGGGATTTTCGCTTTTGCTCTGCTGCCTCGTCGCACTTGCGGCCGGTCTTCTCATTTTCCATGAGCTCAACATGGTGACCGTGGGGTTCTGCGCGATCCTCATCGGGCTCGGAGTCGATTTTGCAATCCTGGTATTCGGGAGATATCAGCAGGCGCGCGACGATGGCGAGGATCATCCGGCCGCCGTCGGCGAAGCCGTAAAAAATCTCGGCCAGGCGATTTTTTTTGGCGCGCTGACGACGGCCGTCGGTTTTCTCGCGCTCATGCTCGCGGGCTCGCGTGGCTTCACCCAGCTCGGGGTCCTGATCGCGATCGGTATCGCGTTCGCCGGCATTTTCATGATGACGGTTTTCTTCCTGTTCCTGCCGCGCAAGAGCCCGGTGCCGGGCCATGACTGGATGTTCACGCTTGTGAAACGCTACGTTCGCTGGGCGGTGCTCCATCCGGCGAGGGTGCTCTGGATCTCGGCGCCGGTTCTTTTGCTTCTCACCGCCGTCGCGTTCTCGCCGCGGCCGCCGATCATCTTCGATGTCAGCACCCATTCGATGGAACCGAAACGGAGCGATGCGGGCTATGCGCTCAAGACCATCATGGAAAAAATGCCAACGCGCTGGGAGCCGGTGATCGGAATGATCAAGGCGGACAACGCGCAGCAACTCCACGATTACTGGCAAAAAGTCGAGCCGCGCTGGAGCGAGCTGCAAGCAGCCGGAAAAATCAAAAACTTTTCTACCCCGGCTGCGCTCGCGCTTTCGCCGCAACGTCTCGCTGGCAATCGCCAGAAATTGCAGGCCGTGAATTTTGCCGGCGCGCATGACGCCCTCGAAGCGGCCCTCGCGGCCGAGGGTTTTAATCCCGAAACATTCGAAGCCGGTTTCAAGCTTCTCACTGAATTAAAGAGTGCGGCCGATCTTTCCAGCCATCTCCCAGACTGGCGCGAAACGCTCCCGCAAACTTCCGGCTGGTGGTTCCTCATCGACCGCTATTTCGCCCATGATCCATTGCTGACGACCGGCTTCGTGACCACAAACGAGCCGGTCGCGACGCAGGAGCAAAAGGAAATGTTGCACCATGAGCTTCCGGTAGCCGGCGTCCCGATGACTCTTTCCGGCTGGAGTTTTACCCTGACCGATCTCGTGCCCTGGTCGCACCGGCAATTGATTCTGATCAGCGGATTGATGGCGCTGTTCGACGCGACTTTGCTCGCGTTGCTCTACCGCGACTGGCGCCTCTGGCTCATTCAGGTGGCGACGCTGGCGCTGGCGGTCTGCGCCATGATTGCATCGATGAAGTTGCTCCAGGTCCCGCTGAATCTATTGAACGTGCTCGCGTTTCGCCTCGTTCTGGCGATCGGAGTCGACTACGGGATTTATGTTCTCCTGGTCTGGCAGAAGGCGAGAAAACTCGATCACGACGTGGCCGGGGTGGTGAAGCCGGTTATTCTCGCGGGGCTCACCGCCATTTGCGGTTTCGGCTCGCTCGGCGCCGCGAACAACCCGACCCTTGCCGGGCTTGGCTACGCCTGCGCTCTTGGCTTGTTTTGGAGCCTGGCCGCGACGATCTTCTTCACCTTACCCGCGGCGGCTGCGGCTGAACCGAAGTCGTGGCGCGAAGAATCTCTGCAGCCGCTCGTCAAAGAACCTGACAATGTTTAAGAAATTTCTCTTCCCTTTCCTCTACCTCCTTCTCTGCGCTCCCCTGCTTCCCGCGGAACCCGTTTCTCCCGCTGATCTAAAAGGTTTGCTCGGCCGGATTCGCGAGAAACGTGCGTCCGCGCCCCAGGTCCAGGCGGATTTTCAGGAAGAGAAAAACGTCAAGATGCTGAACAAGCCGATCGTTAGCTCCGGAAAGATTTGGTTCCAGGCGCCGAACAAATTTCGTCGGGAAGCAAAAGGGAACTCGCCCAGCATCACCGTGAGCGACGGCCAGCAGCTCTGGATTTACTACCCGAAATTCCATTCCGCCGAGCACTACTCGTTAGGCAAGCGCTCGCCGCTCGACGCCGGCATCTCCGCGATCACGGCGAGCCTGAATCTCGAGAACGTCGAGACCACCTATCATATCTCGGCGACGAAAGAGGCAGACGGCTATCAACTCCAGTTGTTGCCACGCAATCCATCGATGAAAAGATTCCTCCAGACGTTTGCGATCAGGATGAACAATGAGCTACAGGTCGTGCGCACCGAGATGGTGCAGCCCAATGGCGACCATATCGTCACCACCTACTCGAACGAAACCCGCACTCCGATTCCGGCTTCCACTTTCGAATTCACTCCGCCGGCCGGGACGGACGTGACGACTCCGCTGGGGAAATAGCTCTCTTTCCTGCTCCTGATCCTGATCCTAATCCTGCGTGAACGCCTTCGATTGCAGGTAAGATCATGAGCGAGATCGGGATCATGTGCAGGAGTAACTAAAACGCGATCACGCTCGACAATCACGCCGCGCCTTCGATACAAGGGTTACTAATGCGGCGATGTTCCCCCAGTGCATTAGTGGCGAGTCTGGTTTTCGTCGCGGCTACTCTGCACGCCGATCCTGCGCCGGCGCCGGAACCAGCCGGCATTGTCTCTCACGTCAGACGTTACCCCGTCGAATCGACGGCGCTCGCAACGGTCGGATATAGCAAACGGCTTCGCGCGCTTGAAATCGAATTCCGAAATGGCGCGATTTATCGCTACCTCGATGTAGCCCCGGATGTGTACGAAGCACTGCTCCATGCCCACTCGAAGGCTCGGTTCTACGACCAGAACATCCGGCGTAAATATCGATCGCTCCACGTGAGGCCACGCGTCGAGTGAAGCAAAAGCGTTCGAAGCCGCCGGTCCGGCGCCAGGTCTTCGTCCTCACGCCGGAAGAAAAGCGAACCATCTGCTTTGTCCTGATTGCACTCGTCTTGGGACTGGCCACCCAGCATTACCGGGCCTCTCATTCAGCTTCGCCGTTAAGAACCGGGGTCAATGAAACCGCAACGACCGCGGCTCATCCCGCGCAAAAAACAAAACGAAATCAGCCGGCGAAATAAATTTTCGGAAAGACAACCGGTGCCTTCTCATTGTATAAAGGCTCGGCGCGTCTGGCGCCGCAAAACCCAACTTCTGAAACCATATGTCTCTTATTTTCGAGCGCGTTCTCACTGATGGCATCGCCGCGGTCTCCTATTTGATCGGCGACGATGAGGAAGGCACGGCCGCTGTGATCGATCCGCGGCCCGACGTGGAGATTTATCTTGAGCTGGCGCGAAAGAATGGCGTCTCCATCACCCACGTTTTCGAAACGCACATTCACGCCGATCTCGTCAGCGGTTCGCGGGAGTTGGCGGATCGCACTGCCACGGCGAAAATTTATGCGAGCAGTGAAGGCGGCGCGGAATACGGCTTCGAACGCGAGGCAGTGAAAGATGGCGACCAATTCCAATTCGGCTCGCTCATTCTGACCGCCCGGCACACGCCTGGTCACACGCCGGAGCACGTCAGTTACGTCGCGGCGGAAGAAGATCACCCCGACACGCCGTGGGGCGTTTTCACGGGTGATTCCCTTTTCGTCAGCTCCGCCGGGCGCCCCGATCTTCTCGGGCGGGACGCCGACAAACTCGCGTCCCAGCTCTACGACACGCTCTGGGATTTCTACGGAAAACTGCACGACGGCGTGATCCTTTATCCGTCGCATGGAAGCGGGTCGCCCTGCGGCGCTGACATCGGCGAGCGGCTCGACAGCACGATCGGTTACGAGAAGCGCTTCAATCCGTATTACCAGCGGAGCGAACGCCAGGCCTTCGTCGATTACGCTCTTTCCACTCCGCCGCCCGAGCCGACTTACTACAAGCGGATGAAGAAGCTGAACGCGGCCGGGCCCGAAATCCTCAAGCGTTTACCGATTATTCCCGCGCTCGCGCCGGCGACGTTCAGGCAAATGGTCGAGGCGAAACAACACCAGCTCGTCGATACGCGGTCGATGCTTGCGTTCGGCGGCGGCCATATCGATGGCGCGCTCAACATTGCCGCATCCCCCATCCTTTCGATCTGGGCCGGCTGGCTGCTCGATCCGGAGAAACCGATCCTCCTCGTGCTGGAAAGCGACGGTGACGTCGAGAAAGTGTCGCAGCTTTTCGTCCGCACGGGCTACACAAAGTTCGCCGGTTATCTCGTCGGCGGAATGCGAGCGTGGCAGAATGCCGGTTATTCGCTGCGCGAGCTCCCCCAGATGACCGTCCACGAACTCCAGGCCTCACGAAACGGCTTGCAGCTCCTGGATGTCCGCGGCCCGGCCGAGTGGAAGAATGGCCGCATCCCCGGCGCCACTCATATTTTCCTGCCGCAATTACAGAAACGCTCGGGCGAACTCGACAAGCGACGCCCCGTCCTCGTCTATTGCGCGACCGGTTATCGCGCCAGTCTCGCGGCGAGTATCCTGCAACAGGAAGGCTTCTCCGATGTCCGCAATCTCCCCGGAAGTTTCCACGCCTGGAAAGCCGCTAAGTTTCCGGTCGAGAAATGAGCGGCGGCCTGATCGTTCGCGAAAAAGAACCGCTCAATCTCGAGATGCCGTTCTCGAGTCTGGACGGCTTCATTACGCCTGACGAATCGTTCTACGTCCGGTGCCACTTCCCGATTCCGGAAATCTCCCCGGAGAATTGGAGCTTAAAGATCGAAGGCGAAGTCGATGCGCCCTTCGAGCTGAGCTACGACGAATTACTGGGAATGGAGTCGCGCACGATTGCGGCCACGCTCGAGTGCGCGGGGAACAATCGGATCTTTCTCGAGCCGAAAGTGAAAGGGGTGCAGTGGGGACTCGGCGCTGTCGGCAATGCTTCCTGGACCGGCGTTCCCCTCTCCGCGCTCCTCGACCGTGCGAAAATCAAGGCGGGCGCCATCGAAGTGATTCTCGAGGGCGCGGACGAAGGCGAAGTCGACAAGTCACCGAAACTGACCGGCAAGATTTCTTTTTGCAGAAGTCTTCCGCTGCGCAAAGCCCGCGCGGACGTATTGCTCGCTTATCAAATGAATGGCGAAAAACTTTCCGCGAATCACGGCTTTCCGTTGCGGGCGATCGTTCCCGGATGGTACGCGATGGCATCGGTGAAATGGCTGCGACGAATCATCGTGACCAACAAACCGTTCAACGGTTTCTACCAATCGCTCGATTACAGTTACTGGGATCGCTCCGGCCCGCTGCCCACGCTCGCGCCGCTGGCGGAACAGCAAACCAAAGCCGAAATCGCGCGACCGGAGAACGGCGAAACTATTCCTGCCAATTCTACTTATCGCATCCACGGCGCAGCGTGGAGTGGCACCGGCGACATCACACGCGTCGAGATCAGTCTCGATTCCGGCGCCAACTGGCGGGAGGCAAAACTCCTGGGCGAACCGGTGAAAAATGCTTGGCGTCTCTGGGAATACGAATGGCAAACGCCGGCGAACCCGGCCCGCCATACCATCGTCGCGCGCGCGACCGATTCACGCGGCGTCGTCCAGCCCGTCGAGCGCAGCGCCGATCGCGGCACCTACATGATCAATCATCTCCTGCCGGTGAGCGTCGAGATCCGCTAATTCGTTCCCGCGCCCGCGCCCGAACCCTTCAAGTATTTGTCGAGGAAATCGAGGATCGCCTTGTTCCCGCGAATCTCGTTCGCCTTCTTCGTGAAGCCGTGGCCTTCGTTGTCGAAGACGACGTACTCGACCACGCCTTTCTTTTTCCTGATCGCATCTACGATTTCGTCGGACTCGGCTTTGATCACACGCGGATCGTTCGCGCCCTGTAGAACCAGAAGCGGCTTGGTGATCTTGTCGGCGTGGAAGAGCGGTGAAATCTCGCGCAACATGTCGAGCTGCGTGTTCGGATCGCCGATCTCCGCGTAGAGCGATTTGCGCTCCGCTTCCCAGTAAGGCGGGATGCTCTGGAGCGTCCGCACCCAATTTGAGACGCCGAAAATATCCACGCCGGCGTTAAATTCCTCCGGCTTGAACGCGAGCGCCGCGAGCACCATGTAGCCGCCATACGAGCCGCCCATGATCCCGATCTTCTTCCCGTCCACGTAATCGAGCGTCTGCAAATATTTCTTCGCCTCGACGCAATCCCAGAGCGGTTCGCGCCCGTGCTTCTGATCATCCGCTTTGAAGAAAGTCTTGCCGTAGCCGCTGGAGCCGCGGTTATTCACGTCTAGCACCGTGTAGCCGTGGTTTACCAGGAATTGCACGCTCGCGATGTAGGGCATGCGCGCCTGCCCGCCCGGTCCGCCGTGCACGCGCACGATCGCCGGCGCTTTCTTCCCCGCCGTCGCGTCGTGGGGTTGATAAAGGATCGCGGGAATTTCGGTTCCGTCGAAAGACTTGTAACGGATCACGCGCGCGTCCACGAGATCAGCCGTGTTGATCTCGGGATTCAGGCTTTCGGTTAACTTGAGCGGCTTTTGTGTCGTGAAATCATAAACGTAAAGGTTCGCGGGCGAGCGCGATCCGTCGTGGTAGAACGCCATCTTCGTCTCGCTCTCGGAAAAGGTGATCCCGTTGATATCCCCTTCCGGAAGCGGCGGCAACGACACCAGTTTGCCGGTCGCGCCTTCGTAGACTTTGACCTTCGTCCGCGCGTCTTCGTTCGTGCCGACCACGCGATACTTCCCGGTACGCGAGAACGACATGAAGGCGACGTCCCAGTTCGTTTTTTCCAGGACCGTCTTCTCTCCGCTCGCCAGGTCGTAGCGGACCACCGACTTGAACTCGTTACCTTCGTCCGAGAGGAAGTAGAGGAACTTCGAGCCGGGATCGAAGGTCTCGGGGCTGTTGTTCACGTCGCCGGTATGCGCGGTGAGATTCTTCATCTCTTTCGTCCCGGTATTGTAGAGGTAAACGTCCGCGTCGTTGGTGGTGTTGCCGGGTTTGCCGAAGGCGATGAACTTCTTGTCGTTCGAAATCGCGCCGATCTGATAGCCGGTTTCATCCTTGTAGATCAGCACCGGTTTCAGATCGGCGATGGTCATCTCGAAAATGTCGAAGAACTTCGGATCGCGCGTGTTTGTCCCGAAGAAAAACGATTTCCGGTCCTGGCTCCAGGTGTAGAATTGCGCCTTCGTTTTTTCGCCGGGCGTCAGGTCGCGCTCCGTGCCGTCGAGCTCGCGCAGATAGAGGTGTTCGTTCTCGTTTCCACCCTTGTCGTAGCGGTAGAGGAACCGTGCGTCGGCCGGAAAATAAGAAACCGCGTAGGTGCTTTCCTTCGTCGAATTCGTGAGTTGCTTCGCCTCGCCGCCTCCAACCGGCATCGCGTAGACGTTGAAGATCCCGCTCTTGTTGCTGTGGAACAGGATCGACTTTTCGTCCGCCGAGAATGACGCGCCGCCGAGCCGGGTCGTCGCCATGAATTGCTCGATTGTGTATTGCTTTACGGGCCGGGTCTCCGCCGGCTTCCTTTTCGGGTCGGGCGTTTGCTTCGTAATCAGCGCCTTGTTCGAAACGTCCGGCCTTCGTTCGGGCGATGGACTTTGCGCTGCGGCCGGGACCGCGGCGATAACAGCAAGGAAAATGAGAACGCGCGTTAACGAGAATTTGGTCGGATTCATAGATTCGGTTTTCTTCGATTCGGTCTATCGCATTCGACTGCGGAACGCGAAGCGTTTTTAGATCGGCCTTTGCGTCTTGCTCTGGCGAAATTTCATTTCGGGTCGATGTTCTCGCATGCCGAAGTCCAAGGTCGGAGGGTGCATCGGACTCATTTTGTTCCTCGGCGCCGCGCTCGTTTTCGGCCAGAACGCGCCCCGCAAGCCTCTGCCTACCGAGGAGCTCGAACGCTTCGGCGATTCGCCCATGTTCATTTTCAGGAATGAAGTTTCCGCGGGAATGATTTCGCCGCACGGTGCCTTTACGAGTTACCAGGTGAACGTCGATGCGAACGGCAACAACATCACCGGCGATGCCGCGAACGAGCCTTCGATCTCGGTGGACCCAACGAACCCCAACAAGATGACCATCGGCTGGCGGCAGTTCGACAACGTTCAGTCCAACTTCCGGCAGGCCGGCTGGGGCTACACGAGCGACGGCGGGAAGACCTGGACATTTCCCGACGTTCTCGAGCGCGGTGTTTTCCGGAGCGACCCGGTGCTGGCCTCGGATAATTCCGGCAGTTTTTTTTATCTCAGCCTGCTCTCGAGCTTTTTTGACGACATGTGGCGGTCGTTGAACAGCGGCCAATCCTGGACCCGCCTCGCCCCGGCGACCGGCGGGGACAAAGAATGGTTCACCATCGACAACACCGCCAGCAGCGGGCACGGGTTTCAATACCAGTATTGGAGCACCGCCGGGAATAATTACGGCGGGAAACAATTCAGCCGCTCCATCGACGGCGGATTCAACTGGATGAATCCGATTTCCATTCCGAACTCCCCCATCTGGGGCACACTCGATGTAAACACGAACGGCGATCTTTTTCTCGGCGGGGTCAATCCAAATAACGGACAGATTTGGTGCCTTCGCTCGACGAACGCCCGGAATGGCGGGGTGACCCCGACCTTCGACCTCGCCACGCCGGTCAATCTCGGAGGCAACATCGACAGCGGCGAGTTCATCAATCCGGAGGGATTGGTCGGGCAGTTGTTTGTCGCGGTAGACCGGTCCGGAACGAGCACGAATAACAACGTGTATCTCCTGGCCAGCGTGCAGCCGTTCGGCTTCGCCACCGGGGCCGACGTGATGTTTGTGCGCAGCAGCGATGGCGGACAATCCTTCAACGCGCCTCGCCGCATCAACGACGATCCGATCAATCACAGCAAATGGCACTGGTTCGGCACACTCTCGGTGGCGCCAAACGGACGGATCGATTCCGTCTGGCTCGACACGCGCAACGCCGCGAACAACACCGATTCTCAGCTCTTCTATTCCTACAGCAGCGACGGCGGCGCCACCTGGTCGGCTAACATCGCGGTGAGCGAACCGTTCAATCCGTTCGTCGGTTACCCAAACCAGAACAAGATCGGCGATTACATCACGATGGTTTCGGACAATGGCGGCAGCAATGTCGCCTACTCGGCGACCTTTAACGGTGAAGAGGATGTCTACTATGTCCGCGTCGAGCCGCCTTCGCTTCGGTTGCTCAACATCTCCACTCGCGTGCGCGTCCTCACCGGCGAACAGGTTCTCATCGCCGGATTCATCATCACCGGCACGGATCCAAAGCGCGTCATCATTCGCGGGATCGGGCCATCACTCAATGGCGTCGCCGGCGTCCTGTCCGATCCAACGTTGGAACTGCACCAGGGCAACGTGACGATCGCCACCAACGACAATTGGAAAACGAAATCCGACGGCTCGAGTCAGCAGGCCGAGGTCGAAGCCACGACGATTCCGCCGAAGAACGATTTGGAATCGGCCATCGTCATGACTCTGAATCCCGGCACTTACACGGCCATCCTTTCCGGCAAGAATAATGGGACCGGAGTGGGCGTCGTGGAAGTGTACGATCTGGCCCAGGGCGCGAATTCGCAGCTCGCGAACATCAGCAGCCGTGGATTTGTGGACACGAACGATAACGTCATGATCGGCGGCTTGATCGTCGGCGGAGGCAGCGCCGATGGTTATGCGCGAGTCCTGGTGCGCGCGCTCGGGCCGTCGCTCACCGGGTCTGGCGTCCAGGGCGCGCTCCAGGATCCTACCCTGGAGCTACACGATGCGAACGGCGCAACGACCGCGACCAACGACAACTGGAAAATCAACGATCAAACCCAGCAATCCCAGGAAGCCGAAGTGCGAGCCACCACACTCGCGCCCACCAATGATTTGGAATCGGCAATTGTCACGACCTTACTGCCTGGTCCTTCCACCGCGATTGTGCGCGGCAAGAACAACGGCACCGGCGTGGCTCTCGTGGAAGTTTATAATCTACCCTGACCCGGGTGTGATTGTTCACGGCGCGGCCTGGTTTCCCAGGTCAATTGCGCGCAGGCCCGCCAATCGTTTGCCGAGATTTATCGCCGGCAGCTCGACAGTGTAATAAACGATCGCGCTCACGGCGATCGTCACGAGCAGAACTGGAATGAGATAGAAAGCCACCTGCCACCCGCGAAAAACGGCCTGACTTTCCGCCGCGACCCAGACCGCCAGCGGAATCATCACCACGAGATGAAAAAGATAGATGGAATAACTGATCCGCCCGAGCCA
>Ga0307478_10001749_pt1 | contig 18181 bp, 14 predicted proteins | sample atmos_gasesECM4C_2_FD_203713 | JGI IMG/M metagenome (GOLD analysis project Ga0307478, IMG submission 203713) | Hardwood forest soil microbial communities from Morgan-Monroe State Forest, Indiana, United States - atmos_gasesECM4C_05 | ecosystem: Environmental > Terrestrial > Soil > Temperate... | reverse complement strand
AAGGGCGACAGCTTCGAGCAGAAGCTCACCTGGCTGCGCTCGCTGCTCGAATGGCAGAACGACATGCGCGACTCGCGCATGTTCATGGAGAACCTCAAGCTCGACTTGTTCGAGTCGCAGGTGTTTATTTTCTCGCCCAAAGGCGACGTGTTCTCGCTGCCCGCGAGCGCGACGCCGCTCGATTTCGCGTACCAGGTGCACTCCGGCGTCGGCAATCATTGCGTGGGCGCGAAGGTCAACGGCAAGATCGTGCCGCTCGACTTCGGGCTCAAGAACGGTGACATCGTCGAGGTGCTCGTCAACAAGTCGAGCGCCCGCCCGTCACTGGATTGGCTCTCGATCGTCAAAACGTCGGGCGCGAAGCACAAGATCAAACAGTGGTTCCGCAAGGAGCGGAAGGAAGAGAACGCGGTGCTCGGGCAGGAGATGCTCGAGAGCGAACTCGTCCGCATCGGTTTACGCACCGATGCCGCGCGCGGCGAAGTGATCGAGAAGATCGCCGGCAAGCTGAACTACTCGACGGTCCATGATCTCTACGCGGCGATCGGCTTCGGCGATGCCAACGCCGCCTCGGTTGCCAAGCGCCTGCGCGAAGAGCTCAAGACCGATAACGTCGTCGACATCCAGGCGCTGCCGCGCCCGACCTCGACGCGCCGCGTCGCGCGCAACGCATCGGGCATTCGGATCGCCGGCGTCGACGACGTACTCGTGCGGCTCTCCAAGTGTTGCTCGCCGGTGCCGGGCGATCCGATCATGGGCTTCGTAACGATCGGGCGCGGCGTTTCCGTGCATCGCGCCGACTGTCCGAACGTGGCTTACATGAATGCCGCACCGGAACGCATCCTCGAAGCGACCTGGGCCGACGTCACCCACATCCAGCACGCGGTGGACATCGAAATCGAAGCCGGCGACCGCCCCGGCTTGCTCCAAGACGTGATGGGCGTTTGCGCCGAGTTGAAAACGCCGGTTTCTTCAGTCAACGCGCGGGTGAAAAAAGAGTCGGCGAACATCTCGATCACGGCGCAAATTACGAACATCGTGCACTTGCAGAAGCTGCTCTACAAGCTCGAGCACCTCAAGGACGTCCGCGCCGTCTACCGCGTCACCAAACGCGAAGCCCGCGTCAGCGCAAACTAGCCCCCCGCCTGTCATCCCGAGCTTGTCGAGGGACAGCCACGATCGCGCCGACTGCAGGCTAAGGCGTAAACTTCTGGACGAAGTCGCCGCTGCCGTCGCGGTTTGACCACACGGTGAAAACGGCGTGGGTCGTGGGGTCGATGGCGGTCGTGTGCACGCCGGCGTTCACCGGGGTCGTGTCGATGATTTCCGGAGCCGCGCCGTTCTTGAGCTGGATCCGGGTGATCCCGCCGCCGCCGGCGCAGGCCAGGATGTGTTGCGTGCGGTCGAGGTTGCATTGGTCGAAGCGCGGTACGGTGATCGAGCCGATCTTCTGGCCGGCCCGCGTGTAGGTGCTCATGATGCCGTTCGCTCCACTCGTGCCGCCCACGGCGAGCTGGTGGAACTCGGGATCGTACTGCAGCGGATGGTTCGCCTTGATCTCGGGTGTGGGGATCGTGCGCTTCACGGTGAGCGTATCGGGATTGATCACGGCGATCTCCGAGAGGTCGTCGATGTTCTGATAGAGCTCGTGCGTCTCGGGATCGACGGTGAGAAACTCGGGCTTGTGCCCGGGAAGCACGACCGACTTCACGAGCTTGAACGTTTTCGCGTCGATGACGAACAGGTGCGTGCCGTTGTCTTCATCGGCGTAGATGTGGCCGTTGGTGGGATCGTATGCGATCGCGTCGACCGGCCCGTTGGTATCGACCGAACGCAACACCTTCATCGTTACGGGGTCGACCTCGCTGACACTCTCGCCGTCACCGTTTCCGGTGAAGACGTTGCCGGTTGCCGGGTCAACCGCCGATCCGGCCATCGGCCCAACGCGTACTTGACCGAGTACCTTACCCGAATCGGCGTCGACGATGAGCAGTGCTTTGCTCCCGCCGTGTGCAGCGTACACCCTGCGACGCTGCGCATCGACGGTAACGTAGTCGAAGCCACTGAATACAGGAACGGATTGCGGGGGAAGTGCGGGAGTCAACATGTCGTAAGTCTAGCGGCTTTCGATGAACGCGAAGTTACAAACGGATACTGAGGGTTGCCGAAACGATCGCTGGAGAGAGGCCAAGTTCTTCGGACCCGGTCGCAAGGCTGCTTTGCACGGCCGCTTCGACGGCCGATGGGAAATTCCAGAACTGGTTCGTGGGCGCGTTCACCTGCTGGCCGTAGTATCCGTACACTTGGACATTCTGGCTGAAGATGTTCGAACCGCTGAGCGTCAACGATACCCGGTCGTTGAACTTCTTCGTAATGAACGCATCGAAGTAGGTGTACGCCGGCCGATTGAAGGTGTTGTTGTTGCCGACGAAATTGCCGGTGAGCTGCACCTCGAGGCCCTTCAAATCCTGAAAGTCGAACGTCGCTGAACCCTTCTGGTAAGGGATTTCGTAGATCTGCCCGCCGTTGATCGACCAGGCGTTGATCGGGGTCTGTAAGATCTGCGCGGGGATGCCGAATTGCTGTGCCGATGAGAGTTGGTAGTTGAAGTCCACGTAGAAATTCGGGTTGGCGCGAATCCGCCCTTGGAAGAGTAGGCCGCGGTACATCGCCGACGCGACGTTGATCGTTGTGTTTACGCCGAGATACGGGAGGACGGTCGTCGAATTGAGCGTCATGCCGCAGTTCGAGCCGATCTTGCCGTAGATGGTGGGGTCGCCGGTAATTCCCATGATGACCGGGTTCGACGTGAGGCCGGGCGACAAGAGTGATGCCACGGAGATCGGAAGGGTTGCTTGATACAGCTCGTTCTTCTCGCTCGAGATGTAGCCGACCACGCCGAAGGAGGTGTCGGACCAGAACCGGTGCGAGTATGCCGCTTCCGTATCGAATGTCGTTTCAGAGGTCAAGGCCGGATTCGCTAGGTTGGCGGCATTCACGGATCCGAGCGCCGGACAGCCGGAGCCGAGACTCGATGAGTTTAGCCCGACCGTCGTCACGCCGCCGGCCTTGAGCGCTTCGTTGGGGAAGCCGTCCGTTTGACCCGCGGTCAGGCGAATGTTGTCGCGCGATGTCGGCTTGAAGACGAAGGAGAGACGCGGATCGAATTTCGTCTGGTTGGTCACGTTCGACGTGACGACCCAGCCGTTGAAGTACAGGTTGAAGAACGAGTTGGGCGTGTAGGCGTCGCGTAGGAAAAAGCTGTACTGGCCGGTGCCGAGATCGGGCTGGTTCGACCAACCGCCGCCGACGCCGCCGTTGAACGTGTTGCCGTTCGAAAGCTGGTGGTAGTCGAACCAGCCGAATCCGAGGTCGTTGTCGCCGAGCACGAGGTCGTCGCTGAGCAAGAAGCCCGTCGTGTTGAAGTTGTTGGAGAAGGAGCTTCCCGAGCAGCCGACGCCGGGAACGTAACCGGCAGCAAAGCACGACTCTTTGTGATATTGATAGAAATCCTGGTAGTAGTCGACGTTGACGTTGTTGTTCCCGATCGTCGAGGTCAAGTGAGAGTCGTAGTCGTAAAGACGCACGCCGCGCGTACGGAGGTTGCCACCGCCGGCCGGGCCGTAGGTGGAATTTGCCAACTGCTGGGCCGTGTAGCAAGCATTCGGGTTCGCATCGATCGCAACCGCGTACAAGTTGGCCGCGCAACCATTTTTCCCGAGTGCGCCGCTGTAGGCCGCCCCGTCGTTGATTTGCTGGAGGCGTGTGGCGTAGGGGATGTTGTCGTCATCGCCGTTACCGGTCGAGTCGGCAACTTCGTTCGACCAGTAACCGGTCAGCGTCAACGCCGTCGTCGGCGCGAGGTTGTATTTCAGTTTGGCGATATCGTCGCGCACGAGGTAGTTGCCGCTAACGAGGTAGGTGTTGGCGGCTTGATTGCACGATGTCAAATCGACTGGAAACGAAGCCGACGCGTTCGTGCAGTTTGCGAACGCGGGCGAGCTTTGGTCGTTGTTCGGCCGCGAGCTCTGAAAAATGGCTTGCGGCGAGAAGCTGCCGTATGTTCCCGTCACGCCGCCGCCGAGCGCATAACCGAGATTGCCGAACGACCCGGTTGCCTTTAGGAGCGAGGAGTCGGTGCCGCTGCTTCCGACTTGCTGCTGCAGCTCGAAATGCGGCTTGACGGTTGGGTTCAACGTTTGAAAATCGACCGTGCCGCCGATCGCATTGACGCCGTAGAGGCCCGTGGCGCCCGACCCTTCGGTCACCTGAACGTTGTTCATGAGATTGAACGCGGAATTGGAGAAATTGAACGCGTAGTTTTGAGCGTTGCCGTTCGAGGCGGTCGAGCCGCCGGGGCCGATCGGGTGGCCGTCGAGCAGGGCGCGGGTTTCGGTAACACCCATTCCACGTATGTCGAGAAAGGTGTCATCGCCGATCCCGTGCGGTGTTCCGTTCAAGTTCACGCCGGGTATTTGGCCGAGCGCGTCCCCCGCTTTGAGGTATCCTTGCTGCTGCAGTTCGGTCGGGTCGAGATTATATTTGATCGTTGAAGTGCCGATGAGATTGCTCACGCCCTGTGAGGTTGCAGTCACGTGCCCGATTTCGTTCAGCCCTTGCGATTCAGAGCGTTGGCGGGGAAGCGCGGTGCGTATCGCCGTGGAGCCGCCGCTGGTTGCGACCACATTGCCGATTTCCGTGGTCTGCAGACCTTGCGCGCTGATGCGTAAGGTGTAGATGCCCGGCGTCACGTTTGCAAACGTATAGTGGCCGTTGGCGTCGGAGGTCGTCGTGGTAGCGACGGTCGCACCCTGGATGAGGCTGATCGTCGCGCCCGCGACGGCCAATCCGTTTTCGGTCGCTACCAGGTCGCCCGATACCTGAGTGACGGTGGCATCCGCAGCCTCGGCCGGCACGTTGGGCATGAGTGAAGTGGTAACGAGGCAGATCGACGTTAAAAGTACGATCGCGAGACGGAAAAGAACCGTGCTCAAGGGAGGCTGCCTTTCGTGGTGTTGCTGTTTCACAGAGTTTGTCTAGCTGCACCACGAGTACGACCGAAAGATTATCGAATTTCTAAGAAAAGATTAAGCGCACATCATTTTAGCGGTGTCATTTTCCATTCATTTACGTAAGCTATATTGAAAATTTGCGAGATGTGCCTGAGTGCGCGGGAGGTTCGAGGGCGGGCAACGTGATGAGGACGACGGCGCCGCCGCCGTCTGCGGCGTTGTGCAGCTCGATCGTTCCGGCGTGACGCGCGACGATCGAGCGGGCGATCGCGAGCCCTAAGCCCGTGCCCGGTCCAGCGCGAGAACTGTCATCGCGCCAAAAACGGCTTGTCGCTTCGCGCAATGCTGCCTCGCTGAACCCTACTCCGTCGTCACTAACCGCGATGCGCACCCGTTCTGCAGTACCTTCAAGGGTGACCGTTACGCGCTGTCGTGCAAAGCGGAGCGCGTTATCGATCAAAGCGACGATAGCGCGTTCGAGCATTTCCGTGTCGGCGAGAATGCTGGCCTCAGTCGCACTGGTGCACGTGAGAAGCACGGCGCGCGAGCGTGCCAGTGGTTGCATGCGTGCAACCGCCCGTTCGGTGAGCGCAACGGCTGGAACGGGTTCCATCGGCAGCGTGCTCGCGTCGTCGCGCGTTGTGAGGATCAAGCTCTTGGCCAGGGCTTCGAGGCGTTGCGTTTCGCGTTGCAGCCGTTCGAGCGCGGCTTGGTAGGCTTCGGGTGTTCGCTCGTGCATCAGCGCGAGTTCGACTTCGGCGCGCATGACGCTCAAGGGAGTGCGCAATTCGTGCGACGCGTCGGCGATGAAGCGGCGCTCGCTTTCGAACGCGGCTTCGAGGCGGTCCAGCAGACGGTCGAACGTCGCGCAGAGCTTGCCCAGTTCATCGTTCGGACCCGCCCATGCGAGGCGCTCGCCGAGATCCGTCGCTTCGATCTCGGACATCATCGCGCTGAGTTCCGTAACCGGCCGTAGCATACGGCGCGTGAGGGTCCCACCGGCGGCTGTGGCGGCGGCGATGACGATCGCGCCGGCGGTCGCGAGCGCAATGAGCGTGATCCACTCCGCGTCGTCGTAGGTGTCGCGGGAAGCCCACGCGACGATGCTGCCGTAGCGAATGCCCCGTTCGACGATCGCGAGGGTGACATAGGCGGTGGTGCCGCGGTCGACCCGCGCCGTTTCTGGCCCGGCCGACGCCGCGAGCGAGGCGAGCAGCGTGGCCGGAGGGTGAGCGAGGTTCGAGGACATCAGCGAACCATCGTGGTGCAGCACCGCCCCGTTGAGGCCTTGACCGAGCAAAGCCTGGAATTGCACGAGATCTTCACCATCCATGTCTTCCAGGCGCCCGTGCCGCACGTCGACGATCGAACGGATCGATTTCGCGGTTGTTTCGAGCCGAAGCTGAAACGCCGTATCGAGCGCTATGCGTACCGCGACGAAAGCGACCGTTCCGAGCAAAATGACCGCCAGCGCGACGATCGCGGTGTATGTCACGGTCAGGCGCGTCCCGAACGCCATCCGGCTGGTCATCGGTCGCCCATCCGGTAGCCGATGCCGCGCACCGTGTGAAGCACGGGTGGCTCGCCGGGCGCATCGAGCTTCGAGCGCAAGCGCCGGACGTAGACGTCGATCACGTTGGAGGCGATTTCACTCTCCGAGGGCCAAAGCGCCGCGGCGATCATCTCGCGCGAGAGCGCGCGTCCGGCATTGCGCAGAAAATATTCGAGGAAGATCGTTTCACGGTGGGTGAGGTCGAGCTCGCGGCCGTTGCGCGTAGCGCGTCGTGAAACCGGATCGTAAACGATTCCCCCGCCCGCAATCGGCGCCGGGCGCTCGCGCGGTTCGCGACGGGAAAGGGAGCGCAAGCGCGCATGCAATTCAGCGATACCGAAGGGCTTGCGCAAGTAGTCGTCGGCACCGGCATCGAGGCCTGCCACGGCGTCTTCCTCGGTGATGCGGGCCGTGAGCATCAACACCGGTGTGCGAATACCAAGCGCACGTAGTGCGCCGACGACGGCGATGCCATCCCGGCCGGGCAACATCACGTCGAGCACGATCGCCTCGTACGAATCGTCGGCACCCATCAGCTCGGCCGTCGGACCGTCGGCGGCGGTGTCGACGATGTGGCCGCCCTCTTCGAGGGCGCGCAAGAGCACATCGCGCAGGGCCGCGTCGTCCTCAACGACCAATAGCTTCAGCGTTCATTCTCCCGTCATGTTTCCAAAGGAAACTATAGAAATGCCGGTTCCGGGTCGTCGCCGTTGAATCTTGCACGCTTCGCGCTGCGTAACCGTAAGGTCATCGTGTTCGTGGTTCTCGTGCTCGCGGTGCTGGGAGTGCGCGCATCGTTGATCGCCCCGCAGAGTATTTTCCCCAACATGAGCTTTTCGCGAATCGACGTTATCGCCGATGCCGGCGACTTGCCGCCCGATCAGGTGCGCGTGGCGGTAACGCGACCGCTCGAACAGAGCTTCCAAACGTTGCCCTCGGTAACGAGCGTTGTTGCGACGTCGAGCCAAGGGTCGGCGGAACTCTTCGTCACCTTCGCACCGGCGACCGACCCGCAAGCCGATCTAAATTTTGTGAACCAAGCGATCGCCCAAGGGCGAGCCGGCACACCCGAGGCCCGCAGCATCATGGCCGTGATCGTGAACCCCAATCGCGAGCCCGTCCTCTCGTACGCGCTCACGTCGAACGATCTCTCGCAGGCCGTGTTGCGCGACATCGCAACCACGCAGATCGTGCCGAAGCTCTACGGCACCTCCGGCTTGGGGCGGCTGCTCGTTACGGGCGGGCCGGCGACGGAGTTTCACGTGACGCTCGACCCGGCTCAGCTTGCCGCCCAGGGCATCGGCGCGGCCGAGGTCAGCCGCACGCTCGCCGATGCGAACCTCGTTCAGGACGCGGGCGTCTCGGAGCAGTACGATCAGAAATACGCGGTGCTGATCGACGGCGCGCTCCGCGATCGCGCATCGCTTGGCGCGGTGCGGATTCCGGCCAAGAACGGCGCGTCGGTGCCGCTCTCGAGTTTGGGCGCGATCACCCTGGGTGTCTCGCCCGTGACCGACCAGGTTTCGATCGACGGGCACCATGCCGTGATCATCAACGCGTATGCATTACCGGGCGCCGACACCGTCAAGATGGCGGCCGCCTTTCGCGCGCGCTTGAACGCGGTGGTGCCGCGGTTGCCGCGCGACATCACGCTCACCGCGTTCTGGGACCAGACGACGCTGATCGTCGCCTCGCAGCAAGCGTTGCGCGATGCGATCCTGCTCGGCGCGTTGCTCGCGATCGTCGTGATCTACGCCTTTCTGCGCAAGTTCCGTCTGACGCTGGTCGCGGCGGCCGTTATTCCGCTCGCCATGGCCATCGCGCTCTTGGCCCTACAGCTCTCTGGGCAGACACTCAACCTCATGAGCGTGGGCGGTTTGGCGGTGGCGGTAGGGCTGATCATCGACGATGCGATCGTGGTGATCGAAAACATCGCGCGCAACCGCGATGAGGTCCCGGAACGTGCGCTCGATGAGACGATCGCGCTATCGATGAATCAGCTCGTTGCGCCGATGATCGCCTCGACCACCACGACGGTCGTCGTCTTTCTACCGCTGGCGTTGCTCACCGGCGTGACGGGCTTTTTCTTCCGCGCGCTCGCATTCACGCTCGCGGCCGCGCTGATCGTTTCGCTTGGGCTCGCGCTGTTCATTGCTCCGATCGTCGCGCGCGCGCTGCTGCATCGCGAGTCGGTGCACGTGAGTAAGGGCGACCCGATCGGCGCGTTCCTCGGCCGCTACGAAGGGGTGTTGCGTTGGGCGCTCGATCACCGTGCGATCGTGGCCGTCGCTTCGGCCGGCGTGCTGATCGTTACCATCGCATTGCTCGCGCGCTTGCCGAGCGACTTCTTGCCGAAGATGGACGAGGGCCAGTTCGAGATCGCCTATACGCTGCCGGTCGGGACGACGCTGGAAGCGAGCGATGCCGCCGCGACGCGCATGGAGCGGATCATCGTCGCCGATCCGGCCGTGGCCGACGTTGGGCGCCTAACGGGCATCGATTCCAACGGCCTCTCGCCCACGCCGCCCAACGCGGGACTGCTGCGCGTGCGTTTGCGGCCGGCCGGCCAACGTGCGAGCTACGATGAGGTGAGCGCGCGCCTGCGCGACCAACTCAGCGCCGCGGTTCCATCGGCCCTCTACGACTACCATCAAATTCTCGAGGACTTGATCAACGATCTTTCCGGTACGCCTGCGCCGATCGAGATCGTCGTACAGGGTCCCGAACAGCAGAGCCTGATCGATCTCGCCACGCGCATCGCGGATCGGATCGGGAGCGTCAAAGGCGTCGTCGATGCGTCCAGCGGCGTAACGTACGACAATCCGTCGCTACGCATCGTGCCACGCGGTTCAGCGCTGGCGGCACTCGGCTTGTCGTCCGGCGACCTCGGCGACGCGGTTTCGGCGCTCGGCCAGGGCACGATCGCAACGAGCCTGCCCGGCGTGCAGACGCTGGTGCCGGTGCGCGTGCTCGTTGGATCCGCGGGGGCTGAGGGTAGCGGCGTGCTCAGCGCGGCGACGCCCGTCTACGCGAAGGGCGCAACGGCAGCGATCGGTGACGTCGCAACGCTCACGAAGCAGCGCCTCTCGAGCGACATCACCACGCAGAACGGACAGCTGCAGATCCACGTCACCGCAAATTTTGAAGGCGCGAGCCTCTCGTCGGTAACGGCGGGAATCCGGCAGGTTCTCCGCACGATCGCGTTGCCGCCGGGCTACAGCGCGACCATCGGTGGTCAAGCGCTCTCGCAGTCCCAGTCGTTCAGCCAGTTCATCAGCGTCATCGGCATCGCGGTCGCGCTCGTGTTCGCTGTCATGCTCGCCACGTTCCGGTCATTCCGCTTACCGCTGGTGATCCTCACGGCTATTCCGTTGGCGTTGATCGGCGTTGCGCTCGGGCTATTCGTGACCGGCACGCACATCAACGTCTCCTCGTTCATGGGGCTGTTGTTGCTGGTCGGGGTCGTCGTGAAAAACGGGATTTTGCTCATCGACGTTGCCAACCGGCGTCGCGGCGCAGGGGCGAGCGTTTCGGACGCGCTCGTCGTCGCCGGAAAAACCCGGCTGCGGCCGATCGTCATGACGACGCTTGCCGCGATCGGCGGGCTCTTTCCGCTCGCGTTGGGCATCGGGCAGGGTGCGGAGATGGAGCGGCCGTTGGCGATCGCAGTGATCGGCGGCCTCTCGACGGCAACGATCTTCACGCTCGTCGTCATCCCGGTGCTGTACGCGGCCTTTGCCGGTGAGCGCCGTGTCACGCGCCAAGCGTTGATGGCGACCAGCATGGCCGGCGCGCTGTTTGTGGCGATGATGCTTCCCATACGGGCGCAAAGCGCGCAGCCCGCCCCCGTTGCGGTTTTCGCCGGCCTGTCGCTCGATGCGGCCGAACGCGCGGCGGTAGCGGCATCGCCGGACGTCGCGGGCGCGCGGGCACGCCTCGACGAGAGCCGCTACGCGCTCGACGCCGCGCGTTCGGGGATCGCGCCGTCGTTCGTTTCGACGTACGCGCAAGTGCCACAGGGCAATCCGCCGGGCCCAAACATCACGTCACGCCAAGTGAGCGCGGGACTGCAGTGGACGATCGGCGATTTCGTCGCGTTCGCGCCGGCCGTGCGCGAAGCGGCACTGACCTTTGCCGCCGCGCAAGCGGACGCGGCTGCTGCAGAGAACGTCGAGAAGGTAAAGGTGATCGGCTTGTATTTCGATGCGCTCAAAGCGCGGGCCGTCGCCGGCGCGCGGCGGAGCGCGCTCGCACTGGCCGGCGCGCAGCACGATGCTGCCGCCGTGCGCGCGAAGACCGGTGACGCGCCCGCGCTGGACCTCATCCGCAGCAACGTCGATCTTGCCAAGGCCCAGGCCGACCTTGAATCAGCCGTCGCCGCGGATCAGAACGCCGGCGAAGCCCTGCGGGTCGAAACGAATGCCGGCGCGGTTCTCGACGCGACGGTGCCGGCGAGCTTGCCGTCCATCGCACCCGCGCTACTCGATCCGCAAGCGTCGGTTGCGGCGGCGCGCAAGTTGCGGCCGGAGATCGCATCGGCGCAACTCTTGGCGCAGGCCGCGCAAGCCGCGGTCGCCACCGCGCGCGCAGCGGGGTTTCCGGCGCTGACGATCGGCGGCGGGTATGTGCTGGGAACGGATTCCGGCATCCCGATCAACGCGCCGTCGGTCAGCGCCAACCTGACGTTCCCGCTCGGTCCGGGTGCGCACGAACGCGTCGCGATTGCGGCCGCCAAGGCGGTTGAAGCGAAGGCCAAGACCGATGCGACCGAACGGCAGATCGTGCTCGATGTCGCAGCTGCCTCACGCTCCTTGGGTGCCGCGCAGCGCTCCGCGGAGGCGATGGCGCGTGCACGGCAGTCGGCGGAAGCGGAACTGCAGGCAACCGAGGCCGGCTATCGCAATGGAGCCTCCTCGAGCTTGGAAGTTGCGAGCGCACGCTCGACGTACGCGCAAGCAACGGTCGACGAACTTTCCGCGCGTTATGATCTCGAGAAAGCGGCAGCGACGATAGAAGTGGAGATGGGCCGATGAGGGCCACACGTGGAAGGTGGATCGGCGGAGCCGTGCTCGTTGCGATTGTTGCGGCACTCGTTATCGGCGTGACGCTGCGGCATCCACCTACCGCACTAACCGCCGGCGAGGCGAACGATGCAACGCCGAACGTGCCGTTGGTCACCGCGCAAGACGGCGTTTTCGTCGAGCGCGTCGACGTGCAAGGACGCGTCGGCCCGCCCGCGGGCAGCAGCGCCAAACTCGCCTTCGCCCAACCCGGCATTCTCCGAGCGGTTGACGTGTCGGTCGGCGAAACGGTGCAAACCGGTCAGCCGCTGGCCGAACTCGATCGTGCTGCGCTGGGCACAACCGTGCGCAGCGCGCAAGCCGACGTAGAAGCGGCCGGCGCCGCGGGCGGGAGCGCCGCCGCCGCGCGGTTGGCGGTTGCAGCGAACAAACTCGCAACGCTCGAGACCGGTGGACCGGCGGCGCTGAACAGCCGTATCGCGGCGCAGTCGGCCGCGCGTCAAGCGGCACTCAAGGTCGCCGCCGACCGTGCCGCAGTCGCGCGTGAAGATGAGCTGTTCGCCGCCGGCGTCGTAGCCGGTAAGGACGCCGATGCGGCGCGTGCACAACTTGCCAGCGACGAAGCCGAACAGCGCGCGGCGGATGCGAAGGTCGCCGCTGCGGGGACGGATTTTCAGAGCGCGCTGAAACAAGCTCACGCCGACGTCGCGGGAGCGCGAAGCGATCTGCAAGCCGTGCGTGGCCAAGCCGCGTCGGCGCAAGCGCGGCTGCAAGCAGCGCAGATCGCCTACGCCAACGGCGTGCTCAGCGCGCCGGCGGCCGGCGTCGTGTTGGCTGTTCTCAAGCACCCCGGCGAAGCCGTCGATCCCACCGCACCCGCACTCGAAATCGGACCGGCCACCGGAAACAGTGTGACGTTTGCCGTTCCGGCTGACACCGCCCAGCGCATTGCCGCGGGCGATGCGGCAACGCTGCAGGTGACATCCACGCAAGCGCGCGTCACGCACGGAACGGTCACGACGGTGGTGCCGGCTATCGATCCCGCGACCCAGTCCGCGACCGTCGTCGTGAGCGGTGTACCGGGCGATGCGGTTGCCGGTGCTGCCGTCAGCGCGACGATCGTCGTGGGGCACGTGCGCGGCGTGATCGTGCCGACCACCGCGATCGTGCAAGATCCACAGACCGGCAACACCGTGGTGTTCGTGCAAGACCCGCATCCGAAAGCCGGCGATTCGGGCTTTCGCCTGCGCCAGGTTGTGGTGCGTGCGGGCGATGCCACGAGATCGGTGCTCGCAACGGGCCTGCGCGCCGGCGAACGCATCGCGGCACAAGGCGGCTACATGCTGCTCGCACCCGCCGGCGGTTGACGCCGGTCAGTTGCCGCCGAACGTCACCGTGAACTGATACGTGCTGGCCACCGGACGGCACGCGAACGATTCGGTGCGGTACGATGACTTCTGCACGGCGGCAAGCGCGGCGCGGTCCAACGGCGCATAACCGCTCGAGCGCATGATCTGCGCGCCGACGACGGTGCTGGTTTCATCGAGATCGACGCGCACCACGGTCGTGCCGCCCGCATGCACGGCGCGCGCGGCGGGCAAATCGTCGGGCTGCACGGGCAAAATCGCGCGCGGTGGAGCGTAGGGCTGACTGCACGAGGCAACGGATGCCGCGCCGAAGCTCGTTGGCTGCACGGTTGGCGTTTTGGTGGAGAAGTTATCGCGCAACGCGCGGCGATCGGCTTCGAGCGCGGCCACCGTGCGCGGATTCAGCGGTGCGGGTGCATCCGTGGCATAGGGCCGCGTGATCGGACACTCCATGCGGGAATTCGGATTGAGTCCCGTGCTTTGGACCCACGCGCTGACGAGACGTTCGCCGGGCGGTAACACGAAGTAGCGCCGCCCGTTCGAGCCGGCGTTCCCGATCGGCCCGATGTCGTTGAAGTCGACGGCGTAGTGCGTGGTGGCAGAATCGACGCGCATGCGGATGCTGGCGGTATCGCCGGGGTCGAAGTCGAGCAGCACGCCGTAGGTGTTCTGGCGGCCGAGGACGGCGAGGTCGGTGATGGTGGCGATGGTGACCGGGCAGAAGACGTTGGCGCGGGCCGGCGCCGGCGGGGTGGTCATCACGAACGCGGAGGCGGCGATCGTGGCGGCAAGGGCGGAAGCGAAGAACTTCATCGAAGGCCGCCCTTGGCCGGATGGACCTCCCGGCCCTTGGCGTTGGTCGGCTCGGCGTGATATACTTCCGGGGTTCTGGCCGGGCATTGCCCGTCCGCTACCCGCTGGTCGGCCCGCCCGACCCACCGGCCCCGCCGGTGTCCGCAGAGGGAATCCCCCCGTGCCCGCAATCGATTACGAAGTCACCTATATTCTGCGTCCCGCGCTCGAAGAGACCGACATGGACGCTCGCGTCGAGGCCATCGCCGAGTCCATCAAGGGCCAGGGCGGTGAAGTGGTCGGCGAAATCGAGAAACTGGGCAAGCGCCGCCTAGCTTACGAGATCGACGATGTCCGCGAAGGCTACTACGTCGTGATGAAGTTCAAAAGCGAAGCGGTTGCTTCGAAGGAACTCGAACGCCAGATGGGTCTCAACGAAGACGTGATGCGCGCCCTGTTCATAAAACTCGAAAAGTAAATAGGAACCGCGTGTGCCAGGGAGCTGGCATAGGCGTCGACGAGCATACGGTTACATCACAACGAACGCTCATAACAAAGGGAGAACGAGATGGCTGGCTCTTACAACCGCGTCATCTTAGTCGGAAATCTGACGCGAGATCCAGAGATCCGTTACGTGCAATCCGGCTCGGCTGTCACCAAGTTTGCTTTGGCGGTCAATCGGCGTACGAAGAACGGCGATGACACAACATTCGTCGATATCGTTGCTTGGGACAATGGCAATTACAAGCTTGCTGAAACGTGCAACACCTATCTCAAAAAAGGGATGAGCGTCCTGGTCGAAGGCCGGCTCGCCATCCGCTCGTTCGATGATAAGGATGGCAACAAGCGCAAGGCCACGGAAGTCGTCATCGATCAGATGCAGATGCTCGATTCGCGTGGCGGTCCGCGGACCGAAGGTGGTGACGGCGGTTACGAACGCTCACCCGCTCCCGCCCGAGCGGCAACCTCATCCTCCACCAGCTTCGACGAAGACGCAGCCCTAGAAGACGAAATCCCGTTTTAGGGCTGTCACACCATTTCGCGCGAAAAATGGCCGAAATAGTGAAAAGCTGACAAATAGTGAAAAGTGCCTATTAGGCTCCAAAAAGCCAAAAAGCCCAGTGAAAGCTGGGCTTTTTGAATGTATCACGTCTAATCGGGACCACTTTCTGATAGGAGTTCACGAAAGGGGAGCCGGCACTATTGCATTAAATATACCTAAAAAGGTATAATCGCCATGGCGAAGATGGGTGGCGTCCCCAAGCGGGACGTCCTCTGGGCACCTGGCACGAAAGAGGAGTTACGAGGATATTCCAAACGCGTTCGCGCGCTCATTGGCCGTGGGATTGAAGTGGCTCAATGGGGTCAAACCGATACGCACGCCAAGCCGATGAAGGCGCCACTTCGCGAAGTATTCGAGATCGTGGTTGAAGGTGACAGGATAACTCATCGAGCTGTCTACTACGCGACGAAAGACGTCGATGGTCCAATTGCTATCCTGGATGTCTTTATCAAGAAGAGCACGAGTGGAATCGCTACTCCGAAGCCGATACTCGATCGGATCAAATCGCGACTGAAACGCGTTAAAGAGATCGAAAATGAATAAGAAATATGAAAAGCTTCTGAATGAGGGTTGGGAAGTCGATTCCAGCGCCATCGCGGCTCTTGATTTGGACAACGCGGAGAGACTCCAAGCAAAGGCTTACCTCCGAGCGGCGATTCTTTCACAGATCGCTGCCCTGGAGATTACCCAAGTAGAAGCCGCGCGGCGAATCGGCGTCCCGCAGCCAAAGATGTCGTTCTTAATGGCCGATACCGCCCCGAGGGGGTTCTCAAGCGACAAGCTCATGGAGTTTGCTACCAAGCTTGGCCTTGATGTCAAAATTCAAGTTCAGCCTTCGCGCTCTCGGCTAGGCAAAGTAATTGTCTCCGACGGCGCGGGCCGAGGCAAGCCTCGTCGCCGCAAGGCCGCGAACGTCGCCTGACAGGCGATAATCCCGAGGTGGCTAAACTTGGCCGGCGGCAACCGCTCTGAGACCGATCAACTCCGAGAACGCCTAAGAGCGCTCGAAGATGAGCGCGCGTTTGTTCTGACGCGTCTCGTAGCGCTCGAGAGCCTGTCGAGCTGTAATTGGTGAAAAGTCGACGAATGCTGAAAAGCCTCGATCGGTAGCAGAATGCAAACGAAAAGCCCAGCGAGTGCTGGGCTTTTTGGTACCGCCGGGGATAGCACCGAGAAGGACCGCCACTTAGGCGTTGGCCGCTATCTCTGTCAGGCGGAAGCTAGCTGGCGCGACGATCCGGCTTCGTAGCGGGCCGCTTCGAGCGCCAGCCGAACAGCCCGTCGTAGGAGAGACGCCGATACGCCTCTTGTGCTTCCTCCGGGGTGCTCTCGCCCGTGCTAAGGCGGACGACCCGACGGGGCATCTTCGTACCAGCCTTCTTGGCCGCGGCCTTCTTCTTGCGGACGATCACGATACCCATTCTATCACTCGGTACAGGGGTGGGGCAATGTTGTGCAGATGCAGCTGGGAGGGAGCGAGCATTGCGGCCAGGACCGTCAGGGCGAGGGCGAGCCAGAACAGGAGGCGTTTCCACCACAAGCGCGCCTCGTTCTTCTTCGTCGCAATCAGGAGGGCTGCGATAAGGTCCTTACGTGCCTGTTGTGTATCGCGAAGCGCATCGTCATAGAACTCTTCCGGATTCGGGACCTTCCGGCCGCGCAGCACGAACAGGTTGATCGCGGCGACGACGATTGCGACGATAAACATCGCCGGGATGATCCAGCCAAACTCAGCCTCCTTGTCGATCAAAATGGCGTAGATCGCGGCCTGGACGGCGAGTAAACCGGTGACCATCGAATCGAGCGCGCTCATCTCGGAACTGGTCCGATCGGCCGAACGCTCGATGATCTCGGCAGCCCACAGATCCTCGAGCTGCTGATCGATCCTATCGTCCTCAACGGTCGAGTCGCCCTGGTCAATCGGGCCGAACTCATCCGCCTCGTCGGCGTTCTCGGCCCCCGGCATTCGGACTGCGAACAGTGCGACGATCGCCGCGAGCAGCCAAATCCACTTCATGTGTCGCTGTCCGCCCTTTCATGTCCTTACCGAGATAGCCTAGCCCATGGCCGTGCCACGGGCATGGCATAGTGGCGAGCGCCCAGGCCATCTCAAAGAACACGTGGCGCGAATCATGGTCGGTCAGCTAAATTGTGAAATGGACGGTGGTTTCTTGAGAAATTGTGAAATTCGCCCAAATGGTGAGACAGCGCCGTTTTAGCCCCATCGTCATCCTGAGCGAAGCGCACGAAGTGCGCGCAGTCGAAGGACCGCCACAAAACTCTGAGGTCGAACGGAAAACGAAGTACAGGCAAAGATTCTGCACCCTCTCGACATGATCTCAGTCGAGGTCGGTGCGAATCGGGGCGAGACGGCTTCCCTCCGGCCCAAAACGTCCCTTACTGCGCAAAATGCGCGCTGGATTTGATAGAGAGCCTCGAACGCGAAGTTCAAAGTGTGAAGACCGACTTGCGATCGTTCCGCGGCGAATTTGAACGCCGCATCGCATCGCTCGAACGTTAACAAGAGGCCCGGCAAATGCTGGGCCTCTCTCACATATTAAACGCGCGCGCGCAGATTGCTACGGGACCGGTAAAGATCCCAAAAGGCGTTTGCGACGCTAGTAGGATCGACACCGTTGTCCGTGGGCGAGCGCTTGACCGCGCCATAGATGATGACCTCGCCGACATAGATCCCATCGCCCTTGAGCCGCTGCGCGAGCAAGCCGGCGAGCTTATTTTTTGCGGCATTCGCGAGAGCAATTCCCATGACGTTCAGCTTAATGGCCGTCTCGTCGGCCTCGGGCGCCAGATCGCCAAACCCTCCGTTGGTGATGAGAATTGCACCATCGCCGGCGTTCTTGAGATCGAGGAGCACCTCGTTAACCGTAGCGAGAAGCCCAAACACCGCGACGTCGAAAACTCGGCGCACCGCGGTGGGATCGGCCGTGAGAATATCGCCCCCGTCGGCGCTTCCGAGTGCCGCGTTCCAGTTGATCACATTGATCGAGCCGAGCTCCGCCCGTATTTTGTCAAGCGCCGCACGCATCTCGCCCGGCTCCGCCGCGTCGCCCTGAAACGCGCTCGCGGTAATCCCTCGCGCCTTGAGCGCCGAAACGCCCGCAGCGAGACGGTCTTTGTCCCGGCCGACGAGCGCGATCGAGAACCCCTCCGCGCCGAATTTCTCCGCTACGGCGGTCGCATTCCCCGGCCCGAACCCAACGATAACGAGCGTTTTTGCCATATTCACCACCGCCATTTCGCCGTCGGCCTTCACGTTGACTCCGCTCGCCCGCAAAGCGTAGAGCGGGGCAGGTCAGACCTCCCCCACCGCAAATGCCAGGAGCCCTGGCATTCCGAAAGGTGAAACCATTGCG
>Ga0307478_10001745_pt1 | contig 18198 bp, 13 predicted proteins | sample atmos_gasesECM4C_2_FD_203713 | JGI IMG/M metagenome (GOLD analysis project Ga0307478, IMG submission 203713) | Hardwood forest soil microbial communities from Morgan-Monroe State Forest, Indiana, United States - atmos_gasesECM4C_05 | ecosystem: Environmental > Terrestrial > Soil > Temperate... | reverse complement strand
GGAATCAGGGGCGTGGCGAATCGGAAACATGAAAGGACTCTACCCGGGAAGCGGCCGGCCGATTTCCGACTCCGACGACGAAGCGAAGAAGAATGTCAGTCCGCCGCCTCCTGCGCGAACGCCAACGCCGACACCAAGTCCGTCACCTTCGCCCACGCCTACTCCCACTCCCACCCCGGCGCCGCAAAAGATGCACGGCATTGTGCACGGTCCGGAGGGAAAAGCCGCTCTCCACGAACAACCCTTTGCCAAGGCCAAAGTGGTCACGCCATTAAAGAATGGCGACCGCCTCGAGATCGATCGGATCGAAGGCGACTGGCTCCACGCCACGACGGAGGGGAAGAAGAGCGGCTACGTGCACAAGAGCAAGGTGACGATTAATCCTTAGGGATCCGCGCGCGACCGCCACGCTGTAGCAACGGCGCTCTGTCGCCGTTCGGGTCCCGAGCGTGGATGCGTTAAAGACGCGGCGACATAGCGCCGCGGCTACAGCGATTACGCCTTCGCGTAAACTTCCGCGCCCTTCTCAACGAACTCCTTCGACTTTTCCTTCATCCCCGATTCAAGGGCTTCGGATTCGGCGAGGCCTTGTTCGGCGGCGTACTTCCGAACGTCCTCAGTTATTTTCATGGAACAGAAATGCGGGCCGCACATGGAACAGAAGTGCGCGGTCTTGGCACCTTCCTGCGGAAGAGTCTCATCGTGGAACTCGCGAGCGGTCTCGGGATCCAGTGAAAGATTGAATTGGTCTTCCCAGCGAAACTCGAAGCGCGCTTTGCTAATGGCGTTGTCGCGGTATTGGGCGCCGGGGTGGCCCTTCGCCAGATCAGCAGCGTGCGCGGCGATTTTGTAGGCGATGACGCCGTCCTTCACGTCCTTCTTGTTCGGCAGACCGAGATGTTCTTTCGGCGTGACGTAGCAAAGCATGGCGCAACCGTACCAGCCGATCATGGCGGCGCCGATGGCGCTGGTGATGTGATCGTAGCCTGGCGCGATGTCGGTGGTGAGCGGGCCGAGAGTGTAGAAGGGCGCTTCGTCGCACCACTCGAGTTGTTTCTCCATGTTCTCCTTGATCATGTGCATGGGGATGTGGCCCGGGCCTTCGTTCATTACTTGCACGTGCTGTTTCCAGGCGCGCTGGGTCAGCTCGCCTTGGGTGTAAAGCTCGGCGAACTGCGCTTCGTCGTTCGCGTCCGCGATGGAGCCTGGGCGAAGACCGTCGCCGACGGAGAAGCTCACATCGTAGGCGGCCATGATCTCGCAGATCTCGTCCCACTTCGTGTAGAGAAAACTTTCCTGATGATGCGCGAGGCACCATTTCGCCATGATCGAGCCGCCGCGCGAGACGATGCCAGTGGCGCGCCGCGCTGTCATCGGGATGTAACGCAGAAGCACGCCGGCGTGGACGGTAAAATAATCGACACCTTGCTCGGCCTGTTCGATTAACGTGTCGCGATAAATTTCCCAGGTCAGTTCTTCGGCGCGCCCGCCGACTTTTTCGAGCGCCTGATAAATCGGTACGGTACCGATGGGCACGGGCGAATTGCGAATGATCCATTCGCGGGTGGCGTGAATGTTCTTGCCGGTGCTGAGGTCCATCACGGTGTCGGCGCCCCATTTGGTCGCCCAACGCATCTTCTCGACTTCTTCCTCGATCGAGGAAGCGACGGCGCTGTTGCCGATGTTGGCGTTGATCTTTACCAGGAAATTGCGGCCGATGATCATCGGCTCGCTTTCGGGATGGTTGATGTTGGCCGGGATGATGGCGCGGCCGCGGGCGACTTCTGCCCGCACAAATTCAGGCGTTATTTCTTTTGGAATTGTGGCGCCAAACGAGTGGCCGGGGTGTTGTTGACGCAGCGAATTCCGCTCAGTTATTGGTTCTTGGTTATTGGTTATTGGGGCGACAGCAGCGCGGGCGTTTTCGCGGATCGCGATGAATTCCATTTCGGGGGTAATGATGCCGCGGCGGGCGTAGGCAAGTTGCGTAACGGCGTTGCCCTTCCTGGCCCGGAGTGGTCTTCGCGCTTGGAGCTTGAAGTTTGGAGTTTCTCTGGAGCCTGGAGCTTGGGATTCGGAGCTTCCGTTCGCATGCCTGGCATGCGTAGCGGACAGGTATCCATCGTCGATCGGCGTAACGGCGCGTCCTTCGATTTCCTCCACGTCGCCGCGGGCAAGGATCCAATCAGTGCGCAAGGGGGGAAGGCCGCGCTCGACATCTCCGTGGAAATCGAGGTCACCCCACGGGCCGCTGGTGTCGTAGACGCGAACGGGCTCGTTCACCTCCATCTCACCAGAGATGGTTTTCGTGGGCGCTAGGGAGATTTCGCGGAAAGGGACGCGGAGGCCGGGATGGAGTTCGCCGGAAATGTAGAGCTTGCGGGAATTGGGAAGCGGAATTGAGACAGGATTAACGGGATTTTCAGGATTGGGGGAAGAGCCGTTTGAGGTTTCTGTCGTCATTTTGTCCATCCTGTTAATCCTGTAAATCCTGTCCGTCTTTCCGATCTAAAAACAAAAAAGCCATGCGCGGGAAAAACGCATGGCTGAAACAATCGCCAGTCCGGACTCGGACTCCTCGCTCCCTTCGGCGGAATTACCCGCATCAGGTTCAAGGGGTTCGTCTAGGACGTCTCAGCCATCTCGGCTCCCCCGCTACGAAGAGAGGATAAAGGAGGAATTAGGAAGTAAAAGCGGAAAAGCGAAGCGGCGCGCCCTGCCCGAGCGCGCCGCTTGAATATTTTGTTGGGACAGCTCCGACTATTTCGCAGCCGGCTTGGCCTGTTTCATATCGGAATGAAAAATGGCCTGCCATGTTCCATTCTTCATTTGCCAGACGGAAGCGGCGTTGAAGTCGCCTGAATTATCTTTGCCGTCCATTTTGCTCTCCAGCTTCACCTTGTAGGAAATGATGGCCGTATCGGCATCGGTCATGGTGACATTAAAGTCACTCAGGGAAAACGATGTTACGGTCGTCTTGGCCATCGCATCCAGCTCCGCCTTCATGTCCATCATTCCATCGGCGTAAACCGCGACGAGATCGGCTGAGACCAGCTTCTTGAAGTCGTCGGCTTTCTTGTCTTTGAACGCCTGCCAGGCGGCTTTCTCGTTCGCGATTATCGCGTCCTTGTCCGGCGAGGCCATCGAAACGGCGATCGTGGCGAACAAGACGGTCATTACAGAGGTGAGGTACTTTTTCATGGGTCCTTTCGGTTTGAGTTGAGGCCGCAGACTAGGGAGCGGCCGCCAAGGGGGTCAATGCCGAAAGCGAGGATGGAGGATTGAGAATGGCGAAGAGGGCAACGGAGTTGCCGAGACAATGCGTTCCCAAACAGAGTTTGGGAACGAGGATCCGGCGCTATCCTCGATTCTCCATCCTCTTTTCTCGCGGGCGCGAATTACGGTTCGCGCTCGGGCTCGGGAGTCGCGGTGGTCGCAGGTGCGGGATTCGTGACGGGGATGATCGCGGGAGCGGGCGACGAGTCGATGCGCGACGGAGGAGAAGCGAGATCGACGACGGTGATTTCGCCGGCGGCCTGGGCGCGGTATTCGGCGACGAGCATGGGGCGCTGCTTTTTCTCGACAAGGGCGCGGTAGTTTTCGATGCCGGTGCAAAGCGATTCCGCGAGTTGTTTGCGCCAGGCGGGATCGTTGATGTGTTTGCTGTCGCCGGTTTCGCTGAGGAAGCCGCCTTCGACGAGGACGGAAGGAATCTGGGTATGGCGGAGGACGGCGAAGCGGGCGCGCTTGATGCCGCGGTCGAACTCCTGGATGTGACCGAGCATGGAATGATAAACGGCAGCGGCAAGCTCGAAGCTCTGCGCTTCCATGGGACTGCCGGCCTGCATGTTCACGAAATGCAACGCGAGCGAGTCGTCGTTCGTGGAAGGCGCGCCGCGCGGAGTGAGCGAGAAAATCTCGAAACCAGTCGCGTTCGGGTTCGAGCTCGTGGCATTGAAATGAATGCTGAGGAAGATGGAATCCTTGGTCGCGTTCGCGATCCGGGCGCGGACTTCGAGCGGGATGAAGACGTCGTTCTCGCGCGTCATGACGACCTTGAATCCTTTCGCCTGCAAAAGCGGGCGCAACTGACGGGCGACGTCGAGCGCATAATTTTTTTCGTTTCCGAAAGTGCTGGCGGCGCCTTTGTCGAATCCGCCGTGGCCGGGATCGAGGACAATGGTTTGCACTTTGCCGCTGCGCTGGATCATTTGCGGGCGGAGCTGCGGCTCGATGGTTTTCGCGAGGTCGATGCGGGAGACGAGGAATTTGTTCTCATGCGCGATGACGGGGAAACAAAACCAGTTGCGGACGCCGTTCACGATCGCTTCGCGGCTATCGAGGGTGACCTGAAGCATGTTGCGCCCGTTGTTAAGGACAACGGTCTTGCCGGTGGAATCGACGTTGCCGATCAGGCCGTAGAACTTCGCGATGTTATCGACGCTGAGGTAATCGCGCGGGCCGACTTTGATCACCTGCCAATCCTGGTTTGGGGTCGGCGAAGGTGTGGCGGAAGGTTTGGCCGGCGACTTCGCGGAAGACTTCGATGACGTCCTGGACTTCGCGAATGAGACCGGCGCGACTGAAAACGAGAGAACGCCGGCAAGCAGAATTGAGAAGAATCGCGGGGCGGTCATAAGCTTCAAAGGCGCAGGATAGGTGCCATAAGGGTATCGGATACCGGATTGGAGACGGCCTGCCTTCGGGCCGTTCAAAAATCGAATTTCAGGTAGGGACGCCTTTCCGAGGCGTCCGACTATTCCTGGAGGGCGCTGCGGTGCCGATCAATGCGACGGACGCCTCGGAAAAGCGTCCCTACCTGAAACGGATTGGACAACATCGGCGTTTCACCGTTTCGTGTCGGATGTTTAAGCCGATCTCTCTCTTGATCACTGGTTTGCTGGCAGCCGGCCCTCTGCTCGCGCAAACCGAACCGAACAAATCGCCCGCAACCAAAGACGCGGAGAAACCGCCGACCGTGAAGGAGCCGGCGAAGAAACCGGCCGAGCAAAGTCCGCCACCGGCCGTTGCGCAGAGCCCAGCCGTCGCGCCAAACACTTCGACCGACGCCTCAGCCAAGCCGCAGGTAGATAAGAACCCGCCGCCGCTCGATCCCAGGAACATGGATACGTCGGTGAAACCCGGCGACGATTTCTATCTCTTCGCGAATGGCGGCTGGATAAAGAACAATCCGGTTCCACCGGAGTTCTCGCGCTGGGCTTCGTTCAACGAGCTCGCGGAGAAGAACAACGACGCGCTCCATGAGATCTCCGAGAAAGCGTCCGGCGGCGCCGCGCCTAACGCGCCGAAGGATTCCAAGAAGCCAAAGGAGAAGTCAGTCACTTCTTCCGCCGACGTGCAAAAGGTTGGCGACTTCTACGCGAGCGGGATGAACGAATCCGCGGTCGATGCCGCGAAAGCCACGCCGCTCCAGGATGAGTTCAAGAAGATCGACGCGATGAAAGATCGCAAGGATGTCCTGAAAGAGATCGGGCGTTTCCACTCGATGGGTTTGCACGCCTTCTTCTTTTTCATCTCGGGCCAGGACGACAAAGACAGCACCCGGATCATCGCCCAGGCTTTCCAAGGCGGCCTCGGTCTGCCGGACCGCGATTATTACACCAAGGAGGATCCGGCTTCGCAGAAATTGCGCGACCAATACGTCGAGCACGTGGCGAAAATGCTGACGCTCGCCGGCGCGCCCGCGGACCAGGCGGCAGCGGACGCGAAGAAGATCATGGCGCTGGAGACCTCGCTCGCGAAACCGGCGCGGACGCGCGTCGAGCTGCGCGATCCGCAGAAGAATTACAACAAGATGAAGCTGGCGGAACTCCAGGCGATGACGCCGGATTGGAACTGGGCCGAATATCTCAAGGAGTTGAAGCTAACGAACCCGGGCGACATCAACGTGGGCCAGCCGGATTTCTTCAAGGCGGCGAACGAAGTGTTCAAGACGACGGCGGTGGATGATTGGAAGCCGTACTTGCGCTGGCACCTGATCCGCGACATGGCGCCGTCGCTCTCGAGCGATTTTGTGAACGAGAGCTTCCGATTCTACGAAGCGACCCTCCGCGGCACGAAACAGATCAAGCCGCGCTGGAAACGGGTGGTAACGAAAACGGACGATGAGTTGGGCGAAGCGCTCGGCAAACTTTACGTGGCGGAGAAATTCCCGCCCGAAGCGAAGGCGCGTGCGCTCGAGATGGTGAACAATCTCAAGGAAGCGCTCGCGGAGCGGATCAAGACGCTCGATTGGATGGATCAGCCGACGAAGGACCAGGCGTTGAAGAAACTGGCGGCGTTCCAGGTTAAGATCGGATACCCGGACAAGTGGCGTGATTATTCGGCGCTCAAGATCGATCGCACCTCGTATGCGCAGAACGTGATGCGTGGCGACATGTTCGAAGTCGACCGCTTGATGAAGAAGATCGGGAAGCCGGTCGACCGCACCGAATGGGGCATGTCGCCGCCGACGGTGAACGCTTACTACAACCCGAACATGAACGAGATCGTGTTCCCGGCCGGCATCATGCAGCCGCCGTTCTTCGATCCGAAAGCGGACGATGCGGTAAACTACGGCGGCATGGGCGCCGTGATCGGACACGAAATGACGCACGGGTTCGACGACCAGGGCCGGCAGTACGACGGGATGGGGAACCTGCGCGATTGGTGGACGAAAGCGTCGGCGGACGAGTACGACAAACGGCGCAAGGTGGTGGTCGCACAGTATTCCGCGGCTGAGCCGCTCCCGGGCATGCACATCAATGGCGAGCTGACGCAAGGCGAGAACATCGCGGACATCGGCGGCGTGAAGCTCGCGTTCACGGCGTTCAAAAAAGCGATGGCGAAGAAAGGTCCGCAACCGAAGATCGACGGGTTCACGCCGGAGCAACGATTTTTTCTGGGTTACGCCCAGATCTGGCGCAACACCCAACGTGACGAAGATCTCAAACTGCGACTGAATACTGATCCGCATTCGCCGGGCCGCTTTCGCACGATCATCCCGCTCTCGAACTTCGACGAATTCCAGAAGGCGTTCGATATTCCGGATGGTTCAGCAATGATCCGACCGGCAGATCAACGTGTAAATATTTGGTAAGCGCGCGGAGCCGCGCAGTTATTAGTTAAGGGTTATTAGTCTATGAAATCTTTTCTGATCATCGGAACTGCCTTGATTTGCGCGTTGAGCGCCTACGCCCAAACGTCGCCAGCAAAACCGGCTGAAGAAAAACCGTCGAGTGACCAGGCGCCGCCGCCCATAATTGCGCCGAGCTCAGCCGCGAACAAACCGGCAACGGCGTCCGTTGAGAAGAATCCGCTGCCGCTCGATCCAAAAAACATGGATACGTCGGTGAAGCCGGCGGAGGATTTTTATCTCTACGCGAACGGCAACTGGATAAAGCGTAATCCGATTCCACCGGAGTTTTCGCGCTGGGGCAGTTTCAATCAGCTCGCCGAAGCAAATAACGACGCGCTCCATGAGATCGCTGACAAGGCGGCGGCCCTCGCGCCGAAAGTCGCCGCGAAACCGAACCCGGAGAAAGCAGCTGAAGCCGATCTGGAAAAGGTCGGTGATTTTTATGCGAGCGGGATGAACGAAAAAGCGGTGGACACGGAACGGGTGAAACCGCTCGCCGATGAATTCAAACGCATCGACGCGGTGAAAGATCGCAGCGATGTCCTGAAAGAAATCGCCCACCTGCACTCGATCGGGATGACAGCATTCTTTCGTTTCAGTTCCAACCAGGACGCGAAGAACAGCAACATGGTAATCGCGCACGCCACCCAGGGCGGGCTCGGTTTGCCGGACCGTGATTACTACACCAAGGACGACGCCGCATCGAAAAAAATCCGGGACCAATACATCGAGCACATGACTAAAATGTTCACGTTGCTCGGCGAGCCGGCCGGCGCGGCATCGGAGCACGCGAAGAAAGTGATCGCCCTCGAGACTGCGCTCGCGACACCCGCGCGCACGCGGGTGCAGTTGCGCGATCCGCAAAATAATTACAACAAGATGAAGGGGGCGGAGCTGCAAACGCTCACCCCGGATTGGAGCTGGGCCGAGTATTTCAAGGAAATCAAATTGAGCGATCCGGGCGACGTCAATGTTGGTCAGCCGGAATTCTTCAAGGCCGCGGACCAGGTTTTCACGAGCACGCCGGTGGAGGATTGGAAGGTTTATCTGCGCTGGCATCTTCTCCACGGGATGGCGGCAAGCCTCTCGAAAGATTTCGTCGAGGAAGATTTCAATTTTTACACCAAGACTCTGACCGGCGCGCAGGAGCTGAAGCCGCGCTGGAAACGCGTGGTGGCGAAAACCGACGCGGAGTTAGGCGAAAGCCTCGGCAAACTTTATGTGGCCGATCATTTCCCGCCGGAAGCCAAGGCGCGCGCGCTCGAGATGGTGAACAATCTCAAGGAAGCGCTGGCCGATCGAATCAAGACGCTCGACTGGATGGATGAACCGACGAAACAGGAGGCGCTCAAAAAGCTCGCGGCTTTCACGGTGAAGATCGGTTATCCCGATAAGTGGCGCGATTACTCGCTGCTGAAAGTCGACCGCGGTCCGTATGCGTTGAATGTGCTGCGCGGCGACATTTTCGAAACGAGCCGGCAGCTGGCGAAGATCGGCAAGCCGGTCGATCGCAGCGAATGGGGAATGACGCCGCCGACGGTGAACGCCTACTATAATCCGACTCGAAACGAGATCGTGTTTCCGGCGGGAATTCTTCAGCCGCCTTTCTTCGATGCGAAGGCCGATGATGCGGTGAACTACGGCGGGATCGGCGCAGTGATCGGGCATGAGATGACGCACGGCTTCGACGATCGCGGCCGGCAATACGACGCGGTCGGGAACCTGCGCGATTGGTGGACGCCAGAATCGGCCAAGGCTTACACGGAGCGCTCGAAAGCGATCGTGGCGCAGTATTCGGCCTACGAACCGCTGCCGGGATTGCACATCAATGGCGAGCTGACCCAGGGCGAAAATATCGCCGACATCGGCGGGGTTAAGCTGGCTTACACGGCCCTTCAAAAAGCGCTCGCGAAGAAAGGGCCGCAACCGAAGATCGATGGATTTACCCCAGAGCAGCGCTTCTTTCTCGGCTTCGCGCAAATCTGGCGAAACAATCAGCGCGACGAAGATTTGAAACTGCGGCTGAACACCGATCCGCATTCGCCGGGGCGCTTCCGCACGATTGGGCCGCTCTCGAACCTGCCGGAATTTCAGAAGGCTTTCGATATTCCCGATGGCTCCCCGATGATCCGGCCCGCGAATGAGCGCGTGAACATTTGGTAAGGGCTCACACAAAGGATACAACGGTTCACAAAGAATCTTCTGTAGCCGCCGCCCTGTGGGCGGCGCGAGATTCGGAATCGTTGCACCACGCACGCTTGCGCTTCGCACAGCGAAGCGGCTACAGAAGAGCGTGAACTTGCGAAAGCTCTTCGTTGACGTCTTCGATCCGCAGCCGGGCGAGACAGCAGCGGTCTTCGTCGATCTGCCGCACGACGAAATTCGCGACAATCGGGCTTGGAAAGAGCGGCGGGCGATGGCGGAGCGATGGCATGGTGCGCTCGTGGAGTTCGGCCGCGACGCGCGGTTCGATGTTTCGTCGCTGATCAATTTCGAAGCGACCGGTATGAACAACGGACAGTTGCCGGCGAACGGGATGCTAAATGGCGCGGCGGTGAAGCTGGAAGAGATTGGGGCGCGAACCACGCTGCTGCTCGCGATGACGGAGTTCTCGGCGACGGCGCCGCTCATTGGGTGGGCGAAACGTTTCTCGCAACTGCGCGCCGCCTCGATGCCGCGGGTGGCGCCGGAAATGGCATCGACCGCACTGGCCGCAGACTACGCGCAGGTCGCACGTTCCTGCGAGCGTTTGCGTGAACGCCTGGCCAAGGCGCAGACGGCCGACATCGAATTTTCCAACGGCGACCAGTTCGCTGTCGATTTCCGGTTTCGCGTCGCGGAAGTGGACGACGGATACCTGCATCGCGACACGCCGCAGCCGCGTCTGATCAATTTGCCGAGCGGGGAAGCGTTCATCGTGCCGTATGAAGGCGAGGGAGATTCTCCCAGCCTAACGAGTGGTGTGCTGCCGATCCCGTACGCAAACGAAGTCGTCCGGCTGCGGGTGAATGGAAACCGGGTGGAGGAAGTTCTTGGTGATACCGCGGCGTCAGGAAAAATGCGTGACTTCCTGTTCGCCGATCCCGGCCGGCGCAACATCGCCGAGCTGGGACTCGGGTGTAATCCGAAGGCGCGGGTTTGGGGAAATGTTTTGGAAGATGAGAAGGCCGGGCCGCATATTGCGCTGGGACGGAGCGAGCATCTCGGCGGGGTGACGGGGCCGGACGCGTTCAACGACCCGCGCCATGTCTGGCACGAGGATTTTGTTTACGCCAGGGAATCGCCCATTCAGATCCGGAAATTGGAATTGCTGGACGCCGCCGGCGATCGCGAGCTGCTCTTCGAGAACGGATCGTACGTTCCAGAGCTCGAGATCGGAATCTGATTGTAGCCGCGGCGCTGTGTCGCCGCGCAAAGGACGCCCCGACTCAGCGGGGCGGCTACAAAAGAATCAATACGATCGGCCGCGGATGAAGTCGGTGAAGGTGCCGTGATCGGTCTTCAGCCGAAATGGCAGGCTTAGGACTTTCTTCCCGTCGATAGCCTGAAAGACCATGAAATGGAGGTGCGGCTTGCTCGCGAAACCGGTCTGGCCGGAGAGCCCGATCGGCTGGCCCGTTTTCACTTCATCGCCGATTTTGACCAACGCTCCATCGGTTTGGAGATGATGGTAATCAGCGAACGTGCCGTCAGCATGTTTGATGATAACGTAGTTCCCGAGCGGCTTCAGCGTCGGATCCGTTCCGCTGAAAGTGGAATCATCGCGCACTCCGACAACACGGCCTTCACGAGCCGCGCGGACGGTGGTTCCTTCGGGCACGTCCCAGTCCACCGCGTTTTCGCTGCCGGAGCCAACGAAGTGGCTGAAGGTCCCGCGCGGCCCTTGCATGACAACGTAGCGCCCTGGGCCGAACGGCATGGCGTAGTCGGCATCGTTGTCAGTTGAGTTCCGCCGGCCGCCGTATTCCCAATGATAGTAGTAATGATAATCGTATGAGCGCGATTTGTCCGTCTTCTTGAAACTCACGAGGACGAAAGAGGAACGGCCGGCGGCATCGACGGTGAACGGGACCGGCCGCGACGGCGTCATGTTTTTCAACGTCGCTTCCAGCGTAACCGTGAATTCAACGCAGTAGTCGCTTTTCATGACCAAGGTGACGCCGTCATCGGTGCGTTCCTGGACGACGCGAAAGCCGGTGTGGTCGTCTTCCGCTGCGAAGAGGCTGCGACAGAGCAGCGGCAGCAGCAGCAGCGCTAATTGAAAGTGCTTCTTCATTCGTTAGGCGTTGGGTTGTGCGGCTGATGGCGCAAGGATGGCGTCGCGCATTCCGTGCAGTAGTTTTTTGTCGGCGGGAACGATCGTGGCGAGCGCGCCGCTTAATTTCACTTTGCCGTTCTCGATGAAGTAATAAGGACTAAGCCGGACACGGCCGCGCATTGTTTTCACTTCGCCGGTTTCGTTGTCCAAATAACGATGCTCGATCAGGCGCGCTTTGTGAAAGCGCTGCATGATCCGCGGCTCGCTTTGAAACTTCGCGAGCGCCTGCTCGATCGCCTGCTCCCATTCCATTTGCGGAACATCGGAACCGACGACGATGCCGCGGCTCCCCCACCCCAGGGGCGAAAACCCGCTTACTTTAATTAAGAGGTCGCGTTCCTTTTGGCTGAGTTTGCCGGCTTCGCGCCAATCGTGAATTTCGAGGCGCGGAATGACAGCGTGCTGTGGCAGCGGCGTAGGATCGAGCGGCCAGCTATACGGAATGACTTCCTGAAGTTTGAGGAAATATTTTTCGCCCAGCTCGCGCCGCCAGAATTCACGGAGCGGTTGCATCCAGAAAAGTGCGAACCACATTTTCTCCTCAAGGAACGGTTTGACCGGCGGTGTGATCCGCACCGCACCTTCACGGACTGCACCGAGCAATGCCGGGATGCGGGGAAGATTCGGCAGATCGAACAACTCGAAGAAGCGGTAAACGTTGCGACCGGCACTCGGCTCGTAGGTTTCCGCGTCGACGACGCGCCATTCGCGATCGGGATGTCTTAGACCAAGCTGCGCGGCGACCCAATTCATTTCGGGTCGATAGGTTGAGGCTTCCTCCGAAACGACGATGTCGCCGCCGTCGGGCAGCAGATTGCGAAAGCCATCGAGCATTCCATCGCTGCCGCCGAGAACGTCGCGACCAAGCGTCGCATACGTTTGGTTCAACCATCCGGTCAGCCCGATGCCGCCGGGAACCGAATCGATCTCGGCGATGGTGTAACCGGTCTCGGTGAGAATCAGATCCGGCCGGATAACAAGCGGAACGTCGCCACGGAATTGTTTCTCGCGGGAGAACTCTACCAGCTCGGCCGGCTTACCGGCGTCGAGGTATTCGGCGATCCACGCGGGTTGCTTGCCTTTGACGCTGCGCTGGTAAAGCTCGTTGCACGCGCGCTGGAAAACGAAAAGGCGATGCCCAAGCTGCTCGATCTCCTTCGCAAGCTTTTCGTCGACCGGAAAAGGATCGGGCGAGAGAAGGAAATCTTTCTCGGCGAAGAGACCTTCCGACGGAAAAGAAGCACGGATGGTGGCAAGCTGGTCGATAGCGAGCATCCCAGGACAATAAGCTCCAAATTCCAAGCTCCAAGCTCCAGAGAAACTTCAAATTCCAATTCTCAAGGCGCCGCTGCTTTTGGAATTTGCTTCTTCGAGCTTCCTTGGAGCTTGGAGCTTGGGATTTGGAGCTTCATCGGCCGGCCGCCATTTTCTTCAGCGCGCTTTTCACTAACTCTTCCGCCGATTTGATCGCCGGCTCTCGTTCCTGCAAATCACGCACGGTCTTATGCGCATCGACCTGCTTGTATCCGAGCGCAATCAGTGCGAGCACCGCTTCATTTGCCTGACTCTGCTCTGGCGTCGGCGCGTGCTCGGCGCTGGCGGCTTCCCAGGCGGCGACGACGCCGAGCTTGTCTTTCAACTCGAGGACAATTCGCTCCGCGGTTTTTTTCCCAAGCCCGCTGATCTTCGAGAGCGACGCAATGTCGGCGTTGACGACGGCGCTTTTAAAATGGCTCACGCTCATTCCGCTCAAGACGGCGAGAGCGAGCTTTGGCCCGATGCCGCTGACATTGTTCACCAGGAGACGAAAGAGATCACGCTCGGCCGCGGTCATGAAGCCGTAAAGAATGTGCGCGTCTTCGCGAACGTGCAGGTGGGTCAGGATGTGGACGGGCTGGCCGGCGGCGGGCAGTTTGTCGTAACTCGAGAGCGGGATAAAAACTTCGTAGCCAACGCCGCCGACGTCCACGATCGCCTGGGTGGGCAACGCAGAGGCGAGCTTGCCGTCGAGGAACGTGATCATCCGCCGCAATCCCTACCAGACCGCCAGCGAAGCTGGAAATCCCAAAATCCAAATCCCAAATCCCAAGCAAATTTTAAAACCAAAATTACAATTCCAAAACGGATAACGTGCTCTCCCCTTTGATCATTGGAGGTTGGATTTTTCCTGGGAATTGGATCTGGGATTTGGGATTTCCGCTGCTGCCGTAACGCAGGCGCGGCTTCACTGCGACTGTTTCAAGATCATCGTCAAATCCGTCGGCCGCCCCTTGACGATGGTGAAGCCGCGGGCCTGATACGTTTTCCAGTCGGGATGAATCTTCGCCGAGAAGGCTTGTGCGACTGAAGTCGGGACAATCGCAAAGCGCGGGCCGGAAAAGTTCATGAATTTTTCGAGTTGATCGGGATTGAGGCCGCGGAAGAACCCATGGGCGCGGCCGCGGAAATACCAGACCACGCTCGGCTCGGCGTAATCGATGTTCGCAAAATCCATCTCGGGCAGGAGATCGTTGCGGGAAAGTTTGTAGAGCTGCGCGGAGGGAAACGTTGGCGCGAGGAGCGGGAAGGCGATGAAGGCGATGGCGAGCGCCGTTGCGACGGCGCCGATCGCAGCGCGCTTGGCAAACTGCGGCGAGCCCCGCAACGCGGACAGGTGGCGCGCAAGCAAAAGTGAGAGCAGCGGAAACGCGGGCAGCGTGTAGTGCGGCAGCTTCGTCTTCACCAGGCTCATGATGACGAAGACGATGAGGATTCCCGCGATGAAGTAGTTGTCGATCGCGTCGCGCTTGCGCCAGAGATGTTTCGTCAGGCCGGGAAGTTTGATCGACCACGGGAAGAAACTCAGGAACACGGTGAGGAAATAGAACGGCATCGCGGCCAGATACGTGTTCCAGGAGTTGGCGCCATGGCCTTCCATGACGTTGAAGCTCCGTTCGACGACGTGACGGCCGATGCCGACCTTGAAGAATTCGCCGTTGGTCCGGATGAGCGCGGGAATTCCCCAGGTGCACACGATCGCGAGCGCGCCCAGCATTCCGGTTACGAACCAAAAGCGGCGGGTGAGCGAGACGTTTCGCAGAAAGATTTTTGTGCTGACGACGGTGAGCAGCGGCAGCCATCCGAGCGGGCCCTTGGCCAGAAAGCCGAAGCCGAGCGCGATGTAGAAGGTGAAGCGCCAGAATTTGCGGAGCCGCTCGTCGCCGGGCGAAGGCTCGCGGCCTAACGAGTCGGCCAGCAATTCGAAGCCGGCCCAATGCGCGGCCGTGACGAAGAAGACCAGCCACATATCGGCGACGGCGGCCTTGGCGTGAATAAAGACCTGGAGGCAAAGCGTGAAGACGATCGCCGCCCACCAGCCGACGCGTTCGTTGCCCAGCCGGCGTCCCCAGGCGAAGAGCAGCACCGCGGTCAGCGCCGCTGCCACGGCCGAGGGCAACCGGGCCGCGAAATCATTTTCGCCGAACACGCTGTAGCTCGCGATCTGCGTCCAATAAATGAAGGCCGGCTTATCGAAGCGATACTTGTCATTGAAGTACGGGATGACGTAATCGCTGCGCTCGCGCATCTCCCGCGAGGCCTCGGCGAAACGGGGCTCGTCCCGGTCGACGAGCGGGATGGTCCAGGTCCCGGCGACGTGAAGGAGGAGCGCGCCGAGGAAAACAAGAATAAAATTGCGGATTGCGAGTGGCAGAGCCGAGATTCAAAGATAGGGGCGGGTGAAAGACAAACGGGAAATTCGAATGATTCCGGCGCTGGGGTGGTGGTGCCTGACCTTTTTGGGCGTCGCCGTCCTGCTCGTCGTGAGCTTTTATCTCGATGCCAGCTCGAGGGAATGGATGACGCGGCATCAAAATGCAGGCGTCAGAAGTTTCATGCAGTTAGCGAGCCGCTACGGCGATTGGCCCGAACATATTCTGCTCGGGTTGGTGTTGGCTGGAATCGCGTCCTGGCGTGGCAGCAAGCGATGGATGCGAATCTTCGCCGCGATGATCCTGGCCTGCGCGCTCGCGGGAATGAGCGCCCGCGTCGTGAAAATAGCGACGGGACGGGCCCGGCCGAATGTTCAGACGGAAGCCGGATGGAATGGACCCCGGATCAGTGCGCGCTACAACGCCTTTCCCTCCGGACATACCGCGGCGTCGACCGCCTTCTTTGCGACCCTCGCTTTTGCAAGCTGGCGCATCGGCCTCGGATTTCTGGCGATCCCGCTCCTGGTGGCTTTTTCGCGAATGTATGTGGCGGCGCACTACCTTTCGGATGTGGTCTGCGCCGCGATGATCGGCGTCGTCGCGGCCTACGTCGTCGTGGGCTGGCGGCCGCTGCAAATTCGAAATCCGAAATCCGAAATCCGAAATTGACGCGACCCGCTTGCCCGCTGCTGGATGGATGGCACAATTCTGGCGCGCCGGGATCCTGGGAGGGGTGGTCGAGTGGTTGATGGCTCCGGTCTTGAAAACCGGCAGGGCGCAAGCCCTCGTGGGTTCGAATCCCACCCCCTCCGCCAAGTTCTCGAATCTACTGAGCTCGACAGCGTCATATGTTCATGTGAACTTGTTGCGTGCCGACCTCCAAAAAAAGAGCCTGGAAAAAGTTTGTCCCGATCGTGGAGGAGGCGCCACCACCTTCGCCGGCGATCCATGGCCGAAGCGCGTCCTGGAATCCGGCGAATCGGTTTGAAAAACTCCACGTCGATCTCGGCGACGCCGATGTCGTTCAGATCGATCCGAGTGATGAAGAGGAAAAACCGCGCCGCGAGACGCAGTTCTTTCGAGACCTGACGAAAACAATCATCGCCCGGAACGACAGTCCGGATGTCGGGTTCGAGACGAGCATAAATCCGTACCGCGGTTGTGAGCACGGTTGCATTTACTGCTTCGCGCGGCCGACCCACGAATATCTCGGCATGTCGGCCGGGCTCGATTTCGAGAGCAGGATCATGGTGAAAACCGATGCGCCGAAATTGCTGGAGGCCGAGTTGTCCTCGCCGAAATGGGAGCCACAGGTTCTCGTCATGAGCGGCGTGACCGACCCGTATCAGCCGGTGGAGCGAAAACTGCGGATAACGCGCGGCTGTCTCGAAGTGCTGGCGAAATTTCGGAATCCGGTCGCGATCATCACGAAGAACCGGCTCGTGACGCGCGACATCGATCTTCTCAGCGAATTGTCGAGCCATCATGCGGCCGCCGTGAATGTATCGGTGACCTCGCTCGATCCGGAATTGCAGCGCGTGCTCGAGCCGCGCACTTCATCACCCTCTGCCCGATTGGAAGCGGTCGCGGCGCTGCGGGCGGCGGGAATTCCGGTGGGCGTAATGGTAGCGCCGATCATTCCCGGACTGACCGATCATGAAGTGCCGAAGATAGTGGAAGCCTGCGCCAGAGCCGGCGCACAATTCGCCGGATATACGATCGTGCGCCTGCCGTGGGCGATCGCGCCGTTCTTCGAGCATTGGCTCGACGAGCATTTCCCGGAGAAGAAAGAGAAGGTGCTGTCGCGCATCCGGCATATTCGGAATGGGAAGATCAACGACCCGCGGTGGGGATTTCGGACAAAAGGCGAAGGAATTTTCGCGGAGCAAATCCGCTCGATGTTCGAAGTAACGTGCCGCCGTTTTGGGATCGATGGCCGCCCGGAACTGTCGACCGCCGCATTCCGCCGGCGGCACGAGCAGCTCACTTTGTTTCGTTAGGCTTTTGCGACCGCAAGAAGTCGCTGTTTGCGCATGACAAAGAGCATGGCGCAACCGCCAACGATGCCGAACAAGATCATCGTGGGATACCATGTCACCCAGCCATATTGGTCGATCAACCAGCCCATTACCGGCAAAACGATCGCGGGGCCGTAATACTGAAAGGAATCGATTACTCCAGAAGCGAACCCAGCCATCTTGCGGCCTCCAATGTCCATCGGCGCTGCGGTGCCAACGAGCGAGTGCGTAGCGTTGACGCTGAATGAAGTCAGGATCAACGACAAGCAACTGAGTGTAATTCCCAACCCGCTGGGCTGGATCAGGCCGGCCAGCAGAGTAAGGGCCGCGATGGCACAGACGATCGCGGTCATAAAATAAAGTCCCATTGCAACTGGCGAACGGTGGCCGTCGAAAACTTTATCCGACACCACTCCGGAGATGAACGAACCGGCGACGGCTACAAGCGGAGCGATGTAGGCCAGGGTCAAGCCGACGAACACCGGGAAAGCCGCCGGATCGAAGTGAACATATTTGGCGAAAAACAGGACCGCGAATTGATCGGAGCTTTGTCGAACTACGCCGGTGCAGGCATAAGCGACGGCGTAGTACCAGACGAGCGGATGACGAAAGATCGTCAGGAAGCTCTGTTTGATATCGACGCGCACCTCGTTCGAGTGCTCGCCGCCGACCTCGCTCTCGTCTTTAATGCAGCCGGGATAGCCGGCCTGTTCGGGCGTCTCCTTCGGAATAAACGCCACCAGGATTGCGACGAGCGCAGTCACAATTGGCGGGAGCCGGAACAACCAGTGCCAGTCGCCTTTGGCCACGATAAGAGTGCCCAAGGTGAATCCAGCAAGAATGATTGGCGCGACGATCCCGATCACCACCTGGCCAAGTTGAATCATGAAGCCGAAAATCCCGGCGAATGTTCCGCGCTCGGTTCGGTTGAACCAGGCCGCATTGATCTTCACCATCCCGGGCGCACCGAAAGACTGAAAATAGCCGTTCATTAACCAGATCAACGCAAAGGTGGAGATCGTTCCCGCAAAAGAA
>Ga0307478_10001742_pt1 | contig 18233 bp, 13 predicted proteins | sample atmos_gasesECM4C_2_FD_203713 | JGI IMG/M metagenome (GOLD analysis project Ga0307478, IMG submission 203713) | Hardwood forest soil microbial communities from Morgan-Monroe State Forest, Indiana, United States - atmos_gasesECM4C_05 | ecosystem: Environmental > Terrestrial > Soil > Temperate... | reverse complement strand
AGGTTCCTCGCGGCGCACACGCCGCCGGAGAAGCGAGACGAGGCGATCTTCGAGATTGTCAATCAGCTCAATCGCGCCACCGCCCTTATCACGTCACCGGATGAACGGGACCATGTCGCTGAGCTGAACTTCATCGCCGGCAAGCGCGCCAAGGCCTCCACCGCCTACGTCTCCGCGCTGAAGTATCTTCGCGCGGGAAGGACACTATTGACGAACCAGACTTGGAGTCACAACTACGACCTCGTCTTCTCGATCGAATATCTCTTGGCAGAATGCGAACTACTGACTGCCGATATGCCTGCTGCGGAAAATCGGCTTTCGATGTTGAGAGAACAGGCCAAAAGCGACCACGACGTCGCTCTCGTCACGCGTTTGCGCCTGACGCTCTATACAGCCTTGGATCGCGGCGACCGCGCCGTGGAGGTCTTTCTTGAATACTGGAGAGGTCGCGGAGCGAATTGGTCCCCGCACCCTACCGAGGAGGAAGTATCGCGAGAGTACGAGCATATCTGGTCCTTGCTGGGAACCCGACAAATCGAGGAACTCGTCGACCTGCCTTTGATGAGCAATCGGGATGTCCTCGATGCTTCCGATGTCTTGTCTGAGGTCGTGACACCCGCGTTGTTTGTCGATGCTCGATTTCATGATCTCCTGGTTTGTCGGATGGTGAGCCTCAGCCTGGAGCATGGAAACAGCGACGGATCGTGTTACGCCTATGTATGGTTAGGTATGCTCGCCGGTCCTCATTTCGGAAACTATCAGGCGGGATTCCGTTTTGGAAAGCTTGGTTGCGATCTGGCCGAGCGGCGTAGATTGCAGCGCTATCAAGCCCGCACCTATATGTGTTTTGGCAGCCTCATCGTACCATGGACAAAACACGTCAAGACGGGGCGAGAGCTCCTGCGTCGCAGTCTTGACGCCGCGAACAGGATCGGGGATCTCATTTATGCCGTATACAGTTGGCAAGTCCTGATCACAAACCTTCTCGCAAGCGGAGACTCTTTGGCCGAGGTGCAGCGTGAAGCCGAGATCGGCCTCGAGTTCACTACTAACCTCCGGTTCGGCGCCGCCAGGGATGCCATCGCCGGGCAACTCCGATTCATCCGGTCGCTTCGTGGCTTGACAACGAAATTCGGCGCCTTCAGTGACGACGGCTTCGATGAGCTTCGGTTCGAGCCTAATTTGGAAAGTGGTCCTGGCAAAGATCTGGCGGCGTGTTGGTATTGGATCCGAAAGGTACAAGCTCGTTTCCTTGCAGGAGACTATCCTTCCGCGATTCAGGCGTCATTGAATGCAGGACGACTGCTCAGCAATGCGCCCTTCGTCTTCGAAGTGGCGGAGTATCACTTTTACAGTGCACTTGCGCAAGCTGCGGCATGTGATTCTGCAACGGCCGACGCCCGACAGCGGCATTTGGAGGCGCTGGCTGCTCACCAAAAGCAGCAGGAAATTTGGGCTGAGAATTGCCCCGAGAATTTCGAGAATCGTGCTGCATTGGTGGGGGCAGAGATCGCCCGTATCGAAGGCCGTTTGCTCGACGCGGAGCAGCTCTATGAAAAGGCCATCCGCTCAGCGCACGCGAATGGCTTCGTACAAAATGAAGCCGTTGCCAACGAAGTTGCCGCGCGGTTCTATGGAGGTCGCGGGTTCGAAAAAATTGCCCGCGCTTACTTGCAGGATGCTAAACGTTATTATCTGCGTTGGGGCGCGGATGGTAAGGTACGACAACTCGAGGAGTTATGTCCGTACCTCCGGGAAGATGAGCCGGTTCCCGCTCCGACCAGAATGATAGGCGCGCCTGTCGAGCATCTCGACCTAGCGACTGTGATCGGGGTCTCGCAGGCTATCTCGAGCGAGATTGTTCTGGAAAAACTGATCGAAGCGTTGATGCGCACTGCCCTTCAGCAAGCCGGCGCGGACCGCGGTGCCTTGCTTCTTTTGCAAATCGGTGCACTAAGGATCTTAGCGGAAGCCACAACCGATGGCAGCGAGATGGTCGTGAGTCTCGATAACCGGCCGGCAGCCGACGCTGACTTGCCGCAGTGCGTGCTTCAATATGTTCAGCGCACTCTAGAGAACGTAATTCTTGACGATGCGACGGCGCAGAATCCGTACACCACGGATTCCTATATCCGCCAGTGCCGGCCGCGTTCAGTTCTGTGTCTGCCGCTACTCAACCAAGGCAAAGTCATAGGTATCCTTTACCTTGAGAACAAGCTGGTGCCTAGCGTCTTCGTTCCCGCGCGCATCGCGGTGGTGAAGCTTCTTGCCTCGCAGGCCGCAATCTCGCTTGAGAACTCCCGCCTGTATCGCGACCTCGCGGAACGCGAAGCCAGGATCCGGCGCCTGGTCGAAGGCAACATCATCGGTGTTTTCATCTGGGACCTTGGAGGCCGCATTTACGAGGCCAACGAAGCGTTCCTTCAAATGGTGGGATATAGTCGGGAGGACCTCGCTAACGGCCGCCTGAATTGGCGCAACCTCACGCCGCAGGAGTGGAGGGAAGCCGACGAAAGTCGTCTGCAAGACGTGCGGAAAACCGGACGCGTGCCACCGTTCGAGAAAGAGTACTTCCGCAAGGACGGCAGCCGCCTGCCCATCCTGCTCGGTGCCGCGAGCTTCGACGAAGACCAATCCCAGGGCGTCGCCTTCGTGCTCGACTTGACCGAGCGCAAGCAGGCCGAGGAAGCCTTGCGTCGGAGCGAAAAAGAATTACGCGATCTGGTCGAGAACATGCCGGCGATGGCAGGAGTGCTTCTGCCCGATGGATCTCATCCTTATCTTACTAACCAATGGCGGGAATACAGCGGCCTGTCCGTCGCCGAAACCGATTCTGAAGGGTGGAGACTTACCGTTGTTCATCCGGAGGACATCGATTCGCACGTTGAAAAATTCCGTGCTGCGGCCGCGGCCAAGAAGCCATTCGAGAACGAGGTGAGACTGCGCCGTGCCGTCGACGGCGAATATCGCTGGTTTCTCGTTCGCATTGCGCCGTTATGCGATGAGCGCGGGAACATCGTTAAATGGCACGGCGTCCTAACTGATATCGAAGATCGCAAACGCGCCGAGCAGGAGCTTCGGGACGTCGTCGAAACAATGCCGACGATGGTGTGGATCGCGAGGACTGATGGGTCGAATGAGTTCGCGAACCGCCCCTGGCAGGAATATACGGGTTTGGCCCACGAGGGAACGGTCGGCTCGGGTTGGCAAGACGTCGTCCACCCCGCGGACCTACAAAGACACCTGGAGAAATGGCGCGCCTCTCTGGCGACGGGCGAGCCTTTCGAAAATGAATTGCGCTATCGGCGGGCAGCGGATGGGGAGTACCGTTGGTTCCTGTCGCGTGCCGTTCCGCTGCGGGATGGAAAAGGCGAGATCGTCAGGTGGTACGGTGTCTCTACTGACATCGAAGATCGTAAACGGGCGGAGGAAGCACTTCGGCGAAGTGAAACTTACCTAACCGATGCCCAGAGGCTGACCCACACGGGCAGTTGGGCTTGGCGGGTAGAGGCGACAGACGCGGCACCATTGTCCGTTCTGGGATCGTCGATCACTAGCAGAAACTCGCTTACCGACGCAGCAGTGTATCTGTCGGATGAATTGTATCGCATTTACGGATTTGACCCGAAAGAGGGGGTACCCTCTTGGGAAGAGCGGGTGCGGCGAGTACATCCGGAAGATCGAAACAACTGGCGCGAAGCAATCGAAAAAGCAACTCGTGAAAAATCGGATTGTGAAATGGAGTTCCGCATTCTTCTTCCGGATGGGACCGTCAAGTGGATCCACTCGGTTAGCCATCCTGTATTGACCGCAACTGGAGCGCTCGTGGAATTCGTGGGTAGCTCGAGCGACGTTACGGAGCGCAAACTTGCCGAGCAAGCAATTGAGAGATTTCGCAAGCTCGAGGCGGAGCTTGCGCACATGAACCGCATAAGCGTCATGGGGGAGATGGCTGCTTCATTGGCTCACGAGATCAAGCAACCGATTACCGCCGCAACGACCAACGCGCAAATCTGTTTATGGCTACTGGAGAGAGAGAAATTGGACGTCTCGGAGATGCGTGAGGCTAGTTCTGCCGTGGCGCAATCTGTTAGGCGCGCAGCCGACATTATCGACCGCGTGCGCTCGCTCTCTAAGAAGAGTCCTCAGGATCGTGAGTTGGTTGACGTAAACCAGGTCGTTCGCGAAATTGATACGATGTTGCAGAATGAGTCTGGACTCTCCTCGGTGGTGACGAATCTGCAACTTTCAGAGAGTGTTCCACAAGTGAAAGGCGACCGCGTGCAATTGCAGCAAGTGGTCATGAACCTCATGCATAATGCTATTGAAGCGATGAAGGACTCAGGCGGCGAACTGGTTGTAACTTCAGAGCGGACCGACGGTGGGCAGGTCTTGGTCTCAGTGAGTGACTGTGGCGTTGGGTTACCGGAGGGAAAGGAAGAACACATCTTCGATGCATTTTTTACCACCAAATCGCAAGGCACGGGAATGGGTCTCGCCATCAGCCGCTCGATCATTGAGTCCCATGGCGGTCGGCTATGGGCGACGCCAAATCCTGACCGCGGTGTTACGTTCTGCTTTGAACTACCTCAGTACGAACCTGAGCCCTCATGAACTCGCCCGCTGTAGCAAACGTATTCGTAATCGATGATGATGAGGAGGTACGCGCGTCGATTCAGCGCCTGCTAAAAACTGTCGGTCTACAAGGTCAGACATTTGCACGTGCGCAAGATTTTCTACAGCTGAAAATGCCTGAGGTCCCGAGTTGCGTTGTTTTGGATGTTCGGCTTCCTGGCATGAGCGGCCTCGAAGTGCAACGCCAGCTAGTAGCTGCTGGCATCAATGTTCCTATCATTTTCATCAGCGCCCACGCTGATGTTGACACGGCGGTTAGAGCCATGAAGTTAGGCGCTGTGGAATTTCTCACCAAGCCCTTTCGACCACAGGAATTGGTGGAGGTAATCCAACAGACGCTCCAGCGCGACGCGGCAAGGCTGCGGGAGCAGGGCGATACCGCCGCCTTGCAACAACGATATAGAACGTTGACCGCTCGTGAGCGCCAGGTCATGGATCTTTTCGCTTCTGGACTGTCGACGAAACAGATGGCCTCGAAGCTCGGTGTCACCGAGGTCACGGCCGCGGTCCATCGCGGGCATGTAATGCAAAAGATGCACGCGGGTTCCCCCGCCGAACTCGGAAGAATGGCGGAGAAGCTGAGTCTCTCCTCAGCCAAAGAGTCTTGAAGCCAATCCATAACCTTGATCTTGATCCACGTTCGCCTCGGCACGTCGCACTTCCGCTCTCGCCTCTTGGATGTGAGTTAAAAGTTCTTTAAGTGGCATAAAGCTATTGGTAATTTACAGATCTAGGCAGGCCACGGTACGCTACCGAATGCTGATTGCGTGCGAGGCGAGTGTGATCGCTGTCATTGACGATGAGGAACTGGTTCGGAAGTCTTTGCAACGGCTGCTCAAGGTTGCTGGGTATCCAGTTGTAGCCTTCGCGTCAGCCGAGGAGTTTCTCAAATCAAGCCGTCTCGAAGAATTTCGTTGCGTAATTGCCGACATTCGGATGCCTGGAATGTCTGGCTTGGATCTCCAGTCTCGCCTGAACGCTGAAGATTATCAGATCCCCATCATCTTTATCACAGCTCATGGTGACGAAAAAATGCGTGTTCGGGCCATGAGAGACGGTGCGGTCGCGTTTTTAGCAAAGCCTTTTGACAACTCGGTCCTACTGGATCGTGTCCGGGCCTGTTTGAAAGGGACGCAAGATGACGACTGAGGACTGTCGGAGGGTCCTGTGGTGGCATCCCAACATAGCGTTTCACAGATCCGCGAGAGCAGGGATTCGCAGTTTGAGCGAATCGTGGGTAGCAGCGCTGCCTTAGAAACTCTGCTCGAACAGGTTGAGCGTGTTGGCCCTACAGACTCTACTGTTCTCATCGAGGGAGAAACCGGCACCGGCAAAGAGCTAATAGCGCAAGCGGTCCACAATGTCAGTCCACGTTGCAATCGACGGTTCGTAAAGGTTAACTGTGCCGCAATCCCCCATGATCTTCTCGAGAGCGAGCTGTTTGGACATGAGAAGGGCGCTTTTACCGGTGCCATCGCGCAAAGAGTTGGGCGATTCGAAATGGCGCACCAGGGCACGCTTTTCCTAGACGAAATAGGCGACATTCCGCTTGCTTTGCAGCCGAAGCTGCTGCGAGTGCTACAGGAACAAGAGTTTGAGAGACTAGGAAGTGGCCAGACCCACAAAGTCGATGTTCGTGTTATCGCCGCGACCCATCGCGACCTGACGGAAATGGCCGCACGAAATGAATTTCGCAGCGATCTGTACTATCGCTTGAATGTATTTCCGATCCAAGTACCCCCTTTGCGCGAGCGCCGTGAGGATATTTCAGCGCTCGTCACCCATTTCGTTAAGTTCTTCAGCGGTCGAATGGGAAAGCAGATCGAGCAGATTCCGCCGGAAACAATGGCCGCGCTCACGTCCTACTCATGGCCAGGGAACATCCGCGAACTTCAAAATCTGGTTCAACGGGCCGTAATCCTATCGGACCATGGACTGCTTCCGAATCCCCTTCCGACAGCCATAGTAAGGGGGCTTACCGCATGGGAACAGCCTGGAAATATTCGTGAGCTGGAGAATCTCATTGAACCAGCGGTGATCGTGACCCGCAGCAAATCACTGGAGGCGCCACTCGGGGCACTCGGCAAAACCAATACCGTTGCTGACGAATATCAAAGAAGGCAGCGCGATGAGATAACACGGGCGCTGACTGCATGCAGGGGGCGCGTCGGTGGTGCCGATGGTGCTGCCGCACGCCTGGGAGTGAACCGCACGACTTTGCTCTGGCGCATGAAGAAATACGGAATCTATGCGAAGCAATATGCTTAGCTGCAGCGCGCCTCTTCATCCAGCCCTCACCGTAACCTCGGGGCGGCGGTGGTGGTGAATTGGGCGAGTGCGGCTGCTCGATATCGCGCCGTCCTGAAAATGATGGACGAGAATCACAAAAATGCAATTCCCGTTCGCGAACAGATTTGCTCCGTTTCAGGAAACCGATGGAGCCGATTCTTACCGTGTGCCGGATCGCCGTCGACTACTGAAGCTTGGCGCAACATCTTTGCTAATGCCGTTCCTTCTTGGCCGCTTGTTAGGAGCCCAAAAACCCTATTGACCGGGTTGTTTTTCTGCGGTAGCACGTGTTCAATCTCTTGGAGACACATCGAAGACCCGAGGGACTCTGCCGCGTGGCGGCACTGGCCAGTAGGGTGGCCGCAAGTACCTCATCGAATGGTCTTTATGAGGTCACGCTAACACGCTCGATCTCGATCTTCTTTACCATTTAATTTGCTCCAATCTTCTGGATCAGTGAGACCTGCAGATTTGTCAATCGGTTCTCGGGTTTGTCAAAGGCGAGGCCACGATCTTGCCGAGCACGTCGGGCCACCACCGCTTCTCGAAGGCGCTTTCATCGGTTCTTCACGCATCGTTTGAGTGGAAGTCTTGTTCTCATCATGTAACGATCATGTAACGATAAGCTGTTCCTGCTACTACCCGCTGGGTCTTAGAGGTCCTTACAGCACCACCTGCGCCCTCTAAGTTCTTGTAAAGCCGTCAGGGGGTCGCCCTTTCACGGCGCAAACGCGGGTTCAAATCCCGCCGGGGACGCCATCTTTTCAATGACTTGCAAGTTCTTGGATCTCCTACATCTTTCACTAGCGTTACATTCTGAGTAAGCTGGGGTCGGCGGTCTCGTTTAAGGACCCAGTATTTACGCGGGTTTAGGAGATGGTTGCACATTTAGGACATCGCCTCGCCATGTCGGAGCTGACCGCGACGAACGCCGCCGCCCTGGTCCTTTAGCTGGCGACGGCACACAATCTTTCCCGAACGAATCGCCCCCAGCTTCCTTTCCAAATAACCCCGGAGGACGACCGCATTGTTGTGCTCGGTGTCGTGAGAGCTGTATAGCAGGGTTACGGTGCCGTGTCGTGCTGCCTGCAGAATAGGCTCGAGCGCTACTTCGTGTTCCTTCATTTCGGCTTGATACCGACGCTGGAACTCCGCCCACTTCTTGGGATCGTGGCCGAACCACTTTCGAAGCCCGGTACTCGGTGCAACATCCTTCAACCAGATGGCATCGGCAAGCGCCGTCTTCTTCACACCCCGCGGCCACAACCTCAACGAGGCAGCAGCGAAACGCAATCTTCATCCGCCACGGACTCCGGGTTGTTGAAATGACGTTCCAGGCCCATCCCCACATTCCGCTCGGCGGCATTCCAGCGGGGCCTCGCAATGGCCCGATGTATGCCACCCTGGAGCGCGAGGCCAAAGAGGCTGGATTGCGCTTGCAGTGGCCAGCACGCCTTCCAAATACGCGGCAGGCATTGGCTACTGCCGAGTGGGTTCGGCGAAATCAGCCGAGCGCTTTTTCACAGTTGCACAGAGAGCTGTTCGAAGCGCACTTCGTTCTCGGTGAGGACCTGGAAGATATAGCCGTAATTGACCGACATGCAAGGAACTCTGGCATTGACCTAATAGCCTTGCACGCCGCGCTTGAGGACGGCAGCGCCGCAAACTTCGTTACTGAAAGTGAAATGATCGGTCGCAACTATGGAGTTGACGGTACGCCTGCCTGGCTCTTGGGCCAGCGACGAATTATGGGACTTCGACCGCCCGCAGAATTTGAACGCCTGGCCGAGTACGCCTTGCAGGTGCCGCATTGAATGCAGATCGCGTGCCGCGAAGTGTTAGCAGTGTGATTATGCGTCGTAGCACGGTCGCATTGCTTGCAGTCGCGCTGATAGTTTTGATCGCAGCTCTTTGGGCAAGGAGGCAACTTATGGAGCGAACTCCATCACCAGACTCGAAAGCACAGCCGACCGGGTCCTTAAGACTCTGCCTAGAACTCGCAGTCTCTTTTCTGTGCGAATCGAGCCATGCGAACAAACGAGTGGGGTCAGCTGACCATCACGTCAGCGATCTGCTGGTAGATTCGTTGATCGGTTAGACGCAGGAAAGTCGCAGGTAACGGAGGTCCTCTAGGACTGCCGAAGCTTGGAACTACCTGCCCGTTCAGCAGTTTCTAGGGAATCGCGGAAGTTTGGCGATGCGTCGGCGAGTTGCAACTCCGAACGAACCTGCAGTAACTGCACAAGCTGGGAACGGGAGACGACCCCTTGCAAAGTACCATTCGCGAGCACCGGCAACTGGTTGACATCGTTGTTGGCCACGAGTTTTAGCGCATCCAAAACTGCCGTGTCGGGAGTGATGAAGTGCAACTCCTCCAGCGGACGCATGGCTTCGCGCACGGTGGTCTTGTCCCAACGGTCGCGCGGGATGTTGCCCACATCGCGGGGCGTAATGAGGCCCACGAAGTGACCCTCGTCCTCCACAGCGAAACACCGCCCGCCGGCCCTGAGAAGGTAGCTATTGACAAACTCCTGCAAAGTCATTCTCGGGCTCACGATGACGCAATCACGCGACATCACCTCGGAGACTCGGACGCCGCGGAGCGCAGCCGTAATCCCCACCTCGGCGTAGCTGGCTTTGGCTGCGTCCATCAGAAACCAGCCAATGAATGCGATCCACAGGCCGCCGAAACCGGCCCCGGAAAAAAATTGCCATATCCCATCCAGGATGAACAGAAACGCCACGACTTGGCCGACGCGTGCGGCGATGCGGGTAGAGCGGTCGGCGTTCTTGGTGACCGTCCATACGATCGAGCGCAGCACCCGGCCACCATCGAGCGGAAAGCCAGGAATCATATTAAAGACCGCGAGAGCAATGTTGATATACCCCAACCAGACCAGAACCCCAGCTGCCGCAGTCTGCGGTTCAGTGGAACGTTGCCAGCCGAGGCCGAGCGCAATCGCGAGGCACCCAAAACCGAGAGTCAGGCTGGCCATCGGTCCGGCGATCGCAACCCAGAATTCTGTTTTCGCGTCGCTGGCGTCGTCCTGAATTTGGGAAACACCACCGAGCGCGAACAGAGTAATCGCCATGACTTTCAACCTACGGGCCTGGGCCACCAGTGAATGGGCAAGTTCATGCAGCAGCAGGGTAACGAAGAACAGGGCTGCAGTGACCAGAGCAGCGATCCAGATCTGGCCCGTGTCCCAACTCGGGTTTACCTGACGAAAGTGTTCGCCGAGGGAGAACGCGATCAGGGCAGCGATAATGAACCAGCTGTAATGAAGCCCGATCTCTATGCCAGAGATTCTTCCGAGTTTGACGGTGGAGCGCATTCGCGGCCTTCCTTAAGAGAAACGATGCAACAGCGGATAATGGGATACTCAAACAGTAGCGAGTGGACAAACTTGCCAGTCCGACCATCGTCATTGTTGCTATAAACTCGCTCTTCTTTTTCGTCGCATTTTAAACTGACGTACTGTGAGATTAGATGAAACACGGGCGGGATTAGGTACATCGATCCTGCGCCCGGCTAAAATCCTTATCGTACTAAAGAACTATTCTTGGTTATGATGCAGGGGCACAAATTGTCTTCGACGCTCTAGCAGGACTTGATGTTCCCAAAAGCGGCTATGATCCCCAGGCTGACGAGAGTCATCATGCCCGGCTGATGGTCGGCAAGTTCGCCCCAGGCTCCGCGGATGAAAACGAGGCCTCCGTAAACAAAAACGACCATCCCGAGGATGGGCGGGATGAATTTTGAGCCGGGGAAGGTCGGAGCTGTGTACGCCAGCCAGTATTGAATGTCGCTCGACCAAAATACGATGGGAATGGTGAGGGCAAGACTCAGCCAGAGCTTGTCGCGAAACATGGCCACCAAGTGACCTGCGTGGAGGTTCTGCCCGCCTGCGGCTGGGGCTGATCCGTGCGCTACGTGTTGGTCAGCCATCTGCACGTGATCGTGAGATCGTGATGCCCCATTAGATCCATGTTCAACTCCTTAATCTTGTCCTCACTCCCGCACGAGTGTTGTGTTTCTGACCCTGGTAATGGGATGTTTTGCCAACCGACTGGGAGACGCGAATATTGCAACACCCGAGGATTCAATCCTCGCCTTGCCATCCTCCTACATGGGCTCGTTTTCCCCTTTCTCCTCGGCCAAGAGGCCTCATCGTATACTCTTACTCAAGAGATGTGACTAGCGCGGAGCGCAGAATCTTGCGCGTATCACCCATCGCGCGAGATTGATCGTGTATGCGCAGTTTAGGTTTGTTTACGTCGTGAAGCAGCAGTCAGTCACTGGGCTCTTGCATGGCCGAAATCCCTTTGATCGACCCATTTCTGTACGTCTTGATGAAGCTCCGCCGGGTCGAACGCGCGAACATCGCCCGCCATCTCCGGGGGGCAGGCAACTGTATCGGGCTTATTCATTTCGTCCCTTTGCTGGTCTTCTTTTTATCGACTTCGAGTTGGGGAGTCGATCCGTTGACGCACATCTCTCAATATCGGCACACTGCATGGACGATGAAGGATGGGTTACTACCGGGCCAGCCGAATGTGATAACCCAGACGAAAGATGGTTACATATGGATCGGAACGGCGGCAGGGTTAATGCGGTTCGATGGTGTGCGTCTGATCCCTTGGGAAGCGCCCGCTGGCGGTCAGTTGCCCTCCCCTCACATTACAGCTCTTTTGGCCGCGCGTGACGGCAGTTTATGGATTGGAACAGACGCAGGCTTGAGCCATTGGACGCAGCAGAATTTGGTTACCTACCTCAAGGAACCCGGCCTCGTAAGCTCGATTTTAGAAGATCAGCGAGGAACAATCTGGGTCACGCGCTCACGCCTTTCCAAAACCTCTGAAGGTGCTCTCTGTCAGATCTCCGGCTCGAAACATCAGTGCTATCGCGTTCCTGACGAAAGCTCGATTGGCGGCTGTTGCGAGGCTCTGGTCGATGACCCGTCAGGAGACCTCTGGATGGGATCCAGTACTGGACTGCTACGCTGGCATGATGGATCAGTGAGTATTCATCCTAACAAATATCTGAGACCGAACACAGGTAGCGACGGCGTTGAAAGTACCGTCGCCGCTTCGGATGGATCGCTGTGGGTGGGCATGGATCGTGGCGGACGAGGACTCGGTCTCGAGCGTTTTGTCCAAGGTTCTTGGAAGCCTTTCCGCTTACCTGGTTTGGACGGAAGCAAACTGGCAATTGTGACTCTTTCTTGGGACCGCGAGCGCGCGCTCTGGGTCGGAACATGGAATCAGGGAATATACCGGATTCGCGGCAGCAGAGTGGATCACTTCGCCAGCAAAGACGGCCTGTCGAGTAACACAGTTTACGGCTTGTATCAGGACCACGAAGGCAATATCTGGGTCGCAACATCGCAAGGAATTGACTGTTTTCGGGACATTCCGGTTGTTAGCTTTTCGATGGCAGAAGGTTTGACTACAGATAACGTGGTTTCCGTTCTTGTCGCGCACGACGGCACCGTATGGGTGGGAAACTCAGGGTCGCTCGATGCAATTCGTGCTGGAGCGGTTTCTTCAATTCGAACGGGCCAAGGCCTCCCAGGAAATCAAGTCACGTCTCTATTCGAAGACCGCGCCCGCAGGCTATTGGTAGGTATTGACGATAGGCTTTGGATATACGAATCCGGACATTTCATCGAGATCAGGCGCGGGGATGGCAGCCATGTCGGGACTGTTGCGGGCATGACGGAGGATGCGGAGGGCAACATCTGGGGAGTGACCATTGCGCCTTCTAGGAAACTCATTCGCATTCGAGATTTCCGAGTCGTTCAGGAAATACTGCCGCCTCGTATCCCGCCCGCTCGTACGTTGACTACTGATCAGCGCGCCGGTATTTGGCTGGGCCTTATGAATGGGGATCTCGCCCGCTATCGCAACGGAAACGTCGAAATCTTCTCAATCGAGCACACTACAAATCCACGGATCAGGCAGGTAGTCGCAAACGCCGATGGTTCAGTTCTTGCTAGTACTGCAGGCGGACTGATCGGTTGGAAAGACGGGAGGATGCAAAGGATGACCGTAAGCAACGGTCTTCCTTGCGACGCCATCTTTTCCATCGTTTCCGACGAAAACAACTATTGGTTGTACACGCAATGTGGCTTAGTCGAGATTAGCAGCGCGCAATTACAGCAGTGGTGGGGACAGCCATCACGCGCGCTGAAAATGACTGTCATCGATCAGTCCGATGGAGTTCGATCGGGGGAGGCCCCATTTTCACCCCAGGCCTCCCGGTCCCCTGATGGCAAACTCTGGTTCGCCAACCAGTCCGTGATTCAGATGTTCGATCTCGCTCACACGAACAAGAATTTGGTTGTTCCACCAGTGGAGGTGGAGCAAATCGTCGCTGATCGGAAAATATACGATACCAGCTCCGATACCGCTGAACACCTACGATTGCCGCCACTTATTCGCGACTTAGAGATTGACTACACTGCATTGAGTTTTGTGGCGCCACAGAAAGTTCGGTTTCGCTACAAGCTTGAAGGCTTGGATCGAGATTGGCGCGAGGTTGGTGATCGTCGCCAGGCCTTTTACACCAATCTCCCCCCGCGGCGCTACCGCTTCCGAGTGGCAGCCTGCAACAACAGCGGCGTGTGGAACGAGGCAGGCGCATTCCTGGATTTTTCTATCGCGCCGGCGTACTACCAAACGAACTGGTTCCGGGCGCTTTGCGCGGCCGCTTTCCTGACGTTGGTTTGGGTGCTGTATCGACTGCGTATCCAACAAGTACGGCGCCAGGAAAGGAAGCTTCGGGATGTGATCGAAACCATCCCGGCATTTGCCTGGGTCGCTTTGCCCGACGGCTCCGCGGACTTCGTCAATCGCCACTGGCAGGAATATACGGGGTTGTCCATCGAGAAAACACTCGGCTCATGGTGGGAAGCCGTTGTTCACCACCAAGACCTAAAGCGCCATGCAGAGAAGTGGCGCGCCTCAGTGGCCAGCGGTGCGCCCTTCGAAAATGAGGTGCGCTATCGGGGGGCGGATGGGCAATATCGTTGGTTCTTGACTCGTGCCGTGCCGCTGCGGGATGCGCGAGGCAAAATCGTCAAGTGGTATGGCAGCTCAACCGACATTGAAGATCGCAAACGCGCCGAACAGCTGCAGGCAGACCTTGCTCACGTAAACCGTGTGAGCACGATGGGGGAACTGACCGCATCGTTGGCTCATGAGATCAAGCAGCCCATTGGGGCGGCAGTAACCAATGCGGAAGTGTGCGCACGGTTACTGGATAGCGCTCAGCCGGATGTGCCGGAGGCGCGCGAAGCTGCCTTGGAAATGGCGAAGGACGCCAAGCGTGCGGCCCACATCATCGACCGTGTCCGCTCGCTATACCGCAAGGGTTCTCCACAAATGGACATAGTTGATGTAAGCGAGGTCATCCGCGAGATGTTCGTTATCTTACATAACGAGGCGAATCAGCATTCTGTAAATATGCGGACCGATCTCGCTGAAGGGCTCCCTAGAGTCATGGCAGATCGTGTGCAACTGCAGCAAGTGCTCATGAACCTTATGCTCAACAGCATCCAGGCGATGGCGGAGACAGGCGGGGTGCTAACGATCAAGGCGCAACTCGATCAGGACGGCCAAGGGCTGATCTCCGTCAGCGATACAGGGGTTGGATTGCCCGCCGAGAAAGGAGAGCAGATTTTCGACGCATTCTTTAGCACCAAACCGGAAGGCAGCGGCATGGGGTTGGCGATCAGTCGTTCGATTATTGAGTCACACGGAGGACGCGTGTGGGCAACTGCCAACTCCGGGAAAGGAGCGACATTTCATTTCACACTGCCGGCCGCAGGGCAAGTCCAGCAACGTGATTCACTATCCCTGGCGCAGCATCGCGACGATACAGATTGAGGCGGCTGGCGATCGCTGTCGACTGCAGACAAGGCTGGATTCCCAAACTGACCTGTTACCGGTATTACCGACAAGTTGGTGGATCGACTACATCCTCTTCCTCCTGGTATCGACCCGGCTATCTGGCTACGGCTCGTAGAACGAGCCCGCCCAGCCCTCCTCCGATGAGAGGGCCCAAGATCGGCACAATGGCATAGCCCCAGTCGGAAGGCCCCTTGCCTGCGACGGGCAACACGGCGTGCGCCAGTCGAGGTCCGAAATCCCGGGCGGGATTGATCGCATAGCCAGTCGTTCCCCCAAGCGAAAGCCCGATACCCCAGACCAGTGCTGCAACAAGGTAAGGGCCCAGCCCCGATACTGGACCTGAAGCCGCCACGGCTTTCGAGAAAATCGCACCGACCACCAGAACCAAAACCAGAGTTCCGAGGATCTCGCTGATCAGGTTCGCGCCAAATCTGCGGATCGCAGGCGCGGTGCAGAAACAGGCGAGTTTCAGGCCTTGATCGGGAGTCTGTTCCCAATGCGGCAAGAAGTGCAGCCAGACGAGAACAGCTCCGGTGAACGCGCCTGCCATCTGCGCAACAAGGTATGGCGCGAACTTGGCAAAGTGACCGCTCATTACAGCGAAGCCCACTGTCACCGCGGGATTCAGATGTGCATCACTGCTGCCGCAGGCGATTGCGGTAAAAACACCAGCCATGACGGCAAAAGCCCACCCACTCGCAATTACCATCCAGCCGGCGCCTTCTGCTTTTGAGCGTTTGAGTAAAACGTTTGCGACTACGCCGTCACCGAGCAATATCAGGATGAGCGTACCCATGAACTCTCCAAAACACTTCACCAACATCCCCAGCCTCCTCTCCAGCTGAAGCTCTGCTCTCTTCAGTCAATCCAATCGAAGGACTTGCTCACCGCCCGCTTCCAAAGTTTGTACATTTGCTCTCGTTTCCCATTCGTCAGGTTCGGCTTCCAGGTGTGGTCAGCCGACCAGTTTGCCCGGAGATCTCCTAGATCCTTGAAGTAGCCGACCGCCAGACCAGCGGCATAGGCCGCACCCAGCGCGGTCGTCGCATCTTTGGTGACTGGACGAATGACCGGCCTGTCGAGAATGTTCGCTTGAAATTGCATCAACAGGTCGTCGGCGACCATCCCACCGTCTGCTCGGAGAACGTCCAGCTTGATGCCGGAATCCTTCTCCATTGCTTCGAGCACATCCCGGGTTTGAAACGCAGTTGCTTCCAGGACGGCGCGGGCAACGTGCCCCTTGTTCGCATAACGTGTGAGCCCGGCAATTACGCCGCGCGCGTTATCTTTCCAATAAGGGGCGTACAGACCGGAAAATGCTGGAACGAAATATAAGCCGCCGTTGTCGTTTACCGTGCGTGCAAGCGGTTCGATGTCTGAACTCTTCTCAATCAGGCCGAGATTGTCCCGAACCCATTGGACCAGTGCACCAGTGATGGCAATGCTTCCTTCAAGCGCGTAATGAGCTGGCTGATCGCCTAGCTTGTAGGCCACAGTGGTCAGCAACCCAGACTTGGAATCAATCTTTCGCGTGCCGGTATTCATCAGCAGAAAGCAGCCCGTACCGTAGGTGTTCTTTGCTTCCCCGGGATCAAAGCAGGTCTGGCCCACCAGTGCGGCCTGTTGGTCCCCGAGTATTCCAGCGATGGCGACGTCTTCTATCGCGCGTTCCTTCGCAGTCCCATACATTTCGCTGCTGGAGTGAATTGTCGGCAGCATCGCCCGCGGAATTCCGAACGTCTCCAGAATTTCCGCGTCCCACGACAGGGTGTTGAGATCCATCAACTGGGTTCGGCTGGCGTTGGTAACATCCGTAATGTGTGCACCGTGATCGATGCCTCCAGTCAGGTTCCAGACCAGAAACGTGTCAATGTTGCCAAACAGGACGTCACCCGCTTCTGCGGCTTCCCGAGCGGCTTGCACATGCTCGAGAATCCAGCGGATTTTCAGACCGCTGAAATACGTTGTGAGCGGCAACCCCGTTTTGCCACGAAATCTGTCTTGCCCTCCTGATGCCCCGAGTTCTCGAACATAATCCGCGACGCGCGTGTCCTGCCAGACGAGCGCATTTGTTACCGGCTTGCCGGTTTTTCGGTTCCAAACCACGGTGGTCTCACGTTGATTAGTGATTCCAATCGCGGCCAGGTCTCGTGGTCGGAGGCTCGCTTTCGCCATCGCCTCCGCGATAACCGCGCGTGTGTTCCGCCAGATCTCCTCGGCATTGTGTTCCACCCATCCTGGCTTGGGGTAGATTTGTTCGTGTTCTTTCTGCGAGACCGCCACGGTGCGGCCCGAGCGGTCAAACACGATGAAACGCGTGCTCGTCGTGCCTTGATCGATTGCTCCGATGTAGTCTGCCACTTCGCTCCTCCAAAGCTTCTCGTCACGTGCGTTGGAATTGCGCACGCGCTTTTTGCTTTTCAGTCCGCGGCAGACTGTCCGCTTCGCGATGATGCATGTCGTCCGCGCGACAAACCTGCCGTTTCTATCAAGTGATAGATCTTCTCTGTATAGGTCGCGATCGCCTCACGCGTTGACGCGTCGCTCCATTGCAGTTCCTTCTGCATCAGGGATCCCAAAAGTGGAGCTGCATCGACGCAGTCGCTCCATGAATAGAACTGCATCCCAAGCCGGCGCGCGAGCACGTCTTCAATCGTGGCCGCCATTTCGTATCGAACGGCGTACACCACTTCAGCCCTGATCGCCCGACCTCCTGGAAGAATCGTCTGCAGCAGATCCGGGTTATCGATTGTCAGCTCAAGGACTTTTTGGGAGGCGGTTCCAAACTTAGCTGCCAGATGACGCGCGGTTCCCTCAGAAATCGGATGTTCGCGGCAGAGCCTCTTCCAGTAGTCGTCGGTGAAGCCCTCACCGCCGTAGAGAATATGATTGCGGGTCTTTGATTCCATCTGCGGGAGTCCTAACGTTTGTTGCACAGTGTGAATCGTGTCCTCCGCCATGGCGCGGTGCGTTGTCCACTTGCCGCCCATAATGCTGATCAGTCCACTGGCAGGATCAACCTCGATTACATCGTCGCGAGCCAGTTTCTTCGTATCGGTTGTACCTCCCGATCCCACAAGAGGCCGTGCGCCCGCAAAGCCGGCCACTATTTCGTCCGGGGTAACCGGTCTGTGCAGATATTGATTGAGGTGCCGCAATAAGTAATCAACATCTTGCTTAGTAACGACCAATTCGGCATCCGGCGAAACCTCTTCGTCCGTCGTGCCGACCAGCAGTCTTCCACACCAGGGGACGGCAAACAGAACACGTCCGTCCTCTGTCTTCGGTATGAGCAATGCATCGTCTGTCGGGAACACATCCAGCGGAAGGAGGATGTGTGAACCTTTGCTAGGCCGCATGCGCTTCTGCACCGTGGGAGTGGCCAATTGGCGAAT
>Ga0307478_10001741_pt1 | contig 18233 bp, 18 predicted proteins | sample atmos_gasesECM4C_2_FD_203713 | JGI IMG/M metagenome (GOLD analysis project Ga0307478, IMG submission 203713) | Hardwood forest soil microbial communities from Morgan-Monroe State Forest, Indiana, United States - atmos_gasesECM4C_05 | ecosystem: Environmental > Terrestrial > Soil > Temperate... | reverse complement strand
GCCGGACCTCCTCAAGAGTAAAACCAAGTCGCTGCGCCCGTTGCACCACCGAAAGGCGATGAAGCACGGTCGAGTCATACCGCCTCTGTCCGCTGATTCGCTGTGCTGTCGGAAGCAAGCCGATTTGCTCGTAATAACGGATCGCAGATGCTCGCAATCCCACTCTTCGCGCCACATCAGAAATGGTCAAGGGAGGCATGCGGGAAAGTTTAACGCTGAAGTTCTCTCTCGGGCGAAAGGGTGACAAAGATTTTACAAAACATCGCTTGTCTTAAAGTCAACTTGAAGTCGTACCGTCTCTGCAGCGAGCGCGGAATGCGCCGCTAACGGAGGAGCAACGATGAACATCAATTTCGCACCCGCAATAACCCTGGCTACATTCGCAATCGGATTCTGCCTGCAGGCCGCAGCGCAGCAATCGAACTCGGCCAGCACGAGTGTAGAGAGTCCATTCGCCTGCAATAGGCTCGCGCTCTCCCCAGAGCAGAGGAAGCGCCATTTCGACGAACTCGGTCCCGCCTTGCGAACCTTAAAGACGGACATGCGGGAACTGCCCGATGGCTTCGAGTTCAAATTTCCTTCCGACACAAAAACCTATCAAAAGGTTGCCGAGTGGGTTGCCGGAGAACGTGTATGCTGCCCATTCTTCGATATCGATTTGCGCTCGGAGCGGGAAGGCGGTGCACTTTGGCTGCGCCTGACTGGCCGGGAAGGAACCAAACAATTTATCGAGGCGGACTTTGGGAAGTGGTTTAAGCCCTGATCGACGACCCTGCTACCCGGTTTGGAGCCCGTGTGGAAGAGTCATTTGCGCGTGAAGTTTTTGGGCTTTCCTGCTGCCTCATTTGAGCATATACTCCCGGCCTTACAGACACTTTTGCACTCGAAGTACGGCCCGGAGGTGTCGAATGCGGATTTGCGATCTCATCAAGGACCAGGAGACCTACCAGGCCGAGCTGGGCCACACCGTGCTCCAAGCCGTGCAGGCAATGGTCGAACACAACATCGGCGCCGTGCCCGTCGTCCACAAGGGAAGACTTGTGGGCATCTTCTCGGAACGCGATCTGATGAGCCGAGTGGTTGCCGAAGGCCGCGATCCCCGCAGCACCTGTATGGCCGAGGTCATGACAGACGATCCGCTGACCATCAGCACCACGGAGGACGTGGAAACCTGCATGGCCCTGATGCGACGCCATAGTTTTCGGCACTTGCCGGTTTGCCATGAAGGACAGTTGATCGGGATGGTTTCGCTCCGGGACATCCTGCTTCACGATCTAGACGAGCAGGATGCCGAGGTTCGCATGATGCGAGCCTATCTCCATAACATTCCGGACGCCTAAACAGCGGTCTGACAGCCGGCGAAACAAAGCGGCAAATCCCCCCTGCAGAATCTCCCCCCAGGCCGCCCTGGTCCGGCCATGGCACGAAGGTAACGTTGTGCGATGAGTACCTCTCACGTAACGTTACTTCCGATTACCTCAGTCCATTGAACGTTAGGTATTAACAAGATAACGTTACTTTAGCCGAGCCGAATCAGCCCGGTGGATCGAGCCCACGGTTTCCGACGAAAGCCTGGATCTAGGTCCCCTGCAACAGTCATGAGCGGAAGCATCCGGATCTTTTATTACGCTTTGTGGATCGCCCATCCCATCCTTCAAATGGGATTAGCCTCCCTATTGGTCCAGCGCCGGTTGCAGTACAAATACAAATACTTTTTTGGCTATATCCTGACGCAGCTTGTGACCTTCGCGGCCGTGTTTCCCGTCTACTGGTATCGCCACAACTATGCGGCAAGTTTTTATCTATATTGGTGCTGCAACGCGTTTAGCGTAGCTTTCGGTTTTGGCGTGATTCACGAAGTCTTCGTCGACGTTTTTCGCTTCTTCCACACGCTGCGCGATCTGGGAACAGTGCTCTTTAAATGGGCGGGATTGGTGATGTTGCTGGTGGCGGGTGTCGTGTCGGTCTCCACCAACTCATCCGACATTCCTCCCTGGATGCAGGCCATCGTCACGGCACAGCGGTGCGTACGAATCATCCAGGTCGGGATGGTGCTCTTCCTGCTTTTCTTCGCTCACTACCTCGGTGTCAGCCGCAAGCAGCAGAGCTTCGGCATTGCTCTCGGATTCGGTTCGTTCGCCATGATCGAGTTGGCTCTCATCGCTTCCTGGGCAGGAAATCATCTGGGCAATCCGTGGATGAGCATGGTGAACATGGGAGCCTACAATGCCAGCTTGCTGGTGTGGCTGGGGTACATAGCCCGAAAGAATCCGGCACGCGATGAGGCGACGTCGCTCTTGCGTACCCAGCGTTGGGAACAGAGCCTTTCTGACATCCACCATCCGCTCCCGGCCGACTCCCTGATTCCGATGTTCGAGGGCATGGTTGACCGCGCTCTCTCGCGGACGCAGCCGGAAGCGCCCGTGAGCGCGACGGAGCCTGTTGCTTCCGCACGGGCTGCTGCGGCTTCCTCCAGCGCCCTTCCGCTTCCTGCCCGTTCCGGCCAAAGAAGCTGACAATCTCGCCTTCGCTTTTTCCTTTAAGTCGAATCTGGTTAGACTTGTCCTCGCTGGCCGCCGCAACCAGTTATTAAGCTAAAACTTGAAGGGATAGCCTCAACCCTCACCAATGTGAAGGATGGCCGAGCTAGCTTAATCGGGGTCGTATGGCAGCAAGGTCAACAAAGTAACTCTCAGTAATTCTGGGCCGACCACACTGGGCTCGCTATTTTTCGGCTGTCGGGACCTCATGTCGACTCGCTAGCCCCTATTTGTTGGCATCTATTTTCTTTGCGCTCAGTTCGTTTTCGACAGCGCCGTCTGCAAGGCAGCCTTTAGAGCATCGGCGCTCTCCGTCGGCGGCTGGCACGATGTTCCCGAGCACAAGACCGCCATGGCTTTCCCTGAGCGAAGTTGCGGCAGATTCGGAATCGTAGAAGCCAAGGCCGGAGGCAGGTTCTCTGCCACCGCTTGACTCGCGATCAACCGGAGCGAGCTCTTATTGAAAGCAAAAGGGGCAACGGCAACCGCATAGAGTTCTGCGGCTTGCCGGTCCGACGGATTGTCAGCAATCACGACAGCCTGCATCGGGGCTTCCAGGAAGTGGATTACTGCGATTCCATAGGTTGCGGCGAAGATCCCAAACTGTGATGCGACGCCAGCGAAAGTCTCGAGCGTTTGCTCGGCCATTTCGCGGTAGGAGCTTTCGCCCGTGTAGTGATGCAACCGCACCAGCGCAATCGCGGCCATCGGATTCCCCGCTGGCGTGGGCGTGTCTTGCAGGGGCTTGCGCCGGGTGGCCAGCACCCCTCGACCTACTCTGTCGGGAGGAGGCTCGCAGTCGAAGAAGCCACCTGAAGTGCCATCGAAGAATCGGGCAATCATTGCATCCGCGATCGCCCGCGCGAAGTTGAAATAGCTGAGATCCGCCGTAGCTTCGTACGCGTCCAGGCACGCCAGCGCGGTGAAGGCATAATCGTCCAGCATTCCAGGAATTTCGCGATGCTCCGCCTTCGGATCGGAATACGCCGCCACATGCAGCAGTTCGTGCGAGGCCCGCGGGCTATCGCCCGGGTTCGTGCCACTTTGCGATGGAGCCTTCCAGGCCTCCGCCAGCACGCGATCGAGCGAACGCAACGCGAACCGCCGAGCCTCCGGCAGGTCCAAGACCTTTGCCGCCTCCAGATACGCCGAGACGCACAAAGCGTTCCATCCGACATACACAGTCTTGTCCACGTACGGCGTCGGACGCCGCAGCCGTGCCGCAAGCATCTTTTTCTTCGCGGACACCAGCAAGTCCGACACCCGTTCGACGGACAGGTTCATTCTGCGCGCTATTTCGTCGACCGGGGCACGCACGAAGAGGACATTCTTGGCGGGATTGTGATGCATCTCTCCGATTTCGTTGATGTCATAATGCAGCGCGGCGACCTGACCTTCTTCTTCCGTCAGCACGGCTCGGGCTTCGTCGAGCGTCCAAGTGAAGTAATCGCCGTCATCATCCATAGAATAGTCGGCATCCTGCGACGCGTAGAATCCACCGTGCTCGCGATCGCTTAGCCACTCGTCCATCCAGCGGATAATGTCTCTCGCCGTCCCCGCGAAAAACTCGTTGCCAGTTGCCTGATAGCCATGCACGTAGTTCTTGAGTAGCTCTGAATTGTCGTAGCTCATTTTCTCGAAGTGCGGAACAATCCAGCGCTCGTCGACCGAATAGCGATGAAAGCCACCGGCAAGTTGGTCATATACTCCACCCTGCGCCATATTTTGCAGGGTGGTTACGATGAGATTGCGGAGGTCTGCACGATCTGCGCGGCGCGCATACCTCTCAATTAGCAAATCCAAAGCCGAGGGATGGGGGAACTTCGGTGCCTGTCCAAATCCCCCATGCTGAGGATCGAACATCTTGATCGCTGATTCCTCAATCGCAGTAATTGCGCTTTCCGAAATACGGCTTCCGCCGCGTCCTGCAAACGATTCCGATTGCGCGATGGCGTTTTCCACCATCTTTGCTTGCTCGACCACGTCACCGTGCTTTTCGGCGTAGGCATTGGCAATGCTGAGCAGCACTCGCCGGAAACTCGGACGCCCGTAACCGTCCCCTGGAGGAAAATACGTGCCCCCGTAAAACGGTTTCCCGTCGGGAGTGAGGAAAGCTGTGAGCGGCCATCCGCCTTGCCCGCTGACCGCCTGCACTGCCACTTGATAGCGGCTGTCGATGTCGGGCCGCTCGTCCCGGTCCACTTTGACCGCAATGAAGTGCTGGTTCACGATGGCGGCGATTTCAGGATCATCGTACGACTCACGATCCATGACATGGCACCAGTGGCACCACACCGCACCGATATCGAGCAGCATCGGCTTGTTTGCGCGCTGCGCTGCGGCGAAGGCCTCGTCGCCCCATTCGTGCCACTGAATGGGCTGGTGCATGGCTGACCGCAGATAGGAAGAGGAAGCGCGCGCCAGCGAATTGGTCGTCGTGGTAGTCATAAATTCCAGTCTATACGGAAGAGGGATAACAGGTGGCCCGAGATCCCCTTTTGTTCTACCCTGTGTTTGCCCGCGAACGGCTCCAGTACCGATCGCGAGCCCTCGCGAAAAGAGAGATTTAAAGACATCTCCCTCGTGGTTTGTTGCATCTCTGGACATACAATAGTTGGTCTCAAACAATTCGAGGAACATAATCCATGAAGCTGAAGGCGGTGAAGACTTCCCCTGCAGTCATCGCTGCACTGATTCTGGTGCTTACCTCAAATCCGCTCCATGCCCAGGACGTTCGCGTCGCGCTGTCAGGAAGCGTGACGGATTCTTCGGGCAAGGCTTTACCGAATGTCCAGGTCTCTATCAAGAACTTGTCCAACGGAGAATCGAAGCAAACGCAAACCGATTCCACGGGTCGATACAACGTGCCAGACCTTGCTCCCGGCGATTACGAGCTTTCGGCCTCTGCTGAAGGCATCGGGAATGCTGTCTCGAAGGTGACGTTGACCGCCGAGAGTCAGTCCGCCGCCAATTTAGTGTTGATGTCGCCTTCAGTTCCGGGAGCAAATCCGCCGGCTTCCGGGGCCGCCACGCAGCAAAATCTGCCCAATGCCCCCTCCAGCAGCCAAACTCAACCGTCGCTGGAAGACCTCGGCTTCTCGAAGTCTGAGCAGCGAGGCAACGCCCAACAGCAGGCACTACTCGACAAACGCACGCACATGCTGAAAATCCACCAACGCATGGGACTGATTACCACCATTCCGATGATCGCTTCCGTGGTGACCTCGTTCAATGCGGGAGGAAGGAGCGAGGGCACGGCTTCGCGGGATCTGCACGTGGCTCTCGGCGCGTTGACCGGAGATTTGTATGGGATCACGGCGTACTATGCCATCCGGGCACCGAAAATCCCCGGCACCGAAACGCGCGGCCCGATCAAAGTTCACAAGGTGCTGGCCTGGATCCACGGACCGGGGATGGTCCTTACGCCGATCCTGGGAGCGATGGCGTTTAGTCAGAAGAACAATGGCGAGAAAGTGCACGGCCTCGCCGCTGCCCACGGACCGGTGGCCATCGTTACTGCGGGAGCCTTCGGCGCGGCTCTAATTTCGGTTTCGGCCAAGTTCTAATCACGGCTATTGCTTTTGTTTGAGAACGCCGGGGATCGACCAAGATTAGCAACATTCTTATGAACTACAAACTGCTGCCAGTCATTGTTTTCGCCATCGCTCTTTCCGTCGCTTCCACGTTATGGGCTGCCGACCAGCAATGGGCGCTTAAGCAGAGCACGCTGGTCTATCACGTTTCTCACCCGCTGCACGAGACCGAAGGCAGGAGCCACGCGGCGCGGGGGAAGGGAGTCTGTCACGAAGGACAGTGCGAGTTTCTCATTGCGGTCCCAGTCAAATCTTTCGACTCCGGTGACAGCAACCGAGATTTGCACATGATCCAGGTTACGCGTGGCGCAGAGTTTCCCATGGTCACCGTCCGCACACGCCTGCCGGAATCGATGTCGACATCGCCCACGATTAAGGCCGACCTGGAGATCCAGTTCGCAGGGCAGACTGCGCGTTACACCCAGATTCCACTTGAGGTGACGACTCAGGGCAGTGACAAGCATGTGACGGGCACAATCCCGGCCACGCTTACCGATTTCAAAATCGATCCTCCGTCACTGCTGACGATGCCAGTGAAAAATGAAATTCCCATTCGCGTGGATATGACGTGGAGTCCGCAGTGAGCCTATCGGGGCTCTGCGAAGCCAGAGGAAGTGCGCAGTTTATCGGACGAGCGGATTTACCACTTCGATGTCTCCGTAATGTTGTCCTGCAGCCAAATCTTCGGAATACAGGATTGCAGCGCCGGAGCGCTCCGCAGCCTGAACCACCAGAGCATCCCAGAATGAGAGACTGTACCGGACCTGAAATTCGAGGGCGTGCAGCACCGATTCTGCAGTGTTGATAACGATTTCCCAGGTCAGGTAGTCCTGAATCAGCAAGCGAATGTCGTCGACAGGCAGGGGGCGAGCAACCTTGCGCTGGAGGTTGATGCATAGTTCCTGCAGGACCTGCGTGCTCAATACCCCGAGGCCTGTGGCCCAAAGGTCTTCGAGCAGGTCGCGGGCGCGTTCGTGCTTCTTGCCGGCAGCCCGGTCGTGGGCGTAGATCAGGATGTTCGTGTCAACGAAGCATTTTTCGGCCATACGCTACCGTTCATAGAGTTCATCGCGGGAACGCGGAGGAGTCCAGCGCAGACTCATTCCTTCACGCAAGCGGGCCAGAGCCCGTTTTCGTGCCTGCTCATAACCCCGCCGCTCCCGCACAATTCGCTGCAATTGCTCCCCTAATATGGCACTGATCGAAGTGCCGTTTTGCGCAGCAAGAATCTTGACGTCACGGATCAAACTGGCATCGAGTTTCAGGGTGATATTTGTTTTCATTGCCAATTGAGCCTAGCACATATTTACGTGCAGCACAAGTTAACGTGCTAACGGAGAGCCAGGTTAACTCCTATTCCCGGTGAGCTCCGTTAGCTGAGCAGTTTTGTCCTGATCACGCGGTAAAGTTCAATGGCGTCGTGCAGTTGCTGCTTCTCGATGTACTCACCCTCGGTGTGCGCGACGTGAATCGATCCCGGACCGATCAGCAGCGGTTCGCCCCAATGCGTTAGTTTGGGAATGTCAGTAGTGAAGGCGGCAATCATCGTCGGTAAGCCGTCGACCGTGCGCAGCCGCAGAAACGGAAGTTCCAAGGGAAACGTCACCTGGACCTGATTTCCCGCTGTCGCCAGAATCTGCTGCCGCAGATCACTCGAGGGCCCGACCAGCCGGTAAAGCAAGTCCGCATGCGCGTAGTCGGGAATCACGTTAGGCGCGCGTCCGCCTTCAATCAGCCCGATATTGAGGGTGCACGGGCCGACGTCAGGATCGGAAGGCAACGGCATCGCTCGCAGTTTTGCCAGTACCGGGATGAGCTTGTCGATTGCCGACTCGCCTAACTCAGGGTACGCCGAGTGTGCCGTGCGCCCGCGCGCCGTAACCTCGACCCGCAGAGTTCCTTTCGAAGCAAGTGCAATGCGATTCTCGGTCGGTTCGCCATTCACCAGGAAGCGGCATCCCGGCGAGGCATGCTCATTTGCCACATGTGCGCCCAGGCTGTCGCGTTCTTCCCCGACGACGAAGAGCAGCCCGACAAAGATGCCTTGCCGCCGAAGTTGCTCTGCGGCCGCGATCTGTGCCGCGATGATTCCTTTCGCGTCGCATGATCCACGCCCGTAAATCCGGCCGGCATCCTCAGATGACGCGATGAAGGGCGGTACCGTATCCATGTGCGTCGAGAAAACCACCGCCGGTTGTGCCTCCTCGGGAGCAGTCGCAAAGAGGTTGAAACGCCCTTCTTCCACCGGCATCTTCCTGGTTTGGTAGCCCAGACGGCATAATTCCCCGTATAGATAATTCCCAACCGCAGCCTCGTTTCCGGTGATCGATTCGATGTCGACCAGTTCGCGTGTGAGCATAACGGCGTCCATGGCTAAGGAGAATAGCAGACGACCTCGACTGGTCTTGTCAGCCTTCTGCCGGTTTCGGCAGCATTGTGTAATCTGGATGCGTGATCTCATCCGGCTCTCCGATACGTTCGTTTTTTCTCGACGGTCCCGCGGGGCGGCTCGAGGCCCTGCTCAATTCGGGCGCGGCGGATGCAACGTATGCTGCGGTGGTTTGTCATCCACATCCACTGTTTGGCGGGACGCTTCACAACAAGGTCGTCTTCCACACCATGAAGGCGCTGAACAGCTTTGGATTTCCGGTGCTGCGATTCAATTTCCGTGGCGCTGGACTAAGCGAGGGCGAGCATTCGGAAGGCGAGGGCGAAGTCGGGGACGTGCGCACCGCCCTCAATTGGCTGGACGCGGAGTTTCGTTTGCCCTTGATTCTCGCCGGATTCTCTTTCGGCTCGGCAGTCGGTTTGCGCGCAGCTTGCCCCGATGCCCGCGTCCGTGCCGTGATTGGCGTGGGAACGCCGGTGGTTCCGGTGGCCGAGGCGACGGAAGAACCCCGTGTGTACTCGTATGAGTTCTTGCGCGACTGCGTGAAACCTAAGCTATTCATCAGCGGGGCCCGCGATCAGTTTGGCCCGAGAGCAGAACTGGAAGCATTGGTTGCATCGGTACCCGAGCCGAAGAGGTTCGTCATCATTGAAGGCGCGGATCACTTCTTCGCCGGACGGCTTCACGAAATGCGCGAGGCGATTGAGCAGTGGGTCAGGGAAGTCATCATGCCTGAAAAGTCAGCGATCCGGTGACTGGCGGGAGTACGGGGAATTGTGCTCCGTTTTTTGCTGAGAGCCTAGAGCCGACAGCTGAGTGCTGATATCGCTCTTATAATCCTCCCCATGTCCGAGAGCGATCGCGAATCGTCGTTCCGCCAGATGCGGCAAGTTGCACGCGACATCTTTTCCGAGGCCTTAGCCAATGCCTCGATCAGCAAGGCTTTTGCACGGCATGTGAACTGCGATCGCAGCGTTCTCCGCGTGCGCGAAGATCTCTTTGACCTGCATTCCTATTCGCAGGTGCTGGTCGTATCGCTGGGCAAAGCCGCGCACACCATGGTCGAAGCGCTGGCCGGACAGGTTGGGGCATCGCTGGCGGGGATCGTCGCGACTCCGGTGGAGCCCCAGGCGCAGCTTCACGGATTCCAATACTTCCGCGGTGGACATCCTATGCCCAATGCAGAATCCGTTCGCGCTGCCAGCGCCATGCTGAAAGCGCTGGAAGCGCTGCCTCCATCGGCGCTCGTGATTTTCATGCTGAGCGGCGGCGGTTCGTCGATCGTGGAGAAGCCCATCGATGGCGAGATCTCGCTCGACGACCTTATCGCAACCTACTGGGCGCTAGTGCACTCCGGCGCGCCCATCGCCAAAATCAACACTGTGCGCAAACATCTGTCGGCCGTGAAGGGAGGAAGGCTGGCAAAAGCAGCTTTTCCCGCGCAACAGGTGTCGCTGCTGGTTTCCGATGTTCCCGACAATGCGCTGGACGCCTTGGCCTCCGGTCCGACCATGCCCGATTCGACGACCGTCGAGGACTGTTACAGAATCGCCGAGAAATACGATTTGCTGCAGCAATTCCCGCAATCCACGCGTGAACTGTTTGAGCGGCGAGCTTTGGAGGAGACTCCCAAATCGGATGATCCCGCGTTTCAACGCGCCCGGTGGTGGACTGTGCTCTCCAATCAGACCGCGGTGGAAGAAGCTGGTGCCGCCGCGGAACGCGCCGGCTTCATCGTTCACGCGGATAACTCTTGTGACGACTGGGACTATGCCCGCGCGGCGGATTACCTGCTCGACCGAGTTCGGGCATTGCGAAAACAGTTTTCGCCCGTATGCCTGATTTCAGGCGGAGAAGTCACCGTGAAAGTCACAAACGGGGGCGTGGGAGGGCGTAATCAGCAATTCGTGCTGGCGTGCGCTGAAAAGATTGCCGGCGAAAATATCACCGCGCTCAGTGCCGGAACCGATGGAATCGACGGGAATAGTCCGGCCGCTGGAGCACTGGCGGACGGCAGCACCGTCGAGCAGGCTCGCGCCGCCGGACTGGATATTGTCGCCGCGCTCAGTAATTTTGACGCGTATCCGCTCTTCTCCAAGCTCGGAGATGCGATTGAGATTGGCCCGACTGGAAACAACTTGCGGGATTTGAGAATACTGCTGGCGTATTAGACGTGCTGGCCAGCAGTGCAATCCGCGTTTCTGCTGGTGTTCGCGTGATTTGCGCACGTGGAGACAACCGAGACCGGCTGTCTCCACATGAGCGCAATCTAGGCGGTCTTCTGCAATTTGGCCATGGCGTCGTCCATGCTGCGCTTCATCTCGTCCGCCGACAAATCCTTCGTGTGTGTGGCAATCGACCATTTGTGCCCGAACGGATCTTTCAACTTGCCGTAGCGATCTCCCCAGAACTGATCCATCACCGGCATTTCGACCTGAGCTCCGGCTTTCACTGCGCGATCGAACGCGGCATCGACGCCATCGACGTAAATGTGCAGACCCATGGGTGTGCCGCCAACCGACTCCGGCGAAAGCGATCCGAACTCGGGGAATTCGTCTGCCAGCATGAAAATAGAGTCCCCAATCATTAGCTCGGCGTGCATGACTTTGCCATCGGGGCCTTTCATGACACCTCGTTCCTTGGCTCCGAAAGCCTGTTTGTAGAATTCAATCGCACGGACCGCGTTGCGGACGGTCAGATAAGGGGTGAGTGTGTGATAACCATCGGGAATCGGCTTTACCGGCATAAATAAACTCCTCAGAGTGAATTCGCGGTAGGCAGTTTACATCAAAAATGAGGTTAGGGTTTTACCCGGGAAAGATATGAGGCCAGAAAGGAAAGAGAAACAAAACAGTGGGGAGACGTTTAGAAGAATTGGGTGACGCCCTCTTCCATGACCACCACACGATCCTTGATGCCAGCCGCTCGCGCTTCCTCCTCGAGCAATTGCAACGGTTCGTCCACCGGCTCGTGGGATAGCCGGAAGGTGCCGTAATGCATGGGGACCATCCAGCGTGACTTGAGATCGAGGAACGCGCGCGTGGCATCGGCCGGGTTGGCATGGACATTGCGGAACTGGGGAGGGTTGTAGGCGCCGATCGGCAGCAGCGCGAGTTCCGGCGCGAGGCGGCGTCCTATCTCGCTGAATCCGGCAAAATATGCTGTGTCTCCAGCGTGATAGACCGAGTGTTTGCCCGCTTTCAGAACGAAGCCGCCGTAGCCGCGGTGAGAATCTTTGAGAATACGTGCGCCCCAATGCCGCGAGGGAACATGCGTCACCTGCAGGCATCCATGGCGCGAGGTCTTCCACCAATCGAGTTCGATGATTTCGGAAAAGCCAAGGTCGGATACCAGATCGGAAACGTGTGTCGGAACAATGATCGCCGGAGCCACGCCGCGCGTCCGCAGATTGTTCTGCACAATCGCCCGCAATGAGGGGCGATGCAGATGATCGAAGTGGGCGTGCGACACCAGTACCAGATCAATAGGAGGAAGATCAGCGATACGCAGCCCCGGTCGACGCAGCCGTTTCAGAACAAAGAGCCACCGGGCAAAGTTCGGATCGATGACGACGTTCCGTCCGCCAATCTGCACGAAAAAGCTGGCGTGCCCGATGAACGTGATGCCAAGCTCGCCGTTGGTTACAAGACGCGGCTTGTGGATTTCCCCAGAGCGAGGAGTTACCGCCGAGTGCCGTACCAAACGTCCAAACTGGGTAGCGCGTTTGCGAAGCGCGGGATTGCGCAGCGTTTGCTTGATCATCCTGCTACAGGTCCCTAGGTCGGAACTGAAGCCAGTCCCAGCCTCATAATAGCCATTTTGTCCGCCGACCTCGCAATAACCAAGGCGATTCGGCAGCCTTTTTCACCAAACTGTAATATTAGATGAACATAGCACTGTAAGGGCTGTATTTTCGACTTTCCCACGAGTACCGCCGTAATGGCGGGATCATAACCTGATAGTAAAGAACCCAAATCCTAACTAAGCCGGGCATTGGAAACCGGTTTCTACGGAGACTTCTTTTTCACCATTCTCTCCGTTGGTCTCTCTGCAGAAGCGCGCCCGAACTACTCATTTTGTAACTCCGAAGTCTGATGCTTGACCTTCTTTACGCCCCTCGTATCTAATCCGAAAGCGTTCCGTTTGTATGGTTTCGGAAGAAAAGGAGAACGTTCCACATGCGCGTTGCGTTTCTGGGATTAGGCATCATGGGGCAGGCCATGGCTACGAATCTGGTCAAAGCGGGCCATGAAGTAACCGTTTGGAACCGTACTCCGGGCAAACTGGTCGAAGGTGCCGGGGTGGCTCCGACGCCGGCAGCCGCGGCGCAGGGCGCCGAAGTCGTGTGGCTCTGTGTTTCCGATACAAATGCCGTCGAAGAGGTGATTTTCGGCAAAGATGGAGTGGAAAGATCTTTGGCGGAAGGGGCAATTATCGCGGATTCAAGCACGATTTCTCCTTCGGCGACCTTGAAGTTTGCGGAACGAGTTGCGGCCAAAGGCGTGGCTTGGGTGGACGCACCCATGACCGGATCAAAGATCGGCGCACGCGATGGGACCTTGGTGTTCATCGTAGGTGGCGACGAGGCGGCGATCGAGCGATTGAAGCCACTGTTTGCGGCCATGGGGAACAAAATTTTCCGGATGGGCGAGACCAGCAAGGGACAGGCTACCAAGCTGGCGATGAATTTACAGATCGCAATGATTTTCGAGGGCTTTGCGGAAGCGCTGACTCTGGCGACCAAACTCGGTGTCGATACGAAACAACTGCTCTCGCTCATCGAGGCGACCATGGTGCGGTCGGGGGTGGTGGAGTATAAAGGCCCGTTTATTCTGCAACGCGACTTTACTCCGAATTTCCCGCTTCGCTTGATGCACAAAGACATCAAGCTCACGCTCGAGGCTGCGAAGGAAGCGCGGGTCAAGTTGCCCGGCCTCGAAACCGTCGAAGAGATCTATGAAATGGCGACCGAAGACGGCCATCAGGATCTCGACTACGCTGCCACGCTGACTCTGCTCGAGAAATGGGCCGGCGTCCAGGTAAAGGGGCAGGCGGCATAGTCGCAGCCACTCATTAACCGGAGACGCCACGCCGCGCGTGTAGGGTGTGCTGGTCGAAGCAGAGTACCGAACCGTTACCACGGTAATCCCGAAATCCCGCCTATTACACAAGTATTACAGTTCCCGGGTCGGTTTCCCTGATAGGTTAACTCAAGTTTTTGCATCCCACACTATAGGAACGGGGACCCTCCTTGGAAATGCAACTCGAAGATCTGGAAAAAACACCAGCCGCAAAAGATGAGATCAATTGGGTAACGGCGATCTTCATGGGCCTGTTTCACGTCGGCGCCGTGGCGGCTCTTTTCTTTTTCACGTGGAAGGCTTTGCTGGTCGCGCTGGTGCTGTGGTGGATTTCCGGCAGCCTGGGCATTGGCATGAGCTATCACCGGCTGCTCACTCACCGCGGGTACAAGACTTACAAATGGGTCGAGTATTTCCTGACGTTCTGCGCCACGCTGGCGCTTGAAGGCGGGCCGATTTTCTGGGTGGCCACACACCGCATTCACCATCAGTATTCCGATCAGGATGGCGATCCGCATTCGCCGATTGACGGCAAGTGGTGGGCTCACATGGGATGGATTCTCATGGGCAAGTCCATGCACCACGATACGACCACGCTGGCCCGCTACGTTCCTGACCTCGCGAAGGACAAATTTCACGTTTGGATCACCAAATATCATTACGTTCCGCAGATTGCGGTGGGCATTGCGCTGTTTGCCATCGGAGGCCTGCCCTGGCTGCTTTGGGGTGCGTTCCTGCGCACTGTCGTCGGGCTCCATGCGACCTGGCTGGTGAATTCGGCAACGCATTCCTGGGGTAAGCGGCGGTTTGCGACGCGCGATCTTTCAACCAACAGCTGGTGGGTGGCTTTGCTGACTTTCGGCGAGGGATGGCACAACAATCATCACGCTCATCCGACTTCGGCGGCGCACGGATTCAAGTGGTACGAGATCGATACGAACTGGTATGGCATTTGGACACTGCAGAAGCTTGGGCTGGCTTGGGATGTGAAGCGGGTGAAGTTGGAGGAGATCGAGCAAGGGCTGGTTGCGGCTCCGAACGGGCGGCTGATTACGCCGGCTGCAACAGCCGAGTTCTGGGTGGCCGGAGACTAGCGGCACTTATTACGGTGTTTGGGCAAGCCCCGACCGCGGTCGGGGCTTTTTGTTTGGCGCCGACGCTGTAAAATCGGCGTGAAGCCATGCGCATTACGAGCCGCCGCGGAACGATCGTCTTCTTTCTATGCCTGGGCATCGGTCTGGTTGCGCTTGCCGTCGCCCTGAACGTCGGCTGGATCATTCTCAACTGGCGGGAGGGTGTGCTGCTGCTTTTTGGCATCATCTTCTTTGCATTGATCATTGCCGGCATGGTGGTCAACACCATCTTTCTGGTGCGCGAACTGCGGCGCAGCGAACAGCACGACAGCTTTATTAATGCCGTCACTCACGAACTCAAGACGCCGATCGCGTCGATTCGCTTGCACTTGGAGACTCTGCAGCGCCGCGACCTACAAGAGAGTCAAAAGCAAGAGTTCTATCGCCTCATGCTGAGTGATGCGGACCGGCTGACCGAAACGGTAGAGCAGGTCTTGCGGGCTGGGCGCGCCGGAGACAAGAAAGCGGGCCGGGAGAAGTCAGAAGTCGACTTCCGTCAACTGGTCCGCGACTGTATGGAAGCGACCCTAACGCGACATCATCTGCAGCCGGAGGCGCTTCGTTATGAAGAGGTCTCGACCAACGGCGGCGGATTACAGGTACGGGGAAGCGCCGAGGATCTGCGTACCGCTATCTTCAATGTGCTCGACAATGCGGTGAAGTATTCGGGCGAAAACGTAGATGTGCGGGTGCGGCTGGAAACTCCCGACGAGAAGAAAATCGTGTTGCGCGTGAGGGATCAGGGCGTGGGCATCCCTCCAGAAGACGTGAAGCGAATTTTTAAGCGCTTTTATCGGGTTGCGCATCGATCCATGACGCATGTCAAGGGAACGGGGCTGGGGCTGTTCATCGTGAGAGCGATCGCGAAAAAACATGGCGGCAAGGTGTTCGCCGAGAGCGAAGGCGAAGGGCGGGGAACTACCATCATTTTGGAACTCCCGAGGCTGGCTTCATGAGCCGTGTTTTGGTAGTGGAAGACGAAGCTCATCTTGCCCAGGGACTGCGCTTCAATCTGGAAGCCGAAGGCTATGCCGCCGAGGTGGTCGGCGATGGCGAGGCGGCCACGGATCGACTGCTCGATCGGAATGAAAAATTTGACGCCGTGGTTCTCGACATCATGCTTCCGGGCAAAGACGGATTCAGCGTGGTCTCGGAATTGCGGGCCGCGCGGAATTATGTTCCTGTGCTGATGCTGACGGCTCGCGGGCGGCCGGAAGATGTGTTGAAAGGATTCGCCTCGGGTGCTGACGATTATCTGGCCAAGCCCTTCGATCTATCGATTTTGTTGGCGCGTCTGCAGGGATTGTTGCGGCGAAGTAAGTGGACGCGCGGACAGCCGGCTACAAACTCTGGCGAACGGGAAGCAGATGCGGTTGGCGTCAGCGATTTCAGCACATTTTCATTCGCGGGAAAGACTATCGATTTCGGCGCACTCGAACTGCGGTCGGGAGACAGCACAATTCACCTGACGCTGATGGAAGCGGAACTGCTGCGGCACTTGGTCCGCAACGACGGAAAGATCGTGTCGCGCAAGCAGATTCTCGAAGAAGTCTGGGGGCTACATGAGGACACCGACACGCGGGCAATCGACAATTTCGTGGTACGTCTGCGGCGTTATCTGGAGGATGATCCGGGGCATCCCCGTCATTTGCTGACAGTGAGAGGCGTAGGCTACAGGTTTTTCGCGCAACCTGAAGAAAAGTAGCCGCTCCAAATCTCCCTAAGCCCGGCACAACTCGGCCACCAATACCTCCCTGCGCTCGATGGCGATCTGGTCGAGGCGGCGGAGAACCATGAGATAAAGGGGGATTGAAATCGCCGAAAGTGCCAGAAACAAGAAGACCGCAATCCACAGATTTTTGTAGAACCGTGCCACGGCAAAGACTGCGCTACCCACGCCGACAATCACGATTTGCACGCCCAAGCTGGCAAGAACTGTAGTCTGAGGGACGTTCTGGCGTCCAAAGGTGGCAAAATCGCGCTTCTTCGGCGCATAAATGGAAAGCAGGTTTCCTGCGGTGAAGTTCAACGGCGCAGCGAACAGAAGTCCTGTCGCTGTGGCGATTGAAACAGCAGGATCGGGTGCACCGTAGAAGGTTGTGACTGCGATCCACGCGAGGGCGGTGTTCGCGATGAGAATGCTGGCGTGCACCAGATTCTTGCCCAGCATGATTGCCCGGAAATGCACCGGAGAAGAATAGAAGAACTGAATCCCAGTGGAATCTCCCCCAAAGCTGTTATAGATCAGGTTCGTCAGCACCAGCAGAGCGTAGGCAGCGGCTCCGGGGAACGCCATGTCCGGGGCGCGATGGAACAAACTCGAGTGCCGCATGGCATTCATCGGACCCAATCGGAATACCAGCAGCATGAAAATCGGCATGATGAGTGTAAGCAGCATAGGACCGCTGCGCGCCAGATAACGCACTTCTTTTTCGAATACCGCCGAGACCGGCTGAGGGACACCGGGCAGATCCCATCCCATTTGCGGTGGTTGGACTTGGGTCTGGACCGGCCGCGCGTCGGCTTCACTGAGGTTCTCGCCGCGAAACTGGCGGCGCAGACGCAAGTGCAGCAAAGATCCGACCGCTATCGTCAACGTCCCCAAAAACAAAAGGGACGTGAAGCCGACGGCGTATTCCGAGTGCGAAACCTGCGCAATCGCGTCACCTGCCAAGCCGGGCGGCAGCGCGGCTTGGATGCGGGCACCGATCACGACTGCCCGCCTCAACTCTGGCCGCGGCCGTCTCTGCAGACGCTGCATTGTGGGTCCGATCAGCTGAAAACTCAGCATGAAGAGGATGAATAGAACTCCCAAAATTTCACGCGTGCGGCGCTGTGCCAACCAGCGTTCCAGCCAGGCGAATGCGGTCTGCATCAGGACGAGGTTGAACACTGCAAAGGTGGCAAGAACAAGCAGGGCCCATGGAAATAACAAAGGGCGCGCGATGCTGACGCCGAGCAGAATTCCAAATAATCCGACGGTACCCAGTGCGCTGGCGGGATCGAAGTACCCGTACGCCAATCGAACCAAAAAAAACGAGCGGTAGGTTAGAGGGAAGCGTAACAGGTCAGACGAATCCGGATTGTTGGTGAAGGCAGTCGCCATCAGGGGAAAGACTTGCCAGAAGAAAAAGACTGGCCACAGAAGAACGGGAAGGAACTCAGTCTTATCTTGCGAAACGAACCACCAGGAGAAACCGGTCGCTGCGGCAAAACCGCCGAGGCCGCCACAGGCGAAAGCAATGGTGACGATGACGCGGGAGGCGAGTTCCATCTTGCCGCGCTTGCTGCGCAAGCCGTTGACAAACATGCGCCAGCGGAGTTGAGCGATGGTGGAGATTTGTCCGGGAACACCTTTGGGAGAGGGCATTTGGTGTTTCCCATTCTTGCACAGGTAAGGGCATGACGCATTACCTTGGAAAGTCTTTCAATCTCACGCTTTCCGCCAGCTGGCCGATGCTGATATGTATCGGGTCACGACTGATTTGATCCGGGGG
>Ga0307478_10001740_pt1 | contig 18236 bp, 14 predicted proteins | sample atmos_gasesECM4C_2_FD_203713 | JGI IMG/M metagenome (GOLD analysis project Ga0307478, IMG submission 203713) | Hardwood forest soil microbial communities from Morgan-Monroe State Forest, Indiana, United States - atmos_gasesECM4C_05 | ecosystem: Environmental > Terrestrial > Soil > Temperate... | reverse complement strand
CCGCGGGAACACCGTTCGCTACGAGTTGGCGGACTTCTTCGATCCAGCCCGCGCGAATCATGGCATCGATGCGCTCGTGAATGTGGTGGTACAGCGCTTCGCGCGGCGGCTGTAGCCCGAGCTTGATGACTTCGTAGCCGCTAAGAGGTTCGCGCCCGCTGCGATGGATTTCGCCGACGGTCTTGCCGGTGGCAAGCCGCATTTCGATTGCGCGAATTATTTTTTGCGTATCGCGCGGGCCGATCCGCGCGCCCGCCTCGGCATCCAGGCGCGCGAGCAGGCGATGCAGATACTCTGCTCCGCGGTCTTCCACCGCCGCGCGCAATCGCTCGCGCAATTCTTCGGAGCGCAGCGGTGCTTCGGCCAGTCCTTCGAGCAGGGCGCGTAGATAAAGTCCGGTGCCCGCAGTTAGCACGGGATTTTTCTCGCGGCGACGCATATCTTCCAGAACTTCGAGGGCGCGGCGGCGGTATTCTCCGGCTGTGAAGACCTCTTGCGGCTCGACCAGATCCACGAGGTAATGCGGAATGCCACGCTGTTCAGCGATGGGAACTTTTGCGGTGCCGATATCGAAGCGGCGGTAGACTTGCGTGGAGTCACAGACGAGGATCTCGCCGCCCAGCCACTCGGCCAGCGAAATTCCCAGCGTGGATTTGCCCGAGGCGGTCGGCCCCAGAATCACTAGGAGACGCGGCAGCGCCGTCATCCCGAAAATTTCCAGTAACGCAGCAGCAGGACGAGCAAAACCAGGGCCGCCAGCAGGAGAGCCCCCACGACTTGTGTGCGGCTGAGTTTCATGGCGAATTACTGCGCGTTATTGATGGGGATATTATAGAAGAAGATGAAGCGCAGTTCGATGTAGGGCCGCTTGAACTGCGGAGGCAGTGGGTCGAACGGATTCGTGGTGCGAATCGCGGACATCGCCGCGGTGTCCAAAGGATCTTTGCCGGAAGTCCGCTCCAGGTTGAAATTCTCCGACGGGAACGAGCCGTCGCTATTGATGCGGAAGGTGATCGCTACAATCCCCTTGTCACCCATGTAAGCGGATTCAGGCATCACCGTGTACCAATTTTGCTTCACGCGCGCGACCAGCCGCGCGATGTAGCTGTTAAAATCCACCCCATCGGTCGGCGTTAAGATCGTGACGGCGTTGCCAACCTGCCCGCCTCCGCCTCCACCTCCGCGCCCACCGCCCCCGCCGCCAGCGCCTCGCGGAATGCTCCCGCCGGCGCTATACGTTCCACTCCCGGCGTGCTTGACCGCATCGTGCAACTCGTCGTCCATCGCTTTACCCGGCGACGAGTTCGATAACCCGAGATTCAGGTGGCCGGGTACCGGCTGCGGCGCAGCAGGCAAAAGACGCGACGGCGATGGCGCAGAGTCCACAGGCGGCGTAGCAGCCGTAGGCGGAGGCGGCGTCCGATTGGGCTGCGGCGTAGGAGCAGAAGGCAAGTCCGAAGGCGGCCGCTCCGGGTTCCGCGCCGGCGGCGCTTCGATGGCATGTTCTTCGGGGCGTGGCGGCGCCACTTTATTCAATACTTTCGGGCTGATCTTGACCGCGGGGCCGGGAGGCGGCGAAGGCGCGCGCGAGAGTGCCCCGGCATCCGGGGGCAAGTAAACGATCCCTAGCTCCTTGCTGGCCATTTCGATTTCATCGCGCGTCGGGACGTGCGGCGGAAATATCTTTGGCAGGAACACGAGGAAGACGACGAACGCGATGTGCGCCGCCACCGAAGCGGCGCGGGTAATGGCGTTTTCCTTGGCGTCCCGCTTGTCTTCACCCTCGACGAGAAGATTGGCTTCGCCGGTCAAGAAAACGTCCGGCTCCACGACTTCGCGCAACTGCGCCGTCATTTCCGGCGGCTGATCGAACTTGTCGATCTCTTTCTGCTCGGGCCTTTCCACGAACGCCGGAACCACCACGCGCGAATCCAGAATGGCGATCGGAACGTGTTCGCCCCACGGTTCAATATTTTCAAAGGGCTTGGGGGCCATGCCGCGCGGAACCAGCGTGCGATCCACCAGCACACCCAGCGGCAGATGTTCGGGGATGGTGGTTTTGCCGGTAAGCGGCGGCGCGTCGGACAAATCTGAAGGCACGACGGTGCGGTCGTCCATGTACGTCGTGAGGCGGCGCGGCGGCTTTTTAGCCTCGCCGTTCTCGAGCGGGCGCACGTCGGTGGGCACAAGTGTCCGGGGGATCATTTCGTTTCCTGGGGACTGAGAGCATCCAGTTTGACGCGGCGGGCATGTTCCTGGATGCCTGCCATTACGCGATCGGCCAATTCCAGCGCGGCGCGGCCGGCAGCGCCATCCACGCGGGGAGGACGGCGGGTGCGCACCGCGTGCACGAACGCGCGGAGTTCGGCGCGCAACGGTTCTTCGGGAACTGTGGGAACTTTTTCAAAATTGATCTGCGGGAGTGCGGCAGGCTGGCCATTTGGCTCTGCGGCGGCCTGGTCTACACGCACACGCAGCAAATCCTGGCGCGTGAAATCAATCGAGACGTATTCGTGAGCCTGGAAGAAGCGCATCTTGCGGACGCGCTCGGTAGATACGCGGCTGGCAGTGAGATTCGCAACTGCGCCCGTCGCAAATTCGAGGCGCGCATGCGCGATGTCCACTTTGTCCGTGATTACCGGAATACCCACGGCCTTCAGGTCCGTCACCGGCGAATCCATGAGTGAAAGCAGAATATCGAGATCGTGAATCATGATGTCGTAGACCACGTCAATATCCAGGCTGCGCGGGGTGAAAACGCCGAGGCGATGGACTTCAAAGAACATGGGGTTGGCGACGATTTTTTTCACGGCAGTGACCGCGGGATTGAATCGTTCTAGATGCCCAACCTGCAGAATACGACTGGCGCGTTGTGCAGAAGCGATCAAACCGTTCGCTTCACCGACTGATGAGGCAATGGGCTTCTCAACCAGCACATCCATGCCCCAATCGAGCAAGCGGCAGCCGAGGGACGAATGCTCCTTGGTCGGGACGGCGATGCTCACCGCGTCAATTTTTTCCATTTTCAGCGCGTCAATATCGCGGATCACTCGCGTGGTGAATTCCGCGGCCACTTGCGCGGCGCGGGAGGCGTTGATGTCTACTACTCCCACCAATTCCACACCTTCCATTTCGGCCCACACCCGTACGTGATTGCGGCCAAATTCGCCGACGCCGACCACCGCAACACGTATGGGCTTCTCGTTCACGATTTCCTTTTAGACGCGGCTTTTTGCACTTCGCCGTCCGCGCCTGCGCCGCCGGCGGTTTCCGGCGCGAATGCCTGTATCGCGATGCCTGCTTCGTCCGCGGCGCGGATCAATTCGTCCCGGTCGAAGAGCAGGGTGCGGCGCGCGTCAATCGCAAGGGCCGTGGCGTTCGAGCGCTTCATCACTTCGATTGTGGCCAGGCCGATCACCGGCACGTCAAAACGCATATCCTGCTGCGGCTTGCTGACTTTCACGACCACGAGGCGCTGGCCGCCGGTGATACGGGCGGCGCGCTCGATGGTTTCGTCGGTGCCTTCCATTGCCTCGATAGCGACGCACGCGCGATCGCGCACGACGACCATTTGGCCCAAGTCCAACCCCGCAATCTGCCGCGCTACTTGCATGCCGTAGGCGATGTCCTGCGCTTCCGATTCATCCGGCGCGCGGCGGGTTAAGACTCCCGCAGCGGGCAGGAGCGTGCCGAGAAATTGCGTCGAGTCCACCAGCTCGATGCCCTCGTCTTCCAGGACGCGCGCGACCGCGCCGATCAGCGAGTCTGTGTTTTTGGCCGGCAACGACAGCAGCAATTTCGCCAAGCGCCAATCCGGGCGAATCGCGCTGAAAATTTTATTGTGCTTCACCTGACCGGCCATTACGGCGCGTTTCACGCCTTCCTGATGCAGCAGCTCGATCGTTTTGCTGAGCTCGCCCAGGCTCACCCAGTGCAAGCGTTTGGCGACGCGTTCGAGGCCCTGCGAAGCTTCTTCGCGAATTGCGATCACCGCCATCTCGATGCCGCGGCTGCGCGCGCCTTCGAGTACCAAAAACGGGAAATCGCCATTGCCGGCAATCAAACCCCAATCCGAATGGACCAGATTTTGTGTGTTGTTGGATTGCGCTGACACCATCACCCTATTTCGTCAGACCGCGGTCGGACGAGGCCGACTCGATAAACTGAACTAATGTTATGACGTCCTGGGAGTCCGCGAGGGTTCCACGCATTTTTTCCACGGCCTGGGAGGTGTTCAATTTCGAGCGCAACAGCAGGCGGTAGGCTTTTTCGATGGATTGAATGCGCTCGGAAGAGAACCCCTGGCGTTCGAGACCGACGCGATTGACGCCCAGGCAGCGAGTGCCGCGGGGCGCGACGATCTTGGAAAACGGCGGCACGTCTTGCGTGATCACGGTGTGCGCAGCGACGTAGGAATATTTGCCGATGCGACAGAATTGATGAACCGGGCAGAAGGCGCCGATCTGGGCATTGTCCTCGACGGTCACATGGCCGGCGAGCGTTGCGCCGTTCACGAATATCGTGGAATCACCGATCTGGCAGTCGTGGCCGATGTGCGCGTAGGACATGATCAGGTTATTGCTCCCAAGCCGGGTGGTGCCGCCGCCCTTCACCGTGCCGCGATTGACCGTGGAAAATTCGCGGAACTCGTTGCGGTCGCCTGCTTCCAGGGACACCCGCTCTCCCTTATACGTCAAATCTTGCGGATCGCCGCCCACTACGGCGAATGAGTAAACGTGGTTCTCGCGGCCGAGGCGCGCGGGGCCGTGGACGACGGCGTGATGCTCCAGGATGCAGCTCTCGCCCAATTCCACTTCATCGCCGACCACCGCGAAGGCACCGATTTTTACGTTCTTGCCGAGCTTCGCGGTAGAAGAAACAATTGCCCGCGGATCAATTTCGCTCATCGGGCTCACTCTTCGCGGCTCACTCACCTTGTTTACTCATCAAGCTTTTTCACCGGAACGCGCGCGGACATATTTGTGGATACCGCCGGAGTGCCATCGGGCCCCACATCCACCATCGCGCACATTAGCGTGGCTTCGGCGGCGAGTTCGCCATTCACGCGGGCCTGGCCTTGCACTTTGCAGAACGGCCCGCGAAACGTGATGACATTCACTTCCACACGCAATTGATCGCCGGGCACTACCGGCCGGCGGAAGCGCGCGCCATCAATCGCGGCCATGTACATCACTTTGTGGTCGCGATCTTCCACTTCCTGCAGCAGCAAAAGGCCCCCGATTTGCGCCATGGATTCGATGATCAGGACTCCGGGCATGACGGGCTTGCCGGGAAAATGTCCTTGGAAGAAATATTCGTTGATGGTGACGTTCTTGATTCCCACAATGCGCTTCTTTGGTTCCATTTCTTCGATGGCGTCCACCAGAAGGAACGGGTAGCGATGTGGCAGGATCTTCTGGATCCCGATACTGTCGAGGATCATCGTGTATTAGCCTCTGCTTGCGTTTTGTTTTGTACGCGAGTGATGTGGAAGCCGCTTGCGCGTGCTGCAGGCGCCGCTTGTGAATTGAGCCGCGCCCGTCGGGTCGTTCGTTCTTCGCGCCCAGCGCGGATGACCGCACCCACCCCACCGATATTAGCCGCCACGGCGCACATTTGCACCGGCGCGCAATCAGACAATTCTATACGAAACGCGAGCGGGTGGGAATCGCCCGAACCGCGGCGGCTCCAGATTTTCTCGCTTCTGGCCTTGCGTGACTATCTGTCCGCCAGCCGTCCATGACGACCGTCGGTATTTTGCCCACGGCCACCGATCCGGATTAGAATGTCCCGCGCCGACAATGAAGTACTTCTTCGCAATCGCTTCTCTGCTTGTTGCCATGCCCGCTCTAGGTCAAAACTACCTCGGCAAAGACCGCAGAGCCGAGACGGATTGCGGGGGTGTCGTTCACGGAACCGTCCTGGCACAAGATGGAAAGGCGTTGAGTCGGGTCAACTTGATCCTCGAACCTGTCGGCGACTACGACTACGTACTCCCACGCGCAAGGACGGACGAGCACGGACAGTATCGCTTTTCAAATGTTCCCTGCGGCACGTGGAGCGTCTTCGTTGACGATAAAGAAGCGGGTTATCCGCACTCGAGCCGGCTGATGAATTGGTACCTGTACGGCAGCGCGAATTCGGAAGTAAGAATCACGAATGAGAATTTGGACGCTCAGATGGACATAAGCGCGCCCCCCAAGCCAGGCATACTGCATGTGAATCTCGTCAACAGCGAGACAAAAGCAAAAATTGCGAAAATGGAAATTCGTGTAAGAGTTACGCCAAAGCGAGAGGCGCAATTTTCTTGCGGTGAATCCGTTACCTCGTGCGAGACCGATGATTTTTTGGTCCCTCCCAACCGAGATGTGAGATTGCACATCACGTCGAAAGGATTTCGCGAGTGGAAGGAAAGCTCAGGAGCCGGCAAACTGATCAGCGTTCCTGCGGGCAACGTGCTGACAATCGACGCGGAACTGGAGCCTATCAGAAACTAATTCTGCCATGAGGCAAATCCTACGCGAATTGCGCGCGCGACAAGACGCGATGGTGAAACTGCTGGGCGAATTTGTGCGTTGCGAATCGCCTAGCCACGATAAGGGTGCTGTGGATCGGTGCGGGGAGCTTGTGGCGCGGGAATGGAAACGGCGCGGCGCTAACTTGCGGATTCTGCGGCAGGCGCAGCGCGGGAATCACTTGCGCGCGGAAGTTTGGCTGGGCAGCGGGAAACCGGCCGGACAGATCATGGTGCTCGGGCACTTGGACACTGTGTATCCGCTGGGGACGCTTGCGAGGATGCCGTTTCGAGTTTCGGGAGGGCGGGCTTGGGGGCCTGGAACTTTTGACATGAAAGGCGGGCTGGTGTTGGCGCTCTTTGCCTTGGATGCTTTGCGTGCGGCGGGGATTGCGCCGGCGAAGCGGTTTGTTTTTTTGTGGACTTCGGATGAGGAGATTGGCAGCGAGAGTTCGCGGCGGGCGATCGAGCAGGAAGCGCGGCGAAGCGACGCGGTGTTGGTGCTGGAGCCGGCGTTTGGAACCGATGGACGCTTGAAAACACAGCGCAAAGGCGTCGGTGGCGCGGAAATTATCGTCACGGGGCGTTCGGCGCACGCCGGGATCGATCCCGAAAAGGGCGTCAATGCGGTGCACGAGTTGGCGCTGCAGATCGAGCGATTGATGCGCTTGAACGATCCACGCCGCGGGATCACCGTGCAAACAACCGTGGTGAGCGGCGGTACGCTTACGAACGTGGTGCCGGAACACGCGCAGGCGTCGGTGGACATTCGCTATGCGCGTTTGGCCGACGCCTCGCAGCTCAGTAAAAAACTGCGCAATGTGCGGCCCGTGCTCAAAGGCGCGCGCGTCGAATTGCGGCGCACAGGCGATCGCCCGCCGCTCGAACGTACTGCTGACGTGCGCAAATTATTCGCGCACGCACAAGCGCTGATGCGCGAAATGGGTTTGTCGCTCGGTGAAGCGTCTACGGGAGGAGGGTCGGATGGCAGTTTCACCGCTGCGTTGGGTGTGCCGACGCTTGATGGATTAGGCGCGGTGGGCGATGGCGCGCATAGCCCGCGCGAACACGTGTTGATTCGGGCGTTGCCGGAACGCGCTGCGCTGATCGCCGGGCTGCTGGCGACGTTGTGAAGAGATTTTGTAGCGGCGGTCTTCAGACCGCCATCGGTGTTGCGGCAACATCGATGGCGCAGCGAAGTGTGCCGCTACAAGATCGGGTTCGCGTGGATTCGCGGAGTTGAAAATCAATCGGGCGAGCTAGCGCACATCTTCGTGCTGGAGGAATACGATCGCCTGTTGCTGTAAATCGGAGTAATCGTCGTGCAGGGTGTCGCGCAGGGCTTGCTCGGTGCTGGGAGAGGTATTGATCGCGTCCATCAGGCGGCTGATGTCGGCTATGCTGCCGGTCTGAATGATGGATTCGATTACCGCGAGCGACCAGGCATACGCGAGCGCGGCAGAGCCGCCTGATAATCCCATCCACGATCCTTCGAGACTGCCGAGCGCGGGCAACGCGCCCTGGCTCCCGGCGTTTAGCAACTCTCCCGCGGAACCGATGGTGCGGCGCCCTTCCATGAATTGAGCGACTCCCTCTTGCAACCAAGTCGGCGCGCGATTATGCGTTTTCTGCCCGATGAAACTGTGCGTCAGCTCGTGCTTCAGGACGTGCGCCAGCTCCGGCGTCACGCTGGTAAGGCCCTGCACCGGGATGCGCATGCGACCGTCATTCAACGCGCCCACCCAGTTCGGCGCTCGGGTAATATCCGCAAAGCCCTGCTCGGTGTACAAAATCACGCCGACCGGCTCGGGCGGAGTAAAATCCAGCTCTGATTCCAGATCACGAAAATCGTCTTCCAGAACGTGCAAGATATCCCGGGCCAAATCGGGAGTCGCGCTGCCGTTATATTTCAAGACAAAGTGGGCGGTTTCGCCTTCGCGGTAGCTTTCTTCTTCGGCCTTGTCGCGTTCGGCTTTGTCGAGTGCGCGTTCCACGTCGGCGTCTGGACGCAACCTTTCCGAACGCTGCCACTCCGCTACGGCCTGGTCCATCTTGTTTGCGCCGTAGTAAGCCCAACCCATGAGTTTGGCGACGTCCGGGGAATCGGGCGCGAGGCGGCGAGCATGTTCAAGCGGGTCCATCGCAGCAGTGAATTGGCTTTGGCGCAAGTAAAGGACAGCGAGATTGAGCAGCAAACCCAAATTGTCCGGGGCGAAGCTCAGCGCCTCGCGGTAATGATCAATCGCGGAATTCGTGTCGCCCTTGCCGACCAGGAATTGCGCCGCGGCGTAATGCCCTGCTGCTACCTTGTCAATCGCGGTCGCACCGCCCGAGCGCGCGTTGACTTCCAATTGCGCCAGGTACGTGAAATCTATCGCATCGTCGTGAACGGTAAGCCTCGCCACCTCATCATACCCATGGACAGGGGTGACCTGCGGGGCGGAGACCGGCGGCTCGGATGACGCCTTCGCAGCGGACGAATAGCCGAAGCCATCACGGTCAATTCTGGCGACGATGGATTTGGGAATGGACATCTGCCCGGCGGGAGTGTCGTAGCTGACGTGGTCGTTATCTTCGGTAACGTTTGAGGCCACAATGCGGCGGCCATTCTTGAGCACAATCGTATCCGCAGCAGCCGAAGACACGGCCAGCAGCACGAGCGAGGAGATGAGCGCTACGGAACGCACACATGAATTTTATCAAGCCCGCTGGCTGCGGCAGCCGCGCTCCTTGCTGACCGATGCCCTAAGCGGTACAGTCGGGGCCATGCTGAGATTTTTGCGACTTTCGCCCAGCCTTCTCCTGGTCCTAGTCTGCGCGGAAGTGCTCAGTCTTCCTCACGCGGCGCGAGCGATGCAGCCGCAGCAGAATCCGCCGGCCGCATCTGCGCCTTCAGCCACGACGACAATTTCTCCCGCTTCCTCCGCGCAGCCGGTTCCCACCGACCCGCTGGCGCTTTATCAGGCGCTCACGGCGCTGCGCGCGGACGGAACGCGCGTGTACAACGTCCACGATTTGAATTTGCGCCGCGATGTGCTGAATTTTACGTTTGCGGAAGGCCGGCTCGCATTTCTGCAGCCGCTGGGCGGTCGCGTCACTGGAATTGTGTTCGCCGGCCGCGGACACGTGATCGCCACTCCGCACGAACGAGGCGAACGCCGGTCGCTCGCGCAGTTTCTCGGCGTCCCCATTCTCGATCTAAGTTTTTCGGCCGCGTATATCCGATTCACCGACGACACTGGCGTTGAAATTGAGCGGCAATTGAAACAGGGCGACGCCGAGTCCGCCGCCGATCCGGTGTTTGCGCAACGCTGGGACCCTGAAGTTGCGGCGCTGGGTCCTTCGCAATCGTTGCGCTTGATGACCGATCTGCTTTCGACGAATCCACTGCCATATTTCTACACGCTCCTGGATGGCGCCCCCGCAGGGCCGTTCGAGGTTACCGTGGACCAGCGCCGCAGCGAGCAAGTGCTGATCGGCCAGGTTCGCATGAACAACGGCGTCCCGGTGTACGACGTTTGGGCTCATTTTCCCACCGAGAATTCGACGCAGGATTCTCCCGAGGCTTTCGCGCCGCTGGATTATCGAGTGGATTCCACGATCGGCGAGGATCTCTCGCTGACGGGCAAGACCACCCTGCATCTGAAAACGCTGCGTGGGGGCGAACGCGTCGTCCCGCTGGAGCTTTCGCGCAACCTCAGCATCAGCGATATTCGCGGAGACGATGGCCAAACCCTTCCGTACTTTCAAAATGAAGAGCTCAGCCGACGCAACGTGGCGCGGCGCGGCAACGATTCGATCCTGGTAGTGCTGCCTGCGGCGCATTCCGCCGCGCAGGAATTTCATTTGGACATCAGTTACCACGGCAACGTAATCGCCGATGCAGGAAACGGAGTGGAATTCGTCGGTGATCGCGGCACCTGGTACGCTCACACGGACGGCACACATTTCGCTCAATTCGATCTGACGTTCCACTGGCCGAAGCATTTGACTCTGGTGGCAACTGGCGTCGAGAGCGATCCGCAAGAAAGTGTAGACACGAAATCCGGGCGCTGGCGCTCGGACGTTCCTTTCGCCACGGCCGGATTCAACCTCAGCGAATACAAGACGGCAGCCGCCACGGGCCAGCCTCAGGTGCAAGTCTTCGCGAACCAAGAACTCGAAAACGCCATTCTCGCGCGACTGCATATCAATTCCGCGAGCCAACCGCCGCCCAGCACCATATTCGATGAGAGCCACCCCGGCCGGATTGTCCAGCAGGTTCCCCCGCCGCCGGTGCCGCCCAGCCCTTCCGCGGCGCTCAAGCAAGTGAGCGGCGAAATCGCGGACTCCATTCGCTTCCTTGAAAAATTGAACGGCGATTTTCCTTTCAATCATTTGGACGTGACGCAAATTCCCGGCTCGTTCGGGCAAGGCTGGCCTGAACTGGTGTATCTCTCCACACTCGTGTTTCTGCCGCCCGATGCCACGGAGGTCGCGGGCTTGAACGCTTGGGCGCGCAGCGCCGCGCGCGACCTGATGCCCTGCCACGAAACAGCGCATCAGTGGTGGGGAAACGTCGTCGGCGCCGCCAGTTATCGCGACATGTGGATCCAGGAAGGCATGGCCGATTACCTTTCGCTGCTTTACGCCGATAACAAAAGACCCAACGAGCACATCTTGACCAAATGGCTGACTCATTATCGCGACGAACTCGTCGCCAGGATTCCCGGCTCGGATCATTCCATTGAAGATGTTGGACCGCTCGTCTTGGGCCCGCGGCTCGCCTCCGCGAAAATTCCCGACGCGTATGACACGGTGATCTACGGCAAAGGCGCCTGGGTGATCCACATGCTCCACGAAATGCTGCGCGATCCCGCCAGCAAGGATCCCGACGCGCGATTCCGCGACTTCCTGCGCGCGGTTCTTAGCGATTACCGATTTAAGGCGCTCTCCACGGAAGATTTCCAGCGCGCCGTCGAAGCACACATGACGCCTGCGATGGATCTCGACGGCAACCACAAAATGGATTGGTTTTTCGAACAATGGGTGCGCGGGACCGGGATGCCGCGGTATTCCGTGAAGTTCGAATCCAAAGAGCGCGGCCACGAATACATTGTCTCCGGAAGCCTCGAACAGGAAGGAGTGGAAGACGTCTTCACGGCGGCCGTGCCGCTGTACGCGACGCAAACAGGCCCCGGCAAACCTCAGCGCCTCGGCGTCGTAGTGACCACCGGACCCGAAACACACTTCCGCTTCGTCTCGCGCGTTCGCCCCTCACACCTCGTGATTGACCCGTACCTAACACTCCTCTGCCGCAAGGATTAGCTGGCCGCCGTTCGGCGAGCGTGGGGGGAATCCCGCGCACAATGGCAAAGCCCAGAGCCAGGGCCCGCGCGGCGAAAGTTTTCTGCAACCAGAATATATGTATATGCATCTATCCTGGCATGAGCGAATCATCGTTACCGAACCTGCCTTGCCTGTGCGCCAACTTCCGCCGCGCCTCGCGCGCAATTACCCAGCTGTACGAGGCCGCCATCCGCCCGTTCGGCATACGCGCCACCCAGCTCACGATCCTGCAAGTACTTTCACGTGCTGGTGATCTGCCCCAGGGCAAGCTGGGAGAAATCCTCGCGATGGATAGCACCAGCCTCACTCGCACGCTGGCGATCATGAAACGGCACGGGTGGGTCGCTTATCGCCGCGGCGAAGACCGGCGCGAACGCTGGGTATGCCTTGCCCTGGTAGGGAAATCGCAGCTCCGGCGCGTCGAGCCGGCATGGGAAAAAGTTCAAGCGCAATTGCGGAATCAATTGGGAGACCAGAAGTGGAAGAATTTTCTGGAACTTTCGCACGAAGTCACATTAGTGGCTACCACTCAAGGAGGATCGCTATGAAGAACTACGGGAAGTTGACCGGGGGGATCATCGTCGTGTGGTTTCTTTTTGCGCTGTTTACTTCGGCGGCGCATCTCTTCGAAAACAACGCCAATCGCATTGGAATTGCCGTGGCGATCGCGGCGGCGGCGCCGCTAATCGTGTTTTCGCTATGGTTCACGGCATCCGAGAGCTTTCGAAAATTCACAATGGCTTTGAATCCGAGAATACTGACTTCGGCACAGTTCTGGAGACTTATTGGGTTCACGTTCCCGCTGCTGGAGGCGCACCGCGTGCTTCCGGCGATTTTTGCGTGGCCGGCTGGATATGGCGACATGTTCATTGGTGCGACGGCATTTTTTGCGGCGTGGCAGCTGGCCGTTCCGCAGCGTCGCAATGGCTTTATCGCCTGGCAACTGCTGGGAATTCTTGATTTGGTGACGGCGGTAGGCCTGGGCACTACCGCAGGGCTGATTGACCCTCACGGAGTGCCGATGGCCGCGATGACGAGGCTCCCGTTGAGCCTGATACCGACTTTTCTAGTGCCGCTATTTTTCATTTTTCACGTGATCTGCATCGCGCAAGCGAGATCGTGGAAAGCCGGGGAGGTGAGCGCGAATCAATTCGCGCACCCGTTGCAGCAGCGAGCGGTTTAGAATTTTGTTTGGATGCGCAATGTGCCATGGCCGAGCACGAATGCGTCACCCGGATTAACTGGTTCAATTGGGGCTGACCAACATCCGTGCTCGGATTAAATTGTTCTAATGACTCGCCGCGCGGCAACATTTTCCTCTTCTTACTTTTTCTTCGTTCCGCCAGATTTTTTCCCTTTGACCTTGCGTCCTAGCGTCTGAGGTTTTATCCTAAGCGGTCGTAAATTTGCACACGTAGAGATTCGGATCTGTCCCTGCGCGGACGCAGGGTAATAGCAATCGTTAATCGCAAGTTAGCAATCCATAGAAACGCTGCACGTAACTGGCCGATTTTGTGGGGTCGAGCAACCAGCGGTTTCGCATTTTTTATGCCCCTTCGTTAGGCTCGCAAGCATCTATGACTATTTTCCTGGGGTTACCGCGTGGATTCTGAGGGCGCTGAAAGTCCAGTCCAGTCAACTTCGGCTCATCCGATTATTGAGCCGGGGCACACACTTGGCTCGGTAACAGACAAGATCAGTTCGATCGTGCTGGGCCGCGGCACGTCGAAGGGCTGGCTCTTCGGCTTTGCCATCGCTTTTTCCCTCCTGATGCTTCTGAACTTCACAGTTGGCTACCTGCTGATTAAGGGTGTAGGCATCTGGGGCATCAATATTCCGGTCGGCTGGGGCTTTGCGATCGTCAACTTCGTCTGGTGGATCGGCATCGGCCACGCCGGGACGCTGATCTCCGCGATTTTGCTGTTGTTGCGGCAACAGTGGCGCACTTCGATCAACCGTTTCGCGGAAGCGATGACGCTCTTCGCGGTGGCTTGCGCTGGCATGTTTCCCCTGCTGCATATGGGCCGCCCGTGGCTCTTCTACTGGCTGATGCCGTTGCCGAATCCCATGTGGTTGTGGCCGCAATTCCGCAGCCCGCTGGTGTGGGACGTCTTCGCAGTCTCCACCTACGCCACGGTCTCCCTGCTCTTCTGGTTTGTGGGTTTGGTTCCGGACCTCGCCACGCTGCGCGACCGCGCGAAGAACCGTCCCGCGCAAATCATTTACGGGATGCTGGCGATGGGTTGGCGGGGCTCCGCGGTGCACTGGTCGCGCTACGAGACCGCTTCCATTTTGCTCGCGGGCCTCGCAACGCCTCTGGTTGTTTCCGTGCATACCGTGGTGAGCTTCGACTTTTCCGTGGCGCAACTGGCTGGCTGGCACACCACGATTTTCCCGCCGTACTTTGTGGCCGGCGCGATCTATTCCGGTTTTGCGATGGTGATGACTCTCGCGATTCCCATACGCAAGTTCTACAACCTGGAAGATTTCATCACCATGCGGCACCTGGGCAATATGGCCAAAGTGATGCTTGCCACGGGGTTGATCGTCGCCTACGGCTACATGATGGAAACTTTCATGGCGTTCTACAGCGGCAATCAATTCGACCGCTTCGCCATCATCAATCGCTGGACCGGCCCATATGCGTTTTTCTACTGGATGCTGATCGCCTGCAACATCGTGATCCCGCAATGCATGTGGTCGCGCAAAGTCCGCAATAACGTCGCGATACTGTTCGTGATTTCGCTGATCGTGAACGTGGGGATGTGGCTGGAACGGTTCGTCATCGTGGTGATCAGCCTGCACCGCGATTTTCTGCCCTCTTCGTGGGGGATGTACTACCCGACGCGCTGGGATTGGGCCACCTACGTCGGCACGATTGGTTTGTTCTTGACGTTGCTGTTCCTCTTCATCCGCTTCCTGCCGGTGATCTCGATTTATGAAATGAGATCGTTGGTGGAGGAAACGGACCAAGAGAATCCCAAGAAATAGGAGCGGACGCACAGTTCGATGCCGCAAATTTTCCATCACAGCACGAACACTGTTTCGCGACTGAGCATTTATGGAGCCGTGTTCATCATCGCGATTTTGGGCGGGGTGCTGTATCGCATAGAATTGTCGCCATTCTACACGCGCGTGAACGAAGCTCGCGAACAGCCTGTTCCTTTCAGCCACAAGCATCACGCCGGTGAATTGGGAATTGATTGCCGCTATTGCCACACAACCGTGGAAAAATCTTCGTTCGCGGGCGTTCCGCCTACGCAGACGTGCATGACTTGCCATTCGCAGATCTGGACGAACGCGGCGATGCTTGAGCCGGTGCGCGCCAGTTACCGCGACGACAAATCCATTTCCTGGACGCGCGTGAACGCCCTGCCCGAATTTGTCTACTTCGATCACAGCATTCACGTGAGCAAAGGCATCGGCTGCACCACGTGCCACGGCCAGGTGGCCGAGATGCCTTTGATGTGGAAAGCCAACACGCTGTACATGGAATGGTGTTTGGATTGCCATCGACAGCCGGAAAAGTACGTTCGACCCAAGGAGAAAGTATTCGATCCGGGTTACGTGACGCCGCCGGATCAGCTCGAATTGGGCCGACGGCTCGTGAAGGAATACAAAATTCAAAGTTTGACCAGCTGTTGGACCTGTCATCGGTGAAGGCGAACTGAATAAAAATGAGCTCCGACTCTAATCCGATTCTTCCGACTTCCGTAGACCTCGCGGCCGTGCGCGCGAAACTCGCGCAGGAAAATGGCAAGCGTTTCTGGCAGAGCCTCGAGCAATTGGCCGAAACCAAGGAGTACCGCGAGTTCCTGGAAAATGAATTTCCGCACGACCCGGAAAAAGACCCGCAAGGCATCAACCGTCGCGACGTGTTGAAACTTGCGGCAGCTTCGGCTGCGCTGGCCGGCCTGAGCGCCTGCACCAAGCTGCCGACGCAGAAAATTGTTCCGTACGTGAAGGCGCCCGAGGAAATTGTCGCGGGCAAGCCGCTCTTTTATGCGACCTCCATGCCGCTGGCGGGAGTCGCCGCGGGGCTGCTCGTCGAAAGCCACATGGGCCGCCCCACGAAGATCGAAGGCAATTCCGAGCATCCCGGCAGCCTTGGCGCCACGGACGTCTTCGCGCAAGCGGCCACGCTGGGCCTTTACGATCCGGACCGCTCGCAAACGATCGAGCACGAAGGGCGCATCAGCGATTGGAGCGCATTCGTCACCGCGATGGGCAACGTGAAATCGCAACTCGCCGCAGGCGGCGCGGGGCTGCGCATTCTCACTGACACAGTCACGTCGCCGAGCCTCGCCGCACAGATTCGCTCTGTCCTGGCGGAATTTCCACAGGCCAAGTGGCATCAGTACGAACAGTGCGGCCGCGACAACGTGCGCGAAGGCATGCGTATGGTGTTCGGCAAGCCCGTCAATCCCGTCTATCGCTTCGACCAAGCCGACGTAGTCGTCTCGCTCGATGCCGATTTCATTTCCTCAGGCTCGGGGCACGTCCGCTACGCGCACGACTTTGCTAGCCGCCGCGCAATTGAAGGTCCTTCTTCCACGCTGAATCGCCTGTACGTTGTCGAGAGCATGACCACGAGCACCGGCGCCATCGCCGACCATCGCAAAGCGATCCGCGCTTCCGACGTCGAGGCGTTTGCGCGCCAACTTGCTTTCGCGCTATCGCTGCCCAATGTGAATGCCGGTGGCGCGGGTGCGGGCAAGATTCCCGCGGACTGGACGCACGCTGTAGCGAAGGATCTTTCCGCTCATCGCGGCAAGTCACTGGTGATAGCGGGCGAAGAACAGCCGCCCGTGGTGCACGCTTTGGCGTTTGCAATGAATGAGGCGCTGGGCAACGTAGATAAGACCGTTTATTTCACCGAGCCGATCGAAGCGAATCCGGTGAACGAACTCGAGTCACTGCGCGATCTGGTCAACGACATCAATGCCGGCAAAGTGGAATTGCTTTTCATGCTTGGCGGCGGGAATCCCGTCTACGACGCGCCTGTTGACTTCGATTTCGGCCCTGCACTGCTGAAAGTAAAAATGCGCGTTCACTCCGGCCTGTACTACGACGAAACCGCCGAACTGTGCCACTGGCATATTCCGGCTGCTCATTTCCTGGAAATGTGGGGAGACGCGCGCGCATACGATGGCACCATCGGCGTGATTCAGCCGCTCATTCAGCCGCTCTACGACGGCCATTCGCCTTGCGAGATTATTTCAGTTCTGACCAAAGATGCGGGCAAGCCCGCGCACGACATCATCCGCGATTACTGGCAGGGGCAGCGCCCCGAAAAAGATAAAGCTTTCGAAGCCTTTTGGGAACGCTCGCTGCATGACGGGCTGATGGCCGGCACTGCGGTCACCACTCCCGCCGGATTGAATCAAGGGCGCGTTGCGATTTCGAACCAGGCTCAGAGCGCGCCGGAAGGCCTCGAAATCGTTTTCAAGCCCGACCCGACGATATTCGACGGCCGCTTCGCCAATAGCGGTTGGCTGCAGGAATTGCCCAAGCCGAATACGCGGCTCACCTGGGACAACGCCGCGATGATCAGCACGGCCACCGCGCAACGCCTGGGCCTCGAAACGGGCGATTATGTATCGCTCCAGGTTGGCGGGCGCGAAACGAAAGCAGGAGTCTTCATCGTTCCCGGCCACGCCGATGATTCGATCACGCTGCACCTGGGCTACGGGCGCCGCCGGTCCGGACACGTCGGCACCGGCCCCGGCTTCAACGCCAATTTTATCCGTACATCCGTAACGCCGTGGATCGCCACGGGCCTGAAGATGCAAAAAACCGGCGACAAATATTATTTCGCGGTCTTCCAGCACCAGTACGTCATTGATCACGACGGGCACCCGCCAGTCGAGAAAGAAGCCGTCGAAGAAGCGCGCCGCGACCTGGTGCGCATCGCGACGCTCGACGAGTACCGGCAGAATCCCAATTTTGCCCAAGACCCGCGCGAAGAAGCCACCAAGGGACTTACGCTTTATCCCGGCTACAAGTACGAGGGCTATGCGTGGGGCATGTCCGTGGACCTGAATAAGTGCGTGGGCTGCAATGCCTGCGTGGTCGCCTGCCAGTCGGAAAACAATATTCCCGTCGTCGGCAAGGAACAGGTGATGAAGGGCCGCGGGATGCACTGGATCCGCATTGACACCTATTTCCGCGGCGACATTGACGCTCCCGAAACCTATTACGAGCCCGTGTTGTGCATGCATTGCGAAAATGCGCCGTGCGAAGTGGTTTGCCCGGTTGGCGCGACCGTGCACAGCCCCGAGGGCCTGAACGAAATGGTTTACAACCGCTGCGTGGGCACGCGCTATTGCTCGAACAATTGCCCGTACAAAGTGCGGCGGTTCAATTTCCTGCTGTTCTCGGACTACACCACGCC
>Ga0307478_10001738_pt1 | contig 18242 bp, 15 predicted proteins | sample atmos_gasesECM4C_2_FD_203713 | JGI IMG/M metagenome (GOLD analysis project Ga0307478, IMG submission 203713) | Hardwood forest soil microbial communities from Morgan-Monroe State Forest, Indiana, United States - atmos_gasesECM4C_05 | ecosystem: Environmental > Terrestrial > Soil > Temperate... | reverse complement strand
CGCCGCGGCGGACGCCCCTACAGCAACCTTTCTGCAGCTAAGCTTTTTGGGCCTGGCGGCGGAGGAACGTGGGGACGTCGAGATCGTCCGAAGGCATGTCGTGAATCACTTCGCTGACGTTCCGCGCGACTTGCTGAACGACGTTCGTCTGCTCGGGAGCTATGGGAGCGTTCTGCTCGCGGCCTGATTTCCACGTCTTCGGCAAATAGGACGGACGGGTGTGCGTCTTGCGTCCAGCGACTTCGCGAAAGCCCGCGGCGATCACAGTGATCTTCACGGATTCCTTCATGGCGTCGTCCTGCACGGCGCCGAAAATGATGTTCGCATTTTCGTGAGCTGCTTTCTGGATCACGGACGAAGCCTCGTGGACTTCCTGCAGGCTCAAGCTTGACGAGCCGGTGATGTTGATCAAAATTCCCTGCGCGCCCTGGATGCAGTTGTCTTCGAGAAGCGGGCTATTGATGGCGCGATTGGCGGCGTCCACGGCGCGGTTCGAGCCGGTAGCTATAGCCGTGCCCATCACGGCGTAGCCCTGGCCGGACATGATCGTTTTCACGTCGGCGAAGTCGCGATTGATGATGCCGGGAATCGTGATGATGTCGGATATGCCCTGGACGGCCTGGCGCAGAATGTCGTCGGCGATGCGGAAGGCTTCGAAGAAGCTTGTGCCGTGCTCGACGCAATCCATCAGGCGCTCGTTGGGGATGACGATGACGGTGTCCACGCAGCCGATTAGCTCGGCGAGGGATTGCTCGGCCTGCTGCATGCGGCGCTTGCCTTCGAAAGCGAACGGTTTTGTGGCCACGGCGACAGTGAGCGCGCCGAGCTCGCTCGCAAGATTCGCAACGACGGGCGCGGCGCCGCTGCCGGTGCCGCCGCCGAGACCGGTGGTGACGAACACCATGTCCGCGCCATCGAGAGCTTCGAGGATTTTTTCCGTGTCCTCGAGCGCGGCTTTGCGGCCCATCTCAGGATTGGCGCCTGCGCCCAATCCCTTTGTGAGTTTCGCGCCAAGCTGCAGCTTCACGGGCGCCTGCGACAGTTTCAGGGCCTGCAAGTCCGTGTTGGCGGCGATGAATTCGACGCCTTCCACTTTGGCGCGGATCATACGGTTGACGGCGTTGGAACCGCCGCCTCCCACACCGATCACTTTTATTTTCGCGCCGTTCTGCGCTTCTTCGGCAAATGCGACTCTCAGTACGTTTTCTTTCGGCGTCATGCTTTCCTCCCCCAGGGTGAAATCAATTCTCAGTCCAGATGTTTGTGCTCCGCACTCAAGCGCCCGCAAACATGCTCTTCAGTTTTCCTACCCAGCCAGTGGGGCGTGTTCCGGCGAGGCGCCGCGTGCGCGCCCCGTACAGAATCAAGCCCACGGCTGTTGAATACTCGGGCCGGGAAGCCTCTTCGCTCATCCCCGCGAGCCCACGCGGCACGGCCACGCGCACCGGCAGGTTGAAAACCCGCTCGGCCAGCTCGAGAAGTCCACGGAGATGCGCCCCACCACCCGTGAGAATAATTCCGGCGGGGATTTGCGATTCGAGACCGGCGCGGCGCAACTCGTCGCGAACGAGCATCAGGAATTCCTGCGCGCGTGGCTCGACAATATCAGCAAGCATGCGAGAGAACACGGTGCGCGGAGGACGGTCGCCCACGCTCGCAATTTCGATCGGAGAATCCTCGGTCAAGAGCTCGCGCCACGCGCAGGAGTAGTCGCGCTTCAATCTTTCCGCTTCAGGGATTGGCGTACGCAGGCCAACGGCCAGATCGTTCGTGAAATGGTCGCCGCCGACGGGAACAGCCGCGGTGTGGCGCACGACGCCTCCGGTGTAACCGATCATTTCCGTGGTGCCGCCGCCGATATCGAGGAGGCACGCGCCGAGCTCGCGCTCGTCCTGCGTCAAGCACGCTTCGGCGGAGGCGAGCGGCTCGAGCACCGTGTCGTCCACGCGCACGCCCGCGCGATTCACGGCGGTGACGATGTTTTGTGTGGAAGTGCCGGACGCGGTGACGATATGTACGTTGGCCTCGAGGCGCTGCCCGACCATTCCAATTGCATCGCGGATGTTGTCTTGCCCGTCGAGAAAAAATTCCTGCGGGAGGACGTGAAGAACTTCGCGGTCTTCGGGAAGAGTGACTCCGCGCGCCGCCTCGATGGCGCGGCGAACGTCATCGCGGTGAACATCGCGGGGTCTGGCACCGATGGTGATCCCGCCGCGGCTGTTGACACCGCGCACGTGGCCGCCTGCCACGCCAATCATCGCTGATTCAACAGGCACTCCGGTGATTCCTTCGGCTTCCTCCACCGCGCGGCGAATCGAGCTGACGGCGAGATCGAGATTTACGATCTGTCCCTTGCGCCAGCCTTTCGATTCCGCCGCTCCGAGAGCCGCAAATTTCAGCGCAGCGCCGTCATCCTGCTCGCCGATCAGGGCGCATGTTTTCGTGCTGCCGATGTCCAGCGCTACGATATGCCGCTCTTTCTTCGTCAATCCGCCACTCCCGTTGATCCCCTCAGCGCCAGCCTGTTTATTGGCGACGCGGTGCAAGTATTTGAACCTGAGATCCTTCGGCCATCCTCGTCGGATGGCCTCAGGATGACAGCATGAAACCCCGTTGCTCCAAGCGGCTAAAGCCGCCCGACTCTCGCTGCTGTTTCGGCACGGCTAAAGCCGTGCCCTGACGCACTAGGTCACCCCGCATGCTTGGCCCCTTTCTGGGCCGGCTTTTGGGCCGCAGATGATTTGTGCGCGGACGCGTGGGCGTGAGATACGGGCGCGTACGTGCGCGCGGGGTTCCGCGTCCGCTGCGCGACGGCTGTTGTGTCCGGGTTCACGACAGCTTCGCGGCTGAATCGCAAATCCACCGATTCCACGCGGCCGGCTGTGGCGCGCCACAGGCCGATATTTTCGAGCAATGCGCGATACTTCCCTTCGAAATCGCTGTCGCCGAAATGCACAAGCAACGGAGCATCGGCACGGGCTGAGTCGCCCGCCGAGACATTCGCGCCCGGAAGCCCACTGACGGTCGCGCGCAGATCGTTTGCGTCCGAGAGATCCACTTCGCTGACCTGCTCCATCGCGCCGCTGCGAGCGGATGCAATCTGTTGCGAAAAGTTCGTATAAAGCTGCATGCGGTGCTCGCGGTCTTCCTGAGTCATCTCCGCAGAAATGCCCGTGACGACGGGGAAATGAAAATTGGCTTTGACCGGGCGTTCGAGGATCACGCCGTGGCCATCCACGAGAGCCAGCTCGCTTCCCTGCCGGAGGAATGCGACCGGAGTGCGTTCGACAATCTCGACCTGGAGGCGGTTTGGGAGCGCTCGGCGCACGATAGCCTGCTCGACCCAGGGAATCGCCTCGAGCTGCCTCCGGCGCGTATCGAGCGGAATGCGCAAGATGCTGTGACTGCGATCGGCGGCGAAAACCTCCAGGATTCTGGCCTGCGGAACATAGCGTAACTGCGCTCCATCAATTCCCCTGATTGTCACCTGCTCCGGATGAATCAGCGCCATCTGGCGCGAGGAGTACAAAAAATGGCCGCAGGCGTACGCCGTCCATGCACTAGCGAGGCCGACAAGGGCCCATCCGGCGACACGAAGATACGCGATCCAGGCTTTACGACCGAACTTGCGACGCTTGATCTCGAGCGGCTTCTGCCGCCGGAGATAGCGCGGCTCCTGTTCGGCCAGGACTTCCTGGGGATACGCTTCCGCGTCCATGGCTCTCAGTTTTTCCAGACGATCACCTCGTTCTCAAGAACGATGCCGTAAGCGCCGCGCACGCGTTCGCGAACATCGTCAATCAGGCGCAGCATGTCCGCACAAGTGGCGCCCCCCGCGTTCACAAAGAAATTCGCGTGGCGATCGCTGACCATCGCTCCGCCGGAGCGATGCTCCTTCAAACCCAGCTCGTCAATCATCCGCCCCGCCGAACCGCCCTGCGGGTTCTTGAAAATACAGCCGGCGCTTTTCTGGTTGAGCGGCTGGCTCGATCGGCGCTTCTCGTTGCAAATTTTGATTCCCGCGAGGATTTCGGCGTACGGCTTCGACGGCAATTCAAGCTTGACGCGCAGCATGACGTCATCGGGCGCGAATGAGGTGTGGCGATAATCGAAGCGAATATCGTTGCCGCGGACGGTCTCGATCTGTCCGCTGGATGCGCGATACAGCTCGACTTCGCGGACGTACGAGCCAATCTGCGTTCCATAGGCGCCTGCGTTCATCCGCAAGGCGCCGCCTACGCTTCCCGGAACGCCAATCAAGCCTTCCATGCCACCGAGATTGTTTTTTGCGCAGAATGTCACCATGCCTCCGAGATCGGCGGAGGCGTCCACATGGGCGATATTGCCTTCGATTCGAACGCCGGGATGCGCCGATGGAAGATGCAGAATTACCCAAGGAAGTTCGCCATCGGCGACGAGGACGTTCGTGCCGCCGCCGAGGAACTTGTGCGAGATGCCCGCGTCCGTGAGAAGGCGCATGGCGTCCGGAATCGTTTCGTAGCGGCGAAGCAAAAGCTCGTCCGTGGTGCCGCCGATTCCGAGCGAAGTTTTTCCGGTGAGCGGCACGGCGGCGCGGAGCTCAACGCCGAGGTCCTTGAGCTTCGCGGCGATTGGATTGTCGCTAATGCGCATGATTCAATTCACGCTTCGAGTGCTTCAGGGGCTGAAGCCCCTACTTTCCTTGCTCTCCACGGCGGGGTTGAAACCCCGCCCTTCCAACCCGCGGGACTACGGTTTCCTCGAAAGGGGCGCAGCAGGCAGCGCCCCGCGACCGGTTCCGGAATTTCCGTCTAGTCGCCATGACGAGAACTTACGTGAGTGCCCAAAAGCATCGCGAGCTGGTCGAGCACACGGCCAATGCTGCCTGCGCCGATGGCGAGCACTGCATCGCCGGAACGCGCCTCGCGGAGCATGAACTCCATACCAGCCTGCATGGTGCTGGTGAATACAACATTCTTATGGCCCGCCGTGCTGACGGCCTCGGCAAGGCGCTCGCCGGTGATGCCTTCGATGGGCGATTCGCCCGCAGCGTAAATTTCGGTCATGACGAGGATGTCGGCTTCATTGAAGGAGCGGCGAAACTCCTCCAAGAGAAATTGCGTGCGCGAGTAGCGATGCGGCTGAAAAAGAACGAGGAGGCGCTTATAGCCACAACCGCGCGCCGCTTCGAGCGTGGCACGGATTTCGGCCGGGTGGTGGCCGTAGTCGTCAATGAGAGTGACACCTGCGTAGGTGCCCTTGATTTCGAACCGGCGGCCCACGCCGGAAAAGTTTGCAAGGCCGGCGCGAATCAAGTCCGCTGGAACATTGAGCGAGAGCCCGACTGCCGCTGCCGCTGCCGCGTTGCGGACGTTGTGCATTCCGGGCGGCGAAGGCAAGCGAAAGAGGCCGAGGTCGTCGCCATGATATGTGAGGCGGAACTCGCTGACGAGGCCCTTCAGTTGCACATCGCTGATGACCAGGTCGGCCTGACTCGAGGTGCCGTAGGTGACGACGGGTCTTTTTACGCCTGGCAGGATGGCCTGAACGTTCGGCTCGTCGAGACACAGAATCACCGTGCCGTAGAACGGCACGCGATTCACGAACTGGAGAAACACTTCCTGAATTTCGTCGAGCGAGCGGTAATGGTCCAAATGCTCGCGGTCAATTGTGGTGACAACGGCAACGACGGGAGCGAGCAGGAGAAAGGAGCGGTCACTTTCGTCGGCTTCGACCACCATGTAGTCGCCCTGGCCCAGGCGGGCGTTCGAGCCGGCATGATTTACGCGCCCGCCAACGACGAAGGTGGGATCGAGGTCCGCAGCCGCGAGAACCGAGGCGACCATCGAGGTCGTGGTGGTCTTGCCGTGCGCTCCGGCCACGGCGATGCCGTACTTCAGGCGCATCAATTCGGCGAGCATTTCCGCGCGTGGAATCACCGGAATCTTCGTGCGGTGGGCTTCGACAACCTCGACGTTGTCGGGACGAACGGCCGAGGAAATGACGACTACGTGCGCGCCATGAACGTTTTCCGCGCGATGGCCTTCGTGAATCGCCGCACCCTGGTTGCGCAGACGTTCGGTGACCGGCGAGGACTTCAGGTCCGAACCGGAAACGGCGTAGCCGCTCGAGAGAAGAACCTCGGCGATGCCGCTCATTCCACTGCCACCGATGCCGACGAGGTGTACGCGCTGAAAATTGCGGAAGCTGACATTCATCGGCGCGAGACCTCCTCGAGCAAGTCCACAATATCCTCCACGGCGAGCGGGCGGGCGAGCGAGCGAGCGTTCTCTTCCATGTCTGAAATTCTCCGGGGCTGGTCCAGGAGGGAGAAAACTTCGTTCGCCAGGCGGCCGGGCGTCAATTCGGGCTGCGGAAGGAGGCGGCCCGCGCCAGCTTGTTGCATGGCTTCGGCATTGCACGCTTGATGCGCGTCCGTGGCAGCGCCGAAGGGGATGAAGATGGCGGCGCGTCCGGCGGCAGAAACTTCCGCGACCGTGATCGCGCCAGAGCGGCAAACGATCAAGTCAGCCTGGGCAAACCGCTCCGCCATATTCTCGATGAAAGGAAGAACCTCCGCTTTGAGCTCACGCCGCGCATAGGCTACGCGAACCGCATTATAGTCGCGTTCGCCGGTCTGATGCACGATGAAAAGGTGGTTCTTTCGTGCAGCGAATTCGTCGAGCGAATCCACGACAGCGCGGTTGATCGGCAAAGCGCCACGGCTGCCGCCGGTGATGAGCAGGGTGAACGGAGCGCGGTGCTCCTTGCGCGGCACGGCGAAGAACTCCTTGCGCACTGGACAGCCTGTGACCACAGCTTTGCGGCCGAGACGCGCGGCGGTTTCCGGGTACGCCACGGCGACCCGAGTAGCCATATCCGCGAGGACGCGATTCGTGAAGCCGGGCTCGACATTCGGCTCGAAGATGACGCTTGGAACAGAATGGATGGCGGCGAGCAGCATCATGGGTCCGGAAGCGTAGCCGCCAACGCCGAACGCGGCGGTGAAACGATTTCGTTCCATAATCCTGGCGGAATCCCACAGGCCGGCGGGAAGCATGGCGGCATTCCGAACCAGCTTGGTGCCGCTGATGCCTTTCAGGCCCGCGACGCGAATGGTTTCAAAAGGCAGGCCCGCCTGCGGCACAAGCTTTGCTTCCAATCCGTTTTGGGTTCCGACGATCACGACACTACGTTCTCCTTCACGGGCTCCTTTACGGGTTCCCTTATGGACTCCCTCACGGGTCTCTTCTGTGGCTCCGGCTGCGCCGCGGCGCAGCCATTCGCGCGCGATCGCCATTGCCGGAAAAACGTGGCCGCCCGTACCGCCGCCCGCAATCAGCAAATTCTTGGTGTCGGCGCTCACTTAGGGCTTCACGTCTCATCCGCGTGCTGACTGATGTTCAGGAGCACGCCGGTAGCCAAAAGCATTCCGAGCAGACTCGAGCCGCCGTAGCTGATGAACGGGAGGGGAATCCCCTTTGTCGGCAGCAGGCCGAGCACGACGCTCAAATTAATCATGGCCTGGCCCACAACCATCGCTGTGATGCCTACGGCGAGCAGGCGTCCGAAACGATCGGGCGCTTTCATCGCGGTGACAAAACCGCGCCATCCATACAACGCGAAGAGTACGAGTACGACGACCGCGCCGATGAACCCGAGCTCCTCGCAGATCACCGCAAAAATAAAATCCGTGTGCGCTTCGGGCAAAAAGAAAAGCTTCTGGCGGCTCTCCATCAATCCAACGCCCGAAAAACCGCCCGAGCCAACGGCGATCAGGGATTGCAGCAATTGGAACCCATGGCCCTGCGGGTCGGAACCTGGAGACAGGAAGGCCTGCAAACGCTGGTAGCGGTACGGGACGCGCACGATGAGGAGATAGACTGCGGGCACGAGCGCGAGCGCCGCCCCGGCTACGTAACGCAGCGAAATTCCGGAGACGAAAAGCATCACGGCAGCGATGAAGAAAATCATGCAGGCGGTGCCCATGTCAGGCTCGGTGACGACCAGGGCCACGATCAACATGACGGTTCCGAGTGCGGGCGCGAGCGTGTGAAGCGGGTCGTTGATGCCGAAGCCACGCGGCGCGCAGCGCATTTCTAGGAACCAGCCGAGATAGAGGATCACGACAAGCTTCGCCATTTCGGAAGGCTGCAGGCTGAGCGGTCCGAGGCGAATCCAACGATGGGTCGCGTGCGACCGATCGAGGAAGAACACCGCGAGCAGCAGCACGAGCGTGACGGCGAGTCCCGTGAAAATCACGCGGGGCTGACGCAGCATGCGGTAGTCCGTTTTCATCAGCCAGAACATTCCGCCGATTCCGAGAGCGATGTAGACGAGCTGGCGGATCAGGAAAATGTAACCATTACCGAACTGTTCGCGGGCCGTCATCGCCGAGGCGCTGAACACCATTACGGCGCCAATGAAACACAACGCCAGCGTCACCATAAATAATTGCCGGTCGGGTTGGAGGGTGCGCGGCATTGTGCTTTTTACCTTTGGTCCTCTAGGCCTTTCGCGCGCGAGCGCCCGCGGCGGATTGGCTTTCGAGCTTCGTGACGAGCTCCTTGAACACGCGGCCGCGATGCTCGTAATTCTCGAACTGATCAAAGCTGGCGCATGCCGGGGCCAGCAGAACGACGTCTCCGGGATGCGCATGGTGCGTCGCCATCTTCAAAGCGCGGTCTATTGTTTCCGCTCGCTCGACTGGCACGGCGTCGCCGAGTTGAGACGCAATCTTGTCTGCTGCCGCGCCGATCAGAAGCGCCATTCGTGCACGCTGGCGAAGCGGTTCCCGAAGCGTTGTGTAGTCGCTGCCCTTATCTTTGCCGCCCAGAATGATGAGAAGAGGACCCTGAAACGCCTCGATGGCCTTCAGCGTGGCGTCCACGTTTGTGGCTTTCGAATCATTGTAGAAAGCCACTCCAGCGATTTCGGCCACAAACTCAAGCCGGTGTTCGACGCCTGCGAACGTTTTTACCCCATTCGAGATGGCGTCGGGCACGGCACCTGCGAGATAAGCGGCAGCGCAAGAAGCCAGAACGTTTTCGACGTTGTGCTCACCCTTCAAAGGAATTTCATCGCGCCGGGCAAGCAAGGTCTCACTTCCTTCATGGCGAAAAATAATCTGGCCAGCGCTCAGATATGCGCCCGCAGCAACTCGCTTCTGACGGCTGAACCAGTAAATGTGCGGCTTCGAAGGCATGCGCTTCGTAACTTCGGAATCGTCGGCATTCAGCACGGCGGCATCGCGTTCGAGCTGATTTTCGAACATTCGCATCTTCGCCTGCGCGTAGTCTTCGAACGACGCGTGGCGGTCGAGGTGGTCGGGCGTGAGGTTCAATAGGACGCCGATTTCCGGGCGAAACTTCTCTACCGTTTCCAGTTGAAAGCTGCTGATTTCGGCCACGGTGACGGTGGAATCGGTAGAAGCCTCGACGAGCGCGAGAAGCGGGGTGCCGATGTTCCCGCCGACTTGGGTGGGTATTCCCGACGTTTTGAGAATGTGCGCCACGAGCGAAGTGGCTGTTGTCTTGCCGTTGGACCCCGTGATGGCAACGAGCTTGCCGCGCAGGAAGCGCCAGGCCAGTTCAATTTCGCTCCAGATTGGGATTCCTTGCGCACGCGCAAGCTCGAGAGCCGGGAGCTTTGCCGGCACGCCGGGGCTCAGCACAATCAGATCCTGATCGAGAAACGTCGCGTCGTTGTGGACGCCCAACTCGAGCTTCACGCCAGCGGCGCGGAGCTTAGTGGCAGTGTCGCCGAGCTCCGATTCCGGCCTTATGTCCGTCGCAGTTACAACACCTCCATACGCGGCGCTGAAGAGCGACACAACAATGCCGGTGCGCGCCAGCCCTACGGCCAGCACGCGCTTCCCAGAGAGATCCATTCCGGGTCTCAGAAACTCACCTCAATTTCAGTGTCGTCAGAGAAAACAGCGCGAAAACCAGAGCGGCGATCCAGAATCGCACAATTATTTTCGATTCGCTCCAGCCTATCAGCTCGAAATGATGGTGCAGGGGCGCCATCCGGAACACGCGTTTGCCCGTAAGCTTGAACGAGCCCACCTGAATAATCACGGAAAGGGCTTCGAGAAAAAAAACTCCGCCAATGGACAGCAGCAGAATTTCCTGCTTGAGAATGACGGCGACCACGCCAATCGCTCCGCCGAGTGCGAGCGAGCCTACATCGCCCATGAACATCTCTGCAGGATGCGCGTTGTACCAGAGAAATCCGAGAGAGGCGCCCACGAGCGAGCCGCAGAAAATCGTGAGCTCGCCCGCCGCCGGCATTTTCTGGATATCGAGATACTCGGCGAATCCCGCGCGGCTCGAGATATAGGTAAGCGCCGTGAGCGCCGCAGAAGATACAATCACGCATCCAATCGCAAGGCCGTCCAGCCCGTCCGTGAGATTCACCGCGTTTGAGCTTCCGACGATAACCAGAATGAGAAACAGTACAAAAGGAATGTACGCGAGCGCCCAGAAGTGATTGCTGCCCAGCAGCGACTCGATCACCAGATTGGGATGCAAGCGCTTGGCAAACGGCACGCTCAACTGCGTGGAATAAGCGCCGCGCGACTGCAGATCCAGCAAAATGCTGCCCACCACAACGCATGTCAGCACCTGCAGCCCGAATTTCATTTTTGGCGTCAGCCCGAGATTCCTGCGGCGCACCACTTTGTTGTAGTCGTCAATGAAGCCGATCGTGCCGAACGCGAGCGTTGCGCCGAGCGCGAGCAAGACGTATGGATTGCGGAGGTCTGCCCAGAACAGTGTCGGAATCACAATGGCTGCGACAATCAATACGCCGCCCATCGTCGGCGTTCCTGCCTTCTTTTGATGTGCCTTCGGACCTTCCGCGCGAATGTACTGCTTTATTTGCATCGCACGCAGCCGCTCGATCACCCAGGGGCCGAGCAGAAGCGAAAGCAGCAGCGCGGTCCAGCTGGCTACCGCCGTACGCACGGTGATGTAGCGGAAGACGTTTAGAGGGCTGAAGTAAGGGCGCAGCACGTGAACGAGGAGATAGTAGAACATCTCAGTGCCGGGCCTTTCGCGCGTCCTCGAGCTTTTCCGCGCCAGAAACCGGGGCCATGCGCCGGTGCTTCCCCTCAATCGCTTCGAGAATTTTTTCCATGCGCACGCCGCGCGAACCTTTGAGCAGCAGCAGATCGCCCGCGGCCACGAATTCGGGAAGGAACTTCGCCGCTTCTTCCGAAGACCCAAAAAAACGCGTGCGCTCCCTGGCATGCCCGGCGTCGATTGCGCCCTCCACCAATTCGCGGGCATCGCCATCTACGCCCACAATCCAATCGATAGCGTTTCTTTCGGCTGCGGATTTTCCAGCGGCGCGATGAAGCTCGGCCGATGCGGGGCCAATTTCGCGCCAAGCGCCCGCAACGAGAATACGGCGGCGATATCCGGGCGTAGCGCAGAGAAGCTCGATCATTCTCTCGAGCGCCAGCGGATTCGAGTTGTAGGAGTCGTTGATCACCACGAAGCCATCCGTAAACCGCACGATCTCTCCGCGCAGCGACGCCGGGATCAATTTCGGCAGCACGTGCTGCGCCTCGGCGGTTCCGATTCCCCATTCACTGGCCGCCGCCAGCGCGGCAACGGCGTTCAGCACGTTGTGCCGGCCGACCAGAGGAAGCTCCAGGCGGGCGCGCCCCGAGGGGCTCTCGAAATCGAACGCAGACCCATCGATTCCATGGCTCTCGATGTTTTCCGCGCGGAATTGCGCGCTCTTCGAAAAACCGAAATAGAGGACGCGCCCCCGGAAGATCTCCGCGAATCGCGAGACGCGCGCGTCGTCTGCATTCAGCACAGCCACGGGATCCTTGCCGCCCAGCCCCTCGATCAATTCACGCTTCGCCAGCGCGATTTCATCCACCGAGGAGAAGAATTCCAAATGCACCGGCGCGACGTTGGTGACAACACCCACATCCGGCCGGGCGATTTCAGCGAGCCGGGCGAGCTCGCCCCGGCGCGACATCCCCAGCTCGGCCACGGCCACGTCGTGCTCGTCGCCGAGACGGAACAGCGTAAGCGGCAGCCCGTATTCGTTGTTCAAGTTTCCTTCGGATTTCAAAACGCGGAACCTCGCGGCCAGTAATGCCGCAAGAATTTCCTTGGTTGTCGTTTTACCCGCGGAACCGGTAACTGCAGCCACACGTCGCCCCGGTTTCGCTTCTCGCCAGTCGTCACAATACTTTCCTGCCATTTCCTGCAGTGCGCGGAGCGTGTCGTGGACAGCGTAGAGCCGCGGGCGAATCTCGCCCGGAAACTCCAGGAAATGCTCTTGCGCCACCACCCCGGCCGCAGCGCCGCGAGCCAAAGCGTCGGCGACAAAACCGTGTCCATCGTGACGCGGACCGCGTATGGCGAGGAACAGTTCCCCGGACTGAACAGTACGAGAGTCAATCGAGACACCGGCCAGCCGGGCCAGGGGGTCGAGGCCCGCGGGAGGCGTGACACCCAGCGCTTCGGCCACTTGAGCCACATTCCACCGCATTGCGTCTCCAATGTGCTAGGCCTCACTCGCACGCGTATTCGGCCAGCTCAGGTCAGCTACGGTTCCGTCAGTTTCTTCGAAAAACCCTTGCGCCGCAGGATCGCGCGCGCCTTTTCACGGTCGTCAAATTCGAGCGTCCGGTCGCGCAGGATTTGGTAATTCTCGTGCCCCTTCCCAGCAAGCAGGACAATGTCGCCCGGACGTGCCTCGTCAATCGCGATTTCGAGCGCCGCGTCGCGGTCCTGTTCGATCCGGTAGTTCGCATTCACTTTCTGCAATCCCACCACCACGTCGTTGATGATGCGCAACGGGTCCTCGCTGCGCGGGTTATCGCTTGTCAGCACGACGAGATCGCTCACCGCGCCGGCAGCTTCGCCCATCAGCGGGCGCGTGGAGCGGTCGCGCTCCCCTCCCGCGCCAAAAAGCGTGATGATACGGCCGGAGGGATTCAATTCGCGCGCGGTCGTAACGAGATTTCGCAAAGCGTCATCGGCATGTGCGTAGTCCACAACCACGAGGAATGGCTGGCCCTCGTCAACGATCTCGAAACGCCCGGGAACCAGCTTAAGATCCGCAATTCCTTCTTCGATTTTCGCGACCGGAACATCGAGGCCGATTCCCGCTCCTATGGCGGCCAGAATGTTGTACACGTTGATGCGTCCGACGAGCGGTGAATGCACCTCAACCCTTCCCGCCGGGGTCTCCGCTGTGAATTCGAGGCCATTGAAACGCAGCGAGAATTTTTTCGTGCTCAGGTCCGCAGCCTCCTTCAACCCGTACGTGAGCGTGCGCCGCGCCAGTCCTTCCAACCGCGCCGAATACGGATCATCCGCATTGATCACGGCCACATCGGGCGCCCCGGCGCCTGTGCCTTCGAAGAGTTTACGCTTCGCCGCGAAATATTCTTCAAAGGTGTTGTGAAAATTCAGGTGATCGCGCGTCAGGTTCGTAAAGATTGCTACCGCGAAATGGCAGCCCCACGTCCGTTCAAACGCCAGCGCATGCGAGCTCACTTCCAGCGTGGCATGCGTACCGCCCGCCTCCCTCACTTCCGCGAACATCTGGTGCAAGTCGAGGGATTCGGGAGTGGTATTGCCCGCGGTGCGCGGGCCTTTGGGCGTGCGATAGCCGGTGGTGCCGATGAGCCCGGTGGTGAAACCCGCGGCATGCAGGATCGAATCCACGAGAAACGTTGTCGTCGTCTTTCCATTCGTTCCCGTAACGCCAACGAGCCGCAGCGCATCCGCCGGGCGGCCATAGAAATTCGCGGCCGCCTGCGCAAGCCCGCGGCGTTCCTTTCCAGCGGGCAGCTCGATCCAGGTAATTTGGGGATCGGTTTCGGCGGGCCGCGCCTTGCCGGCGGCAATCGCAATCGCGCCGCGCTCGATGGCTTGTTTCACAAATTCATTGCCGTCCGTTTTTGCGCCGGGAAGGGCAAAGAAAAGCGTATCCGCCGCGACTTTGCGGCTGTCGCACGCAACCGAGCGGATGTCCGGGTCCGCATGTCCAGTGACTCGCACGTCACCGATTCCCTCGAGCACGTCGGCCAATTCCATTTCCGGCTCCGCCTGTTTTTTGTCCCCGCCTCGCGAAATCCCTGCCCCGCCCCTCTCCAATACGTAACTCAATTCCCGTCTCCCCGTGATCGCGTCGGCGTCAATTCTGAAGCACGCCCGAAACGTACCGTAATGCGGCTGCCGCGCAGCACCTGCGTTCCAGCCTCCGGAGACTGTTCAAGTGCAATGCCACTGCCAATCAGAGAAGGCGCCAGTCCGATCCGCGAGCATTCTTCAGTTACCCCGCGGACTGTTAGTCCTGCGAGATCCGGCATGGCGACGGCCTCTTCATCGGCAAATGCAATCGTTGGGGCCGCCACAACCACCGGCTGATTCGTTTTCGCCATGGCCGCGAAGCGCGCCTCGTTCGCGTCCTCGTTTGCAGCCGGATCCGCGGTACGCATGTTTTTCGCGGTCTGAAGGTTTGATGGCATGGGCACGTCATGCGGAACATCCAAATAGGCGAGAGCTTGTTCGGCAACTCGTTTGAATACCGGGCCGCCAACGTCGCCCCCAAAATGCTCGCCGACCGGGGAATCAAGAACTACCAAAATTGTCAGCACCGGCTCGTTCACGGGCGCGAACCCGACGAACGACGCAATGTATTGATTCCGGGAGTAGCGTCCCGTCGCGGGATCGATTTTCTGCGCTGTTCCCGATTTTCCCGCGGCCGTATAACCATCGAGCTTCGCGCGTTTCCCGGTTCCTTCCAAGATTACCCCTTCCATCATCTCGCGCACGGTCGCCGCGGTCTTCGCATCGGTGGCCTGCGTGGGCGCCGGATGCGTGCGCAATGCGGCGGGGGCATCTCCGCGAATCTCGCGCACCACGCGCGGCCGGTACAGCAGCCCCCCATTCGCAATCGCCGAAACCGCCGAAATAATCTGCACCGGTGTAACGCTCACTTCCTGCCCCATCGCGAGCGATCCAATCGAATTTGCGGACCAGTTTTCGATGGGCCTCATCAGGCCCCGGTTCTCGCCAGGCAACTCAATCCCTGTCGGCTGGCCGATATCGAAATCGCGAATCGTGTCGTAGAACTTCGGCCCCCCAAGCCTCAGTGCAATTTTGATTGTGCCGACATCGCTCGACTGTGTGAGCACATCGCGCACACTCAGAATACCGAAAGGCTTGTGGTCGTGAATCAGGCGCCCGGCAACGAGAATCGTTCCCATCTGGCAATCAATCATCTCGGCGGGATTCGTGACGCCGTTCTCGATCGCACCGGCAAGCGTGACCAGCTTGAACGTGGATCCCGGCTCGTACGCGGCGCTTACCGCGCGGTCCATGCGGACCTCATCGGCAAACGCGCCTGCATTGCTGGGGTCGAATGCGGGCTGGTTCGCAATCGCCAGCAGTTCCCCTGAGTTCGGATCCTGTACCACAACGACGCCGTTCTTTGCGTGCGTCTCTTCCATCGCGCGCGCCAATTCCTTTTCCGCGACGTATTGAATCGTTTCGTCAATCGACAGAACCACGCTGGCGCCGGGATCGGCTGCCGCTTCTCGACGGTCGTACCAGTGGCGGCGCCCGTCGGCCATCACCATCATGCGGCCGGGCTTGCCGCGAATCTGCTTGTCGAGCGAGTATTCGATTCCGCCCAGGCCCTTTTCGTCCACGTCCACATAGCCAAGGACGTGCGCGGCAAGCTCCCGCTGCGGATACACGCGGCGATTTTCCTTCTGAAAAAAAACTCCCCGGAGGTTCATTGCTTCAATCCGGCCAACTGTTTCAGGGGGGAGCTTCTTCGCCAGGCGCACCGGGGTGTGCGCTTCGCGAATCCTGGTTTCGAGCTCTTCGACGGGAACATCCAGGACGCGAGACAGCAGCCGAGCCACCATTTCCGCGTCCGAGATATCCGCTGGATCCGCGAACAAGGAATCCATGGGAATGCTTACGGCCAATTCCCGGCCCTTGCGATCCAGAATCTGGCCGCGCTTGGGGCTGATTTCAAATGAGCGCTGTTGCTGGCGTTGGGCTCGCGCGAAGTATTCGCTATAGCAGAAGAGCTGGAGGTAACCGAGGCGTGCCAGCACAGCCGCCATCCAAACCACTGCCAAGACCCAAACCACCAACCAGCGGAGACGCGGGCTGCGCTGCTCCATGAAACTCCGGCCTACCCACCCGAAGAACTGAAACCGGCACGCATTGCAAGTTCGCCGGGAACGGCCCAGGGTGCCGGGCCAGTATCAGAATTCTGTCATGGGCGCGACGTCTGAACCACGGCGCGTGCCTCAGCCAATACAGCATCGCCAGGCACCTCGGCCGGAGCCACTTGGCCGGGCACGGGCACGGTCAGGCCCAATTGTTGGCGCGCAATCGTGTCCACGCGCATCGGCGATCTTAGCGTCGCTACCTCGAGACGAAGCTGCTGATTTAATTCGGCAGCTCGGGCGCGTTGCGACTCGAGCTGCTCCACCTGGTAGCGCGTTTGAATACATTGAAAATGCTGCCATGCGTAGCACAGCAGCAAAGCGGCCATCACGCTGCCAACGCCAACGCGACGCCAGAACTCGCGCAGGCGCGCGGGCGCCGTGGTGCGCACCAGCCGCGAATTATCAATGCGCTTGATCGTGTAATACTCGGTCATGTTCGAATTGGCCATTTCAGTTTTTAGCCGCCAGCTGTTCGGGCGGCGCAATTCTTTCTGCAACGCGCATTTTCGCGCTGCGCGACCGAGGATTGGTTGCAATTTCATTCTCATTGGGTTGAACTATTCTTTTGGTGAGTATCCGGAAACTTTTATCGCGAGCCAGGCGCTGAAACGTATGCTTCACCTGGCGGTCTTCCAGCGATTGATAACTGAGGACAATCCACCGTCCTCCTAGATTCAAAGTGGCAGGGGTCCGCGAAAGAAACTGCTCGAGTTCCTCCTCTTCTCGATTCACCGCTTTCCGCAGCGCCAGAAACGTTTTTGTCGCGGGATGCAGTCTCTGCCTTCCCCTTGCTATACGTCCCCCTGCCACAACCGTTGCCAGATGTTCGGTGTCGCGAATGGGCCGCGACCGAACAATTGCCCTGGCGATTCTTCTTGAATCCCTCTCCTCGGCTTGCTGGTAGAGGAGATTGGCCAGCTGCTTCTCCGGCCATTGATTCACAATTTCGTCCGCCGTCAGCGAGTCATCGGGATTCATCCGCATGTCGAGTGTTGCAGCCCAGCGAAACGAAAAGCCGCGTTCAGGACTGTCCAGCTCGAGGCTTGAAATCCCCAGATCGGCAACGACGCCGTCAAACGGCGGAAGCTTCAGGCTGTTTGCCACTTCGCCGATCTTCGAAAATTCTGCGTTCACCAGAATCACCTTTTGTTCCTGCTCCCCGAGTCGCTCGCGTGCAATTTCAAGCGCCTGCGGGTCGCGATCCAGCCCCAAAACCCTTCCCGTCGTCAGCCGCCGGGCGATCTCCACTGTGTGTCCGCCCGTCCCCGCCGTCGCGTCCGCATACATGCCTTCTGGCAGAATGCGCAGCCAGTGCAGCACTTCTTCCAGCAGCACCGGCGTATGCAGAACGCTCAAAAGCTAGATGCCCAGTTCGTCCAGAGCCTTTTCGTCTTCCGCCGTAATCGGGTTACGGTTCAATTGATCGAGGAATCGCGCGTGGTTCCAGACTTGCAGGTACGTAAGCTGCCCCTGCACGTCCACTTCGCCCTTCATCTCCGCCGATTCCCGAAGCACGGGTGGAATTAGAATGCGCCCCTGCCCATCCACCTCGACAACCTGGCCGTAGTAATTGGTCCGCGATAGGAATTTTTGCTTGACTGCGTTGTAGGAGGAACGCTTCGCGAGTTTTCTCTCGATCTCTTCCCAGACCTTCATGGGATAGATTCGCGCATACACGCCGCTGGCGCTGGTGACATAAAACTTCGAGCCTGTGCGGCGCAATTCGGCCAGAAAGTCGGCGGGAATCTTGACTCGCCCTTTCTCGTCCACCGTCGCCAGATAGTTGCCGCGCAGCATGAAAGCCCTTGAGAACGTTGGCCGGCGTGTACGGCTTCGCAATCACTCGTTGTTCGCCCCTGCCGCCGAATGCCACTGCCTTGCACTTTTCACCAATTGCTACCACTTCACGCCACTTTCTCCCACTTTGTGCCCCGATTGTAGTGGCACTTTCCTTCTTGTCAAGCGGAATTCATCTCAAAATGAAAAAATTTGCAGACGGTTCGTTGCATGCGTAGTGATGATGCGGAGCCAAACC
>Ga0307478_10001737_pt1 | contig 18242 bp, 19 predicted proteins | sample atmos_gasesECM4C_2_FD_203713 | JGI IMG/M metagenome (GOLD analysis project Ga0307478, IMG submission 203713) | Hardwood forest soil microbial communities from Morgan-Monroe State Forest, Indiana, United States - atmos_gasesECM4C_05 | ecosystem: Environmental > Terrestrial > Soil > Temperate... | reverse complement strand
TCAACCATCTTCTCAAAGCGCTTGGCAGCGGAGCTGGACTTCTGCGGGCGGATGAGCAGGTAGATCCTGCCGATCTCCGGCAGATCCATCAGGGTATTCACCAGCCACACTTTGCCAATGAAGCCGGTGACTCCAACCAGAATCACATGTTTGCCGCGCAGTGTTTGGCGAACCGATAGCGGAGCGGTCCGTCGATGGTTGTCAAAATAGACGATCGGGCGCTGGAGCGACTGCGGCCCGAGTTCCGTTGGAATGACGGCAGCGTGCAATGCTTCGACGCTGGGCAAATCCAATTCGCGAACCAGGCGTTCCTGCTCTCGGGTCCCGTCGGAACCTCCACCCGTGATGCGGGCAAACAATCCGCGAGGACGAATAACCGGAGCCAGCAAGCGGCCGGTCGCCACGCGATTGCGAAAGTCGAGGCGATTCGCGACGATCCATTGGACGCCCAAATATCGCGCCAAGGGACGCATCACATGATCCAGGGCCTGACTGACGAGGACGATGCTGCAGCCCTGCGCTTGCAATTTGCGCAAGTGGGCCACACCGTCGGGCTTGAGATGCGGTTTCAATTTGTACTGAAAATATTCATTGCCCAGCAGGTCGAGCCGGTCGCGGCTCAGGCCGCGAAGTACGCTATAGACGACGCGAGTCGCGAACGCGCGGTGAGCGGCATACAGCACCGGGCGGAGAGCCGCCATCAGGAAGACCAGCCCGCGGCGGGCCATGCGCGCCGCGAAGGTCTGGGCGTTCCATGTGAAAAAGGCAACAGGCTCGACGGTGGTGAGGTCGAGCAGACTGCCTTCCACACGCCAGAACACCAGGCCGGAGGAATCCGGCTGGGCGGAATTGTGTCTAGATGAGTCCAAATTCGTGTTAAGTCTCAGAAATCGCAGGCAGTCCTGAGGTCAGCGACCGCGAGCTACGCCAAAGCTTCTTATTGTAAACAATCAGGTCCCAGAGGCGAAGCCCGAGTTATACGAAGGGTACCGGCAAGGGAAAAAGGGTGTGCGCAGCCGGGAACGTTCTGAATCCAAAGGCATTGAAACGTTCGTAACCCCCGCCTCTCGCATTTCTCTTTATCCTAATGTATCCGCGCTGCCGATGACGGGGGGAGCTGGCCCAATCTGTGGCACGCATCGTCCCCCCCATGCAAATGGCGGCACCGCCCGAAGTCTGGCGCGAAACCGGAGAATCTTCCGATTCGCAATGGGATGCGCGGGCCTGCTCACGTGCCACGTTTTGTCGCTACTGCTGCCGGCCGGGTGGAACAAGGACGCCTCGAACCTTGTTTTTGTGGCCGCGAGCGTGTTTGCCATCGTCTGCTTGCCGACCGCCCAGAGACGAACCGAAGGAGTGGCCCGAACCTACTGGCTGCGGTTTGCCGTGGCGTTGGCAGTCTTCGGCATCGCCAATCTGATCTGGTTGGGCGAAGCAACTTTGCGATTACCGGGCTCACTCCAGCATGCCCTGCTGTTTTTCTATCGGCTCTATGCTGCGCCGTCGGCGATGACGCTAGTGCTGCGCCGGTATCAAGGTGGAGGCAGTTTCACCAAGGAGGCCGGACTCGATTTCCTCCAAGTTGGAATAGTGGGCTGGCCTATTTTCTTCGCGCTTTTTTATCTCCCAGCACAAAGTCTGTCGCTGGCGGACACGCGTTTCCTGAGCGTCATCCGGATCGGCAATGCGATCAATCTCTTGTTGCTGACGGCGGTTGTAATCCGTTGGCGTACGGAATCAGACTCGGTGCTGCGCGGATTGCGTGGACGGCTGGCGCCCTTCGTCGCGTTGTAAACATTTGTAGATAATTCGGGTGATTTGTAGCGAAAAGCACTAGACCGCCAGTCGGCAAAGCTTTAAGACACTTTAACCCAGCCCACGAACCGGCGGTCCCGAACTTACGCGTTGATCTGCGCTAAGCGGCTTTCTTACTCTGCTTCCACTTAGCCCAGCGGGCGCGTTGTGCTGCGGCAATTCTGCGGCGGGCAGCCACGGACAGCACCCGCTTGGGCCGGGCTCCAGCAATTCGACCATTGGACCCCATTCCGCGCAAAGCAGTAATTGCGGCTTCCACCTGATGCAACTTACTCTGCAGTGTTTTCTGCTCGACCATTAACGATTTGACGACTTTATCCAAGTTAGGCATGTAACCCCCTGGCCGGACATTCTAACAAAGGCAGCCATTCTTGCTAAGCGATTATCAGAATATTTTTTTCGCCTATCTTTCGGGTCGCGGCCCCGCCCATAGAAGTCGGATTCCATTTCTTCTGTTCGGGGCGCGACAAATCTTTTTCCCGGCAGGACCGATCGAAAGGCTGGCTTGTTCCAACGACGAAAATCCATCTGCAAACGCGCAATCCGTTCTCGCATGCGTTGCGTACCTTAGCTGGATTTACAAACTTTGCCCGAAAGGATCAAGCGCCGATGCAGAAGAACACTATGCTGACCTTCGCCCTGGTCGTGCTGACTATCACCTCCGCGATAGCAGGTTTGAACAACCCGGTCGTCGGTGGTAAGGAGATGTATCCCGCCAAGAACATCATTGAGAACGCAGTGAACTCAGCGGACCATACCACGCTGGTGGCCGCGGTTAAAGCCGCCGGACTGGTGGAAACTCTGGAAGGACCCGGTCCTTTTACCGTGTTCGCTCCAACCAACGAAGCCTTCAACAAACTGCCGGCGGGCACGGTAGACACACTGCTCAAGCCAGAGAACAAGAGCCTGCTGACTAAGGTCCTGACTTACCACGTCGTGGCGGGACGGCTTAGCACTTCGGACTTGATGAAAATGATCAAAGACGGAAATGGGAGCGCGGAATTGACCACGGTCGAAGGCGGTAAGCTTTGGGTCTCGTTGCACGACGGCAAGCACATCATGCTCAGGGACGAGAAGGGTGGAATGGCTTTGGTTACGATCGCCAACGTTTTTCAATCGAACGGCGTGATTCACGTGATCGATAACGTGGTCATGCCTAACTAGGCCGGTAGTAGTCTCCGCCAGGAGCGATGCATTTCGAGAGCCGGACCAAGGGTCCGGCTTTTCTTTCGGCGCGCAATTCGTCCGCGCGGTCGCGAGCGCGAATAACAGCAAATGAGCAACACCGACAAGCCGCTTGGGCTGAGGGTTTCCGACTGTTACACTGCGGCGCCATGGCCGATTCCTACGATCGGATCGCAGGTCAAAGCGTCGAGCGGCTCGCGGCCCTGAGCGACGGCATCTTTGCCGTGGCCATGACCCTGCTTGTCCTGGACTTGAAGGCGCCCGCAATCGAGGCGGTGCATACGGAGGCCGATCTGTGGAGGGCGCTTGTCGCGTTGTTGCCGCGGCTGGGCGTTTATATGTTGAGCTTCCTGACGCTGGGGATCTTCTGGGTCGGCCAGCAGACCCAATTGAACCATTTGCGACATGGAGACCGCGGGCTTACGTGGATTCACATCGCATTTCTTTTTGCGGTTTCGCTCACGCCGTTTTCGACCTCGCTGCTGGCGGAGTTCATGGCTTACCGGCTGGCATTGCTGCTTTACTGGCTGAACATTGTGCTGCTGGGCGCTTCTCTTTATTTCAGTTGGCAATGCGCGATGGCCAAGGGTTTAGTCAAGGACGACATTGCGCGCGATACTCCGGCGGCCATAAAACGACGCATCATCATTGGACAGAGCCTGTACGCCTTTGGGGCCGCGCTGTGCGTTTTCAACACTTACGTGAGCATCGTGTTCATCGTGCTGGTGCAGCTGAACTATGCCATTGCTCCACGGCTGCCCGGACGCCAGCCAGCGCAGTAATCCCGCCACGTCCCGTCAGCATTGCGCAAACGGGTAACCGTTGCCCAGATGGGCCATTCCAGCTTGACGGGTACATTCAGTAGAAATAGAGTCCGGGAAGAGGTTCTCTTCAGCGGGATGCCTAACCAAGGCCGGCGGATACCGACTATGTCTCGATGGAAGCAATTGTTTGGGATGACTGTAACCACGCTGGTTTTGGGGATGGTTCCTCTCGGGCACGCTCAGGATGCGGCAGACGCTCCACAGCAGCCGCCGGCCGCTCCAGCGGCGGCTGAGCCCGCCCCGTCAATTGCCCCTGCCCCCGACGCCGAGTTGGCTGCGGAGGTACAGCAATTGCGCGCCGACGTCGACCAGATGAAAGATCAACTGGCGCGTTTGAATTCGATGCTCGAGCAAATGCAATCGCAGCACACAACGCCAGAAAAGGCGCCTGCTCCCACCAAGGCCAAGGGAAAACCTTCCGCGACTGCGAAGAAGACTGCAACTGCCTCTCCCGCGGCAACCATTCCGCCAGTAGCTGCGGCCGATGAAACGACCCCGCTCACGGTCTTGGTGTTTCACGACGGGCATCGAACCGAGGCCCGCAACTATGCCATCGTAGGCCAGACTTTGTGGATTTATACCCAGGACGATTCGAGGAAAGTTCCCCTCGCGGATCTGGACGTGGCCGCGACTAAGAATGCCAACTCCGATCGTGGAATCATCTTCCAGGTGCCCAACACGAAATAGTCATGGAGCGATCAAGGCTTGGCTTCCTTGATGGCGTGGCGCACCCGCCCGAGCTGCTCCCGGAACGTCTCATCGTCTAAATGGGCGGAAACTCGCGCGATCAGATTGGCAGCCATCATTTGCGCCTCGGTGAGGCTGACTTTTTCGCGCCTCGCGTTCAGGGCTTTCGATTCATAGTTGCGGATGGCTTCCACCAATAGTCCAGCGGCATAGCTTATGGCCTCGGCGCTGACGCCCTCCTGAATCTCTTCCAGGGACATCCCGCCGTACGTTGCGGCAGCAAGGTCGCGCTTGCGATCGTGTTTCATGGCGCTCTCCTCTTCCCTTTTTCGGCTCCGTCCGGCCGTGGACGCTGTGAGCAAATGACGATTAGACGGCAAACGAGTGTCCTGCGCCCAACAATTTCTTGCTCGCTGTGACAGTCGTCACAGACCTTTCGGAGGACGAGCCACCAACATGGGGTGACTCGGCCCCCAATTCGCGTAATGCGGTTTCTTATACCGATTACCAGCTCACTCGGAGGGCCAAGATTCTTCTCTTTCCGCGCCGATCAAGCTTCGCATGCTCGCTCGAGAAGCCGAGGAGAACTTGAGGTCTTCGGTATGGGCAGTGATCCTATCAAAATTCTGATTGTGGATGACGATGAAGGCGTACTCATCGAATTGGAGCGCCTGCTGGAAAGTGAAGGTTACAGCACGGCCACGGCCTGGAGCGGACGCGAAGCCCTGGCTTTGTCGGATCGTTCACGTTTTGACTTGCTGCTCATCGACGAGTACATGGGCGATTTCGATTCCGATACGCTGCTGGCCGCGCTGCAAGCCAGTCAGCCCACTGCCTTTCGGTTGCTTATGCACAACGACACACGATCCAAGCCGGGCCTTAAGCGAAAGCATGCGGCAGTCTGCAAGTGGGAGCACGCAGAATTGAAAGCCGGCATCCGCCGCTATTTCGCCGCCTAGCCCTCCGTCATACTCGTTTCCCCTGGGAGCACGCGCTGGGCTCGCCTGTCAGGGGCGTGGCGGCTGGGGATTTTTCGCCGCCTGTCCAACCAACTGCTTCATCAAGTCAGTGGCCAGCACGGACGCATCAAGATCATCCATGTTGATCAACACCACGACACCCATTTGTTGCGCAGGTGCGAGCATGATGAAAGTGCTCGTACCCTGCTGGCCGCCTCCGTGGCCAACATCCGGAATGCCGGAAGAATCACCTGTGCCCCACCCCAGGGCATAGCTTCGGTGTCCTTCCCCGGTCATCTCGGGCGTCGAGGGCTGTTGTGGAGTCCACATCACGTCGCGGGTTGCGCGCTTCAGGAGCGCATCCCGCAGAATGGCCACCTCAAAGTTGGCCATGTCATCGGCGGAGGAAAGCCAGCCGCCGCCGGGAATTTTGTAGCTGGCGTCGAGAAAATCCGCATTCACGACTGCGCCGGTTTTTGATTTCGAATAAAAGCGGGTGCGGCGCGGAATGATGGCGTAACGGTCGTCCCAGCGGCTTTCCGTCATGTGCGCGGGCTGGAAAATATGGGTGACGGCATAGTCGACGTACTTTTCGTGAGTAGCGCCTTCGATGGCACAGCCGACTAGAGTGAATCCCTGCGTGGAGTAACTGAACTTCGTTCCCGGCTTGGCGACGAGCGGATCGGCAGCGAAGAACTGAATGCCTGCCGCGATGGGATCGTCAAAGTGCTTCGTGTTGTTAGTCTCCTCGTCGTTCGCGGGCCGGTAGTGCCGCACCCCGCCCAGGTGTCCAAGTAACTCCCTGGTAGTGATGGGCCATTCTTTCTGAGGAAACGCTGGGCAGTATTTTTGAATGGGAGCGTCCAGGTCGAGCTTGCCTTGCTCCCAAAGTTGCATCGCTGCCGTGGCGGTGATTGGTTTGGACACGGACGCCAGGCGAAACAACGTATGCGGCGTAACCGGGACGCTGTTTTCGAGGTCGGCCATCCCGAAACCCTCCGACCAGACCTCTTCCCCCTTCAGTACAACGGCCGCGGCGACTCCGGGAGCGCTGGTCGCCGCCATAAATTTCGAGATCGTATCTTCCAGCTGTTTCTTCTGGTCGGGCGAGAGTTTCGTGTCCTGCGCGGCGGCGAATGCTCCCAATCGCAGCAGGAGGAGAACAACGAGAATCCGCGGGAGGGTCTGAATCGTGTGGCGAATGATGAGAGACATGCGGTTTATCCCCAGAGAAGTGCATAGTGTACGGACAAGAGATCCTGGACGTTCACGGTGTAGGGGCCGCCGACGCCTGCGTGGCGCTGTTCTGCGCCTTCAGGGAGACTTTGTAGTTTCCTGCCGCGGTGACCTCCATCGTCTGACCATGCGCAAGATAGGGTCGCAGCACTGCAGGATTTTGCCAGTCGAGATCCCATCCATTCTCGATAGCCACCACGGTGTATCGTCCAGGTAGGACGCGGTACAGGCTGAACGTTCCGTCACTGTCGCTCTGATCGCGGCGGATCAGATCGTTGTTGCCCTCGAGCCGTTCCGGCACCAGCACAACCATGGTTTCCGAAACCGGCTTTTCGTCGCGGAGCACAGTTCCATCAATACGCGCGAAGCCCTGCGAGAGAATGACCTTCAACCGCACTGAACCCGAGCGGGGAAGCTGCAGGGTTCGGCCCGTCACCGTGGCCCCGGTCACATTGAGTTCCTGAACAGAAACGTCGCCCAGGTTGGAGAAAGAGATTTCGTAGGGGGCCGGGGCCGGAAGGCTTTGCTCGGCCTCGAACGTGCCCGTCGCCGACAAGGTACCCCCAAACGTGTCACCGGTGGCTCGATTGATAAAGTGAATGTAGGCGCCGGCGGGAAGCTTGGCGTTCCCCGGAAGCTGCACGCTCCCTTGCACGCTCACGGGACCGACACTCGTGGCTGCCGTGTCAACCTCCGTATCGGAGGCGACTTCCAGTTCGCGAGTTTCGCTCGACCAGTCCTTACCGGTGAACTTTCTCGCTGTAACGAAGAAGTGGCCCGGCGGAATTCCAGTGATGTTGACAATGCCCGGAGCCGTCGACGAACTTCGCGAAGGAAGGTTGACCGGCACCATGTCGAACAAACGTTGCTGCACGAACGCACTCGCAGGCTGCCCCGGGTCCGAGCCAAGATTCAACAATGTCAGGCGGACAGCCGGAACGGCTCGCAACGTCATGTCAGCAGTGGCCCGTTCCCCGGTGTGAAGCACGATGGGCGTGGCATTGTCAGACTCTGCCGCATCCGAGTAGTAGGTTGTGCGATAGGCAACATCGAGAGCGGAAGGTTCCGTGGCTTCCCGTGGAGCTTGGGCAGCGTCGCCGGTTTGCGCATCTTCGCGAGGCACGGGCGCAGGTGCGGTTGGCATATCCTGCGCGTACCAGGGCTGCGCGACTAAAGCCACGAAATACGTGCCGGCCGATAAGTGTCCAAAGTGATAATGCCCCTGCTCATCGAGGTTCGTCCGGCCCTGCATGCTGACCTGGGCGCTGCCGTCAATCCCGCGAACCAGCAAGAACACCTCTCCCTGTCGCACCGGTTCGTTCTCTTCATCGACAACTGTTCCAGAGATCGACGCGTCGGGGACCAGGCGAAAGATCAGGTTCTCGGAGTGAAGGTCAGGACCAACGGCGACTGCTGTCGAGTAGACCCCGTGTTGCTGATAGGCCTGGTTCACGAATCCCCGCCCGCTGGCAAGCAGACTGTACTTGCCGCGATCCAGATGGTCGAAAGCGAAGCGGCCATCGGCACCCGTCACATATTCCATCTTCTGTTCTCTTGCTTCGGTCGGGAAGATTTCCACTTCGATACCAGGCAGCGGTTGCCCGGTCGATTGATGGACGACAGTACCTGTAATTCGCCAGTTCTCGGCAGCAGCGGAAGCTGAGGGCTTCGGCGACTGCGCGGGGGCGCCCTGAACCCCTGCCAGCATCAAGGCCAGAGCTGCCAGCGCGCGGGTCACTGGGATTCCTTTCCCACCGTAATTCGTTCGACGTCAATATTCGAAATCTCGTTCGGTGGAAGCGTGACCCGCACTGCCTTCGAGAGATAAGGGCTTAGCACTTCGGGATTTCGGAATTCGAGACCCTCGGCCGATGGGAAGGCGAGAACTCGATAGTCGCCAGGAGCCAGCGTCGCAAACAGGTAATCGACGTCGGCCGAGGCCATCCCGATCTGAGCGTGCGTTGCCGAAGCCCGGTCTGGAATCAACACAAGTGTGCCGGAGGCGGGCTTGCCGTCCGCATGAATCTTCCCGCGCACAGCGGAGCAGTCGTCGCGCAACACGATGTGTACCGGCTCGGGGCGCCCTCCGTAGCCAAGCACCAGGTCTTCCTGCAGAAGATCTACGTTGCCGGTGGTAACCGACTGAACGCACCATGGAGGCAGCGGCGTGGCCTCGACCGAGTAGCGACCTGGCATGAAATTCGCCACCACGAGAGCCCCACGCTCGTCCGTTTGCGCCGGAAATTCCAAAGGCTGCACGTGCTTTTCAGTCGAGACCAGGCGAACCTGCGCCAGCAATTGCTGACGCCGCAGCCCGCGATCCGCACCTTCGTTTGCCGAATTTGTCGGATGCAGTTCAACTTCGACGGGGAGCATCGGCGGAAGGCCGAGGCCCACCGAAAGATTCTCCAGATCGGCATTCACGACCAGGAGAAGATCACCGCTCATCATGCTCCCCTGGGTGTTCGTCTCCCGAATCTGTAGGACGTAGGAACCCGCGGGAAGCCGCGTGCTGAACTTTCCCGTGTTTACATTGAAATCGATCGGCGCGGCGACGTTCTCTCCCGCCTTGTTGATGAACTGAACCTGGGCTCCCGTGCCGGGAGCGGACCCGACTGCCGTGCCGGCTACCCGGAACAACGGCTCCGGCTTCAACGAGAAGTCGGCCTGCACCTGCTGCCCACCAGAAATCACGATCGGCTCGGCGCCGTCGAGTTCGGGCACTCCGGGATAAAAAATGGTTGAGAATCCCTCTTCACGGACCACACCAATGCGCCCGGGAGAGGTTCGAGCACCCGAAAGCACCGGCCCGGCTGCGAGCAGGTAGACTCCGGGAGTCAACCCGGCCAGATGAAACTGACCATCCTCATCCGTGATGGCCTGGTTGCGCAGCTCAAGCTTCTTGCGCCCGTCCACGATGTGCTCGTGAAAAATGCGCACTGGCGCATCCTCGATCGGCTCGCCCTTCACAGTGGCGATGTGCCCCACAACTTGACTCTCGGGCATAAGTTTCAACACCAGCGAAGACGTCACACCCGGACGCGCAACCTGCGGCTGAAAGGTCTCGGGATGAAGTTCGAGGTCGTTGAAGAACCCGGGCTTGCGCGCCGCGAGCACGACCTCCAAATCCGTTAAGTTTTCGAACTCGAACCGGCCTTCCGCATCGGTGAGCATGGAGTGGGAGGTTCCGCCGGATGCCACCACAAGAGCCCGGCGGACCGGTTCGCCGCTGACGGAATTCACTACGACTCCCCGCAGGCCATGTTCGCTCGGAGTGGCGGATGCAGCGTCTGTGGAAGTGGTTTGTCCCCATGAGGCGGCGCACACCGCGATGCAGAACACGAACCAGGCGCACGAATTCGCCATCGTGCGGACGCTTGAAAAGCGAAGGGAACACAGGCACATCACAGAATCCACGGAAGCAAGTACACCAACCAGCTCAGAACAATTCTATGCGATGGCAAAGCGCCCTTGGAGGGATGCCCGTACTGCGGCCGAGGCAGCTACGGCTCAGCAGGACACTCGTGTCAATGTTTGTCGTGCAGAAAGAAATGCTGCTTATCCATCCCCGCCGGCACCGCCACGTCGAAAAATCCGACCATCATCTCGTTGTAGGTCTGATCTCCCCAGGTAACCGGGCTGTCAGGATCGGGGTTATGAGCGTTGTTGCTGGAGTTGTCGTACCAGGCGATTGCCTGTAACACCGTTCCCCCCTTTACCGGAAGTGGCAGCGCCAGCCGATAGCTGAGCTGCCAATAAAAATCGTAGTTCACCCGCAACAAGGTCTCGGTGGTGTGGTCGGGATGCACGAGGTTGTACTCGAAGCGCTTTCCGCGCAGGTGCATGTGGGGAAAGAAACTCAGCAGAGTCGCATCGTGCGGCAGCGTGCCGTGCACCTCGACGCGATAGTTGTCGCTGTTGGGCGGAATGGGGATGGGATCGTGATCGTTGGCCAGCTGCAGGGTTAGCACTCGCTCTTTGGGCTCGTGCTTCGAAAAAACCAGACCCACGCTGGTTTGATCTTCGCCGGCTTGGCCGTTGGTGGTGTAGTGCATCTGGAACACCAGATCGGAGTGTGCCGGAATCAATTTCGCCATTTCGGCCGGCCACTGGTCGGGCGCGCTGCCGGGCGCGTACACCAGCAGCAGGTCACTGGTCGTCTCGTGCGCCTGGTGGCGTAGCGCGGGATCGTTCAGACTCGATGCCGTGAACGGCGTGTTGAGCGGCGCGCCCCGCAGCCACTGGGAATCCGGTGGCCGAATGTACACCACGGCATGATGGACGTACTGCCGGCCTGAAGGCCGGATCTCCGACATCTGTACCCACTTATCCTGGGTGAAGTTGGTGGGCACGATTTCGTAGGTGTACTCGACATCGCCGCTGGCAGGGATCGCGACGGCCTTGGGCATCCGCAACACCTGGTCCGGCTCTGCAATGTTCCAGCCTTCGGCCCAATGCGGAGGTGCCGGTGCGTCGTGCGGATCCCCCGCCGGAGCCTTTGCGTCGACCCAGGCGCCGATGATGGCGACCTGCCCCTCGGTCAGCGATGGATCGTTGGCGAAGTGGCCGCAACAAGGGTCGGCGAACCATGGAGGCATCCGCCTGGAGTGGATATCCTGATTCATCAAACGCGTCCAGGACTTCACCTGGTCGTAGGTGACGAGTGGCATGGGAGCGATTTCGCCCAGGCGGTGGCAACGCTGGCAGTGTTGCTGCAGGATGGGCAGGATATCGCGATAGAAAGTCGGCGGGGTGGAAGGCGGATCAACTGAGCTTCGCGAAATTGCGATTGCTATCAGGATGGCTGGTATGGCGAATACGAAACTGCGCATGAACTTATTTCGTGTCCGCCCAGGCAAGTCCGTCCGCCGAAGCGCCGGCGTCGATCAGCTTGTCGACCGCCCAGTCCGAGGTTCGAATGACCGCAACTTTCTTGCTGGCGTCACAGGAAATGTAAGCAGCCTTGCCATCCGGCGAAATCAGCGCTTCCTGCGGCGCGGCGGGAACGTCGATGGTATGAACCACCTTCATGGCGTTCAAATCGACGACCGCGACCTGATTGCTTCCTCGCAATGCAACGACCAGCCAGTGGCCGTCAGGCGTCGGCGTCGCTCCGTATCCAGGGGCTGGAAGCGGGATCCACGTTTTTAACTTCTGCGCGGCGGTATCGACAACCGCGAGTTGCGGCTTGGTTTGATCCGAGGTGAACGCCAAGCGATCGTCGACCGAGAGCGTGATGCGCTGAATCCTGGGCGCGATGGGGATGACCGCGACCGTCTTGCGAGCTTCAAGATCGAGAACTGAGATGGTGCCCGGCCCGACGTTGGCCGTGTAGGCGCGCCGGCCGTCGCTGGCAATGACCAGCATGTGCGACTCGGGTTGGGTGGTCGGGATCTTGCCGACGATCTTTAAGGTTCGCGGATCGATGATCGAGATGGCCTGATCGAGTTCGGTCGTAACGTAGAGTAGGCCGTCCTTGGGGCCGAGCAGCGCGCAGTGCGGGCGCACGCCATGACCGAAATCCACATGGGCCGTGACTTTTTGCGCAGCGAGATCGATGATGGCAAGCGTTCTTCCGTCGGTGCCCGGCTGACCGACACCCGAATTCCCATAGATAGGCACATACGCAAAACGGCCGTCGCGCGAGGCGATCGCTTCATGCCCGGTGACGCCGCCGACGTCGACGGTCGCAATTTGGCGGCCGGCGGTCGGATCGATGAGCCCGAGCGTGTGGTCGCCTTTGTTTACCACCAAAAGGAGGGGATGCTCCAGGTCAACCGCGCGGCTCGAAGACGCCGATGCCAGGACAGCGAACACAACTGATAAGAGGAGTGTGATTCTCATGACAGCGCTAGCGCTGATCGACGACGAATGAGTGTATCGCAAAGAACGGCCGGGAGTAACCGTCACCGGGATTCTGGTGTTCGCTGGACCTGAGTTTGGCGGAGATGATGCGTCTGGCACTGTTGTGCTCTCTGATGCCCTGACACAAGAAAAACCTGACTGTGCCCTATACTCGGCCGAAGGAGATCGCGGTGAAGAAACTGGCTGCTCTGGTGGTTACGGTCGTGTGTTCGATCTCGTTGCTGGCCAGAGCGCAGGATTCGGACGCCAGCATCGAGGGAAAAATCATCGCCCTCGAGAAGCTGTGGAACCAGGCCTACAAGGGCGGCGACACCAAGGCACTCAACGCCATCCTCGACGATTCCATCGTTCTCATCAACGACGACGGCAGCATTCAAACCAAGAAGGAATTCCTGGCCAGCGTGAAGGCGACCAACGCCCAGGAACAGCAGGTCGCGCCCGAGTTTCTGAAAGTCTACGTGCATGGCAACGTGGCGGTGGCGACGGGGGTTATGCGCGTCAAGGGCGTTGAAGGCGGAAAAGCGTACACCCGCCGCGAGCGCTTCGTCGACACCTGGCTGCACAGGGGTGAGAGTTGGGTGTGCGTGGCGACCAACGCAACGCCCATTCATTAGATCGGGTCATCGAGCGATCGGGTCATCGGGTGAAGTTATTTTGATTGGCGGGCGGTGCGTTGCGAGGCTGCAAAAATCGCTACTAGCTCGTTGGCTTCGGCTGAAGGTCCCTCAACAGGTCTGGTTTCACGATTCCGGATTCCATCAGACATTCCAGCCAGAAGATCGTTTCGTCCGCCTCAACGATTCCAATCTTCGCGACGAATTCTGCCTTCGAGCGAGCCCGCCCCGCAGCGCGGTAATTAGCACCCGCAGACGTGGCGGCTCGCAATAATTGCTTCCCCAAAACCTGTGCTTCCGTTGAACGTGGAAGGTGCTGAAACAGCCGGATCACCCGCATCGCGAATTTCTTAGTCCGATCCCTCAGTGCTTCCGGTTTGCTAACTGGGCCGCTTAGCATTTCACAACTCCGTCCTTCCGATCACCCGATGACCCGATCGCCAGATCAGCCGATCTTGAAGCTTCGCAGATCCTTCCCGGTCATTTCTTTGGGTTCCGGCAGATTCAACATGCCGAGGATAGTAGGCGAGATGTCTCGCAACGAGCCATTGGGCTTCAGGCTGAATTGTTGGGCATTGTCGCCGACCACGATAAATGGGACGGGATTGGTGGTGTGGGCAGTGTGCGGACCGCCGGTTGCCGGATCGATCATCTGTTCGGCATTGCCGTGGTCGGCGGTGATGAGCATCGCGCCTCCCTTGGCGCGCACCGCTTTCTCAATCTCACCTAAGCAGGCATCCACGGTTTCAACCGCCTTGATGGTTGGCTCAATCTTGCCGGAGTGGCCCACCATGTCGGCGTTGGCGAAGTTCACCACCATCACGTCGAAGGTGCCTTCTTCGACCGCTTTCACGACGGCCTGCGCGACGCCGGCGGCCGACATTTCCGGTTTCAGATCGTAAGTTGCGACTTTGGGAGATTGCACAAGCACGCGGTCTTCCCCGGGGAAGGGCTGCTCGACACCGCCGTTGAAGAAGTATGTCACGTGGGCGTACTTCTCGGTTTCGGCTACGCGCAGGTTGCGGAGATCGGCCTGTCCCATGACATTGGCAAGAATGTTCGCCATGGATTCGGGCGGGATCACCACCGGCAGCGTGAAATTCTTGTCGTACCGCGTCATGCAAACGTAGTGCAGATTTTTCGGAGCGAGGTCGCGGGGAATGATCTTGTCGAGGTCCTCGGCGCCAGGCAGGTCGCGCCCTTCCTGCGGATTGAGTCCGCTATTGCGCGCGAGAGCTCGAGTAATCTGGCGCACGCGGTCGGCGCGGAAGTTGAAGCAGATGCAGGAATCGTCGTCGCGTATCGTTGCCAGAGGCTCGCCACGATTGTCGATGCACACGAAGGGCACAACGAACTCGTCGGTGACTCCCTTGTTGTACGACTCCTTCACGCCTTGCACGGGATCGACGTAGCGTCCGCCTTCCCCGTTTCCATCGACCATGGCGCTGAACGCCTTCGCGATGCGTTCCCAGCGCCGGTCGCGGTCCATGGCGTAGTAGCGGCCGTTCACGCTGGCAATCTTGCCCGAGTTGTATTCGCGCATCTTCTGCTGGAGTTGCTCGAGGTAGCCGGCGCCGTTGGTCGGCAAAGTGTCGCGGCCGTCCATGAAGGCGTGTACGAAGACACGGTCCACTCCCTGCTGCTTGGCCATTTTCAGGAGCGCATACAGGTGCGCCTGCTGGGAGTGCACACCGCCATCGGAGACGAGACCAAAAAGGTGCAGTCGGCGTCCGCCAGTACGGGCATGCTTCATGGCCGCGACCAGCGTCGGATCGGAAAAGAAATCCCCATTCTGGATCATCAGGTCGATGCGGGTGATGTCCATGTGCACGATGCGCCCGGCGCCGATGTTGAGGTGGCCGACTTCGCTGTTGCCCATCTGCCCTTCGGGCAGGCCGACGAACGGACCGCTGGTGTAAATCAGCGTATTGGGATATTCGCGCAGCAGGCGATCATAGGTCGGCTTGCGCGCCAGCGCGATGGCGTTGGCTTCGGTCTTGGGGCTGTAACCCCATCCGTCGAGGATGATGAGGACGAGAGGTTTGGGACGCAAAATCAGCTCCTGGCTTCTAGCTCCTGGCTCTTAGCGTCCAACCCACCACGGAGGCACAGAGACACGGAGGAATCAATTACCAGATCACCTCGACGGGATAATGCTGAAACATCGGGTCCGAGGTTAAAATCGGAAGTTTCTCCTGCAAACTCTGCGCGATCAGGATCCGATCAAATGGATCCCGGTGGTGCAGAGGCAGGCGCTCGAGACGCAAAACGTGATCGAGAGTGATGGGCAAAAGTTCAACGTTATTTCTGACCAGTTCTTTGACTAAGTAGGGCCCTGCTGGCGAGGGCAGCGGAAGTTTTCCCGTCTGTACTTTGACGAGAATCTCCCACACGCTTGCAACGCTGAACCAAAGATCACTGGGTCCAGTGAAAAGCTTCTCCCCTTGCCTCGAAAGTCGCGGGTCACTACTAATCGCCCACAGAAAAGTATGTGTGTCGAGCAGGGCCTTCATTACCAGAAAAGATCCTCAACATCTTTCGGAAGAGGATCGGTGAAATCGTCGGGAACAACAAATTCTCCCTTTGCCGAGCCCAATACCCGCTTCTTCGGGTTCTGACTCACGGGAACCAGCCTCGCTACGGGCTTCCCAGCCTTTGCGATGATGACTTCCTCACCCAGCGCGACTCGCTCCAAGAGCTTGGAAAGATGGGTCTTGGCTTCGTGGATATTGACTTCCATGGGCAGATATTAGACTAAGTCCTTAGCTAAGTCAATTTAGACCTTAAGCTCCTCTCGCGGGGCGTTTGAGGCTTAATGTGCCGAATGGTCCCCGAGCCGAGTGCACTGCTTGCCACACAAGTTGTTTCATCCTTTGTGATTTCGCAACATCGAAACTTCGCGTGCGTGGACCCGCGGCACGGTATCCGGACTACTTCTTGTCCGGGGTTCGCTGCGGAGTCGGTTGCTCCTTGTCGACTTCGTCTTTGACCAAATCCTGCACGCGGGCCATCGCTTTCTCCATCACAGCCTGCATGCGAGGAGTCGCCGCCTGCATGGATTCGGCCGTCATCGCTGGCATTTCGCGCAGCAGTTTCTGGCCCGTGGGCGAGGAGTAAAAGACGTTCATGGCGTCAACATCGGACTTGGTCAGATGCTTCTGGTAGATGGGAATCATGTCGTCGAGCAAGCCCTCAATGGGCAGGTCCTTCGCAACTTCCTTCATCACATCGTCCATTTCCTGGTCGAGGTGCGAGAGTTCCTTCTCCGTCAACTGGGGCGCATTTTTGTGCAAAGTGTCATGCATGATCTCCCGCTGTTGTTTGGAGGTCGCGTCCACAATCATCTGCAGTTGACTGCGAATCTTCATGGTGTCAAAGAGCTTCACGATATCTTCGTGGGAGGCGGGTGGGTCGGAGGTCTGGGCACGCAGCCCAGATGCCGCGAGAACGATGATTAAAGCTCCCGTACAAAGTCGATTCACGATCTGTCTCCTGAAATGGCGGTAGGATGCAACAGAGCAAAGCACAATCGGGTTAGTCCTTCGACGGTTGCCGCTTCTGATCCTTTTGTCGCTTCTCTTGCTCTTCGAGAATCATTTGCTGTAGCTGTTCCTCAACGCGCCGATTGATGCCCTCCATTTTTTTGCGACCGATTTCGCCCCCGGCTTCCATGGACTCAGACAAGATTGCTGGCATCTCCTTGAGGAGTTTTAGCCCGTGGGCGACGCATAGAACGCCAAGATGCCGTCTAAATCCGACTTGCTTAAGTGTTTTTGATAGATCGGCACGATGGCATCGATGAGTTCGTCGACCGAAAACTCCTTGAAAATCGAGTCCGAAATCGCGTCCACCCGGGCTAGTTGTTCCGGGCTGGCATCCGGGACCTTCTGTTTGAAGCCGAGTTCTGCGCCTATCCGGGCTTGTTTCGCCATGCCTGCGAACACCTGTTCGACCCGGCTCTTGGCCTGCGTTACCTCGAGAAACTTCATGACCTGCTCTCGGCTAGGTGCGACCTCTGATCGTGTCGACGGCGTTTGCGCAATCACACCCGGCACGGGCAAGAGCAACGTGCAGAAAGCCGCGCACAGTCTCAAAACAGACATTTCCCCTCCACTGGCGTTGCATACCCGCGTCCTCTACCCCTTGTAGTTCAGCGCCTCCAGCCCCAGATACCGGGCGCTGCCTCCCAGTTCTTCCTCAATCCGCAGCAGTTGGTTGTACTTCGCGATCCGGTCGGTGCGCGAGGCGGAGCCAGTTTTGATCTGGCCTGCGCCGGTGGCGACGGCCAGGTCGGCGATGAAGGTGTCTTCCGTCTCTCCCGAACGATGCGAGATGACCGAGGTGTAGCCGTTGCGGCGGGCGAGGTCGATGGCATCGAGCGTCTCTGAAACCGTGCCGATCTGGTTGACCTTGATCAGGATGGAATTCGCGATCCCCTTGTCGATGCCTTCCTGCAAGCGCTGGGTGTTGGTGACAAACAGATCGTCGCCAACCAACTGGATCTTGTCGCCGAGCAGTTCCGTCAGTTTCTTCCAGCCATCCCAATCGTCTTCCGCGAGGCCGTCTTCGAGCGAGACGATCGGATAGTCATTCGCCCACTTGGCCCAGAAACGCGCCATGTCTTCCGACGATTTTGCGGACTTATCAGACTTTTTGAAAACGTATTTGCCGTCCTGGTAGAACTCGCTGGCAGCGGGATCGAGCGCGATCGCGATTTCTTCGCCCGGCTTGTAGCCTGCGTTTTCGATGGCTTCAAGCACGACTTCGATTGCCTCGACATTCGATTTCACCGATGGGGCGAATCCGCCTTCGTCTCCCACCGCCGTGTTGTACCCACGCTTCTTCAGCACACCCTTCAAGGTGTGAAAGACCTCTACGCCCCAGCGCAGCCCCTCGGAGAAGCTGGCTGCCCCGACCGGCATGACCATGAATTCCTGGAAATCGACGTTGTTGTCGGCGTGCGCGCCGCCGTTCAGGATGTTCATCATCGGCGTAGGGAGGATGTTGGCTCCGGCTCCGCCAAGGTAGCGATAAAGCGGCAGCCCATAGGACTTGGC
>Ga0307478_10001736_pt1 | contig 18248 bp, 15 predicted proteins | sample atmos_gasesECM4C_2_FD_203713 | JGI IMG/M metagenome (GOLD analysis project Ga0307478, IMG submission 203713) | Hardwood forest soil microbial communities from Morgan-Monroe State Forest, Indiana, United States - atmos_gasesECM4C_05 | ecosystem: Environmental > Terrestrial > Soil > Temperate... | reverse complement strand
GTGGCGATGCGCACTGCCCCGTCATTGGTGTCCACACGGACCTGCGCGCGCCCCGAAATCGTATAGGACTTGGTCCATTCTTCAGCGCGAGCGGTACCTGGCAAACTTGCCGCGGCGGTAAGGGCAAACCCGATAATCCCCAGTCGCGTCAGGGTAAAATTCGAGAACAAACGCATAAGTGCATTCCTCCGTAAATTGCGATACTGACGGAAGATACGACAGCCCTAGTTGAAAAGTTCCCCTCTACCGCTTTGCGGCGGCTTGCTTGCTCTTCGCGCTTCCGGGCTTTGGCCGTAGCGCGGCAAGGAATTGCTCCACTGGCAGGGTATTGATCACGTTGGCTGCTTCCAGCCATCCCCGGCGCGCCATGGTGACGCCGTGGCGGATGAACTGCAGATGAGGTGTGTTGTGGGAATCGGTGTCAATGACCACCTTTACCCCGCGTTCCTTGCACATGCGCAAATGCACATCGTTCAGGTCTAGCCGGTCGGGATACGAGTTGCACTCCATGGCTACCCCGTGTTTCGCGGCGGCGTCAAGCACCTTCGCCATATCGTAGTCGAACCCCTCGCGCCGCAACAGAAGCCGACCGGTGGGGTGCCCGATAATCTGCGTGTAAGGATTCTCGATCGCGGCGAGCATGCGCTCCGTCATGGCCGCGCGGTCCAGATTCATGTACGAGTGCACCGAGCAGACCACCACCTCAAATTGCGAGAGCAATGCATCCGAGTAGTCCAGTGAGCCATCTTTGAGGATGTCCACTTCCGCGCCCACTAGAACGCGAATCCCCAAGTCGCTCGCATTCGCAGCCCGCAATCTCTTGATATGCGCCGCCATCCGTTTCTCATCCAAGCCGTTGGCGATGGTTACCGACTTGGAATGGTCTGCGATGGCGATGTATTGATGTCCCAACTGGCGCGCGGCTTCGGCCATCTCCTCGATCGAGCACTTACCATCGCTGGCCGTGGTGTGCATGTGCAAATCGCCCTTGATATCCTCGCGACGCACCAAATTCGGCAGCCGATGCTGTTCGGCGGCTTCGATTTCGCCGCTGTTTTCGCGAATCTCCGGCGAAACGAAATCCAGTTTCAGTTTCGCGTAAATCTCTTCTTCGGTGCGGCCGGCAACCCGGCGCTCGCCTTTCAACGTGGCCAAGGCATATTCGTTCAGCGTGTAGCCCAGATCGTTGGCTCGTCCGCGCAAATTGACGTTGTGCTCCCGCGAGCCAGTGAAATACAGCAGGGCAGCTCCGAAGCTCTCCTTATCCAGCAGCCGCACGTCGACCTGGATTCCATTATCCAGCGTGAAACTCACCTTATTTTCCCCATGCGCTAGCACTTGATTGATTCGCGGATATTTCAGGATATGTTCGGCAATGGCATCGATATGTTTCTGCGCCGTGAACCCCTCCCCCAGGGTCAGCAGCAAATCGAGATCGCCGACCGTTTCCTTCCCGCGGCGCAAGGAGCCGGCCGGCGTAACGGAAGCGACGCCTTTTCCATATTTCTCGATGTGCGCAATCACGTCGTTGGCTGAGGCTTCGGCCACGTCCTGCCGAAACCGTCCGGTAGAGCGCTTGAATGCCTCGACCGCCTTCAAAATATTCTGTTCGCTTTTTTCGCCAAAGCCCGGAACGTCCCGCAGCTTGCCCTCCAGCGCAAGCTTCTCCACGTCGGCGACGGTTGCGGCCTTGAAGTTCGACCACAAGAACGCCACTTTCTTCGGTCCCAGCGACTGCAAATGCAGAATATCGAGCAACGTCACCGGATATTTTTTCAGCAGTTTCTGCCGCAGGCCGTAGTCGCCCGTTTTCAAGATTTCTTGCAAATGCTCAGCCATCCGCTCGCCGATTCCCGGCAGCTCCTCCAGTTTGTCCGGATCTTTGGCCAGATCCTCGATGGATTCATGCATTCCGGAGATTAATTCGGCAGCTTTCTCGTAGCTGCGATAGCGGCCAATGATGGCCCCGTCGATCTCCAGTAGCTGCGCGGTGTCGCGTAGGATGCGGGCGATGCTCTTGTTGTCCATAAGTGCAAAGATTACAAGACCAAGTAACCGAGGTAAAGCAACTCAATCCTCGACTCCTGCATTTCCTTTACCTCCTTTACCTCCTTTACCTCCTAAAACAAAAGCCGGCAGGGAATTGCGTCCCGGCCGGCCCCCAAAACAGTGTAATCGATTGTCAACTCGGCTTCTGCACGTTCGCAGCCTGTGGACCTTTCGGTCCCTGCACAATCTCGAACTCGACCACATCTCCTTCCTGCAAGGTGCGGTACCCTTCTCCAACGATCGCCGAATAATGCACGAAAACATCGGGACCGTCCTCGCGTCCTATGAAGCCGTAACCTTTTGTGTTATTGAACCATTTCACCGTGCCACGCAATCCAGGCCTCCCCGACAGTTATAGGTCTTTCCTGCTCGAGCAGAGTACATCCCCAAGCAAAGCTGCACCGGAAATTGCGCGGAGTCTAGCAGAAGAAAGATTTCAGTCAATGGAAATAGGCATATTACCGTATCGGAGGCAACTAATTAGGTGGGTATAAATCGATTTAATCATGGCCACTTTCGTTAGCGATTTGGGCGTCCGTCAAGGCTGCTTTTGTTTGAACCTTACCGGCCGCAGAATTTGAAAGAGATTGTTAAAGTCGTCCGTCCAAGCCCGCAGACCGGGCGGCACGGCAATCGGCTCGATCATCACCGTTGAATCGATCGAATCGAGCAATCGCCGGTTGCGCGTAACCAGCACCCAGTCCGAAGAATCGATCAGCTTGCGCCGATTGTCGTCATTGGTGACCATTTCGGCCTCGCATCCAGCCTCGCTAGCCAGCAGCTGAACCACCGGAGGCAAGTCCAAATAGGAATTGGACGTATGCACGGCCAGCACTCCATCCGGCTTCAGATGACGCAGGTACAACGCAAAGGCCTCGCGCGTGAGCAAGTGCACCGGTATCGCATCCCCTGAAAAAGCGTCCACTGCCAGCACGTCGAACTCTTGCGGCGCCTCACTCTGCAGGGAAAGCCGCGCGTCCCCCAGCACCACGTCGATGCGCGCAGGAGAATCGCGCAGATAGCTGAATGCACTTTTCGCGATGGCAATCACCTGCGGATTAATCTCATAGAAGCGAAAGTTGTCGCTGGCCTTTCCGTAAGCCGCCAGCGTGCCCGCCCCCAACCCGATCGCCCCGACCCGTTTGGCATTCGGGCAGCAATGCGTAAGCGCCAGGCCCACGCCCGAATCGGGACCGTAGTAAGTGGTCGGCAAAAGGCTCGATGGCGGGTTGACGTACTGGGCGCCGTGCTCGATCTTGCCGTTGTACAGCGTTCGATACGGTTCCTTCAGCCAGTTGGAAAATTCTCGGACCCGCAGCGCGCCGTAGAAACTCCGCGCGCGCACGATGGTGTCCTGGTTGAAGTTGCGCACGTTCCGCGCCAGCACCAGAACCATGGAAGCCGCGGTGGCCATCCAAAACAGGCGAATCAGCCAGCCCTGCGGCCACAACGCCGCCACCGCCAGCAAAGCCGTGAGGACCAGCGCCAACGGAAGCTCATAAATCGCGGTGAACAAGTGCGGGGCGGCATTCCCCACGAAGATCGCGCCCAGCGCTCCACCGAGAGAAATCATCAGATAGAAAGACGTAATGTGTTGCGGCGAGGGCCTGCGCAACGCCAACTCGCCGTGACAAAACCAGCAGCACAAAAAAAGCCCGATACAGAAAACCGGCACGCTCACCTGCACGGATTCCGTATACATCGGCTCATAAATGGCATAACCCAAGCTGCCCAGTGCCACCGCGAGGAGGCGAATCGACAGCCAGCGCCAATACAAGACCCGCCGGCTGAACGCCAGCGCGAACGTCAAAAGATACAGTGTCAGCGGCAGCACCCACAGCAATGGAACTGGCGCAACGTCCTCCAGCAATTTGTTGGTGACGGAAAGCAGCAGCATGGAGCCGCAGGCCGCCAATCCCAGCCACAACAGCTTCTCCCGCAGTGTTGGCGGCGCGGGAATCTCACCCGCCTGAGATTGCCCAGTGACTGAGGCAACGGGCGTTCGAGTGATCCACGCGGCGGAAGCACACAGCAACACAAAAACTACAAACAGCGCCGACCAAAGGATCGCTTGTTGGTGCGCGGCGATATGCGGTTCGATCAGCAACGGATAGCTCAAAAGCGCGAGCAGCGAAGCCAGGTTCGACAAGGCAAAAAGGTGATACGGCTCGCGTTGCGCGCTGGCCCGTGCGTACCATACTTGCACTAGCGGGCTCGTGGCGCTCAGCAGCACGAAGGGCAATCCGATGGAGACGGTCAGCAGCACAAGAATGGTCGACGCCGGATCGCCTCCAGCACGCTGCAACTGTAAAAATCGCGGCGCGATGGGAAGAAACAACAGAGCCAACAGCAGCAGCGCCATGTGCAATTGTGTCTGGCGCGCCGGCGCAAGTCGCCGCGACGTAACGTCAGCATACAAATAGCCCAGCAGCAGCGCGCACTGAAAAAATACCAGGCAAGCGGCCCACACCGCCGCCGCCCCGCCGAACCGCGGAAGGATCAGTTTGGCAAAGAGCGGTTCGATCAAGAAAAGAAGGAACGCCCCGAGGAAAACAGTCGAAGACAAAAGCAAAGCATAAGGCGTAGCAAAATGATTGCTGATAGCGAGAGCATGTGCAGGAAGCTCAGCTCTCTGTGTACTCTGTGCGCCTGCCTCTGTGCCCTCTGTGTTAATTCTTTTTCTTCTTCCCCGCCAAAAAGCGGAAGTAGTAGAGCAACCCGGCGATAGTCTTCGCGTCCCGCAACAAGTTCTTCCGAATCATGCGTTCAAGATCAGCCCGTCCGAAAGCCTTGGCGGTAATCTTCTCGTCTTCTTCCGGCTGTGCTTCGCCGGCAGTCAGCTTTTCCGCCAGCAAAATGTACATGCGCTCTTCAAGAAAGCCCGGAGTAGGAAACACATCCAGGAAGACCCGAAACTTCTTTGCGCGGTATCCGGTTTCCTCGATCAACTCGCGCACCGCTGCCTGCCGCACGCTTTCGCCAGAGTCGATGCGCCCGGCCACCAGCTCCCATAAATACCGTCGCGTTGCGTGACGATACTGCCGTATCAGCAGAATCCGCCCATCGGGCAACACCGGAAGCACTACCACCGATCCCGGATGCGTGATCACTTCGCGAATAGCGCGCAAGCCGTCCGGCTCCCGCACTTCGTCGCGCCGCACCCCGAAGACGCGACCTTGGTAGATTATTTTGCTGCGCAAAATTTTAGCGGCCGAACGGCGAGTTGTGCGTGGCGCCATCGAAGCATGTCTCCGCCCGCATCATAACGCACGCCCCGCCAATTCTCGTAATCACACGTTGTTGCAGCACCAATCGAATTGCCTGCGTAGGCCGCCTTGCCTATACTCGATTTGCCGCCAAATGCCCATCAACACCATCATTGTCGACGACGAAAAGCCCGCCCGCGACGAACTGGCTTTTCTCCTCAAAAGCGTTCAGGAAGTCAACGTAATCGGCCAAGGCAAGAACGGCGTGGAAGCCCTCGCCCTCATCAAAGAGCATTCCCCGGACTTGGTGTTCCTCGATGTGCAAATGCCTGGCCTAGATGGTTTCGGCGTGTTAAAAAAACTCGTCGAACGAAAGATGAAAATGCCCCACGTCGTGTTCGCGACTGCCTTCGATCAGTACGCGGTGCAGGCCTTCGAAGTAAACGCGGTCGACTATGTGCTGAAGCCGTTCGACAAATCGCGCATCGCCAAAGCCATTCAGCGCGCACGAAAAATGATGGACACTCAGACGACCGCAGCTGACCGGCTCGAGCAGCTCGTCAATCAACTTGCCGCCGCCAAGCAAAATCCCCCGTCACCGGCAGTGAAGGTCCTGGTCACCACGCAGCAGAAGCTATTGCTGGTAAACGCCGAAGACATGATTTTCGCTTCCATCGACGGCGGCATGATTACCGTCATCGCCCGCGACCTCGAAGGCAGCTCCAATTATCGCACCCTCGAAGAAATGGAAGAGGCGCTGGCCTCCGACGTCTTTTGGCGCCCGCACCGCTCTTATCTGGTGAACATTCACCACATCAAGGAAGTCATCCCCTGGTTCAAATCCACCTTCATGCTAAAAATGGATGACAAGAAGCAGACTCAAGTTCCCGTCAGCCGCTCGCAGACCAGACGCCTCCGCGAACTTTTCAAGGTGTAGCTTTGGAGTGCGGCGGTCTTGCCGCCGCCTTTACGGTGAAAGCTTCGCCAGGGCGTCGAACCGAGAAGCTAGATCATGACGGTACTCCGTCAAAGGTGGCAAGAGCGGCGCACTCCATGCTGTTTGTGTTAGCATCGCGTGTACACCTCGTACGCCCGACACGATGGATTTTTCGCTTAGCGACCACCAAAAACTGATTCGCGACACCGTTCGCCAGTTCATGGAGAACGAGGTGCGTCCCGGCGTCCGCCAGCGCGACCGCGAAGCGCGCTTTCCCGCCGAGGAAATCAAGAAAATCGCCGAGTTGGGCTGCTGCGGCATGATGACCCCGGAAGAGTTGGGCGGCGGCGGCCTCGACACGATCTCCTTCGTGCTGATGATGGAAGAAGTCGCGCGCGTGGATGCGGCGATGGCCACCTCGCTCAGCGTCACAAATTCCGCTGTCCAGCCGCCGCTGCTCCAGTTCGGCAGCGAAGCGCAGAAGAAAAAATATTTGTCCCGCATGGCAACGGGCGAAATCCTCGGGGCATTTTGCCTGACCGAGCCGCAAGCCGGCTCCGACGCCGCCGGAATTCAAACCCGCGCCGCAAAGTGCAATTGCGGCTACCGTCTGAATGGCACCAAGACCTGGGTGACCAACGGCAGCGTGGCCGGGTGCTTCATCGTTTTTGCCAAGACCAATCCGGAGGCCGGCGGGAAGGGAATTACTGCATTTCTCGTCGAGCCGAGTTTCAAAGGCTTTCATGTCGGTCGCCACGAAGAAAAAATGGGCCAGCTCTCTTCGCCGTCAGTCGAAATTATTTTGAACGATTGCGAAGTCCCCACCGAGAATCGCCTCGGCGAAGAAGGCCAAGGCTTGAAGATCGCTCTCAGCGCGCTGGACGGCGGGCGCATCGGCATCGGCGCCCTGGCTGTGGGGCTGGCGCAGGGCGCGCTCGAAGAATCCGTGAAGTACGCAAAGCAGCGCCGCGCCTTCGGCAAGAGCATCGCCGAATTCCAAGCCATTCAGTGGATGCTCGCCGATATGCAGACGGAAATCGAAGCCGCTCGTAACCTGGTGCATCACGCCGCATGGCTCAAGGACGCGCACCCCACAAAGATGGGAGCCGCAGCCTCCAAAGCAAAACTCTACGCCAGCGAAATGGCAAATCGCGTAGTCTATAAAGCAGTCCAGATTCACGGCAGCGTCGGCTATTCGCGCGAAACCGACGTAGAGCGAATGTACCGCGACGCCCGAGTAATCTCGATCTACGAAGGCACCAGCGAGATCCAGCGCATGATAATAGCGCGCGACCTGGGTCTGTAACCGGAGGGGCGCAGCACTGCTGCGCCCCAGCTCGGCAAGATATATTGAGCGGGCTTCACAGGCGTTCCAGCGCCACACGCTTCAGCCTGTGCCGCCGTAAGACGCAGCATTCAGGATGCGACCAAGGCTGTAGCTCAGGTCCGGTGTCTGGACCTGAGGCCTTTCGTAAGCACGAGCAAGTACAGGGGACAGATTGGCGACAAGTTCCGAAGCAAAAACAAAACGCGTAATCAGCGGCATGCGCCCCACCGGACGCCTGCACATCGGCCACTATTTCGGCGCCCTGCAAAACTGGGTCCGCCTGCAAAACGATCCCTCCTACGACTGCTTCTACTTCATAGCTGACTGGCACGCGCTAACCAGCGACTACGCCGACACCAGCGCCGTCGCCCAAAACAGCATCGAGATCATGACCGACTACCTGGCCGCCGGTCTCGACCCCCAGAAAAGCATCATCTTTCTGCAATCGCAAGTCCCCGAACACGCCGAGCTGCACCTGCTGCTCTCCATGGTCACCCCGCTGGGCTGGCTCGAACGCGTCCCCACCTACAAAGAAGCCCTCGAAAACGTGAAAGACAAAGACCTGCATACTTACGGCTTCCTCGGCTACCCAATCCTGCAATGCGCCGACATCGTCATCTACAGCACCGAGGGCAAGTCGCTCCTCGTGCCAGTCGGCGAGGACCAAGTCTCCCACGTCGAACTCAGCCGCGAAATCGTCCGCCGCTTTGATGCCTTTTACAGCTTTTCCTTACGAGATTCGTTGTTTGACACCCGCAACCACGAGATTCTCCGCTGGCTCTCTACGAAGTTTCACCTCTGGGGAGCCGCGGAAGCTACTTCGGAACACAGGGCGCTTATAAGGTCTGAATTGACGCGCCGGATCCTCGAGGCAGGCATCAAGAATATCGCTGACCAGGTCCCTAATTTCCGCTCAGTCTTTGATGTTCGAGAGATATTGACCGAGCCGGAGGCGATGCTGACTCATACGCCGCGGATTCCTGGTCTTGACGGGCGCAAGATGTCGAAAAGTTACGGCAATACGATCACGCTGAGCGAAAGCGACGCCGACGTTCGCGCCAAGACCAAAGTAATGGTCACTGACCCGGCCCGCCGGCGCCGTAGCGATCCTGGAAATCCGGACGTGTGTCCGGTCTACGACTGGCATAAACTATTCTCGCCTCCGGAGACGCTGAAGTGGGCAGCGGAGGGCTGCCGCACCGCGGGCATCGGGTGCATCGAGTGCAAAGCAGCCATGGCGGACAATCTGATCAAGTGGATAGCCCCAATTCGCGAGCGCCGCGTAGGGTACGAGAAGAATCCGAAGCGCGTCCTAGAGCTGATCGACGCCGGCTCCAAGCGCGCCCGCGTCGAAGCAGTTAAGACAATGGCGCGAGTCCGCGAAGCCGTCTTCGGCTGGGAAAAGAAGCACGCCGAAATCAGCGGCGGAGGCACCGCCGCGGGCGCGTAGTGGCAACCGCCTAGGCCGTGTAGAGACTTTGTAGCGCTGGCCTTCTGAGGCCGGCGGTTTTGACGTTAAAGTGAAACGAAAGAGCCCGCTTGAGAAGGCGGGCGCTGCAAAGCCATGGCGACGCCGTACAAAATAAACATTCCGCTCTACGAAGGTCCCCTGGACCTGCTGCTTGATCTCATCAAGAAGCAGGAGATGAACATTCACGACATCCAGATCGCAAAAATCACCTCGCAATATCTGGACTACCTCCACAAGCTCGAAGAACTGAACGTAGACGTCTCCGCCGATTTCATCTACATGGCCGCCACGCTGATCTACATCAAATCAAAAATGCTGCTCCCGCCCGACCCGCTCGCGAGCCCGGAGGAGCAATCCGCCGACCCGCGAGCCGACCTCGTGCAGCGCCTGGTCGAGCACGAGAAATTCAAAAACGCTGCGCAGCTCCTCTACCAAAAACAACAGATCGAAGAAAACGTCTGGTCCAAGCCCGACAAATCGCTGTACCACGACGAAGGCACCGAAGGCGAGCTGGTCGTCTCCATGGTCGACCTCGTCCGCGTCTTCCAGCAAGTCCTCGAGCGCCGCAAAGAAGTCTCGCGCATCGAGCTGCAGCACGAGCAATTCACCGTGGCGCAAATGATGGCCCAGCTCCGCGCGCAAATCCTGGCCAGCGATGACAACACCGTAAACCTAATCCGCTTTTTCGAGGCTTGCCAGTCGCGCCACGCCATGATTGTCGCCTTCCTCGCCGTCCTGGAAATGGTCAAGATGCAAGCCATCGCCATGGCCCAGGAAAAACAATTCGGCGAAATTGTCCTCCGCAAGCATAAAATGTTCGATACGGTATTCGACGAGAACGGCGCAGTCCGCCAAATCAATGAAGAATATAAGTAGTCTCTGTGAACTCTGTGAGCCCCTCTGTGAACTCTGTGTTAAGGTTTTTCCGAAAGGCTTTAACACAGAGTTCACTGAGCGAGGAGCACAGAGGCCACAGAGAAGAAGCGAACCATGACCAACGAAGAACGCAAAGCAGCACTGGAAGCGATCATCTACGCCGCCGACGAGCCGGCCACCGTCGAGCAACTGGCCGCCGCGCTCGACGAAGAAAAGCTCGTCGTGCAGTCCTCGCTAGACGAACTCGTCGGCAGTTACGCCGTAGAGGAGCGCGGCATCGAAGTCCGCGCCGTAGCCGGCGGCTACAAGATGTACACCAAGCCGCAGCATCACGACGTAGTGCGCCGCTTCATCAAGAGCCTGCGCCCGCCGCTGCGCCTCACAATGCCCGCCCTCGAAACCCTAGCGGTCATCGCCTACAAGCAGCCGGTCACCGCCCCCGAAATCGGCGAAATCCGTAGCGTCAACACTTCCGGCGTCCTGAAAACGCTGCTCGACAAGCGCCTGATCACCACCGCCGGGCGCAAGGAAGTAATCGGCCGCCCAATCCTGTACAAAACCTCAAAAGAATTTCTGATGCGCTTCGGCCTGAGCGATCTGGAAGAGCTCCCCAGCCTGAAAGAATTCGAGGCCCTAGCCCGCGAAGCCCTCGGCAGCGACGAAGGCGTAGCCGCCAACAACGGGAACAGCGACGAAAGTGTACTTGACGCTCGCACCGATGCGACTTCCGCCAATGGAAATGCCGGCGAGCAAGTCGCGACAACAGCGCTTGAAGACGTTGCCGGCGAATCGAAAGTAAGTGGCGAAAACGAAGCAATTGCGACCGACGAGCAAGCCCACAAGTCCGCCGCAGCCGGCGAGTAGCTTGTGGCTCTACGCCCAGACTGGCGAACTATTATACGGTTCGCACTCGTAGGTTTCGCGGTTGGAACGGTAGGCAACGCAGCATCGTTCGCCTTCGCATCAGACATGTCCACAACAACAATAGCTATTGCGTTTTTTATTTGCCCCGCCTCGCTTCTGTGTGCACCGCTGTTCGCATGGGCTTTTGAGGCTGCCGAACCTTGGACAACGGGCTTTTACTTGCTCTGGACCATCGTTGCGCTCATCAACGGGGTCCTTTACGCATTAGTTGGAGCAGCATACGTTGGTCTGCGACGAAAGCCTGGGGGAGCTTCGACAGCGTAATAGTCTGCGCTGGATCGCATCGGTAGGCCCAAGATAATCCGACTCAACTGTGAGAGCATTGAGAGGGCCAGACAGGAGCGTCTGTACGCCCGGAGCTATGCAAGAACGCCTGCAAAAAATAATCGCGCGCGCCGGCATCGCCTCCCGCCGTCACGCCGAGCAACTCATCGTCAGCGGCCAAGTCCGCGTGAACGGCCACGTCATCACCGAGCTCGGCAGCAAAGCCGACGCCGCCGCCGACCGCATCGAAGCCGCCGGCAAAGTAATCACCGCCGAAGAGCGCCGCGTGCACATCCTGCTCAACAAGCCGCCCGAAATCGTAGCCACCATGGCCGATCCCGAAGGCCGCAAGACGCTGCGCAATCTCCTGCGTGGTCTTCCTGAGCGCGTCTATCCGGTCGGCCGGCTCGATTACAACGCGTCCGGCCTGATCTTCCTCACCAACGACGGCGACCTCGCCGCCGAAATGCTCAAGCATTGGAAGAACCTTCCGCAGCTATATCACGTCAAAGTGAAGGGCCGCCTCACGATGGAGCAGCTTGAGGAATTCGGTAGGGAGGCAGGAGCGCGCATGCGTCCGGTACGCCAGCCGGATGCCGCGCGCGGCCATGCGGCCAATTTCTGGTACGAAGTCGCCCTCAAAGATTCCAAGCGCGATGAGCTGCGCAAGGTGCTGTTCGCTGCGCAACATCCCGTCGAGAAATTGAAGCGCATCGCCCTCGGCCCGTTAACATTAGAAGGCCTGCCTCCGGGCCATTACCGGACGCTCGGCGAAAAAGAAGTCGCCCAGTTGCGGCGCATCTTGGCCGCGCCAGCGAAAAGCAAGAGCAAGAATTCACTACACAGCGTGCAGAGAGCGCAGGCCGCAAGAAAATGACGAACCTCGACACCCAAAATCCGAAGCTCGCAAGCGCGAACCGAAGGTCGTCTTTCGATTTTCGCTTTTCGACCTTCGTCTCTCGGTTGTCCTAAATATGGCCCACTCCATCGCAGATCTGATTCCGGAATACATTCGCGGGCTCCCCGTGTACATTCCCGGCCGTCCCATCGAAGAAGTCGAGCGCGAGCTGAAGATTCACGCCATCAAGCTGGCCTCCAACGAAAATCCCATCGGGCCATCGCCGAAAGCGGTCGAAGCAGTAAGAATGGCGGTTGCCGATTGCAACCGCTATCCGGATGGCGCCACGCATCTGCTGCGCGCCAAACTGGCCAAGCTGCACGACGTTGTCATGGACCAAATCTTCATGGCCCTCGGCTCCAGCGAAATCATCGACCTGGCATCGCGCATTCTGCTCGCCTCCGGAAAAACTGGAATCACCTCCTACGGCAGCTACGCGCCATTTTCGCTGGCCATTCGCGCGAGCGGCTCGGAATTAGTGCCCGTGCCGCAGCAGGATTTCGCGTTCGATCTGCGCGCGATCGCGGAGGCAGTTCTCGCGCACGCCGAAACGCGCATCATCTATCTCGCCAATCCCAACAATCCCACCGGAACCGCCTTCGGCATGGCCGACCTGCAAGAATTTCTGCGCCGCGTTCCACCCGATGTTCTGGTCGTGCTCGATGAAGCCTACATCCATTACGCCGATCGCGCCGATATGCCCAATTCCGTGCAACTCTATCGCGAGCACCGGAATCTTCTGGTCATGCGCACTTTTTCCAAAGTCTATGGCTTGGCCGGATTGCGCGTCGGCTACGCCATCGGTGATACGCCGGTGCTCGAAGCGATGAACAAGTTGCGCACGCCTTTCAACCTCGCCGGCGTCAGCCAGGCTGCGGCCATCGCCGCGCTCGACGATGCTGAACACGTGAGTCGCTCGATCCAGGAAAACGCCGCCGAGCGGGCCAGGCTCGCCAAGGGGCTGAGCGCCCTCGGATTGCGTCCCGTGCGCAGCCACACCAATTTCATTTTCATCGATATCGGTCCGGAAGCGCGCGAACTGTGCGACGAATTGCTGCACGAAGGCGTCATCGTTCGCCCGCTCGGCTGGATGGGCTTTCCCGACGCGATGCGCGTGTCGGTCGGCCTCGCGCACGAGAATGACCAGCTACTGGCGGCCATGGGCCGTTTGCTCGCCAAGCGCGAAGGCAAAAGCGAGTTAGCCTCGCGATGAAGCTCTTGCTCCCCAATGGCACGGCATCGAGCGCCGATCCCATCTTCGACATTCTGTCGAGATACAAAACGATCGCCGTCGTTGGTCTTTCATCCAATCCCACCCGGCCCAGTTACGGCGTAACCGAGTACATGCAATCCGCCGGCTACCAAATCATTCCCGTAAACCCCAACGAAACCGACGTGCTCGGTGAACCGAGTTACGCAAGCCTCGACGAAGTCCCGCAAAAAATAGAAATCGTCAACATCTTCCGCCGCCCGGAAGAAACTCCGCCGGTAGTAGATGCAGCCATCCGCGCCGGCGCCAAGGTAATCTGGATGCAACTAGGCATAACCAACCCACCCGCCGCAGAAAAAGCCCAAGCCGCAGGCATCACAGTAGTAATGGACGCCTGCATCCTGGTCGAACACAAGAAACGCCGTCAAAAACACGGTAATGTTTCTTCTCCGTGACCTCGGTGTTTCGGTCTCGGTGAACTCTGTGCTAGCTCCCTTTCTTATCGTGGCAAAGGAAACACCAACAAATTGCGCTTGCCGACCGCAATGACCGCGAGCTTCCCATCCGGCGTGATCGCGAAATCACGAAACGTCAAATCGTGAAGAATGGGAACAAACGCCGGCTGCGTTACCGGCGGTTCCTGATCCTTTGCGGTAAGCGCGGCGAGCGGCGGGATTTCGATCCAACCAAGGTCACCGGATTTTTTTTCCGGCGCACGGTGCAACAGGATGCGTGTCTCGTCCGGCGCCCACTGAAAGCTTCCGAGGCCCACGCGTAACCGCGCAAACTTTTTGGGGTCGGTAAGGTCGCGGACTTCCAGGACTTCCTTGTCGATGAAATAGGCCACCCTCTTCGCGCCGGGCGAAACGGAAATGCCGCCTTCGTAACCATCCAGGGTGGCTAGTTCGTGGTCGTCCTGTGCCAGCAGTTCCAGCCGCTGCAGCCGGGGCGGTCCGGTAAGATTGCGGTCACGCTCCACGCCGATCGCCCAATTCGTGCGCGGAATCGGACACGCGTCCAAAAACGTCCGGCCCTCGAATACGAAGCCGCTTGGCCCGGCCGCGATGTTCATGTACTTGAACGAAAAGAGCACCCTAGGCTTCACGATTTCGGTCAGATAGACGATGGTGGAGTTGTCCAACAGCCAGGTAGCGTTGTAGGCGTCGCTTAGCAGATTGTCGTTCCCACTGAGATGAATCTCCTTGCCGTTGTCTTCCAGCGCCAGGGTCATCATGGAATCTTGCGTGGTGCCCCGCTCGTCGACCACCGACGTTGTCAAGAGCTGGGCGAGAATCAGCCGTCCATTCGGCGACCAGCGAAACGAATCGATGATGTAGCTGAACGGCGTGTTGCCTCGCGAAAATTTCTCGCCCTGCAGCAGCCGGCGCCGCTTGCCTCCGGCGTCCTGCAGCCAGATGTCATCGCGCTCCAGATCATATTGCTTGGTATGAAAATGGTGCCGCGCCGAATACACAATGCGCCCGTCAGGTGCAAACGCAAACGCCGAGATATCGTCATCAATGTTGAGCAAAGGCTTATCGATGTCAGGGCTCTGTGCGTCGAAACTCGATCTCCCTTGTAGTGGCGCAGCATGCTGCGCCACTACCAAGAGGACGACCGCGCACAAGAGCACGCAGACGTGTCGGAGCCAGCGGCTAAGGAAACGGCGCAAGGTCATGGAGTCGGGTGCGGCGCCGTGTAGGGATGGCAGCACGGTTCGCGCGCCGGCGTGAACTCCGTGACTTCGACGCGCGTATCGTCAGGATCGTAGACGTTCAATCCACGTTTGCCGTCGCGCCCAATTCCCGGCCCGGCAATCTTCTCAGCTCCATTCTTGCGAAGCTGTTCAGCAGCAGCCTGGATTTCCGGTACGCCGAAAGAGAAATGATTTTGCGCCCCAAGCGCTTTGTGGTCGGCGTTAGCGGGAATGTTCAGCATGTACTCAATCCAGTTGTCGCCATCTGGGACCTGCAACTCGTACCAATCAAGCCCATCGTCCTTGAACCCTCCCTGCCAGTACAACTTGAAGCCGAGCACATCGACGTAGAACTTATTTTCCGCGGCGATGTCTTTTACGACGAACCCGGCGTGAAGAAGACGTGTGCCAACCTGATTCAGCGACGTAAGCCATTCGGCGAAGCCTATAGTGCGCTGGACGAAGGCGAGCGGGTTTCCTTCCGGGTCGTGCAGCTCGAAGTAGCGAGCGCCGTTGGGGTTTTTAGTGATTGGCGTTGCTTCGACTCCATGGGCCAAGAGATAGCGACGCATCTGCTCAATGTCATCCGTCGCATACCCAATTTCTGCGACCCAGTTTTTTGGGCTGGGCGAAGTGACGACCTGCAGTTCAATCTGCTGCTGCCGATTCACAGGCAAACAAGGATAGACGTTGGTTCTACAGGCGCCCCGCGCCATTGTGGCTAGACCTACATAGTTCCTGTAAAACGCTTGTGATCGTTCGATATCGGCAATGTAGACGCGGACATGGTCGATGCCGGTGATACGCGGGCGCTTCGGCGTATCCTGCGCGCCGGAATGAACCGCGCCTAATTGAAAAAGCAACACACTCGCGAGAAGGATTGTCGCGTGCTTCAACAAATACGTCCGTATCGCTCCGACAAAACCGTGCATGGATGCTGATTCTAGCTTAGGATGCAATCCGTAGCTAACGGCATGAGCGGCAAATGCGTTCCGTTTCGGCAAAATGTGATGCCCAGTGCCCTGTAGCTCAGGTACGGTTTTTGTACCTGAGGATTTTCGGCGGCACGAAGGCAATCGTTCCGGTCGATCACGCTGCCAGATCGGAAAAGCCTCAGGTCTGAAAGGCACAGACCTGAGCTACAGGGTGGTGTCATTACGGTCCTGGATGCGGTCCGGTGTAAGGGGAGCAACATGGTTCCTTAGTCGGCTTGAATTCCATCATCTCGACGCGAGTCTCGTCGGGATCATACAAATTCAATTGCCACTTGCCGTCGCGGCCGATCTTCGGTTCCTCGGTCCCTTTCCATCCGTTCTTGATGAGCTGCTGCTGCGCAGCGTGAATGTCGGTAACCCCGAGCGCAATGTGATTCATTACGCCAAGCTGTTTATGCGTGGCGTTCTCCGGAACCTTAAGCATGTACTCGATCCAGTCGGTGCCGTCAGGCACCTGCATATCCACCCAGTTGTCCTCAACTTCCTTCATCCCGCCATGCCAATACACATGAAAGCCGAGAACGTCTTTGTAGAATCTGTCCTCCGCCGCGCGGTCATGCACAACAAAGCCGGCGTGGATTATGCGAAGGGGTGAGACGAGATTGACATCCGAAGCCAAATCACGCGTAGAGTCCATGTAGGGGGACTCAGCGAAGGAGATCTGATGCCCTTCGGGATCGTGAGTCACAAACAGTGCGCGGGACGAAACTGGCTGAGATGTTCTCTGCTCGTCCTTTATGCCATTCGCATCGAGGAACTTTCGGAGTTTCGCGAGATCGTCGGTCACAAAAGAGATTTCCGATAGCAGGTTTGACGTCGGTGCGGAAGCTTCCAAGAGCTCGACCTTCTGTCCTGTGGGGAAAGCGAAGAAGCGCCGAGGCGGGCGCTCGCAAAGCTTGCAAACGCTCTCCGGGAATATGACTTCCCTGTAGAAATCATTGGCGGCAGCAAGATTAGTCGAGAGGATCGTTACGCTTCCGATCCCAACAATGCGCGGGCGTTGCGGAGCAGCGTGCACGCGAGAGAGTAGGGCGAGTGAAAGGATCGCGCTAACGGCGAGCGAAAAGCAGGTCCCTCGCTTCGCTCGGGATGACACCGCGGGTGAGTGTGCGCTGTGGCGATCAGGCATCGGAGGCTCCGCGAGATTTGATTTTGCGAATTTCGTCAAGGCGCTGCCGTAGCCGTTGCTCGAAGCCTTGGTCGGTGGGCTGGTAATACGTGCGGCCGGCGAGATTGTCGGGCAGGCATTGCATCTCAGTGACTTTCTCTTCGTAGTTGTGCGCGTACTGGTAGCCTTTGCCGTAGCCGATGTGTTTCATCAGGCCGGTGGGCGCGTTGCGCAGGTGCAGCGGGACAGGATCGGCTTCGGTCTTGTGCACGTCTTCCAGGACCCCGCCGTAGCCAGTGTAGAGCGCGTTGGATTTTGGTGCGAGGGAAAGATACACGGCGGCTTGCGCGAGCGCCAGATGCCCTTCCGGCGCGCCGAGAAAATCGAATGCGTCCTTGGCGGCTAGCGTGACGGCCAGCGCGCCGGGTTCGGCGAGGCCGATATCTTCACTGGCCATGCGCACCATGCGGCGCGCGAGATAGAGCGGATCTTCTCCCGATTCGAGCATGCGCGCGAGCCAGTAGAGCGCCGCGTCAGGATCGGAGTTGCGCACGGATTTGTGCAGCGCCGAAATTAAGTTGAAATGCTCCTCGCCGGCTTTGTCGTAGCGCAGCAGCTTGCGCTGCAGCACGTCTTCCAGCAGTTCTGGCGTGATGGCGAGCGCGCCTTCGCGCTGGCGGATGGCGCTGCGCGCGGCGAGTTCTAGCGTATTGTAGGCGGCGCGGGCATCGCCATTGGCGTAAGAGGCCACGCGAAAGAGCATTTCGTCGCTGGCCTGGATGTTTTCATTGCCCAGGCCGCGCTCTTTATCGGCAATCGCCCGGCGCAGCAGCTCGACGATTTGCGGCGTGGTCAGCGGATCGAGAACATAGACTTTGGTGCGCGACAGCAGGGGCGAAATCACCTCGAACGAAGGATTCTCCGTGGTCGCGCCGATAAAGGTAATGTGCCCAGCTTCGACATGCGGAAGGAACGCGTCCTGCTGCGCCTTGTTGAAGCGATGCACCTCGTCGACGAAGACGATAGTGCGCTGGCCAGTGCGCGCCTTGCGCTCCGCGTCCGCCATTACTTCCTTGATCTCCTTGATTCCGGTGAGCACCGCGCTGAACGGCGTAAATTCGGAGCGCGTGAGCCGTGCAATCAGCCGGGCCAGCGTGGTCTTGCCGCAACCCGGCGGTCCCCAGAAGAGCATGGAGCCAAGATCATCATTTTCAATCTGTACGCGCAGCGGCTTGCCCGGCCCGAGCAATTTTTCCTGGCCAACCACTTCATCGAGCGTGCGCGGCC
>Ga0307478_10001735_pt1 | contig 18250 bp, 13 predicted proteins | sample atmos_gasesECM4C_2_FD_203713 | JGI IMG/M metagenome (GOLD analysis project Ga0307478, IMG submission 203713) | Hardwood forest soil microbial communities from Morgan-Monroe State Forest, Indiana, United States - atmos_gasesECM4C_05 | ecosystem: Environmental > Terrestrial > Soil > Temperate... | reverse complement strand
ATTTCCGCGGGTCTAGATTATCCCGGCGTCGGTCCAGAACATGCGTGGCTCGCGCAAGAGGGTCGGGCGGAATACTGCGCCGTGAGTGACGAAGAAGCCGTGGACGCAGCGCAAACGCTGGCGCGTTTAGAAGGAATTATCCCCGCCCTCGAGTCCGCGCACGCGCTCGCCGAGCTGATTCGCCGCGCACCTCGGATGAAGAAGGGCGAGCTCGTGATTCTGAATCTTTCCGGCCGAGGTGACAAAGACATGGAAATCCTCTCACGTTATGTCTGAACCCGCAGCCTCGCAAACTGCCATTAGTGCCGAGCGCGTGGGACGCATCGCGCGACGGTTTCGCGAGCTCGCAGACGCGAGCGAGCTCGGCTTGGTCGCATACATCACGGCTGGCGACCCGTCGCTCGCGGCGACCGAGAAAATCGTGCTGGCTGCCACGGACGCCGGCGCGGATATGATCGAACTGGGTGTCCCGTTCAGCGATCCCGTTGCTGACGGTCCCACGATTCAGAGGGCCAGCGATCGCGCGTTGCGTAGCGGCACGACACTCGCTGGTGTGATTGAGCTTGTCCGGAAAATTCGCGCGCGCTCCGATGTTCCGCTCATCCTGTTCACGTATTTCAACCCCGTCCTTCAAATGGGGCTCGAAAAGTTCGCCAAAGCGGCAGCATCAGCCGGCGCAGATGGCGTATTGGCCACCGACGTGACGCCTGAAGAGGCGGAGGAATACCGCGCGACGCTCCAAGCGCACGGGCTCGATACGATTTTTCTCGCTGCGCCTACTTCCACGGACGCGCGGCTCGCGCGAATTGCACAAGCATCGAGTGGGTTTCTCTATGTCATCTCGCGCGCAGGTGTCACCGGGGCAAGGGAGGCTTTGCCGCCCGGTTTGCCCGCGCTCGTTCGCCGCACCCGGAAATTCACTTCGTTGCCCATCGCGGTAGGATTTGGCATTTCACTGCCAACACACGTGACGGTCCTCGGAGGAATCGCAGACGCGGCCGTGGTCGGCTCGGCAATCATGGCTGAAGTTGAGAAGGCCGCCACCCCAGAAGAGGCTGCCAGTGCCGTTGGTGCACTCGTTCGGTCGTTGAAATCCGCGGCGCGCAATGGAGTCAGCCGGCGCAGCAACGAAGCGCCCTAGAAAACAGCCGGAATCCGCACGAACCTTGCAACAGCTTTCCCGGTTTGCAGTAAGCTTCTGTCGCATTCATTCGATGTAAATGCAGCATCGGGAGCACAGATGGATAAGCGCGTTGCCAATGCCGATACAGCCGTTGCAGCCATTCAAGATGGCGCGACCATTTTGCTGGGCGGCTTCGGGCTGTGCGGCATTCCGGAGAATCTGATCGCGGCGCTCCGCCGCAAAGGCGCAAAGGATTTGACTCTGGTGTCGAACAACGCGGGTGTGGACGATTTCGGTATCGGGCTTCTGTTGCAAAGCAAACAAGTAAAGAAAATGATCGCGAGTTACGTTGGCGAAAACAAAACCTTCGAACAGCTCGCGCTTAAAAAAGAAATAGACGTCGAGTTGAACCCGCAGGGAACGCTCGCCGAGCGAATTCGCTGCGGCGGCGCGGGGATTCCAGCGTTCTACACGCCAACCGGATACGGCACCATGGCAGCAGAAGGGAAGGAAGTCCGCGAGTTCAATGGACGTCCGCACGTGCTAGTTCCTTCTCTGCGAGGCAATTTCGCGTTCATCAAGGCTTGGAAGGGGGATCGTTGGGGCAACCTCGCCTATCGCAAAACGGCGCGAAATTACAATGCGGTGATGGCCACGGCCGCCGATTATGTGATCGCGGAAGTGGAGCAAATTGTAGAACTAGGCGCGCTCGACCCGAATTGCGTGCACACTCCGGGAATCTATGTGGACGCGATTTTTCAGGGCGCAAATTACGAAAAGCGCATCGAGCGCCGTACCGTGCGAAAGCATTAGGAGCAACGAATGCCAGCTGAAATCGATAAGCGCGAAGTAATCGCGCGCCGGGTGGCGCAGGAATTACGCGATGGTTACTACGTAAACCTCGGAATCGGGCTGCCAACGCTCATCCCTAACTATCTGCCGCCGGGGATGGAAGTCATCCTGCAATCTGAAAATGGCATGCTCGGTATCGGCCCCTATCCTTACGAAGGCGAGGAAGATCCGGATCTGATCAACGCCGGTAAGGAAACAATCACCGAAATTCCCGGATGTTCCTATTTCTCCAGCGCGGAATCGTTCGGCATGATTCGCAGCGGCCGGATCAACGTGACCGTACTAGGCGCTCTGCAGGTGGACGAAAAGGGAAATCTCGCTAACTGGGCGATCCCGGGGAAAATGTTGAAAGGCATGGGTGGAGCGATGGACCTCGTCGCCGGCGCCAAGCGCGTGATCATTGCGATGGAGCACACCACCAAGGATGGCGAGTCGAAAATTGTGAAGAAATGCAGCTTGCCTCTGACGGGTGTCGGCGTGGTGAAATTGATTGTCACTGAGTTGGGCGTAATCGAGGTTACACCGCAGGGACTTCTACTGCGCGAAGTGGCTGCGGGCACGACGCCGGAAGAAGTTCAGAAATTCACGGAACCGGTTCTGCTTCGAGCTCCCGATCTGAAAACGATGTCAGTCTAAAACAGAGCACCTAAAACACGTTTTCAATCGCCAGCGCTGCGTGAAAACGTTGAACTAGGATACCATCTCAGTAACGAGAATCTTCCAGGAGAGGCGATGGAGCCGCATTCAATCGTGGTAATCAGTCTGCACACGCCCAAGGAAAAACTGTGGGGAGAATTGATGGATATTTCGAACTCCGGAATCACCTTGCGCGGAATTGATCTGAGCTCGTTCGACGATTTCGTGAGCCAGGTGCTGCATCCCGAGGGCGACCGCATGGGTTTGCCGACTCTGTTCTTTCCGATGTTGCGCATCGAGCGCATCGCTCTGGATGAAGCACGAGGCTCGATACCGTCACTCGCGGAAGTGTTCGAAAAAAAGACCGGCCGGTCGCTCGCAGATTATCTGGCGCAATTTGTGTGAGCAGCTTTCGTCCTGAAGCTCGAAATCCATGCCCAGCCGAATACTAACGGTCCCCAATCAGCTCACGTTCCTGCGGCTCGCCTTTCTTCCATTTTTTGTGATTGCCATTCATTACGAGCGTTACAACTGGGCGCTCGGCATTCTGATTGTTGCGGGTCTCACTGACGCTCTCGATGGACTCCTTGCCCGCGGCCTGAATCAGAAGACGCCCCTGGGCGCCTATCTCGATCCCATTGCAGATAAATTGCTGCTTTCTTCTTCGTACCTCGTGCTGGCGCTGCACGGACGAGTTTCGTGGTGGCTCGCGATTCTTGTTCTGGGACGCGATGTTTTACTGCTTGTCGCCAGCGCGGTAATTATCGTTACGGTGGGCTACATGTCGCTCCCGCCCAGCATATACGGCAAGGCCACCACGTTCTTTGAGATTGTGATGATTTTTCTGGTGCTCGTGCTGGCGCTCTGGGACAACCACGCGCTCTGGGTGTTAAAGGGAATTTGCGCGTACTGCGTCGCGGTTTTCGTCTGCTTGTCGGGCTTGCACTACAGCATCGTCGTCTCGCGCCGATTGCACGCGGGCAGCTAGCTTAATTCTGATCCTGACTTGCTCGCTCTAGCTTGAACGGAAAATTCCAAGGGCCGCCATGGCCAAACTCGCGGCCACAGCCACGCCGGTTGCCCAGCCCAACAAGCTTGCACGTTTGCGTTCCTCGGGAGACGACGGAGAACGGTCCACCATCATCTTGCCGAGGCCGAAACCGGTAACGAAACCGCCGATGTGGGCGAGGTTGTCGACCTGACCGAGAAATCCACCGAGCGGCAGGATGGCGATGACCACAATGTAAATCAGAAGGCGCATCACTTGCGCTCGAAGCATTTGATGCGAAATGCTTCTGCTACCCGCCGTCACCGCGATAATAACTCCGCAAATTCCGAGGATTGCACCCGATCCCCCGATTGCCACGTGTCCGAACAGGCTGCTAAGCACGTATCCACCAATGCCTGTAGCCACATAGATAAAGAGATATCGCGCGGAGCCATACATCTCTTCGACCGTGGGACCGAAGTCCATAAGCACCCACATGTTGAACGCGATATGAATAAGGCTGGCGTGAAGAAAGACGGCGGTAATGAATCGCCATGGCTCCCTTAGGTTATATGGGAGCGGCAACGAAGCGCCAAAAAGCTGAAGAACCCTGCCGTTTATGGCGCCAAGCTGAAACAACGCGGAGAATCCGGTTCCGGACGGCGCTTGTAAACCGCTGATGCGCAGTGTGGCAAGCAGGCTCGCTCCGTAGAGTAAGCAGCTCAAAGTCAAAATTCCGTAGGTCGCGGGCGAGGTGGTGGGAAGCAAGCGGCTGAGCGAACGCGTGGCCGCAGCCATTCCAAACGTCATGCTCGCGCCGCATTGATGGCACTTCGTAGCGGTTGAGCCGACCAGCGTGCCGCACGCAGGACAGAGCTTCGGGCGCGCGTCTTCTTTGCGAGTGCCGCCGAAAAGACCGCTCATTTGTTCGCGAAACCGATCCAGTTTCCAGCGCAGGCGTGGCGAGAGATCCAATAGGGTTCCTTGCGAGAATGTAGGTGCGTTCCTATAATACCGAAATGCGAGCAAACGAGTGAATCAGGAAACCGCGTGAGGCGCTCTGCCCTTTCAGATGTATCTTTCCTTCAATCAACGCACGAAAAATCCCGCAAAAGAGGCGGCGAGATACGACTAGCGTTACTCTTGATATTTGTCTTAGTCGCCGTCGCCGGCTGCGCGCACCACAACGTTGCGACACACCCTTCCGCGGCGACTCCTACTCCACAACCGGGCACGCCAGCCGGGACCGCCGCGCCATCGCGCCCCTCGGGTGCGCCTCCAGCTGTCGAACGCCAGCCGGCTATTCCCGGAGAGTACCTCGAAGAGGGCGTCGCGTCCTGGTACGGAATCCCATTTAATGGCCATCGCACTTCGAACGGCGAAATCTACGACATGCACCAATTTACCGCCGCGCACCGCACCCTGCCGTTCAATTGCGTCGTGCGAGTGACAAATCTCGATAACGGTAAGCAGACCGAGGTACGCATCAACGATCGAGGCCCGTTCGTTGCGAATCGCGTGATTGACTTGTCGCTCTCTGCCGCGCAGGCGATTGAAATGGTAGGGCCCGGCACGGCCCACGTGCGTTTGGAGATTGTGTCCGGACCGATTGCGCAGGCCGGCTTCTTCGGTGTTCAGATTGGAGCGTTCAAAATGGAGGAGAACGCGGAAAAGCTGAAAGCCCAATTGGAAACAAGCTATTCGCCTGTGAGCATCGCGACGTATGATTCGCCGAACGGGACTTTCTACCGCGTGCGCGTGGGCCGCTTGCCCAGCGCAGAGGCGGCGCAACAACTCGCCAATCAACTAAGCTCGGCGGGCCAGTTCACGACTTTTGTCGTACGCCTCGACAATTAACGCCACCCGCCGGAAACGGTCCGCGCTATTTGTGCTTCATGACATAGACGCCGTCCCAATTTGAATCGGGTGCCTCGGCCAGGTACTCCACGCAGCGCGCCAGAAAAATCCGCGCGGGCCCGTCATCGGGCCAGCGACTCAGGACGCTTTCGAACGCAGAAATTGCTGCCAGCCAGTCGTGCTGCCTATAAGCTTCCCGCGCGACGCCAAATAAAGTGACGAGTTCCTGCCCGTTATTCGCGACCAAATCGGGGGTCAGAATTTCATAGATCGTCAGCGGCTGCAGCTTGCCTTTCACGCGGATCAAGTCAATCTCGCGCAGCATCAGCTGATCTGTGCGCAGCTCTTTCTGCGTAGATTCGCTGATCAAGATGTGCGTGCCGTATTCCTTGTTCAGTCCTTCCAGGCGCGATGCCAGGTTCACCGCGTCGCCGATGGCCGTGTATCCGTAGCGTAGCGAAGAACCCATGTTGCCGACCGAGGCGACGCCCGTATTGATGCCGATTCCAATATCAAGAATCGGCTTTCCCTGCTCGCGCCAACTCGATTGCAATTCGGCGAGTCGCGTGAGCATATTCACCGCACCAAAACAGCAGCGTTCCGCGTGATTCGGCTCGTCGAACGGCGCACCCCAAATGGCCATCACGGCGTCACCGATGTATTTATCGAGCGTGCCGCGGTGGTGGAAGATGATCCGGGTCATCTCAGTGAGGTAGGCATTAAGCAAGTCCGCGAGTTCTTGCGCGTCGAGTGATTCCGAAATCGTGGTGAAGCCGCGGATGTCGCTGAAAAGCACGGTGACTTCTGTCTTACGAGGTTTCACGCGCTCGGGATCATTCAGCAGGCGCCGAATTACTTCGGGACTCACATATTGTTGAAACGCGCCACGTACTTTGCGCTTTTCCTGCTCTTCGACGAGCACGCGGTACAGCGCGACGAGGCTGACGTTGGGAATGAGCGTGAATGCACCGGGCACAATGAAATTCAGCCACCAGCCGTGCAGGAACGCCCAATACACGATTCCCGCGAACGGCAAAAGCAGCGCAAAGCCGAACGCCATCCAGCGTGGCTGCACCATAGCGAGCCAGATGCCCAGCGGAATGCCAAAAAGGAAAATGAAACCGATGTCCGTGAGCACCTGCGGAGCGTGATGCACGAGAAACTGCTGGTTCAGAATATTGTCAATCAGGTTGGCGTGAATCTCGACGCCCGGAAAATCAATGCCACCAAAAGGGGTAGCGCGCGCATCGCCGATTCCGGTGGCGGAGGCACCGATCAACACGATCTTGTTTTTGAATGTTCCTTTCGGAAATTTGTTCAGCGCCGCGTCAGCAAACGATATGTAGGGATACGTCCGCGCCGGACCGTGGTAATTAACCATCAGCCGGCTGATCTCGTCGGGATGCACAATGAGGTTCGGCCCAAATTCGACGCTGACGATTCCTCCGGCACCATAGTTCAGAATGGTCTGCTGGCTGGAGAGACCCAGATACAAACGCACGGTCTGCACATCGAGCGACGCATAAATATCCCAATTCGCACGGTCGGGGTCGCGTCCATAGGGAAGCGCCATCGGTAGGCGCCGCACGACGCCATCCGGGTCCACGGACACTTGGAAGAATCCAGCGCCGCCTTTTTCGGATGCCACTGCGCCAGTGAAAATCGCCGCATTTGCTTCTACGCCGCGCGGAACCAGATAGAGATCTTCATACAGCTGAATCAGCTTTAAGCGGCCCTCAGTGCCCTTGGCCGACGGCAGTGCCCGAACCTGTGGGAAGGGAAAAAATGCGGTCAAATTCGCGTATTCATCGAGTGACTTGCTGGAGACGCCTTGCAAGTCCACCTGGGTATAGAGGAAATAATTGCCGAGAACCACGCCACCAAAGCGCTGAATTGCATCCGCGAATTGCTGATCGTAGTTGTATTGCTCCTCTTTACTTTTTACTTCCGAAAGAACTTCGGGGCTAACTATCGCGCCTTTGGCTCGCTGTTTCGCGAGTTCGGCTGAAAGATCCTGCAGCGGTAGATTTGACTGATCCGGCTGGCTGAAAGTGATATCGAACGCAGCGACACGTGCGCCATCCTCTCGCAACGCGTCGAGCATTTGGGCGAAATAGACTCGTGGGAAGGGCCAATGTCCCAGTACTTCCTGGGATTGTTGGTCGATGTCCACGATGACGATACGCGGGTCGATGGGCGTGCGCCCGCGCAATTGAAAACGCGTATCGAGGGTGCTCAACTCCAGCCGATTTACGAAGTCGAAGACCGGCATGGGCCGTTCGCCGACGAAGGTCGTAACGTAAATGGCCAGCGCGGCGAGCGTAACCGCCAAGCTGATGGCGAAGGAGACTTTGTGTCGCCACCATTCGTGCAAGAGTCTTGCAATTTTGCTTGTGGCGCGATCAGCCATAATGGTCGAAAAGAACGGCGTCACGGACGAGCGGGAATCGAAATCTGCGCAAGGCTAACAAAGGCCTGCGAGCGATTCAAGCCGTGAGTCCGGCAGCTGTGCTATGCGCAGAGCCGCCAATCGGTAGTAGAATCGCCCAACTGTCCGGCGCGGTTTTGTTGAGCTATACTGAACCGCAATCCCGCACCGCAGAAGACTTCATGGTTGAGAAGAAACAAATTTGGTATCTCGACGGTTCGGTGGCAGCAATGCTCGTCGCGCCGTTGAGCGATAGGTATGAGCTGCGAGCTTTCAGCAATGGGCAGCCTCGTGGAGCGGCCAATGCTGCGCACGACGAATCCAGCGTAGGCGTCTTTATAGTGCTTACCGGCGTGGAAGAAGGCGCGCTGGTGCTGCCCCCGCAATGTGGCGACTCGGCCGCCAACTTCCGCGTCATAAGCGTAGCACCTCCCGCCGGCATTCGCTCCGCGACAGGAGCTGGATCTCCCGCGCCCAAGCGCGCTCCCTCGATCCTGGCCTACATTTCGCCGCACGCCTCCCCTGAAGAAGTGGAAAAAACGCTGGCTCTCGCTTTCGAGAACATTGAGCTTGCGGAGCGCGAACGCATCAGCCACGACGCGCTGGAAAACGCGGAGCGTGAACGCGAACAATTGAACGAGATCGGAGTGGCTCTTTCTTCGCAACGCGACACCCAAGCCCTGCTCAATTTGATTCTTGCTAAGGCGCGGGAAATTACGCGCGCGGACGCCGGCTCGCTCTACCTGGTAGAAGATGAAGGCGAAGGACAACGCCATTTGCGCTTCATACTTACGCAAAACGATAGCCTGGAATTTCCGTTCAAGGAATTCATTCTGCCGCTGGCTGAGGATTCCATGGCTGGATACACGGCACTGCGCGGCGAAGTCCTGAATTTTGCCGACGCGCACAACCTCCCGCCCGAGCTGCCGTTCCACTTCAACGATCGCTACGATCGCGAATCGGGATACCGCACGCGGTCGCTGCTGACCTTGCCGATGCGTAATGCGAAGGGCGAGGTGCTGGGCGTTCTGCAACTCATCAATTCCAAGCGCAATCCCACCGCCCGGCTGCGCAGTGACCCAGATGTCGCCAAGCACGTGCAGCCTTTCCAGCCGCGCTCGGTGCGGCTTGCCCTCTCGCTCGCTTCGCAAGCAGCGGTCGCGTACGAAAATCGCAAACTCTACAACGACATTCAGACGCTGTTCGAGGGGTTTGTGAGTGCGGCCGTCACGGCTATCGAACAGCGCGACCCGACCACTTCCGGGCATTCGCTGCGCGTGGCGACCTATACCGGCGGACTGGCCGAAATCGTGGACCGTACCCACTCCGGTCCTTACGCCGCGACTCGTTTCGATCCTGAACAGATGCGCGAGATCCGTTATGCCGCTCTGCTGCACGATTTCGGAAAAGTCGGCGTGCGCGAAGATGTGCTAGTGAAAGCTAAGAAGCTCTATCCCATGCAGATGGATTTGGTGAAGCAGCGTTTCGATTACATCCGGAAGGAAATGGAAACGAACATGGTGCGCCGGAAGCTTCAGGTGTTTCTGGAGCGCGACCGCGGCGACGCACTCGCCGAAATCGCCCGGCTCAGCGAAGATTACGACCAACGCTTGGCCCGGCTGCAGGACTATCTCGACTTCATTCTGGAAGCAAACGAACCGACGCTGATGGAGCAAAGCGAGTTCCAAAAGTTGCGCGAAATCGCGCAGCAGTATTTTGTCGACACTACCGGGATCGAAATGCCCTACATCAACGCGGTCGAAATGCGGCTGCTTTCCATTCCCAAAGGGAGCCTGGACGCGTCCGAACGCCAGCAGATCGAATCGCATGTGGTACACACCTTCAATTTCTTGAGCCAAATACCCTGGACCAAGGAATTGCGCCGCATTCCGGAAATTGCGCGGGCTCATCACGAAAAATTGAACGGCGAGGGGTATCCTTACAAGCTGCGCGGCGACGAGATTCCGGTGCCGACCAAAATGATGACGATTTGCGATATTTTTGACGCTCTCACCGCCTCCGACCGCCCCTATAAACGCGCCGTCCCCGTCGACCGTGCGCTCGGCATTCTGGCCGATTGCGTTCGCGCCAATGAAATTGACTCCGAGCTCTTCCGGCTGTTCCACGAATCCAAGGTCTACGAGCGGGTGCTGCCGCCCGCCTCCAAGTAATGCCCAGCCGATTGCGACCTTTTCGACAGAATGCAGCGATCAGAATGCAAAAGGCCACAATTCTCGGCCTCGCGCTATTTGTGGGTTGTCTGGCTCTAATTCCCGCAATAAACACGGCGGCGCAGTCCACCTCGTCAACTACCTGGGCCGTTTCGATTATCCTGCCGGCAAGGCTCGTCTCTGGCCAACCCGCGACTCTCGCCGTCCTTGGGGTTGACGGTCGTCTTGCGCCGGGCATTACGGTTCAGCTCGGAAACGATCAGCGCGTCAAAACGGACAAGACCGGTCGCGCTTCTTTCACAGCCTCGACGGGCGGCTCAGTTCTGATTGCTACGGCGGCAGGGAATTCAGTCGCCGCCCTGGTGGACCCGGATGTTTCATCCGCGGCGGCGCAAGTGCCGATTATCGCGCCCGTAGTATCACAGAGCGATCAGTTTCCGATTTGCGGCCGCGGCTTTAGCGGAGACGCGGACGCGAACCACGTGACACTAAACGACGATCGCGCCTTCGTGTTGGCCGCTTCGCCTGAATGTCTGGCTGTGCTCCCGAGCCCGCGAGCGATTCCCGGACCCGCAAATATTTCCATCGAGACCCCGGGCGCTCAATGGAATGCCGCAACCACGCTCGTTAGTCTGCACTTCGATCCGCCGTTGCCGCCGCTAACGCCCGATAAACGCAGCAGGTTGGTCTTGCATGCACAGGGCTCCGATCAAGCGTTGCGGGTCCTAGTGGAAAATAACACGCCGGGTGTGCTGCGATTTTTGCGCGGCGACCGCCAGGAATTGCTCACCTCGGGCGGAGCTCAGAATTCCGCGGATGTCGCAGTCCAGGCAATCGTTACTGGAGATTTTTCATTTCATGCTCGCATTCTCGCTGCGCCCGACGTTGATGCGGCCCGCCGTTATCTTGCTGTGGCGGCTTCGCTCGCTTCGAAGGACCTCCAGCGTCAAACCCGGAATCTTGCCGAGCGGCTCGCGCATCACCCGCGCGACACGCAAAAAGTCGGGCGCGAAATTGATGAGATCATGTCTACGACGATGGCGGGAGATTACCGCACGTTGCTGGGATCAGCGGCTTCCGCTCTGGAATAGTCCGTTGCAGCGCCGCCGGGGATCGCTCTGCAAGAACGCGAAGATTGAGACCGTTGCGCGAATTTGATCCGCTATTCGTCGGTAGCGGATGTGAGAATCTTGGACGACGCCTCCGGCAGCGCCCCTTGCGCCATCTGCTCCAGCGAATTGCGCGCGCGGCCGAGACGGCTGTCGGCATCCTCGTAGCTCTGCTGCGCATGACGAAGGTGGGTGCCGAGCTTGTCATACACGTCAGCGAAATTCTCAAACTGCTTTTTTAATCCCGCCATTCCCGCGAGTAAATGTCGCGTGTTTTCCTCGATTTTTTGCCCTTGCAGGCTGATCGCTACCGCGCTGAGGCACGCGTAAAAAGTATTCGGTGAGACGGGAAACACGCGCTTTGCGCGGCAATATTCGTCGAGCTGACCATATTTGGAGTCCTGCGTCATCAGCAATTCGTAATAGACGCCCTCGGACGGTACAAACATCAGCGCATAGTCGAACGTATGCTCGTCCTGCAGAATGTATTTCTCCGCGATGGAATCGGCGTGCTTGCGCACAGCTACCGAAAATTCGCGTCGCGCGGTCTCTCCTGTTTCGATCAGTCGCCGGTAGGCGTCCAGCGGAAATTTAGAGTCCACCGAAAGAATGCGATCACCGCTGCGCACGATAGCGTCCACGATCGCGCCCGTCGAATCAAAACGATGTTGCGTCTCGTAGGCGCTGCGCGGCAGCGCGTCTTGCAGCAGCCGTTCCAGCACGACTTCACCGAGTATTCCGCGGGTCTTCGCTCCGCCCAAAATGTTTTGCAGCGTTTGCGTGGATTTTGACATTTCTTGTCCTGCCAATTGAACTTCCGCCAGCTGCATGCTGATTTTTCGAATTGCCTCGTTAGAGGATTGCAGTTGCTGCGCCATCGCGATTTGAGCGTCGCTCGCGAGCTTTCCCGATGACGCCACACCGCTCTGGAGTTCCTGGCGTACTTGTCCGAGCTGCGTCGTCACGGACTGCATCAAGTGATTGATTTGGGCGTTGACGGCCTGCCCTTGAGTCGCGAGAGAATTCTGCATTTCCTGGCGTGCCGCGGAAAGCTGCGCATCCGAGCGCCTCGCGGCGGCCCACACCACACCAACAATTACCGCGATCGCAACCAAGCCAATAACCAACCACAGAACGGGACTCATCGATTAAATGCCTCGCGAAATTGAAGCTTGTGCCGCGTACTTCCAACTACTTTAGCGCGATCGCTGGAGTGGGAGAAGGTGTTTCGCCTCGGTTCATCTCTGGCGCGAAAAGGAATGAGTGGTCACGGGCCGGAAGCCGACGAGATCCCAGCGCACGTCTCATCCAGTACCGTTAGAAATTCACCTTCAGTGCAAATTGGAACGTCCGTGGGTCGTACGCTGCCGTGGGTTGTCCACCCGAGCAACTGGACACAGCCGTGCTCGGGAATGACGCAGTGGAATCGCACACGGGGTTCACATCGCTGACGTTGAACCGGTTCAGCATATTGAATCCATCCGCGATCACCTGAAGATTCACGCGCTCGTTAATCGGGATAACTTTGGCGATGCGTAGATCAATCTGAAAGAAGCCTGGCCGCGTAAATGCGTTTCGACCCAGGTCGCCTGTGCAACCTGCGAACGGAATCGTGTCGGGGAACGCAAAAGGGTTTCCGCTGCTGTCGATGCAGCGGTTCGGAATCGTGAAGGCGAACCCGTGGATGAAAGGCGAGGTCGTTGAGCCTGGCGGCGGCGTGGACGTCTTCACGACCGACGGCCGTCCGGTTGACGACCCGAAATCGAGATTGGTGTCTTCGCCCAGCAGCAGATTGTAAGGGCGTCCGGAAGACACTTCGATAATCGGCGCGACCGTGAATCCCGAGAAAAACTTACGCCAGAATCCGGACTCGCCAGTTTGATTCGGACTCTGGTACACAGCGCTGGTGATCCAGCGGTGCCGCTGATCGAAATCGGAATTACCGCGGTCGAGAGCTGGGAAGCTGTTGTCCTGCGGCGCGATGAGCGTGGAGAGGTCGGTGGAATCATCAATCGAATGCGAATAGGTCCACCCGGAGAGCATCTGGAACCCGTGCGAGAACCGTTTAGTCACCGTCACAGTCAGCGCGTTATAAACGGAGTTTCCATTCGAGGATTGGGGGTCCACGTCGCTCCACGGCACCACGGTCGCAGACGTCGGACAATTTTGAAACCCAGTGGGCAGGTTGATCGACGCCGCGAGCCCCACGAGGTTGCAGTAGCCCCCCGCCAGACCAGCAAAGGAGGGATTCGGGCCGGATGGCCGGAAGAAATTAAAAACAGCCGGCGTGACGATGGTCCCGTTCGGTAGGTCGGTGGCACTTCCGTTGCTCACCGGCGCGCCTAAGCAATTGCCGGAGGCAAAGCCAATTCCGAGCACGCCCGCCACCGCGGGCGACGGAACCAGGACGCTGCCGCCGCCCGGCGTCGCGTTGCATCCGGGAGTCCCCGGCACGGAAATTCCCAGTGGGCTTGCCCCAATTGATACCAATCCGGACTGCACCGCATTGCTGTCATTGGCCATCAGCAATTCCGGCTTGGTGACGTTGATGTTTACCGTGTGATCTAGATGCGTGCCGTGCGTAAAGTTGTATCCGACGCTCACCTTCCAATCCTTCGTGATCTCCCTTTCGATCGTGAGATTGGCTTGTTGCGCCAGCGCGTATTGGAAATTTTTCTGTACCGGAATCGTGAATGGCAACAGCGGGAGCGGATATCCTCCGCCGGGTGTGTATCCTTGCACAGTCAAGAACCGCTGCTGATTGAACACAGAATTGGGAAAGGTGGCGTTGAAGATTTGGGGATTAGCGGCGCCTCCGTAACACATCGTGGGCGCTGCCGTGGAGCAACTGGTGATCGCCGGGGCAAACGCCGTCGGTGAACTTGACAATATCCCCTGGAAAATTGAAGACGCGTTCAAAGCGCCGACATTCGCGACGTTGCTGATGTCTGCATTGGAAGGAGCGCCGCCGGCCGCCTCCAAAAGCGCGGAAAGCGAACCATCTTCCGCGGTCGAAAGGAACGCCAGTGCCAGAGCCGGATGATCGTAAAAGAATCCGTAGCCTGCTCGAATCACGGTTTTGCCGTCGCCCCATGGATCCCAGGCGATTCCAACGCGCGGCGCGACGTTATTTGAATCGGTGGGAATCCCTTCGACTACGCCGAAGGCCTTTTCTGCGGCCGCATTGATCGCGGTGCCGGGAGTGAAAAGCGGCAGCCACTCGATGTCGTAACGCAGGCCATAGTTGAGCGTCAGACGGCTCGTTATCTTCCAACTGTCCTGCGCGAATACCCCTAGCGTCTTGTTGTCAAACGGCCGGTCCGACTGACCGACTCCCTGAAAGTAAATCGTCGGGATGCCAAGTCCGTACGATTGCACCGCGGAGAATTCGGGGTCGGTGGACGCAAAACCCGGCAGCGATCCCGCAGAAAGAGATCCGAAATCGAAAACGCCTCCGTAATTCAGAGTGAAAATCTGGGATTTCGAAGTGCGCAACTGCAGGAAATTCACGTCAGCACCAAACTTGATGGTGTGCTTTCCCTTCGACCAAGTCAGGTTATCGGTGAACTGGTAGCGGCGCTCGATGCGATCTTCGGTGGAAAATGGTTCGCGTCCCAGAAATGCTGCGCCGGCAATATTGTCGGCCGGGAAGCTGCCGCCAAAAAGATCGGAAAATCCGTAGTGCAAACCGCGACGCGCGAATTGGAAGTGAAATTCGTTGAATAGATCGTCCCGGATCGCTGTGGTGTGTTGCGCAATCAACGCCAGATCGCGCGTCTGCTGCGTCGACGTACGGTTGCCCGCGTTCTGGCCGAATGTTTGGTTCTGGGCGTTGACTTGGATGCCCGTGTTCGTGTCCGGCGAAACCATCGCCCGGACAAACGTCGTGTTTTTGGCGTTCCAGATGTGGTCCAGCCTCAACGAATAGATGCTGCCTTCGTCGGAAGTGGGGTAGTTGCCAATCACCGAAGCCAAGCCCTGGAAGGTAGATGGCAGTGGTGCGCCACTGGATGGGAACACGTTGGCGGCAGGCGGCAGTAGTCCTGTATTGCCGAAGAGCGCCACGGCAGAGGCGGCCACCCCGCCGCTGTACACCAGGATTCGTTGCGTGAAATTGTTTGCGGTGTTGTTTACAAACGCCTGTTGTCCGGTGTCGCCGACCGTCAGTAACCCCGCGGGCGGAGCGCCCGGGGGCAGAAAAGGCGCGATGTCCGAGGGCGCCGGGGTCAATGCCAGTCCAAAATTGTCCGCGCCGATGTTCGTGAATCCAGTCTCTTGCCGCCGCGTGATTTCATAGCTGAAAAAGTAAAACGTCTTGTCCTTCTGGATCGGCCCGCCGATTGTCGCCCCGCCCTGCACGCGCGTGTACGATTGCTTTACCGGAGTGATCCCGCAGGTGAATGTCGCGGGATCGCACGCGGCGGTCACCGAAAAGGGATCGCGCGCCTGAATCGCACTGTCGCGCAGATAACCGAACACATTTCCGTGCACCTGATTCGAACCGGATTTTGTCACGATGTTCACAACGCCGCCCATCGCCCGCCCGTATTCCGGCATGTAGTTGCTGATGATCACCTGAAATTCCTGCACCGCTTCCTGCGAGACGGTGGCGCGCACTCCGTTGACGGAGTTATCCACCGCGTCCGCGCCGTCCACGGATACTTCGTTCGAACGGCCGCGCTGGCCGCCGAAATTCAATCCGCTGGTCGGAGCCGCGCCGATGGAGGGCGTGTCGTCTCGCGCGGCCTGCGAATTCAGAAGCGTGAAATTGATGTAGTTCCGCCCGTTGATCGGCAAATTGTCAATTTGAGTTTGTGTAATCGTCGTGGAGACGTCCGTTTTGCTGGTCTCGACTAGCTCGGGCGAGGCGGAGACACTGACGCTGGCCGCTGTCGTTTTCAATTGCAACTGAGGGTTGTATTCAGGCGCTGTTCCAAGGGTAAGCGCCAACGACGTATTCGTCAGCGTAGCGAAGCCCTGCGCTTCCACATTCAATGTGTACACACCCGGTGAGAGGCCGACGAGTTCGTATCTTCCGTACGCGTCGCTGGTGACGGTGCGCTCGAATCCCGTTCGCGAGTTTTTGATCGTGATCCTGGCGTCCTTCACGGCCAGGTTCTGCGGGTCGAGCACGGTGCCGGACAAATTCACCGTGTTTACCTGCGCTGCAGCACGCGGCGTTGCCGGCAGAATCATCACCCAGATCAGCAATACGGAGCTGACAAGCTTGCGCACACCCATCGGGACACCCTCCGTTCGAGATTCCACGTTGAATTGCGGACCGCCTGTCCGCACTTTTGCAATTGTAAAAAAGGCAAGGCGGATTTCGCTCCGGACCCCCGCGGAGCGCCTGATGAGCGACTTCTACGCCCGCGCGTAACTCTTTGCAATAAAATTCTTTAATGTGTTGGATGGGACTTGTTCAAGCGATTAGCAGGGCGCGCGGTTCTACGAGGAAAAACCTTCCCAGCCTAACATTCTTGCAGGTTTCGGCGAACGGAAGGGCCGCTATTCGCGGCTGGGTGACCCCGTCAATTGCACGAGGTTGTCCGCTGCGGAAATCGGAGGAATCGGGCCGGATTCGAACGACTGCGGAGCGCGCCAGAAGTCCATCGTCGAGATTTGATGAACGCACGATACGGTGCAGCGCGGAGCGCAGCCTTTTTTCGTCAAGAACTCGCGCTGGCGCTGTTCCTCCGTGTAATCCGCGAGCGGTATTCCCGGGTATCCGCGCTGCTGGGAACAGTAATGCACCAGGCCGTCTTCGCAGATATAGAGATAGCGCGAGCCGGCTCGGCAGCGCCAGTTGTTCTCGCGTCCTCGAGCGATGTTGTGCTGGAACTGATTGATGCGCGTGAACGATTGTTTACCAAGCGACATGATTTCTTCGAAGATTTCCTGTTCGCGAGTTCCCAGCGCTTGAAGTTGCCCATTGTGGTCGTGCAGAATTCCCACGGTTGACGTGAACCCCAGTTCGACGGCGCGGTGCGCCACGGTCAACGCGTCTTCGGAATTGACCACGCCGCCGCCTAGCACCGAATTAATGTTCACTTGAAATTCAGCGTGCTCGGCGAGCAGCTTCAGTTTTTGATCCAGGACTTTCAGGCTCTTCTTTGAAACGTCGTCCGGATTCACGTTGTCGATGCTGATCTGAAGATATTCCAGACCGGCGCGATTTAACGCCTTGATCCGGTCCGCAACCAGCAAATAGCCATTGGTAATTAGGCCTGCCATGATGCCGTTCTTGCGGATGCGCGACACAATCGTGTCAAGGTCCGGATGCAAGAGCGGCTCACCGCCGCTTATTGTGATAATGGACGTGCCCATCGCGCCCAGCCGGTCAATCCTCTCGAACATTTCGTCCGTCGGCACCGGCTTCGAAAAATCATCGAATTCGTTACAATACGTGCAGGCCAGATTGCAGCGTCGGATGGGAATGATATGCACCAGGAGGGGATGGCGCGTGGAGATAAGACCCTTCGCGATCATGCGGAATTCGCGCAGTTTGCGATGCATCGCAAGGAATTTGCGCCGAATTTTGGTGTTTGCCGTCAAGGTATCGAGAAATCGGACATTCCCCCGCAGCGTCCGATTCATCGTCAATTATTATGCCATATCCACGAAGCCGCCCTCCGCTGCTTTGCGGGCTTGAACACAAAAACGAACCTCAGTCAGACCACTCTTTCGGCGTGCGATCCCAGCGATGTGCTTTCAATTTGTGCAGCAGCCCAGGATCCAGTGTTGCGGCATCGCTGAACGCGATGTTTTCCTTTACATGCTGCAATTTTCTCATGCCAATGATCGTCGTACTAACGTCAGGATTCGAAAGGATAAAACGCAGCGACATCTCCGGCAGGGTCATTCCCAGCGGCAGCACCTTCTTCAACTCGTCCACTCGCGCTACGGTTTTAGCTAGGTTCGCGGGGCCAAAATATTTGGCCCGCCAATCATCTGGCGGAAACGTCGTTTCCGACGTCATTTTTCCACCGAGGCTTCCTTCGTCCAGTGGCACCCGCGCGATAACCCCGATATTCAATTTTCGGCAAACCGGAAATAGCTTGTCCTCCGGCGCTTGATCGAAAATGT
>Ga0307478_10001734_pt1 | contig 18257 bp, 17 predicted proteins | sample atmos_gasesECM4C_2_FD_203713 | JGI IMG/M metagenome (GOLD analysis project Ga0307478, IMG submission 203713) | Hardwood forest soil microbial communities from Morgan-Monroe State Forest, Indiana, United States - atmos_gasesECM4C_05 | ecosystem: Environmental > Terrestrial > Soil > Temperate... | reverse complement strand
GATGGAAAACGGTTTGCCGTCGTCCTCACTCATGACGTCGAAAGCGAGAAGGGATGCGCTCGTGTACGGCAGCTGATGGACTTGGAGCTGAAGTATGGGTTCAAGTCCTCTTTTTATTTCGTTCCAGAAGGCGATCAGACTTGCGACGGCATGAGAGACACGGTCGCCGGCGCCGGATTCGAATTGGGCGTGCACGGACTGGAGCACGACGGAAAGCTCTATGGCTCCAAGCAGATCTTTGCGGCAAAGGCCGTCCGGATTCGGGAGTATCTGCAACGCTGGAATGCAGTTGGATTCCGTTCGCCGTTCATGCAACACCGGCTGGGCTGGCTGCACCAGTTGGGGGTTCAGTACGACGCCTCGACGTTTGATGCTGATCCTTTTGAGCCAGAAGCGGACGGGATGCGGACCATCTTTCCTTTCTGGGTTCCGGACGTAAGCGGTGGCGGTTATGTGGAGCTTCCGTACACGTTGATCCAGGACTTCAATCTTTTCATCGTCCTGCGCGAGCGGAATATTGATGTCTGGACAAAAAAGCTGGATTGGATCGCTGAACACGGCGGTATGGCCTTGCTGAACACTCATCCCGATTACATGTGTTTTGAGGGTACTCGCGCACGCGACGAATATCCGGTCCGCTATTACGAAGAGTTCTTGTCCTGCATTCGAGAGAAATATGAAGGCCAATTCTGGTCAGGGCTGGCGCGAGACGTGAACCAGCACTACCGCGCCAGCGCTCCCGTATCCTTGCGCAATACACGCAGGAGAATCTGCATGGTCGCTTATGCGGGCTATGCTGTTGACAATCGAGTGCGGCGCTATGCGGAAACTCTCGCGAGACAGGGCGACAAAGTGGATGTAATTGCCGTCTCCTGCAGCGGGGAGCAAGTGGGCGTGGAGGAAATGAACGGTGTAACCGTTCATAAAGTCCAAGGTCCCAAGGTAAACGAGCACAAGGCATGGCGCTACGCCTACAACGCGCTCCGCTTTTTCATGAAGTCATCGGCGCTTCTTACGCGGCTTCATGCCCGGGATCGGTACGACCTGATTCATGTGCATAATATGCCGGACTTTCTGGTCTTTTCTGCTTGGTATCCGAAACTGGCGGGCGCAAAGGTGATTTTGGATATCCATGATATTGTGCCGGAACTGTTTGTAAGCAAGTTCAAGGGAAACAAAAATGGTGTCGTATGCGCTCTGCTGCGGCAGCTGGAAAAAGCCTCGACAGCATTTTCGGACCACGTCATTGTTTCGAATGACATTTGGCACAAGAAACTGATCTCTCGTTCCGTTCCAGAGGCGAAGTGTTCGGTGGTCCTCAACCACGTGGATCCGGTTATCTTCTATCGCCGCCCACGGACCAGAAACGATGGGAAAGTGGTCGTTATTTTTCATGGCAGTTTCCAATGGCACCAAGGGCTGGACATTGCCGTCGAGGCTTTTGCTCGCATTCGGACCACAGTTCCCAATGCGGAACTTCACCTTTATGGCGATTCAGGAACAACCGCGGCGGCCGACCTGGGCCGGTTGGCGCAGAGCTTAGGCCTCAATGGAAACGTGAAGGTTCACGACCGGGTGCCGATCGACAAGATTCCGGACATCATCGCGAATGCCGATATCGGAGTGGTTCCTAAGCGGGCCGACTCGTTTGGCAACGAAGCTTACAGCACCAAGATCATGGAGTTTATGTCGCAAGGCGTGCCCGTCGTCATTTCGCGCACCGCCATTGACAGCTTCTATTTCGATGAGACGGCTGTGCGCTTTTTCCCATCCGGCAACAGCCAGGCCATGGCCAACGCGATGCTTGATGTTCTCCATGATGAGCGGCTGCGCACAACATTAATTGCCAAGGGCCTTGAATACGTCGAGCGCAACTGCTGGGAGCGGCACAAGTGTGGTTATCTCAATCTGGTCACATCACTCACAACTGAGGACTTTGCGTCGCTGCCTCCCGAAACGGTTGCATCGAGCCAACGAGTCCCCGCTCCCGAACCGGAAAATCTTAGGTAGTCCCCTTCAGTTCCTCGCGCAGACATTCATCTACTTCATTTCGATCATGGAGCTATAAGTTGCGGAAGTATATTCGATTCGTTTGTGGTCTGAGGAACTTCATCAAGACTCGGATGACGCCGGAAGAGGCGATTCAGTCCGCCCGGAAGCTCCTGAAGGAACGGATTGCCGCACGAGAAGGGAACTTCCTGAATCTCGCCGAAAAGAGCATCTTCCGCTATCCCCGGAGCCCTTATCTAAAGTTGTTGGATGCGAAGCGGATCCGATTCGACGATTTGAAGTCCTGGGTGGAGCAGCAGGGGATCGAAGAGAGCCTGCGGATTCTGCAAGCCGAGGGAGTATTTTTCACAGTCGACGAATTCAAGGGAAAGACGCCTGTAATCCGTAACGGTATTCGGTTTTGGTGCCGGGAGCCGATGTTTGACAATCCTTTCCTGTCATCAGTCTATGAAGTGAGAAGTGGGGCCACACGAAGCGCCGGAACGAGAATTCGAATCGATTTCGATTATTTGCATCAACGAGCTCTATACGATGCATTTCTCCTGAATATTCATGGATGTTTAAGGGCGCCGATTGCGAACTGGTTCCCCGTCTTCCCCGGAGCTCCGGGAATCAACTCCAGTATGCGATTTGGTCACATCGGGAACCGAGCCCAGTGCTGGTTTTCTCAGGTGAAGGAAGACGATCTCAAGGTGAATTTGGAAAAGAAGTGGGGCACGAAGCTGATTTTTGCGCTTCACAGGCTCTACGGATATCCGCTGGCGGAGCCGGTTTACGCGAGCCTGAGCGATGCCCACAAAGTTGCGAACTGGGCGGCCCGAGCACTCATGGAGCACCCATCCTGCGTTGTTTACACATTTGCTGCTTCCGCCGTTCGAGTGTGCATTGCTGCAGCAGAGGCCAATCTGAATCTGAAAGGCACGAAGTTCCTGGTGACCGGCGAGCCGCTGACCCCACAGAAGAAGAGGGAAATCGAATCGGTCGGAGCCCACGCGGTCCCGGTGTATGGCATTTCAGAAGCGGGAGTCATTGCTGCCGGCTGTGATAAGGGAAATGCCGCAAGTGACCACTGCCATTTGTACAAAGATACGACGGCGCTTATTACGCACAAACACAGGGTCACCCACTCTGATGTCACGATCGAGTCGTTTCTTTTCACGAGTCTCTTATATGAATCCCCCAAACTGCTGCTTAACGTAGGAATGGGCGACTACGGAGAGATCGCTCCAAGCGCGTGCGGATGTGAGTTTGCAAGGACTGGTTTTGATACGAGTATCAGCGGCATCCGCAGCTACGAGAAACTCACCGGAGAGGGTGTGACATTCGTGGACACCGATTTAATCCGCATTATTGAAAAGGACCTTCCGGGAAAATTCGGCGGAAGGAGCACCGACTACCAGATTGTCGAAGTGGAAGATGCCAGAGGGTTGCCGCAGTTACAGCTGCTCGTCAGCCCTCGTATCAAGTCACTGAATGAAACTGAAGTGCTCAGTCGATTCATGTTTCTTCTCAAGAATTCTGAGGATAGCCCGGAATCATGGGCGCAGTCTGGGACGGAGATGTGGAAGCAAGCGAGAATGGTGCGCATCAAGCGAGATTCACCGATTCCAACCGCAAGTGGCAAGATTCTCCCCTTTTACGTGATGAAGACAAAAAGAAGATCGACGGAAACGTCCAGAGAAGCGCAGGAGGTTCATTAAATGGGATTTCCAACACGAAGACTTCGAAGGCTACGGCAGAACAAGAACTTTCGAACACTGGTCAGCGAGACGAACCTGTCTGTTCAGGACTTCATTCTGCCGCTTTTTGCAGTTTGTGGCAGCGGGATCAGGAAAGAGATCAGCGCGCTTCCAGGCAACTATCACCTGTCGATTGACTGCCTCGTCGAGGAGGCGCGACAGGTGCGCGACCTGGACATTCCTGCCATTCTTCTGTTTGGTGTGCCGGGCGTGAAGGACGAGTGTGCGTCGGAAGCCTATTCACCAAACGGAATTGTTCAGCAAGCAGTGAGGGCGCTGAAGAGCACGGTCCCTGACATGCTCGTGATTACGGATGTTTGCCCGTGTGAGTACACGACGCATGGTCACTGCGGAATCATCGAAAATGGGTATCTCGCAAATGACCGCTCACTGGAGCTGTTAAAGAAGATCACCATCTCACACGCCGAGGCCGGGGCCGATATGGTTGCGCCGGCGGCCATGTTGGACGGCGAGATTCAGGCGATGCGCCAGGCGTTGGATGAGCGTGGCTTCGAGAACCTCCCGATCATGGGGTATTCGGCAAAGTACGCCTCGAAACTCTACGACCCGTTCTTCAAGGAAGGGACGCACTCGACGCTTTCCTTCGGAGACAAGAAAACGCACCAGATGGACTACGCGAATTCTGACGAAGCCATGCGGGAGATTGCGCTCGACATCGAGGAGGGGGTCGACATCATCATGGTGAAGCCGGCGCTGTTTTATCTCGATGTGGTTTACCGCGCCAAGAAAGAATTCAAGATGCCGCTGGCCGTCTACAACGTAAGTGGCGAGTATGCCATGATCGACGCCGCGGCGAAGATGGGACGCCTGGACCGGGACGCCATCATGTTCGAGGCGCTCAGCTCGTTGAAGCGCGCCGGTGCAGATTTAATCATTACGTACTTCGCCAAGCGTGCGGCAACTCTGCTCTCGGAAAGGCAGCGGGAGACTTCCGTAAAAGTGCCTTTGGAAGCAGTTGGATCACCACTGGAGATTTCCAACCGGGAACTTCAGACCCGCTGAGTGGCCCTGCTTGTCCCTACCCCTCTTTGACTGTTCAATACCTTGCCGACAATTCCGTTCAAGTCGGTTCTGAGAATGAATTTTCAGCTTATCGGCGTTAATCACAACAGCGCTCCGATTGACCTGCGCGAAAAACTGGCCATTCCGCACTGCCGATTGCCCCAGGCGCTGCAGCGACTCGCGCAACACCCGGGTGTGGCAGGGGGATTGATTCTTTCAACCTGTAACCGCGTGGAGATCATCGTCGAGAGCAACAGCGCAGGCGCCGGTCTGCGCAGCTTTCTCAGCGACTACTTTGGTATTGCCCTCGACGAAATGGAACCTCACCTCTACGAATACCGGCAGGATAAGGCAGTGCTGCACTTGTTTCGCGTGGCCGCCAGCCTGGACTCAATGGTGGTGGGAGAGGCCCAGATCCTCGGGCAGGTAAAAGAAGCGTATGCCGTGGCGCGAGCCGTGGGCACCATCAGTCCGCAACTCCACCGGCTACTCAGACGTACATTGACTGCGGCAAAGAGGGTCCGGAGGGAAACGGCGGTGGGATCCTGCGCAGTCTCGGTTGCGTCAGTGGCCGTAGAACTCGCGCAAAACATCTTCGGGTCGCTCGAAAACAAGCGCGTGTATCTGGTGGGTGCGGGAGAGATGAGTGAACTGGCGGCGCGGCATTTAATCGCCCGAGGCGCCAGCTCAATCCTGGTTTCGAGTTGCAGCTACGAGCGGGCCACCAAATTGGCGACTGCCGTAAACGGCGAAGCCGTCCGCTTCGAAGACCTCTATAATACCTGCCATCTCGCCGATATCATTATCACTTCGACGGCTGCGCCGCACCCAATTTTCCGCCGCGAACACGGCAAGATCCTGCTACAGCGCCGGCAAAACCGGCCCCTCTTCTTTATCGACATCTCGGTTCCCCGAAACGTTGACCCAGAGATGAATAAACTCGAGGGCATCTTCGTGTACGACATGGATGATCTACAGCAGACCGTCCATGAGCACGCGAAAAACCGGCGAAAAGAAGCTGAGCGGGCGGAAGCGATCATCGCCTCGGAAGTCGAGCGCTTCCGGGCGGGCCTGCAAGTGCTGGACGTGGTGCCCGCCATCGTTTCGTTGCAGGAGCGCGTGGAACAAATCCGGCAAAGTGAGATTGATCGTGCCCGGGGCCGCTTGGGACAACTCTCAGTGGAGCAGGAAGCCGCCATCGACGCCATTACACGCGGGATCGTCAATAAACTCATGCACAGTCCGATCACAGCACTGAAGTCCGCCGCGCGAGAGGCCGAAGCAGACGCGTTAATTACGCTGGTGGAGCGATTGTTTGATATCTCAGGCGACAGGACAATCCCATCCAGCCGAAATACCCTCAAGTTTCAACCGTCGGGACTTGACTCGAGCACGCAGGTGCAGGAGGCTGGTCAAGCAGCCGGGACAGACTAAGGGCTCAAGTGGAAGAAACGGACCATGGATTTGCGGAGCTTTATTGACCTGCTCTCGTCACAGGGTCATCTGAAGCGGATTGAGCGTCAAGTTGACTGGAGATTTGAGATTGGAAGCATTACTCGAGAACATCGAGAGCCGCTTCTTTTTGAAAATATAAAGGGATATCCGGGGAACCGGGTTTTCACAAATGGTCTGAGCAATCCAGGGCTTATCGCGCTGAGTCTCGGTCTCGATTCTCGCCAAGACTTAAAAGAAACAATCAGGAGCGCCAAAGCGCGACTTCAGAAGCCGCTGTCGCCCAAGATTACGGATTCCAGTCCGCTTCTGCAAAATGTCGTTCGGGCGCCCGATATCGATTTCCTCACCCTTCCGGTTCCGCAGTGGAGTCCGAAGGATGCCGGGCGCTATTTGGGAACATGGCATGTCAATGTCACAAAAGATCCCGAAACCGGCGCTCGCAACGTGGGCGTGTACCGCATGCAGGTTGTTGGGCCGAAACATGCGACGGTCAGCACTTCTCCCACGAGCGATCTGGGCCGGCACGTCGCCAAAGCAGAAAAAATCGGTCGAACCCTGCAGATGGCTGTAGCAATCGGAGTCAGTGAAACCGTCATGATCGCCGCCAGCGCCGCCTGTCCTTATGGGTATGATGAGTATCAGTTCGCGGGCGGCCTCGAGACGAAGCGTCTGCAACTGCTCAAATGTGAGACCGTGGATTTGGAAATACCCGCGGATGCAGAAATTGCCATCGAGGGATTCATCAAGCCGGGTGAGCGGGTGCAGGACGGCCCTTACCTCGATTACGCCGGAAAGGCAAATACCAACCCCCAAGCGTTTCTTTTTGAAGCCACCCGGCTTATGTTTCGCAACAATCCCATCTTCCGCGGGTCCTCCGTTGGCCTGCCTGGAGCGGAGGATCACCAGGTCTTTTCCCTTCTGGCTCATCTAGACCTGGTGGATTTTCACGGCCGGCGGTCGCGGCAGCTTGTCCAGAATCCACTGCTCAGGAAAAGGCTCTTCAGACCCTTCCAGCTTGCGGGCAGGCTGGGAGGGTTTCATCCCCGCAACTGGGGTCGTAATTCCGCGAAATGAGCACTGAGGTGTTACGCCAACCGCAGGCCGCTGTTACGGCCAACGTGCGGAACAAACGAATCACGATCGTCCATGTATATAAAGACTTCGACGTCTATAACGGATTAATTGAAGAATTCCTCGTCCTGGCCAAAATGATGGATCCGGCCACCTACCACCTGAGAGTATGCGTTTTCAACTACAAGGGCAGCATTTTCGGTCAGCGTTTTCAGCAGCTCGGAGGCATACTCGACAGTCTGCACTCTGAATGGGAAGATAATCCGCTCATAATATATAAGCTGTACAAATATCTGAAACGCGTGAAACCTGACATAGTTCAGACTTATATCCTCAAGCCAAATCTTTACGGCCGGATCGCGGCTCTGTTGGCCGGAGTCCCCGTCATCATTTCCACGGAACTGACGCTCAAGAATCAAGCGCACAGCGTTGCAGCCCGCCTTCGCGACCGGTTCCTGCATCCGCTCAATGCGATTTTGAATCGGTATACGGACGTTATCCTTTGCTCTTCAGACGCTATCCGGCGGCAATGGAGCACCCGAGAACTTGCGCCAAGACTAAAGGTTCTCCATCCCTACTTCGATCCAGCTAAACTGCAAAACTCGTCGCAGGTTTGCAACAAAACAGCTCCCACCGCAAAAGACAACTGGGTCATAGGAACCATCGGTCGCCTTAGCGAGGAAAAACGGCAGATCGATTTGCTTCGGGCGTTTCACAAGGTATTGAAAGTCTTTCCGAAGGCTACGCTTTTAATAGTGGGCGATGGCGAGATGAGGGACGAATTAATGAACGTGGCCCGCCGCTTGGGTCTTTCCGGGAGCGTAGCATTTACCGGGTTCCAGAGCAATGTTTCGGAGTATCTGGAAAAAATGGATGTCTTTGTCCTCCCGTCACGAACTGAGGGGTTTGGGATTGTTTTGCTCGAGGCGATGACGATGGGTCTGCCTGTAATCGCAACCGATGTGGGCGGGATACCAGAATTAGTGGTAAACAATGAGACAGGCATTCTGGTTAGACCATCGCGCCCTGACGAACTTGTGAAGGCAATTACGGAATTGTTGTCAGATCCCGGAAGAATGTGCGCCGTGGCGCACAGGGGAAAGGAGCACGTATTATCCACTTTCAGCGCTGAGCAGTACATTCATCAGCGCGAAATCGTTTATGAGTCTGCGCTAACAGCCAAACGAGTTATCTGAGAGGAGCTTCGATTGGGCTGACCCTGTGCAGCCTAAGTGAAGCGTTCAGAAACATAGTCGGATGTCGACTCCGAACCATAAGACTAGACGACTTTCTGTCCTTTTGATTACACCGGAAGTGTCTCGCCGCTCGGACCTCATGATTGTGGGTGAGGCCCGGCCTTCTGTCTCGGATCCCGCCCATGTGGATTTTGCAGAGTTGCTGTCTGCCTGCAACTATACGTTCGACATTGTCGCTCCAGAAGATATAGCCCCCGAACTGTTCGGTGACTCAGGCTCAGTCAAGTATTCATCGGTCGTGCTGGCGGTGCCGATGCGCGGGCTAAGCGATGCGGCACTCTCTGTGGTACGACAAGTTTCTTACGAACTCGGTATCAGCCTCGTCGCTGCATACGATTGTCCAGACAACCGCAGCGCCGCCTGGTTTGGGATCGAACGTTTCAATGGCAAGCGGATGCTCTGGCCATTAAAGGCCAAGATCATACGATGGCCGAATGCGGATGGTACTGCTTGTGTAGCGGATTATGGACTGGCGTCGGGCTTTGCGGGGGTACGCCGCCGGGGATTGCGCAAATTGTCGTTGAAACAAACTCTCACCAAGGGCATGAGCCTCATAAGCAGCCTGAAGATGCCGTATAAGCGAACGGCTCGTGCGCCTAAGACACGAATCCTGTCGACCACGATGCGCGGCGAACCTCTCGCTTGGTCTTATGAGTTCGGTGATGCCACGAATTACTACTTCGCCCTTCACGGAGATTTCTTTCTTGACAAGTACAACGAGATGCATCGTCTCGTCCGATCCGCGATCAATGCGAACAGCGGCCATGGGATGGTATGTGCCGATCTTGATCAGACGATGGTGTGGCGTCTCGACGATCCCGGGGCGTCGAAAGCGGAGTATCTGGACGACGGCTGTCTGCTCACGGAAAAAGAATGGCGTGAATTGGGAATCCTGCTCGAAGAAGAGCGCACGCCGTTGAGCGTAATGTACACACCTGGATGGGTGGACGACGGGAACCACAGGTCAGGCGAGGTATTTATTGATGATAAGTTGCTGACCGAACGAACTCCCGGCGCTGTTCGCGATTCTGCACGCGTCAAGTACGTATTCTCCGACCGACACAAGCCTCCGCATGATCATGTCTCGGAATTCTGTGGACTGGAAACGCTTGTGAAGAAGGGTGTCGTCGATGTTCACTCGCACGGTCTGACACATTTGACTCCAGACCGTGAAAGGTGGGCGGCTGCTGCCGATAAGGGAACTGACACGCGCTGGTACACCGAGTTTTACTGTACCAGAGAGGATAGGGCAGTCAGCGCAGAAGATCAGACCGCGGCAATGACGAAGTCAAAGGACAAAATCGAGAACCTGTTTGGTACTCCTGTGGCCGTACTAACCCCATCAAGCCACAGACACGATCACGGATCTGATGCTCTCGCTCAAGCCGCCGGTTACAAATTGTTCTCGGCAGACTATACGGGAATCATCAAAGGCGACGTCCTGGTGCGGAACTGGAAGATACCCGCGCTAATGATTTATTTTAAGGAGCCCTCCACGTCAATCGTGAAGGCCGGGTATCCGCTCCTCGGGGTCGTCCACGATTATGAGGTCAAAACGAGCCTCGAGCAGTTCCGTCGCGTTCTTAGACGGTGGATGGCAGCCGGTATAAAGCGATGCGTTTCTCTGAACAGTCTTGCGGCGTCGTTGTGCTCTCAAATAGATGCTTCCTACTCAGCCAAGGACGCAAAGATGGAAGTGAGGATAACACTGCCTGCGGCCACCAGGCCGAGTCGGCTGCCGATGCCTAGGGTCGCGGCGGACATATTGATAAAAATTGTCGTCCCTCCGGGATATTCGTATACGGGAGAATCCATCGACGTCAGTGGTGGCAACTTGGTTTCTATGGAAAAGCCTGCGCAAAATACGATCAACATGTCGGTAAGGGCAGCTGATGCTAAGTCAGTCAGAATCGTCATACCTGTGCGTCAGTCGCAATCCAATATGGTCTCTTCCTCGGATGGTCGGAATCGTGATTTGTTAATACTTCGCTGAAGATTGCCCAGTTGCATTCAGGAATATGGAAGGCGAAAAAGTAATGATCCTCTACATCATCGGCTGCGACCGGAGCGACCGCACCGGTCCTTGCTTGTGACGGCGATGACCGGAGTGACGTTGCCTACCTGCGGGATACGGTTGCCTGACCGGGTTATGAGAACGGAGCAGAGACGCCAATTGTTGCGCTCGAGGAGGATAGCCCTGTTTCTTGGAGCTCTCGCAATTTCCTGCGTCCAGATTGGCGCCGTGGCCCAGTCGTCGAAACATTCTACGACGACGAAGGCCACCCCGAACGTGCAGTCTCCGACTCTCTGTCAAGCACCTCCCATGAAGCGCGAGCAGCCGTCTCAGAGTGCCCTCAGCAAGCACACCGTGACTCTGTCGTGGAATGCAAGCGTGCCATTATCCGGCCGTGCTAAAGCTGATGGGTACTGTTTGTACAGAAGCGTGAAACAAGGTGATGCTGCACTGGGAAAAAGCTGCAAGGAATGTGAATTGCTCAACCCGACACCGTTGCCCGTCACAACCTGTGTTGACAACACGGTCCGAGACGGGCCCACGTATTATTACGCCGTTGCAGCCGTCAACGCGAGTGGAATGAGCAGTTCCTCGAATGAAGTCTCGGCTCCCATTAGAGCAGATAAGCCTGCCCGCAGCGCTCCTGAAGGTATTAGTTCCTGTAAGGGCCCAGGCACGTCTGAAAAAACGGCAACTCTCCGCCAAAACAACTAGCATGCACTACTCATCGGGACGGGATATCGGCGGTTCTCCTTCCCGTACCGAATCAGCCTGCCTTGGCGGTGCCGCGTGGTAAATGCCGCTTCGCACCAAGACCCTGGCCACGAAGGTAAGCGAGGAGGAGTTTCAGCATGAGGACGGATTCCTCCTTCTAATATGCTTCCGCAAATCTCGTCTGCTAAATCACAGTTTTCTCTTACTCGCCCGGGGCAGCCATTACCCGATAGTGCGCCAAGTCAGTCACGGTAGATAGTAAGGATGCCGAGCCCTGCTCCGAACGAATAGAGAGCCGACCCTCAAGGTCGGCTTTCTATTGTAGGCGTAGTCTAAGTTTACATAGCCGAGGTCAAGGTTGAATCAATCCCCGGCGAATAGCATAGCGCACCAGGCTCGCAGTTTCATGAATGTCAAGTTTTCGCATGAGTCGAGAGCGGTGGGATTCAGCAGTTTTCGCACTGATTCCAAGCAGACAGGCTACATCCCTCGTGGACTTTCCTTCACTGATCAACTGCAGCACCTGCCGCTCCCGGCTCGTCAGCGGATCCCGTGGCGTGACCTCTTTCGAGAGGTAGGCGTCAACCACCGTGTGCGAGATGCTCGGGCTCAAGTAGAACCCTCCGCGGCATACCTGATGGATGGCATGAATCAAGTCATTGGCCGCCTGATTTTTTAGCACGTATCCTTTGATCCCGGCGCGGAGGGCCTCGGTTACGTATTGGTCTTCGTCGTGCCGCGTCAATAAGATGGTTTTCGTGTGGGGCGAGAATCGGCGCAGTTCTCCTGCAGCCTCTACTCCATTCATCAGTGGCATACCGATATCCACTACGGCCACGTCTGGACGCAGGCTCGCCGCCACTTCCACCAATTCCTGCCCATCTGACGCTTCGCCGGAGACTTGAATCCCTTCCCGTTCCAGAAGCGACCTCAAGCTTTGCCGCACGAGGACATGGTCATCAGCAAGCACGATTCGAATTGGCATATAAACGCTCCTTCGGAACAGCAATTAACAGCTTGGTTCCGCTACCTGGTTCCGACGTGATCTGCAATGTGCCGCCGATCGCGCTCAGCCGCTCCTGAATTCCAATCAGGCCCAAGCCCTTCTTCCCTTTCTCGGAGAGACTAGCTTGAGCCTGAAAGCCGATCCCATTGTCAAGGATGGAACACAGAGTTTTCCCGGCATCCTCGTCCAGTTGAATCCACACATTCTTCGCTTGGGAGTGCTTAATGGCATTGTTCAGAGCTTCTTGGATGATTCTGTAGAGGGCGATCTCGACGCTGGGGAGTAACCGGCCAGCAAGCTCGGCGTTCACCTGAATAACAAGGTTGGAACGTCTTGAAACCAGATCGGCCAGAAAACGGACGGCGGGAACAAGCCCCAGATCGTCCAACATCATAGGTCGGAGTTCGTGGGAGAGTTCTCGTAAATGACCCTCAACCTGATGCAGAAGCTCGGTGACGCCTTCGATTCTCGCTTGGAGAGCAGGTGTCAAATCTTTGGCAATCTCTGCCAGCGCCAGATGCACCACCACAAGGAGCTGGCCAGCTTCGTCGTGCACCGTATGAGCAATCCGCTTAACTTCGTTTTCGAGAGTCTCATTCACAAGATGCAATGCTGCAACCGCATCGCGATAACCGCGCTGCGACATCTCGTAAGGCGAAAGACATTCCGTAAAGAATTGCGAGGCGGCAGTAAAGCGGACGCGTATTTCGTCCTGACCGTGAGAGCCAGCTAAAATTCTAATCAGGGTCAAGTGGTGAAGTGCTGCCAGGTCAAGAAGTCCGACATTCTTTTCCAATGCCAGGCGTCCGACCTCATAGGCCGCGCGCAAGGCGTATTCCCCGCCTCCGGCCAGATAATGCTCCAGTGCTTCACCGTAGAGCGACTCGAGGTCACTCGTTGTTATCGCGATTTCCATCGGTGCGGCATCCCTGGTAACGGGCAACCAGCACTAGCGCGTCGTCCGTTCCTTTGCAAAATTCATCCAGAATAGTCTCTGCGGCTCGCTGAGGAGCCACAGCAGAAGCAATTTTGCTCCCAAATCCACTCTGCACTCCATCGGTAGCGAGAATCAGCGTATCCCCGCGAGCGACTGGAAGAACTGAGACTCGCAGCGGAGGCAACTGGCTGCCGACCACACCCGCACGAAGCAACAAGGATTCTTCGGTTCTATCGATTGGTCCGCTAAACCGCTGCAGAACTCCCTGCACATTTCCAATCCCCAGCCAGGTCAACAAGTTGTGCGCTATGTCAAACGCGGCCAGGGTCATTACGACTCCACGTGTGGAGCGAAGCCCTTCATGACAACGCTCTGCAAGCACAACCACGGGTTCGGCCGCGTGTGCCCTCAGAATCGCACAGACCTTCTCCGCTGCCATAGCCGCTTCGTTCCCGTGTCCGATCCCATCTACCACCGCTAACAGAACCCCGCCGGAGAACGGCTCAAAGACATGTCGATCGCCGGATGTTGACTGCCCCGGCAGAGCCAGCCCGGCGACCCCCACCTCGATCACTGTTTCTCTCAGCCCTTCCATTTTCGAACCGTCACAGTCGTGCCTTGTCCAACCTCGGACACAATCTCGAATTCGTCCACCAGACGTCGCACGCCCGGAAGGCCCAGACCGAGGCTTCCGGATGTGGAATATCCGTCCCGCAAGGCCTGTTCAATACTCGCGATGCCTGGCCCCTTATCACGAGCGACGACCATGACTCCCGGTCGGTTGGAATTATGGGTGGTGCGCAGGACAATCTCACCCCGCCCCGCATACAAGACGATGTTGCGGGCCAGTTCGGAGATTGCCGTGGCCACCAAAGTCGAATCACTCGCCGAAAAACCCAGTTCCGTGGCCAGACCTCGACCTTTATGGCGAGCAACTACGACGTCGTGATCCGAGGCGATCGGAACGTTAATTTCGTTCTCCACTCCGGCAGCCAAATTCTTTCCACGATAGAGTTATCGACTAGGACATCCTCGTAAACCTTCGATGCAAGTACTCCAAACCTTCTTCCAAGTCGAGCGCAGTCGTGACTCCCCCCATGGACAAGCCCAATTGCACCATCGCAAATGCCACATCCGGCTGGATTCCCACAATGACCGTCTCGGCGCCTCGCAGCCGAATCATATGCGCCATTTCCCGCAAGGTGCGTGATGCAAAGGAATCCATCACATCCATCGCCGTGAGATCTATGATGATTCCGCGTGCTCGGGCTTTGACCACTTTCTCCACCAGGGCGCGGCGAAGCTGCAGCAGGTCCGAATCGGTGAGAGCTGCCTGGACCGTAGCGATCAATATGTCTCCCTGCTTGAGAATCGGGACTTCCACGCACCTTCCCTTTAAAAAGCCTTGACTTCGAGGGGCACAACCTTATAGCCCAGCAGTCGCTCGGCTTGTTCGATGCCGCCCTGCAAGTCGCCCACTGTATTCATCTTGCCGAGATCGACGCCGATGTTGACCAGCGTCTGTGCAATCTCCGGAGAAAGCCCGGTGACGATCACAGTGGCCCCCAGCAAGCGTGAAGCTTCCACGGTCTGCACGAGATGGTTAGCCACAGAGACATCCATGGCCGCAACGCCGGTGATGTCGATGACTACCACCTGGGCGCGATTGGTGCGAATCCCCCGTAACAACTGTTCGGTCAACTGGCGGGCGCGTTGAGGGTCAATCGCACCGATGATGGGAAGGATGAGCAATCGCTCGCGAACCTGTAATACAGGGGTGGAGAGTTCACGGATAGCTTCCTGCTGTTGCCGGATAACACGTTCTCGTTCCTGTACGAAGCCCACCGCTACCGTGTTCGCGATTCGGTTTGCCGCGGGTTCGTAAGCATCCAGGATTCTGTCAAGCTTGCCGAAGTCAGCCCGGTATTTCGCGAACAGCGAACGGGCCAGCACATCACGCAACAGCAGCACGATTCCCACTACTTCGTTGGTCTCGACTCCTCTGGGGATGATGCGTTCGGAGAGATTGCGCGAGTAGGTCTGCAACGCCTCGAAGGTGCCGGTGGCCAGAGCCTCTACGTAGTTGTCGTACACAGAGGTCGCCTCCGCAAAAATCTCTTCCTTCGTCATGGCGGTCAGCAACCGGGCTTCGGTGATATTCTGCGCCCATTCCTCACGGAGCTGCGTACGGTGTTCTCGCAGATGTGCCACTAGTTCATGCAGCAATTCGGCGGCGGACTCGGTTTGAGAACGGATAGGCGCCAGTTTGTCAGTCGCAGGCGCCCGGTCCAGGGGCATGGGCCTTTGAACCATGGGATCCTCTCCTTCCTGCCTTCTTGCGGGATCTGGACCACTCGGATTAGCGATCCATTAGCGCGCTGTGCGGGTACGATTCCATCTCCTCCCCGCCGAGGGCAATCCGGTTAAACCCCTAATCAGATTGAGTAGTTCACTTGAAGTCTTCCGCAATTGCGTTAGAGAGAGTAGCCCTGCTCACTCGAGATATGTCGTTGACCCGGAGTCATTTACAACAGAAGCGGTCGTTTCTTTTGAGAAGTAAGCAAGGCCGCAGAACTGGTGGTTAGGCCTACGTAATTTACCTAACCTGCTCGAAACAGCCAGTCACCACGACAAATTTACGCCATGTGATCGAAAGGGATTTGCAACGCAGTTTGCTCCATGTTGATGTTTAAAATTTAGGAAGAGGCGCAGCGCATTCGTTATGGCATCGAGCCTTGCTCCAACAGTAGCTGATTAGGTTGGAGAAAAGGCTCCAAAGTGTGTCCCGCTAGACTGTCTTTGGTTTAGAGACCGGAGTCGGTGCGAGGAAGGGTCCGGGATGTGGGAAGAGAATTTGCAGCGAGACCATGACATATGCTTGCTGTCGAATCCTATAGCGCCCACCATCTTGTCTACCTGCCTTCTTGTTCTTCACTGAGAAAAAGGTTCGAGAAAATCCGCAGGCGCGCTCGAATTTCTTGACCCAACGTTTCACAAGTTCAGCTCTAAACCGACGTCCGCCAGAGAACGCCGAGTAACGCAAACAATTCATCGCGAGAATAGAAAAATTTGCTGTCAGACGCGGCTCATTTCTGAAATCGCCTTATTTTTCAATCCGCGGAACCGATACATCAATCATCGATCCATCGCATAGATTCTTCCAATTTCTCCTGCACAAGACTCTTCGCTACCTTGCACACAATCGAGACCAATCTCCAGGAGAGATTCTGTGCAGACAGGCAGCAATGTGGTCGAAGGGTACAAGGCCTCCAAAGGTGGAGACGGGTTGCGCATCCGCGAAGATCTGTCGGAGATCATTGCTCGCGGGCACGAGGCGCTGACTCCGGCTGAAAAAGATCTGCTGAAGTGGCTGGGGATATTCTTTCGCAGGGCCAGCTCAGTGGAAAGCGCTCTGGTGAAAACCGCAGACGCAGAAGCGGCCGTTTCCTGAATCGCTGCCCTCCAATGCTAGGATCTAAGCATGGAAGGGAACCCCGCGCTGGATGTAAAAGCTGAGACTGGTTTCGCGGGCCGTACTGTGCTCTCGTTTGAGAGCCGCCGCTCGACGGAAATCGCCAGGTTGATTGCCAGTTACGGCGGAGTTGCCCAGGTCGCTCCTGCCACCAAGGAGGTTCCGGCGCAGGACAGCCCTGACGTTTCTCATTTTGCCAGCGAGCTGCTGAGCGGCAAACTTGATCTTGTCATTTTCCTGACGGGCGTCGGAACACGAGCCTTGTCTCGCGCCATCGAGCCTTACTGCTCGCGCGAACAATTCGTCTCGGCGCTCAGCCGGACTTCGGTTCTCGCTCGCGGGCCGAAGCCGGTCACAGCTTTAAAGGAGTTGGGTATCCCCATTACCTGGACTGTGCCCGAACCCAATACCTGGCGTGAAATCCTGCAACTGCTGGACTCAAGCCACGTCCCTTTGAAAGGCCACGTTGTGGCGGTGCAGGAACATGGCATCCCAAGCCCCCAATTGATCGAAGGTCTCAAAGAACGTGGGGCCGAGCCTCTTACGGTTCACGTCTACGACTGGGCCCTGCCCGATGATCTAACGCCTCTCCAGAATGCCATCGCAGCGCTCAGACAAGGAGGCATCCACGTTGTCCTGTTCACGGCCGCTGTGCAGGTCCATCACCTGATGCAGGTGGCGGAGCAACTCAATGCCCGCGAAGCCGTCATCGCCGCACTCAAGAGCGTCATGGTCGCTTCGATTGGTCCAGTCACCTCCGAAGCGCTAGCCGAATTCGGCATCACCGCTAGCCTGGAGCCGACCCACCCCAAGATGGGCTTCCTGGTCAAAGAGGCGGCCGAGTACCGCCGGTGACTGAACAGCCCGCGCAGCGAAAACGGTGTCTGACGGGCAGTCTGCTGATTTGTCGTGTTTCCTACGAAAGTTGACCACGCTCTGCGCGCTTGAGTAATATCACTCCAACTTGTTTCCTTAAAAACCCGGTTCTTGTTTGTCCACACAGAGATGACCCCCGAAGAACGCGAGCGGATGAATCTTCTTTGTCTCAGGATTCAGGAAGAAAAAGACTATGAAAAGTTCGCGTCGTTACTGCGTGAACTTATCGAATTGATCGAGCGCAAAGAGCGCCGGTTCGATCAGCCACCAGCTCAACGCCCTTGGTACAGAAACAAACCCTGTCGGACAGTTCCTGCAATCGTAAACCGGGTTGTAAAACCGGTTCATCCAAATCAGTCAGAAAAGGTCGAGATTTCCATCTCAACCGCGGACGAACTGTTTCGGGAGATTCGCATCGAGAACACGTTGACTGACGTCGACGGGAAGCCAGTGGCCTTGAAGCATGGCGTTCGTGTAGACGTCACCTTCGAAGCAGAAGCAAACGATACCATCAAGAAAACGACGAAACCCGCAGTATAGGGCTGCTATTTGTCCCCCCCGCGCCGAGCCACCCGCGCGGCAAAGAGAACCGAAATCACACGTGTAAAATTAGTCAAGGGTTACATCCTGTTCCGGGCAGTCGAGGGCGCGTAGCTCAAACGGATAGAGCATCGGATTTCTAAT
>Ga0307478_10001733_pt1 | contig 18269 bp, 17 predicted proteins | sample atmos_gasesECM4C_2_FD_203713 | JGI IMG/M metagenome (GOLD analysis project Ga0307478, IMG submission 203713) | Hardwood forest soil microbial communities from Morgan-Monroe State Forest, Indiana, United States - atmos_gasesECM4C_05 | ecosystem: Environmental > Terrestrial > Soil > Temperate... | reverse complement strand
CAAACTCATCTCGTAAAACAAAAACCAGAGAATGAAATTCTGGGCCGTGAACGTGCCGTAGAGCGCCGCCTGCATCACCAGCATGAGAGCAGAGGCGCCTCGACTCATTCGCCGCGCGAGCAAGGCGAACGGAAAGATCAGCGACGTTAAAATAACCAGGAGAAGACTAAGGCCGTCGATGCCCAAGAGATATTCCGCGCCGATCGATGGAATCCACGGGTGGCGCTCCAGCATTTGCAGACCGGACGCTGAGGTGTCGAAGTTGCGCCACAAGGCAAACGCGACCAGCGCGCTCAGGAGGTTGAAGCCGAGCGCGAGAACACGGGCAGAATTCGCACGAGCTACGCTGACAAACAGCGCGCCGAGCAACGGCAGAAGAATGAGCGCGGTAATCAGACCAGCCATGCGTAGAAAAGAATGAGCGCGACGACCGCCACGGCGAGCGCGCCGAGATACAATTGGACCTGCCCGGAATGGAATCGCGACATCAACCGGCCGAGCCCCCGCGTGCCGCTGATGCTTTCGTCGACGCCAGCATTTATGCCGCGTTCGTCAACGCCGGCGGAAAAGCTTCCGAAGAGTCCGCCGAGCCCGCCGACGGCGCGGACGATGCCATCCCAGACAAATCGATCGAGCCAACTGGAGACGAGCGCGGCGCCTTTGCTGAAAGCGACGACCGTGTGGGCGTAGAGTTCGTCGATCCACATTTTGTTTTCGAGGAAGCGAAACAGCGCGGGCTGGGCCTGCTGGAGCGGATCGGTCAGGCCGGCCCGGCGATAGAGCAAAACGCCGAGACCGATTCCGCCGGCAACGAGCGCGAGCGAAACAAAGACCATTGGTTGGATCAGCAGGGTGAAGTCGAGCTGAGCGGATTCGCCGGACAGGTAGCTGTGCAACCAGGGCCAGGCCGGCGTCAGAATCGCGCTCAATCCAATCGTGCAAATCGCCAGCACGATCAGCGGCCGCGTCATCACCGGCGGACTTTCGCGCGGGGCATCGGAAGTTGCGCGCCGATTGCCATAAAAAACGTAAATCACCTGGCGCGTCATGTAGAGCGCGGTCAGGACAACGCCGGCCAGCATCAGGTAATACGGCGCCTGCGATTTCGGCCAATGCGCCGTGGCGTGCAGAATTTCTTCTTTCGTCCACGCGCCAGCAAAGAAGAGCGGCACGCCGCTCAGTGCCATCATGCCGATGGCGTAGGTCACAAAAGTGACCGGCATCAATTTCCACAGACCGCCCATCTTTCGAATGTCTTGTTCATGATGCGATGCGTGAATGACGGAGCCGGAACCGAGGAAGAGCAGGGCCTTGAAAAATCCGTGGGCAAGCAGATGCATGATGCCCGCGGCGACACCGCCCACCCCAAGCGACACCATCATCAGACCCAGCTGCGAAACGGTCGAGTAAGCGAGGATGCGTTTGATGTCTGCCTGCGCGATTGCGATTAGCGACGCCATCAGCGCGGTGATAACACCGATCCACACCACGACGGTGAGCGAGGGCGTTACCCCGTCGATTGCGCCTAACGAGAAAATTGGATAGACCCGCGCCACCAGAAAGACACCCGCGGCGACCATGGTCGCCGCGTGAATCAACGCGCTGACCGGTGTGGGGCCTTCCATCGCGTCAGGCAGCCAGACGTGGAGCGGGAATTGGCCCGACTTGCCAACCGCGCCTGAGAAAATCAGCAGCGCGATGAAGGTCGCGCTCGAACCGATGGCGACAAGTCCGGCCGCTTCGAGGCAACCGTTCCCGTTGTCGTAAAAGAGAAGCGTCCCGGAGCTGCGATAAAGCCACAACAGGCCGAGGAAAAACCCGAGATCGCCGATGCGCGTGGTGACGAACGCCTTCTTCGCCGCAGCCGCCGCGCTCGGTTTGTGAATCCAGAAACCGATCAACAGGTAGGACGCGAGCCCGACTAATTCCCAGCAAACGAAAAGCAACAGCAGGCTGTTCGCGATGACCACGCCGAGCATCGCCGCCGAAAAAAACGAGAGGTAAGCGAAGAAGCGCGAGAAATCCTTGTCGCCCGCCATGTAGCCTTTGCTGAAAACGAAAATGCAGAGTCCGACCAGCGTGATCATAACGAGCATGGCGGCGGCAAGCGGGTCGAGCACGCAACCGATGCGCACAACCTGGTCGCCAAACGTGAACCAGGTGAAGTTTTGAACGGCGCGCGCTCCCGGCGTTTGCAACGTCCAGGTAAAGGCGTGGACGGAGAAAAGCAGGGCGGCGATCTGGCCGATAACCGCAAACGCCACGGCCCCACCGCGACGCGATTTCGAGAAGCTCAGGATCAGGAACGACGCCACGAGCGGAATGAGCGGGATCAACCAGAAGTTCGCAGCCGTCCAGGAAATCATGATCGGTAAACGGACTCTCGCCCTAATCTTTCTCTTCTTTCTCTTTTCCCAGATCGGGAACGCGCTCGATCGCTTCTGGATCGACCGGCGAGAGCTTTAGTTTTTCGACCAGCCATTGGACGCGATCTTTTCGTGCTTCCGCGTTCAGGGCGTGGCCGGCCTTGTAGAACAAGAGCTTCTTCGGCTCCGCGAACAACTCGAAGTAATGGCGGGAAAACTTTTCCGGAATGCCTTCATCGTCCCGGCCGAATTGCAAAAGGACGGAGGCCGGTGCGCTGTGGCCGATGAAATGAATGGGATCGTCGAACGCGTATTGCTGGAAGAAATCGCGCAGCGGCCGATCGCCAATCCGCTGGCGAAACTGCGTTAGCTCCGTCCGCGTGGAATCGAAAATGTATTCCTCGTCCGCGAAAACGCCGGCCATCAGAACGAAGGAGCCGATCCGTTTTTCCACCCCGGAAAGAATGCCGCCGGTGTGCGCATTGTAACTGTGGCCAACGAAAGCCAGGCGTTCCGGATCGACACCGCCGCGCGCAATCAAAAGATCCACGCCGCGGCGAAAGTCGATGACCTGCTGGCGCGACGCCTCGGCGTTTTGGATCTCGCCCTGCAACGTTTCTTTCTCCGGGAGAAACCCGGGCCGGACCATGGGCGCATCGGTTAAAAGCGAGACGGCGCCGGAGCGAGCGAGCAGGAGAGCTTCCTCCAGAAATTCCTTGCGATTGCGGACCGGCGAACGCGGCATCATCCAATGTCCGAACAAAATTCCGGCGAATGGGCCCTTGCCCGGAGGCAGCACGAGCGTCGCCGGCACGCGGCCGCCGCGCGGGCTGTCATAGGAAAGTTCGATCACGGACGCGCCATCACGTTCTTCCTTGTGCTCCTCGCGGATGTTCAGGAGAGCGTTGCGATCGTAATCGAACTCGCGCGCCAGATCATCGAAGCGCGGCGGAGCCTTCGCGGACTTGTCGGCCGCCTGGATGGCAACAACCGATCGCAACAGCGCAACGCCCAATGCGAAACGAAAGCGCGCTTTCATCCTTTGAGTTGGTCGAGCCGCCGGACGTTGGTGGTGCGATAATGACGATAAACCGCGATGACGAGCGCGAGACCGACGGCGGCTTCCGCCGCCGCAATCGCGATCGAAAAGATGGCGACCATGACGCCGGTGGGATTTTGCGGCTCCGCGCCGAAGCGCCAGAAAGCGATGAAGTTCAGGTTCGCCGCCGCGAGCATGAGCTCGATCCCGATGAGGATAAAAATCGCGTGACGCCGGCTCAACGCGGCGAGCAAGCCGATCGAGAAAAGCGCCGCGGAAACGATGAGGCAAAGCTGGAGAGTTGGCGTCATCGTTTCTCCTCCATCACGAGCACCAGCGCGCCGATCAACGCCGCGGTCAGCAAGAGCCCGACGCATTGGAGCGGCCAGACATAATTGGTCATCAGCACTTCGCCGATGCGTTTAATAGTGAGCGGCTCGATGGCGGCCGGGATAATTGCAAGCGACGGGGTTTTCAAAATCGTCCACGCCAAACCGGCAAAGACAGCAACGGCGACGATCACGCCGCTCCAGTTGAAGCCAGCCGCGTCTTCATCTTCGCGTCGGGTCAGCAGGATCGTGAAAACGATCAGAACCGCGACCGCGCCGACGTAGACAAACACCTGGACCAGCCCGACGAACTCGGCGCCGAGCAAAAAATAAAAAGCAGCAAGTCCGAGAAACGCCACGACCAGACAAAGCGCGGCGTGAATGAGCTTTCGGAGGCAGGCAGCCGCCAACGCGCCAGCCAGGGTGAACACCGCGATGAAAATAAAGGCGGCGGTGTTCATTCAGCGAAACGATACGTCCGCGCGGCGAGATTTTTCCCGGTCTTCAGGAAACGAGACAGAGCGAAATAAACCGCCAGCAAGATTCCCAGCGACGAGAGCCACCCGGCCCAGCCGTGCGATTGATAATGCCAGACCGCGGCCGCGAGAATGCAGGTGAACGCCATCGGCATCATGAATTTCCAGGCGAAACTCATGATGTGATCGATCCGCATTCGCGGCAGCGTCCCGCGGATCCAGATGAAGACGAAAAGCAGTGCGGCCAGTTTGGCGAAGAACCAGACGTAGGACGGAACGAACTCCAGCAGCGGCAGCGGCGCGTGCCATCCGCCGAGAAAGAGTGTCACCGCCAGGCCGCTGACCGCGAACATTCCAAAATATTCCGCGAGAAAAAAAATGGCGTACTTGAAGCCGGAGTACTCGGTCATATGGCCGGCCACGATTTCCGATTCGCCCTCGGGCACGTCGAACGGTGTGCGGTTGGATTCCACCAGGCCGGATACGAAGAACAAAATAAACGCGGCCGCGCCCCACGGCATGAAAACAAACCAGCGCGGGGCGAAGCCGTGGGAATATCCGGCCTGCGCGTCGACGATTGCATCCGGCGAAAGCGAGCCGACAAGCATCACGACCGGCAACACCGTGATGATGAGCGGCAATTCGTAACTGACCATCTGCGCGATCGCGCGCATCGCCCCGAGCATCGAGAATTTGTTGTTGCTCCCCCAGCCCGCCATGAACACCGCCAGCTCCGTCGCGGATCCGACCGCGAAGAAAAACAGAATCCCGCCATCGATGGAAAACGCGGTCATGTTTCGTCCATACGGAATCACACCGAGCGCGAGAATTGCCGGCGCCGCCATCATGATCGGGGCGAGGAAATGGACGACCTTATCCGCGCGCGCCGGGACGATGTCTTCCTTGATGAGGAGCTTGATGCCGTCGGCGATCGGTTGGAAAAGCCCAAATGGCCCGACACGATTCGGCCCGTAACGGTTCTGGATGCGCCCGAGAATTTTCCGCTCCAGCACCGAGATAAGCGCGAAGAGCACCACGAAAACGCCGAGCACCGCCGCGATATTGATCAGGCTGGAGGCGATCGGATTTACCCAATCCGGCGCGCTGTCGTTCAGAAACGAGAGGAGCCAGCGCTTTGCGACAACGAAGATCTGGTCCACACGCTCGCCGGTCATCTGCGATGAGAAAAGCGGTGCTCGATTGTTTAGGCAAGGCAGAATGCGCTGGCCGAGGGCGGGACTCTCGCTTAACAAAACGCCGTGGATCGCTTAGTCTCGGTAACATGACACCCGATCCCTATTTTTTTCTCGTCATCTTCGCCGGGGTCGCGCTGGTTTTTCCGTTGATGCCGCTCGCCGTGGCCTGGGTGTGGCGGCGGTTCTTGCAACCGCCGAAGCCGGGACCGCAAAAGAACGCGACCTACGAATGCGGGGTGGAATCGATCGGCGAAGCGCAGGTGCAATTCCAATCGCAGTATTATCTCTATTGCATCATTTTCCTGATCTTCGACGTGGAAGCGATTTTTCTGGTGCCATTCGCGGTGGCGTTCACGGGACTGCCGCTCGGTGCATTCATCGCGATCCTGGTTTTCCTCCTGCTCCTGCTCGAGGGACTGGTTTGGGCCTGGAGCAAAGGTTGTTTAGATTGGGCCCGGATGCGGAAAGGCGCGCGATGAACAACGAGATCGACGAAGGGCTGCGGAGCGAGCTGCAAAAACGCGGCGTCTGGGTGACTTCGACGCAGGAGCTTTACAATTGGGGACGCAAGAACTCGATCTGGCCGCTCCAATTCGGACTCGCCTGCTGCGCGATCGAGATGATCGCGACGGCCGCTTCCCGTTACGATCTCGCGCGTTTCGGCGGCGAAGTTTTCCGCCCTTCGCCACGCCAGGCGGACCTCATGATTGTCGCCGGCACCGTCACGAAAAAAATGGCGCCGCAAATCGTGCGGCTCTACAACCAGATGCCAGATCCGAAGTACGTGATCTCGATGGGCGCCTGCGCAATTTCCGGTGGTCCGTTCAAGCAGGGCTATAACGTGCTGAAAGGAATCGACCGTTATATTCCAGTGGACGTTTACATTCCTGGTTGTCCGCCGCGGCCGGAAGCACTCCTGCATGCGTTCATGGAATTGCAGCGCAAAATCACGGGACAAAAACTCACCGGCGACGATAAGGCCGCGCATCTCGATCGCGAGCAGCCGAGCGAGTTTCCAGTGCCGGCATTCGGCGCGCACGATCTCGAGCCGCCGAGCAATCCGGCCGTGTTTCGGCCGCCGCAGCTCGAGCGGACCTGAGCATGCAGTCTCTCGAGGAAATCAAGACACGCGCGGAAATGGAGGTGCCCGGCGCGAAGGTCGAGATCGTTCCTAATCCGGGGCCGGCGAACCAGCCTTCGTTGTTGCTCGATCACCAACACGCGAGAGCTGTCGCGTTGTTTCTTCGCGACGATCCGGCGTTGAAACTGGATCACTGCTCGAACGTGACCGGCGTCGATTGGCCCGACCGCAAAGTCACGAAGAAAGTGAAGGTGAAGAAGCTCGTCGACGGCGCGGAAAAAGAAGTCGAAGAATCGCAGGAGGAATTTTTTCCGGGCTATCTCGAAGCGGTCTATCACCTGTTCTCGATGACGCTAAGGCACGGCCCGGTCGTCATCCGACTGCGAACGACGGATCGCGCGGCTGGCGCGCACCTGCCTTCGCTCACTCCGATCTGGCGCAGTGCTGAATTTCAGGAGCGCGAAATCTTCGATCTTTACGGGATCAAGTTTGACGGGCATCCCGATCTGCGACGCATCCTGATGTGGGACGAATTCGAAGATTTCCCGATGCGGAAAGATTATCGGGAGCCGGACGATTACGAATACGAGCCGACACCGCATGACGACGTGCTGGAGAAAGCGAAGCAGCATTACCCGCCGCGGCCGCAACTCGATGGCGCGGAAAATCTGACCGCGGCCCAACAGCAATGAGTGCGACGACGGAAATGCAGGCGACACGGCTGCCGCTACCGAAGATGACCTCCCAGATCGAAGGCGACCTGATGGAAGTTTCGATGGGGCCGCAGCATCCCTCCACCCACGGCGTCTTCCGGATGAACGTGGCGCTCGATGGCGAAGTGGTGCGCAAACTGAAACCGGTCTTTGGCTATCTGCATCGCAACCACGAGAAGATCGGCGAGAACACCAGCTACCTCGGCTCGATGCCTTACACCGATCGGCTCGATTATTTTTGCTCGATGACCAATAACTGGGCCTACGCGCTCAGTGTCGAGAAGCTGGCCGGCATCGAGGTGCCGGAACGCGCGGAATACTTGCGTGTCATTCTTGCGGAGCTGACCCGGCTGCAAAACCACGCGTCGCTCCTCGGCTTTCTCCTGAGCGACATGGGCGCCTGGGGCACACCGCTCATGTATGCCTTTCGCGAGCGCGAGAAGATCCTCGACCTGTTCGAGTCGCTCTCCGGCTCGCGGATGATGTGCGATTACATGCGCTTCGGCGGTTGCCGGCTCGATGCCGGGCCGGACTGGTTCGCGCGCGCGCAAAAGATCATCGACGCCTTTCCGCGCTTCCTCGATGAGTTCGAAGAACTGATTGTCTCAAACGAAATCCTGATCGCGCGGACTCAAAACGTCGGAAAGCTTTCGGCGGAGCTAGCGATCAATGCCGGCATCACCGGACCGATGCTGCGGGCGAGCGGCGTGAACTACGATCTCCGAAAAGTGGACGGCTACGGCATCTATCCACGCTTCAAGTTCCGCATCCCGCTCGGCGACCACGGCGATTGCTACGATCGTCTCATGCTGCGCGCCCTCGAGATGCGCGAGAGCCTCGGCATTCTCAACCAGGCGATGAAAGAGATCCCGGCCGGTCCAATCATGAATCCGAAGGTGAAAATTCGCGCGTTCAAGCCGCCCATCGGCGAAGCGTATGGACGGATCGAGGGCCCAAAGGGCGAGCTGGGGTTCTATTTGATTAGCGACGGCAGCGCTAACCCGTATCGCTATCGCGTGCGGCCACCGAGTTTCATTAACCTGACTGTGCTGGAAGACCTTTGCCTCGGACATACCGTGGCTGACGTGATGGTAATCCTCGGCAGCATCGATATCGTCATGGGCGAGGTGGATCGATAACTATGATCGGAACAGGCGTCCTAAAAGGAATGGCGGTTACGGCGCGGAATTTCTTCGGGAGTTATTTCGAGAAGGACCGCCTGATTACGGTGCAATATCCCGAGGAACGCGAGACGCTCCCGGAGAACTATCGTAACTTCCCGTTCCTGGTTTTCGACAACGACCCGGAAGCGGGCCTGCGCTGCGTAGCCTGCAAGATTTGCGAAAAGGAATGCCCGCCGCAATGCATCTATATCGTCAAGAGCGACGACAAGAAGCCCGATTACATGGGCAAGCCGCAGTTCTATCCCAAGGTGTTCGACATCGATATCTCGGTTTGCATGAGCTGCCAGATTTGCGTGGAGGTTTGCCCTTTCGAGGCGATCAAGATGGACAAGGTCTTTGAATTGAGCCGGCGGGAAAGGTTCAATGCGCTTCTCATCAAGAAGGATGAGCTGGCCAAGTCGAACGACTACTACCACCGCATTCATCCAGTGGAAGCCGCCGAGGTGGACGCGAATCTCGCGGCCGCGGCCGCGGCGAAAAAGAAACCGGCGCCAACTCCTGCCGCAGCCCCAGCTCCGGCAACCTAGATGTTGTCGCGATCCTTCGCGTTCTTTCTGATCGCGCTCCTGCTTGGCGATCTGGAGGCAAAAGCCCAAGCGCCGCAGGAATTTTCGGCGCTACTTCGCTGGCGAAACATCGGGCCGTTTCGTGGCGGACGAACTCGCGCAGTCTCTGGCGTCCCATCACAGCCGAATGTCTTCTACTGCGCGCAGGTCAATGGCGGCATCTTCAAGACGACCGATTACGGCCGGACCTGGCAGCCGATTTTCGACGATCAACCGACAGGTTCGGTCGGAGCGATCGCGGTTTCGATTTCCAATCCCGAGATCATCTATGTCGGGAGCGGTGAAGGTTTGCATCGCCCGGACCTTTCCGTGGGCGACGGCATCTACAAATCGACGGATGCGGGGAAAACGTGGGCGCACCTTGGCTTGCGCGACGGGCAGCAGATCGCGCAGATCGCGATCGATCCGCGTAACCCGGATCGTGTCCTGGTTGCGGTGGCGGGCCATCCCTACGGGCCTAACGAGGAGCGGGGCATTTTTCTTTCGGTCGATGGCGGGAAGACTTTCGAGAAGACGCTTTCCAAGGATGAAAACACCGGGGCCGCGGACGTCGAGATCGATCCGACGAATCCGGAGACGGTTTACGCGGCGTTGTGGGAAGCGCGAGAAGGCCCGTGGGAAAACGGATCCTGGAATGGAACCAACGGCGGCATTTTCAAATCGATCGATGGCGGCCGGACCTGGAAGCAACTAAACAAAGGGCTGCCTAACGACATCGTGCAGGCGAATCTCGCGATCGCGGCAAGCGCGCCGCAGACGTTGATCGCCGCCGTCGCCACCCCACATGCCGGCAAGTTATATCGCTCCGATGACGGCGGTGAAAACTGGACGGTCGCGACGACTGACGATCGGCCCGGCGCCCGGATCGGTGGCGGCGATCTGCCGTTGATGCGAATCGATCCGCAGCATCCGAATGTCGTTTATGCCGCGAGCGTGGTTTGCTGGAAATCGACGGACGGCGGCAGGACCTGGGAAGGCTGGCGCGGCGCGCCGGGCGGCGACGATTACCAAAACGTCTGGATCAGCCCGACGAACTCCGATGTGATTATTCTCGGCAGCGACCAGGGCGCGATCATCACGGTGAACGGCGGCGCGACCTGGAGCTCGTGGTATAACCAATCGACCGCGCAGCTTTATCACGTCAGCGCGGATAACGCGTTTCCCTATCGTCTTTACAGCGGGCAGCAGGAGAGCGGTTCGGTCGGAATTACGAGCCGCGGACCGGACGGCGCGATCACGTTTCGCGACTGGCGGCCGGTGGCGGCGGAGGAATACGGTTATTGTGCGCCCGATCCGCTCGATCCCGATATAATCTACGGCGGAAAATTAACGCGTTACGATCGCCGCACGAACCAGGCGCAGAGCATTTTGCCGAAACCTTTTCGCTCCGCTGATTTTCGGATGGTGCGGACGCAACCGGTCTTGTTTTCGCCCGTCGATCCGCGCCTGCTTTTCTTTGCGACCAACACGCTGTGGCAAACCAGCGACGGCGGCCGGCACTGGACGCAGATCAGTCCCGACCTGACGCGAAAGAATTTCGAGGTGCCGGCGAGCGTCGGGAAATATCGCTCGCAAGCTACCGCCCAACCGCGCCAGCGCGGCGTGATCTACACGGTCGCGCCGTCGCCGCTCGACAAGAATCGCATCTGGGCGGGCACTGACGACGGACTGATTCATCTCACCACCGATGGCGGGAAGAACTGGAAGGATGTCACTCCGCCGCCGATCACCGCCTGGCAAAAAATCTCGATCATGGACGCCGGGCACTTCGATGCGAACACCGCCTACGCTGCGGTGAATACGATCCGGCTCGACGATCTGCGGCCGCACATTTACCGCACGAACGACGGCGGCAAGACCTGGAAAGAAATCGTGCGCGGGATTCCGGAAAACGAAAACGTCAACGTGGTGCGCGAAGATCCGCGCCGCCGCGGGATGCTCTTCGCCGGAACCGAGCGCGCTGTTTACGTGTCGTTCGATGACGGAGAAAGCTGGCGCTCCCTGCGTCTCAACATGCCTGCGACTTCCGTGCGCGATCTGATCCTCAAAGAAGACGACATTGCGGTCGCGACGCACGGCCGCGGGTTTTGGATTCTCGACAATATCAACCCGCTCCGCCAACTGGAGATCGCGGGCGGCGATTCGCTTCTCTTCAAACCGCCGACGGCGTGGCGGGTTCGCTGGAATTTGAATACCGATACGCCGTTGCCGCCGGACGAACCGCAAGGCGAGAATCCGCCCGAAGGCGCGATGATCGATTACCGGCTCGGGCCGAATGTGAGTGGACCGGTGACGCTTGAGATCAAAAACAGCAAAGGAGCGGTGATTCGGCGTTACTCGAGCAGCGATCCGGTTCCGACGCCGGACCCGAAGCTGAAAATCCCGCGCTACTGGGTGAAACCGCCGCAGCCTCTTTCGTCCGCGCCAGGGCTGCATCGAACTTACTGGGACCTGCATGTCGAGCCGCTGAAGGAAGTTGAACCTGAATATCCGATGACGGCGGTGTTCCAGAAGACCGCGCCGCATCCCACGGGCCCATGGATCGTGTCCGGGGATTATTCCGTGGTTCTGACCGCGGGCGGGAAAACATTTAGCCAACCACTGACCGTGAAGATGGATCCGCGCCTCAAGATTGTGCCCGCGGATTTGGCGAAACAATTCGAGCTCTCCAAAGCGCTTTACGAAACGCGGGCCACGCTCTTGCCCATCGGGAAGAGCTTTGATGCGCTCGTCGCGGAGGTGACGAAAGCGAAAGAGCGGGCGGGCGATCAGCCGATCAAGGAGAAGATCGAAGCGCTGCACAAGACGCTGGAAACGTTCGGCGACCCGGCACCGTCGCGACCGGAACAACGGTTGCAGTTCGACGTGTTGAAGAAGATCGAGCAGTTATTCGGCGACTTGCAGGCAGCCGATGCCGGACCGACCCCGCAGGTGGAAGGAGCGGCGCTGGCCGTGCAGCGCGACGCGAAGACCGCGATCGAACGCTGGCACGCGATTCCAGCCGAAGTCGAGGCTTTGAATGCGGCGCTCGAAGCGGCGCGGATCGAGAAGATCAAGTTTCCCTGAGAGCGTGAGCGCTCTCTCGGATTATCTGCGCGCCTCGCGGCGCATGATGATTTTCACCGGCGCCGGGATTTCGACTGGCAGTGGGATTCCGGATTTCCGCGGACCGCAGGGCGTCTGGAAGCGGCGGCAGCCGGTTTACTTCCAGGACTTCATGACGTCGGAAGCGGCGCGGATCGAACACTGGGACTACAAACTCGAAGGCTGGGATGGATTTCGGAACGCGCAGCCGAACGCGGTGCATCGCGCGATCGTGGCGCTGGAAAATGTCGGCAAGGTGCTGGCGGTCGTGACGCAGAACATCGACGGCTTGCACGCGCTCGCGGGCACGAGTCCGGATCGCCTGGTCGAATTGCATGGCACGAATCTGCTGGTCGAGTGCGTTAACTGTAAGGCGCGCAGCGATCCCGCGCCGCACTTCGAATCCTTTCGAGTGAATCGCAAACCACCGCTGTGCGATTGCGGTGGTTTCCTGAAGCCAGCCACGATCAGTTTCGGGCAAAGTCTCGATCCGCGCGACCTCGACCAGGCGCAGGAAGCAGCGGCGCATGCTGATCTCGTCGTCGCGCTCGGCTCGACGTTGTCCGTGTATCCAGCAGCTTCCTTTCCGCTTCTCGCCGCAGAACGCGGAGTGCCGTATATCATCATCAATCGCGGGGCGACGGAGCACGATCAGGAGCCATCGGTCTCGTTGCGGATCGAAGGTGAGGTGAACGAGATTTTCCCGCGCGCCGTGGATGCAGCCTCAACGTAGAGCCTCAAGAGCGCCGGCGCCTTTTGCATTGTCGCTCGATGGAAATGGACGTATAAGGTTTTCATGAATACACGGGCCATCGTTGCGTTAGGTCTTGCAATCCTTTTCCGGCCGGTCATCGCCTTTTCGGCTGAAGAGCACCCGGAACATCCGCAGCAGCAGCAGACAACATTGCCTGAGGAGCAGATGAAAACGTCGACCAAGAAAGCGGAAGAAAAGAAAATCACCATGGCGCAGATTTCGACCGGGATTAAAAAACACATCACGACCGAGACGGGCAAAGCGACCGACAAAAAGTTTCATACCAAATACACGGGCAAGGATCTGGCCCTTGATCTGGTGAAGGTGCATGAAGAACGCCTTTCAGGACTCGGCGGCGGCAAATACTTCGCCTGCGTCGATATGAAAGCGGCGAATGGCACGGTCTATGACATCGATTTTTTCCTGAGCGGAACGCCCGATAACATGAAGGTCACGGAGACCTCGGTCCATAAGATCAATGGCAAGGCTCTTTATAATTGGAAGGAAGAGGGCGGGGTTTGGAAGAAGGTACCTGCGGCTTAGTCGCCAGAGTCAGACCAATGCGCCTTCTAGCTACGCTTGGGATGCTCGTCTTCGGGACGCTGGCACTGAGCGCCGCCAATGAGTTTGGCATTGTCACAGGGTCCGATGAATTTGAATTCGTTTATCGGGTCAAACTTCCGGAAATAAAGGGCGAGGCGCACCTTTGGATTCCTCTGGCTAAGACTGATGCTTTCCAAACGGTCAGCAACGAAGAGATCAGTACCCCAATCAAATGGGAAAAAGTACAGGATCGCGATTACGGAAACGATATCTGTGTCTTAAGTCCTCAAGCGGCGGACAGCGGAAAAACGATCGAGGTGCATTATCGCGTCGTGCGCAAGGAAAAGACAGCTTATCCCGCAACCGATGATTCTCCCGCCCGTTTTTTGCGACCGGAGAAGCTGGTTCCGGTGAACGAGACATTCAAGACGCTCGCGGAGACGGCAACAGCTGGAAAACGTGGCGATATGGAACGCGCCCGCGCCCTTTACGACAGCGTGATTGGCCGGATGCGTTACGACAAGTCGGGTACTGGCTGGGGTAAAGGCGACGCCGTCTACGCCTGCGATGTCAAGACAGGTAACTGCACCGACTTTCACTCCTACTTTATCGCTTTGGCCCGCAGCATAGGAATTCCGGCCCGCTTCGCCATTGGCGCAACGATTCCCGCGGAAAAGAATGAAGGCGCAATTGAAGGCTATCATTGCTGGGCGGAGTTCTTCGCCGATGGAAGTTGGGTGCCGGTGGACATAAGCGAAGCCTGGAAAAATCCAAAGCTGGCCGACTATTACTTTGGCCACAACCCGGCAAACCGTTTCGAGCTGGCGAAAGGCCGCGATCTCATTGTAAAACCCGCGCCGGCAACTGGCCCGATCAACTTCCTTGCGTATCCGCTGCTTGAGCTGGACGGCAAGGGAGTTAAACCGGAAACGACTTTTACCTTTCGCCGGATCCGGACTTAGACGCTCGAAGGCCTCCGCGCATATTCATTCAGCCAATCTTGCCGGATTGTCTTCCGTCGACAGTTTTTCGCGGACCACGATCGAGCCATCGGGTTTGCGCCAGTAATCGCGCTGTTTCCGAAACGGCATGAGGAGCGCGTTGGCCGCGGTGTTGTCCTGAGGCAAGGAGTAACCGGGAATACCAATCCTGATGGCGGACTGCGGAATGTTCAGTCCCAAGGTGCGATGAACCCGGTCGTTCCAGGCCAAAGAAAAACGCAAAGAACATTACGGCGGCCAGAGTTGTAAGCAGCGCGTTCAAGAAACGACCTCTCGATAGAGCCCTTCATATCGCGGCACGATCTGCGCCGCGGTAAACAATTTTTCGGCGCGGTCGCGGCCCCGCTCGCCCAGTTGCCGCGCGGTCTCAGGCGAAGCGATCAGCGCATCAAGCGACGCAGCCATTCCAGCCATATCGCTGAACTCATGCAGATACGCCGCGTCGCCGACGACCTCAGGAATTCCGCCGATCCGAAATGCAATGACGGGTTTTCCGAAAAATAGCGTCTCGAGAATACTCAGGCCGAAGCTTTCGTTTTCCGAGGTGTAAAGACCAGCGTCGGATGCAGGGAGAAAATCCTCAACAATGGCGGCGGCTTCTTTGACGATCACGTTGTCGCGCAAGCCGAGCTCGTCCACGAGCGGTTGGAAGGGGGCGAACGAAGCGCCGGCCAGAATCAGCAGCCGGAGCCGATCACGATGCGCGCTGGCAGCAATCACGCGCAGCAGCAGATCGATCCGTTTTGTTGGGCGAAGATTCGACATGTGAGCGACGAGAAATTCGCGGCCGCTGATTCCCAGCTCGCGCCGCACTTCTGCGCGGCTTTTCGAAGAAGGGTTGGGCATGAAAAAATTCGGAATGACCTGAATCTCCTCGCGGAGCCGAAACGTTTGCTCCGTTTGCAGGCGCAAGCTTTCCGAGACGGTGGTGACGGCATCGGAATGAATGAGGGCGTGCTCGATCGCGGCGCGGTATTGCGGGTTCGGCCCAAGCAGCGTGGTGTCGGTGCCGTGCAAGGTTGTGACGACTCTTGGTGCGCCGGCGCCAATCATTTCCGTCGCGAGAAATGCTGCCGTCGCGTGCGGGACGGCGTAATGGACATGGAAAATATCCAGCGCGTTCGCTCGTCCCACCTCCGCCATCTTTACCGCGAGCGGCAGCGTGTAATCGGGACAAGGAAAGACGGTGGCCTGACCAACGACGACCTGATGGAAGTGAATCCGCGGCAGGGAAAGATCGAGCCGGACCGGTTTGGCGTGGCTGAAGAAATGGACCTCGTGTCCGCGCATGGCCAGTTCTGTGCCGAGCGCCGTCGCCAGAATGCCGCTGCCTCCGATCAGAGGAAAACAGGTGATCCCGATTTTGAGCGGACGCTCCATCATTCGCCAATATACGCGAGACCGGGATCAGAAATCTCGTCACGTCGCACGAAGGTCACGCCGGGCGCATCGGCTTCATTCAGGTACTCGCGCTCACCCGCGCCGGCGACGTAATGCGTGCAGTCAATAACGGACTGCATCCAGCGCAGGCGGGTATCGCGCGTGGGGCTGATTTGCGTCGCGTCGTAAGTTTGCGTCGGAACTTCCAGGTAGTGTTCGGCGCCTTTGTGGAGAAGCAGTTTATCGTTGCGCCAGCGGGCACGAACGATTTCGCCTTCCCAGGTCACATCGACAAAGTAGTCGTCGATTGTCGCCGCGCGTCTTCGGAACTCGGGATCGCTCGAACGCGCTACCCGCACGCCATCGAGCAGGCCCATTCGCGCATACATGTCCCGGCAAAAATCAGCGGTGTTGGAAGCTTCGACCGCTTTGAAGTGTTCGACGAGTTGTGATCCGACGTAGTTCGGCAATTGGCGAGCGACCTTCGCCTGCCAGTCCGGCAGGGCCCGCTTCGCATAGAGCGGAGAGAACTGTTTCTGAATCTTGTTCGCGAACTGGAAATTGAACGACTCCTCGCGACCGGTGCGGTGTTCACGCAAAACGGTGATCGTCTCCCGTGGATCGTGGTCGCTGTCGTGAAAAAAGAAAACGATCTCGCCGCCAATCTCGCGCTGAAGCCGGCGGGCGGTGACGATCTTGGCATAGAGAAATCGTTTCGGGAAAAAACCGCACGGCTGTTGGCCGAAGCAAATGATTGGCTCGCCCATCATGCCGAAGCTTTCGCCGCATCGCGGTTTCGGCACACGGTCGCCTCCAGAAGCCAGGCGAACACGAGGACCGCGACGCAACCGATGAAGTTGTACCAGAGGTAACCGATGTTCGTGGTGAAGAAGAGAATGAGCACCATCGCCTGGGCGAGCACCGCGCCAAAAAAAACCGCCGATCCGCTCGCGTGGCGGAAGAAAAACGCCACCAGGAAAAGGCCGAGGATGCTCCCGTAGAAAACGGACGCGAGAATGTTGCCGGCCTCGATCAGGTTTTCGACGAGGCTGCAGAACGAAGCGACCGCGATGGTGACCAATCCCCAGCCGAGCGTCAGCCATCGCGTCGCGACGACGTAATGGTGATCGCTGCCGTGCGGCCAGAAGACGCGGTAGAAGTCGACCGCGGTCGTGGAACCGAGGGCATTCAGGACCGCGGAAGTCGCAGACATCGTCGCGCAGAAGATCACGGCGACGAGCAATCCAACGACGCCGTGCGGGAGATGCTGAAGCACGAACGTGATGAAGACATAATCGGAATCCTTGCTCTTCGGGCTGGCGCCGGCTTGCTCGAGAACTTTTCGGGTATCGTCGCGAATCGACCGGGCGCGGGCATCGAGCTGCTGAACCTGCGTTGCCCACGCCGGATCTTTTGCCGGCGCCTGAAGCAACTCGCGCTTCCGATTAAACACATCGTCGAACTGGCTCTGTAATCCATCCAGCTTCGTTCCGTAACCGCGCTCGACGGCGCGCCGGTAGGTGGGCTGATTGAAAAAGATCGGCGGCTCTTCGAATTGGTAGAAGAGGAAGATCATCGCGCCGAGGAGCAGGATGAGGAATTGCATCGGCACTTTTACCAGGGCGTTGAAGAGCAAACCGATCCGGCTGGCGCGCAGGGAATTTCCGGCGAGATAACGCTGCACCTGGGATTGATCGGCGCCGAAGTAGGAAAGCGAAAGGAAGAACCCGCCCAGCATGCCGGACCAGAAAGTGTAGCGCTTCGAAGGATCGATCGAGAAATCGACCGCTTGCAATTTGCCCATCTTGCCAGCGATGCGCAGGGCATCGGTAAACGAAAGATCGGCGGGCAGTCGATGGACGGCGATGCCGAAGGCCAGTGCCATTCCGATGAAGATGACAAGGATTTGATAACGCTGGGTGAGGCTGACGATCTTCGTGCCGCCGACGACGGTGTAGAGAATGACGAAGCCGCCTGCGAGCCAGATGGTGAGATTCAAATCCCAGCCGAGCAACGCGGAGAGAATGATCGCGGGCGCGTAGATCGTGATCCCGCCGGCGATGCCGCGCTGGATCAGGAACAGGAACCCGCCGAGCAGCCGCGTCTTTTTGTCGAAGCGCTGCCCGAGATATTCATAGGCGGTGAAGACTTTCAACCGTTGATAGATCGGGACGAAAATCGCGCAGACTGCGATGAGAGCGAGCGGTTGACCGAAATAATTTTGGATGAACGCGATCCCGCTTTCATAAGCCTGCCCGGGCATGGAGAGAAACGTGATCGGGCCGGCCTGGGTCGCGAGCACGGAAAGGCCGATCGTTCCCCAGCGAATCGTCCGATCGCCTTTGAGATACTCGCGGAGGTTCGGATGATTGTAAGTGCGCCAAAGTCCGTAAAGCGGGATCGCCAGGATCGTCGCGAAAAGGACGATGTAATCGAGCCGGTTCACGAAAACCGGAGCGTGAAGGCGTAAAGAAGCGCGACCTCAACCGCGAACAAGACGACGGCGAACCAGTAAGCTTTGCGCCAGGTCGAGAAGAACGGCGGATGATCGTGCATG